>ERZ1090879.613-NODE-613-length-21787-cov-8.982330_pt1 | contig 21787 bp, 19 predicted proteins | sample MGYA00478472_ERZ1090879 | MGnify/ENA primary metagenome ERZ1090879 (study PRJEB33644, sample SAMEA5815723) | chicken gut metagenome | biome: Chicken; feature: Gastrointestinal Tract; material: Caecum | place: Ireland | collected 2019-01-01 | study: A study of the... | reverse complement strand
TCTTTTATATATTCTATATCAAACTCCATGAGTTTGTCACCCTTTTTCACTTTGTCATTTTCCTGGACAAAGACTTCAAATCCTTTTCCTTCTAATTTTACCGTATCTACACCGATATGAAGGAGATATTCCAGACCGTCTTCTGTCCGCAGTCCCAGGGCATGTTTGGAAGGGAATACAAAGCTGATCTCACAGTCTTCCGGAGCATATACAACCCCTTCACTTGGGAATACCACATAGCCGTCTCCCATCATTTTTTCCGCAAAAGCTTCATCAGGAGCCTCTGTGATCGAAGCCGCTCTTCCTTTAAAAGGCGAGTACAGGATCCTTCCAGATCCCTGGTTCTTCGCCGGTTCCTTTTCCGTGCCTGCTTCTTTCTCTGAGGACTGAGTAACCATTTCTTCCGGTGCTGCCGCTTCTGACCTTTCCCAGTTTTCATCTTCCGCTGGTGCGCTTGCCAGATATTCTTCCAGATTGGACTTGATCACAGACACAGAAGGCCCATAGATGATCTGGATACCCTGGCCTCTTTTGATAATGCCGGAAGGCCCTGTCTGTTTCAGTACAGCGTCTTTTACCTTTTCCGGATCTACGACTGTACATCTTAGTCTGGTCGCACAGCAGTCCACGTCGGAAATATTTTTCTTTCCTCCCAGACCTCTGGTGATCAGCATGCTCTTCTCATCTTCCGGGCTCAGAGCCTTTTCAAACTTCTGGCTGCCGCCCTCCTGTCTGGCTTTATAATCCGCTTTTGTGTAAAGTTTTGTCTCCTCCGTATCCTCTCTTCCCGGAGTCTTCAGATCCAGTTTCTTGATCAGGAAAGAAAAGATCACAAAGTATAGAATAAAGTAAATGATTCCCACCGGTATGATCCGGATCCAGTCGGTCTTGCCATTTCCCTGTAAAATACCGAAGATAAACAGATCGATAAAACCGCCGGAAAAGGTAAGACCTACGGCAATGTTTAAAATATGGGCGATCATGTAGGCCGCTCCTGCCAGGATCACCTGGACTACAAAAAGGATGGGAGCCACAAACAGGAAAGAAAATTCCAGGGGCTCTGTGATCCCCGTCAGCATACAGGTTAAGGCTGCAGAGAGAAGAAGGCCTCCCGCCTGTTTTTTCTTCTCAGGTTTTGCACAGCGGTACATGGCCAGAGCCGCTCCTGGAAGTCCGAAGATCATAAAGATAAATTCTCCGGAAAAATACCTGGTGGCGTCTGCGCTGAAGTGTACTGTGGAAGGATCCGCCAGCTGCGCAAAGAAAATATTCTGGCCTCCCTGGACCAGCTGTCCTGCCACTTCCATGCTGCCGCCCACAGCAGTCTGCCAGAATGGAAGATAAAACACATGATGGAGTCCAAAGGGGATCAGGGCTCTCTTAATGATACCGAAGATAAGCGTTCCCACGTAGCCGGTTCCTGTAACCAGGCCGCCCAGCGCGTAGATCCCGTTCTGTACCACCGGCCATACAAAATACATGGCAATTCCCACGAGAAGGTAAACCACTGTGGAAATAATAGGCACAAATCTGGAACCGCCGAAAAAGGAAAGGGCGTTTGGAAGCTGGATCTTGTAAAAGCGGTTATGAAGAGCCGCCACACCCAGTCCTACGATAATACCTCCGAAAACACCCATCTGTAAAGTGGGGATACCGCAGACTTCCGCAACGGTTCCAGGCAGTACAGTAGAGGCAAGAGAACCGTCCTCAAGGATCTGTCCCTGCACCTGGAGTACTGCGGAAATGGTGGTATGCATAACAAAGAAAGAGATCATAGCCGCCAGAGCCGCTACCTCCTTTTCCTTCTTCGCCATACCGATAGCTACTCCTACTGCAAAGATGAGAGGCAGATTGTCAAAAATCACATTTCCTGCCTGGCTCATAATGGTCAGCAGAGCATTCAGAAGGGTTCCGTCGCCTAAAATCCCCTCCAGTCCGTAAGTTTCAATGGTTGTTGCGTTAGTCAGTGAGCTTCCGATTCCCAGCAGAAGTCCTGCCACAGGAAGTATAGCGATAGGAAGCATAAAACTTCTGCCCACTCTCTGAAGTACGCCAAAAATCTTGTCCTTCATTTTTTTCTCCTTTCGTTCCGGACATGGGGAAGGATGGGTAAAAAAAGAAGGCATAAACTTTTCTGTCTGAGTATTTTGCATACTCAAAAACAGATAGCTTATGCCTTTTCAGTTACACACTATCTTCTATATCCGGTCTTTCAATTATAGGGTTATTATAAAGGACGGCACCGGAATACGTCAATTCACATTTCCGACAGATTTCTCAAACATTTTCTGTGAATATTTTACAAAAATTTTAGATTCTGCGGATATCATTAAACATAACAAAGACCATCAAAACCATCAGTAGAACAAACCCTGCAAAGTGTATCATTCCCTCTACATTAGGGTTGATCTTCTTTCTGCGTATGGCCTCGATGATGAGGAAAACAAGCCTTCCCCCGTCCAGTGCAGGGATCGGCAGAAGGTTCATCACACCCAGATTGGCGGAAAGGAGGATCGCCCAGTAGAGCATCTGCATCCATACCATAACCGTTCCTTCCGTCTTTGCCTCTTCATAAGAGTCGCCGATCACGTTGATGATCCCCACAGGGCCTGACAGATCGTTGACTGTGAACTGGCCTTTCACCAGCATAACCAGACTTTCAATGGTGCTGGTGATCCAGTAGCGCACCTCTACGGCGCTGTATTTGATCACACCCGGGAAATTCGTCTTTTCCCGGTAAAGATTATAGACAAATCCCGCATCTACCTGCTTCGTCATCTTTGGTGTTACGGAAATCTGCCGGATATCTCCATTTCGCTCTATGCCCAGGGTGATCTCCGAACCGTCTAACGGATTGGCGGCAATATAGTCCTGTATATCCTGGCCGGTGCTGATCTTTACTCCGTTGATCTCCCGGATGATATCCCCTGCCTGAACGCCCGCTTCCATCATAGACCCGTCCAGCATCACCTGAGTGACCTCCGGTTCTCCCTCAGTAATATTATAATAAAAACCAAGCAGATAGCTGATCTGGCTGTCTGCAGTATAGGAAATTTCATGTTCCTCCCCGTCCCGCTCATAGGTCAGGGTCACATTTTCATCCTGAAGCCCGTGAAGAGTCATATACAGTTCCAGATCTCTTCCAATAGAGATATGCCTGCCCTGAAACTCTGTGATCACATCTCCCTCCTGAAGTCCGGCTTTCTGGGCCGGAGACCCTTCCTCCACCTGAAGGACCGTAGAGGGATCATAACCGATAACACTGGTAATGATCATGGCAAAAATGAAGGCCAGAATAAAATTAAAGATCGGCCCTGCCGCTACCACAGAGATCCTTGCCCAGACAGAAGCCCTGTTAAAAGATCCCTGGCTGTCGTCATCATCATCCTCTCCCACCATCATACAGGATCCTCCGATGGGAAACAGCTTTAAAGAATACCGGGTCTCCCCTATGACTTTAGAAAGAAGCCTTGGTCCCATACCAAGAGAAAATTCCGTAACTGCAATGCCATTTCTTTTTGCAAGAAGAAAATGTCCCAGCTCATGGAAGATAATGATCACAGAAAATACCAAGATTGCAATAATAATGCTCAATTTACCACCTGCCTTCGATCCATCTGTAAATATCCTGTTCAATACCCAGGATCTCTTCTATACCCGGATCCGGGATCACCTGATGTCTTTCCATAGCTTCTTCAATAATCCTGTAAATATCCAGGAAAGAGATTTTCCGGTCCAGAAACAGAGCAACAGCTTTTTCATTGGCCGCATTAAATACCGTAGGCATAGATCCCCCTGCTCTGGAAGCCTCCATAGCCAGAGGCAGTCCTTGAAAGGTTTCTGTATCCGGCGCTTCGAAAGTAATAGAGCCTAATTTTGAAAAATCCAGTCTTTCATCATCCAGAAATCTTCTCTCTCCCCGGTACAGGGCATACTGAATGGGAAGGCGCATATCCGGACTGCCAAGCTGAGCCATAACACTGCCGTCCACAAATTCTACCATAGAGTGGATCACACTCTGAGGCTGGACCACTACCTGGATCTGATCCAGATCCACCCCAAAAAGCCATTTTGCCTCCATAACTTCCAGGCCCTTATTTACCAGAGTAGCGGAATCAATGGTGATCTTATGTCCCATCGCCCAGTTGGGATGTTTCAGGGCGTCTTCTACCCGGACATGCTCCAGATCTTCCCGTTTCTTTCCCCGGAAAGGTCCTCCGGAAGCGGTGATCAGAAGTTTCTGGATACTTCCGGACTTTTCACCGTGAAGACACTGGTAAATCGCGCTGTGCTCGCTGTCTACCGGATAGATCTTTACCCCTTTTTCTTCTGCCAGAGGCATGATAATATGTCCGGCAGTCACCAGCGTCTCTTTATTGGCCAGAGCAATGTCTTTTCCCGCGCAGATTGCCTCAATAGTAGGCCGAATGCCGATCATACCCACAATAGCCGTCACAAGGATTTCTGCCTCCTCCATAACTGCCACCTGGATCAGGCCCTCCATGCCCCCTGCTACCTTACAACCCGTATCTTTCACCCGGACCTCCAGCTCTTTTGCCAGAGCCTGGTCGCCTACTGCGGCAAGTTTTGGCCGGAAGGCGCGGATCTGTCGCTCCAGCAGATCAATATTTCTCCCGGCAGCCAGGCCTACTACCTGAAGATCTTTATTCTTGCTTACAATATCTAAAGTCTGGGTTCCGATGGAGCCGGTGGAACCTAGTACCGCGATCTTTGTCATAATTTTATCCCCTTTTTAACAGGATGCCAGGCTCCTAAGGTCAGGATCCGCCTGGTTCCTTTTCCTCTCAACATCATATCAGTACATTAGCCAGAAAGTAAATAAACGGTGCGGTAAAGATCACGCTGTCAAACCGGTCCAGGATACCGCCGTGGCCGGGGATCAGCGTCCCGTAATCTTTTATGCCTTTATTCCTTTTAATCGCAGAGGCAGCCAGATCTCCCACCATAGAGATCAGCGCTCCCACCGCGCAGATCAAAGCGTACATCAAAGGCGTATGCCCCTGTGCAGGATTGATCCCCGCGATGATCAGGGCGTAAACAGCTCCCAAAAGCGCAGCTCCCGCCACGCCGCCTACAGCTCCCTCTATGGATTTCTTAGGGCTCAGTACCGGAGCCATCTTGTGTTTTCCTATAAGGCGTCCTACGCAGTAAGCGCAGGTATCGCTGCCCCAGGAACTTAAGAAGATCAGCACCACCAGCCAGACGCCTCCGTCCAGATTTCTGGTTTTGTATATATAGGACAGCATCACCGCCACATAGAGGATCCCAAACATGGCGGCCATGATCTGTTCTGCCTGATATTTGGGATAGGTGAATACATAGACACACATAAGTAATACCAGCGCAAAAAGCAGGATCACCAGAGAAACCTCTTCGCTCTGTTCCCACAAAAGGGTAAGATAATATCCCGCTGCGCCAATGTATCCTGCGATCTCCAGAGGACCGAGCCCCTTCTGATGGACGCCCATGGCCCGGTAAAGCTCGTTCATGCCGATAATGGAAACCGCCAGCAGCACCGTAAAGAGTACCGCGCTTCCCGCTGCAATAGAAGCAGCCGCAATGATCACCAGGATGATACCGCTGAAAAGCCTTGTCCAGAACATCTTAGTCCTCCTTTACACCGCCGTATCTGCGGTCTCTCTTATTGTATTTTTCAATAGCCTTTACAAATTCCGCCTTATCAAAATCCGGCCATGCCACATCTGTGAAATAAAATTCTGCATAGGCCAGCTGCCACATAAGGAAATTGGACAGCCGCTCCTCCCCGCTGGTACGGATCAGCAGATCCGGATCCGGCAGGCCTCTGGTATCCAGATAACCGGAAATCGTATCCTCCGTAATATCCTCCGGTGACAGGCTGCCCTTTTTCACATCTTCCGCCATATGACGTACTGCTCTTGTGATCTCATCTCTGCTTCCATAGTTCAGAGCGATCTGGAAGTGAAGCTCATCAAACTGGCTGGAGTATTCCTCCAGCTCCCGGATCCTATCCTGAAGATCCTGATCAAAGGCCCTGGGATCCCCGATGACCCGCACCCGCATCTTATTATCCCGGGAAATTTTAATGCACTTCTTCATATAATTCCGGAACAGCTTCATCAGACCGTCTACTTCTTCTCTGGACCGTTTCCAGTTCTCTGTGGAAAAAGCGTATACGGTCAGATACTTGATCCCTAATTCCTTCGCCACTGTACAGATCTTTTCCAGATTATCACAGCCTTTTACATGTCCGTAAGTCCTGGGCATACCCTTAGCTTTGGCCCAGCGTCCATTTCCATCCAGAATAATGGCCACATGTCTGGGAACTACCATAATTCTCTCCTCCTACGCATAAAAGAGGCACAATACCTACATTTTGTATGTGCCCCTTCTACTGTTTTTATACAGTCATGATCTCTTTGGATTTTTCTTCCACTGCTTTATCGATTTCTTTTACATATTTATCTGTAGACTTCTGGATCTTATCCTCCAGCTCTTTGATCTCATCTTCAGATACATCCTGCTTTGCCAGCTTTTTAAAGGAATCATTGGCGTCTCTGCGGACATTGCGGACAGCTACTTTTGCAGCCTCTCCTTTTTTCTTTACATCCTTGACCAGTTCTTTTCTTCTCTCCTCGGTAAGTTCCGGCAGTACCAGACGGATCACCTTTCCGTCGTTATTGGGATTTAAGCCCAGATCAGAAGCCAGGATCGCTTTCTGGATTTCTTTGATCATAGAAGATTCCCAGGGCTGGATCTGGATCATTCTGGCTTCCGGTACCATGATATTGGCTACCTGCTGAAGAGGTGTAGGACTTCCATAATAGTCTACGGTAATTTTATCTAAAATATGCGGATTGGCTCTTCCTGCACGGATAGTAGAGTATTCCTTTACCAGACCGTCCAGGGTTTTCTGCATCTTGTTTTCATATTTTTGGATTCTTTCATCTGTTGCCATAAATATTTCCTCCTGTTTCTATCTCTTCTTCCATTTCGGAAGGATTTTCCTATACCAGTACTTTAGTACCGGTGAATCTGCCATGAGCGGTATTTACAATACTGTTCTCTTCATTGAGACCAAATACCAGCATAGGCATCTTATTCTCCATACACATAATGGAAGCAGTCATATCCATAACCGCCAGCTTTTTGTCGATCACTTCCTGGATACTGATCTCATCATATTTCTTTGCATCAGGATTCAGTTTAGGATCGCTGTCATAAACACCGTCTACCGCCTTTGCCAGGAAGATGGTATCTGCCTCGATCTCAATGGCCCTGAGTACAGTAGCGGTATCAGTGGAGAAATAGGGGTGTCCTGTTCCGCCGGCCATAAATACCACCATATTCCGCTCAAAATATTTGTTGGCCCGGTCTTTTGAAAAAAGCTTTGTAAAAGAACCGCATTCAAAAGGTGTGAGCACACTGGTCTTCATACCTGCGGCGCGAAAAATTTCTGAAACATAAATACAATTCATGACGGTAGCAAGCATCCCGATCTGATCCGCTTTGGTACGGTCAATATTCTCACTGGTCCGTCCTCTCCAGAAATTGCCTCCTCCGATAACGATTCCTACCTGGATACCTTCTTCTACCAGAACCTTTACCTGCTTTGCCACTTCCATTACCGTATCTTCGTCAAAGCCGGTTTTTTTCGGTCCTGCAAGAGCTTCTCCGCTTAATTTCAGTAATATTCTCTTCATTATTCAAGCTCCTTTATCTTACTTTAGTGTCCTGCTGCATCACATACCAATACAATATCTGACGCTTTTCTTTAGTATACCGGGAAAAGTGTACAATTTCAAGAAATATTTCTAAAATTCAAAAACTCTGAAGCAAAAGGACCGCCGCCCCCGGATCTTGTCCTCAGGGCAGCAGTCCTTCTTAGTTTTTACAGGGTCTGGAACAGACTCCAGTATCCCTGGAAAAAGATATACAAAATAATGATCGGCAGGATAAAAGTAAAATAAACTTTCAGCTTTTTCGGGAAGCTAATACCTTTCCCCGTATTTGCTTCTTTTATAAAGTTATCCCAGCCCCAGCCGTATCTGGTCACACAGAACAGCAGATAGATCAGAGAACCTAAAGGCAGGATATTGTTGCTCACCAGGAAGTCCTCAAAATCCATGATATTCTTCCCCAGGATAGTAAAATCACTCCAGATCGTCAGCCCGAAGATACAGGGCAGGGAAAGAACTGCGATCGCGATCCCATTAATGACCGTGGCTTTCTTTAAGCTCCATCCCCACAGGTCTGTAGCGCAGGAGATGATATTCTGGAATACAGCGATAATCGTTGTCAGCGCGGCGAAAGTCATAAACAGGAAGAACATGGCTCCCCAGATCCTTCCTCCCGCCATATGATTAAATACATTTGGCAGGGTGACGAATACCAGGCCTGGTCCCTCGCCGGGATCAATGCCGTAGGCAGAGCAGGCAGGGAAAATGATCAGGCCTGCGATAAGCGCCACACAGGTATCCAGCACCAGAATATTTATGGCTTCTCCTGTAAGCTTTCTCTCTTTGCCGATATAGCTTCCAAAGATAGCTAAAGCTCCGATCCCGCAGCTCAGTGTAAAGAAAGCCTGTCCCATAGCTGCGAATATAACTTCAGAAATGGGATAGTCTGTCAGCTTTCCGAAATCCGGAAGAAGATAAAACTTCAGCCCCTCTGTAGCTCCCGGCAGAAGACTGGAATTTACTGCCAGCACTACCATCAGCAGGAAAAGCACTACCATCATGATCTTATTGATCCTTTCTACACCGCTTTGAAGCCCCATAGAGCAGACCAGGAAACCTAAGACTACAATGATCAGCATCCAGATCAGCATAGTAGGAAGATCTGTGGTCAGATTCGCGTAAACCTGGCTGACGCCTTCTGCGTCCAGCCCTACAAAATCCCCTTTCAGCATTTTAAAGAAATAGATCAGCATCCAGCCGCCGATAGTCGTATAGAACATCATCAGCAGGAAATTTCCCGCGATCCCCACATAGCGGTAGAGATGCCATTTGGCCCCTTTCTTTTCCAGGACATTAAAAGACAGGGCAATACTTTTCTGACTGGCACGTCCCACAGCAAATTCCATGACCATGATAGGAAGCCCCATAACGATCAGGAAAAACAGATAGATCAGCACGAAAGCCGCTCCGCCGTATTTCCCTGTAATGTAGGGGAAACGCCAGACATTTCCCAGACCTATGGCGCACCCTGCAGAGATTAGGATGAAACCGATCCGGGAAGAAAATCTTTCTCTTTCCATTTTTCTTTACCTCTTTTACATTTTTAGACGGAAGATATTATACCATGGTTCTTTACCGGCTTTCAATACTTCCGATATTTTTTATCAGAAGAGATATGGTCCCGTCAGAATTTGTAATAAATTCGATCCGATCTTTATTATTGTATTCTTCCATAGGGATCTTCAGCTCGATCCCGGTATCCGTTAGCAGTCGCTGGGTCATATATTTTCTGGTGGTGGCAGGGTTCTGAGGCTCCACCGCAGCTTCATTGAGATGATATTTCTCCAGTTTTTCCTGGACTTCTTCTTTCATATCGGGATGATCCTTAAAGATCTTGTCCACTACTTCCGGGATCTGAAAGCCTCCTTGTTCCGTAAATTCCCGGTTTAAGATACTTTTTGTCTCCATCTGGACCTCAAACTGCTCTGATTCATTAAAATATTTTTTCTGTACATCCGCCACTGCTTTGCTTACAATAGAAAGCTTAGATTTGGAAGAAAGGGCGCCGGAACATTTTAAGAACAGTTTTGAAAAATAATTGGTCTTTCCCCCGTTGACCTCATATTTTTTCTCCACCAGCCGCACATACTCAGGAGCATCCAGATCGATCAGGGCCGCCTCGGAAAGCTTCTGGGTCTCTCCCGGAAGAATGGCTTTCTGCTGGATGATATCGTTATTGTTTCCCCAGGGGTCTGAGTTGGTCAGATGGGTATAGGAAGTTTTATAGTTCATTTTCAAAAGAGCCAGGTATCTGTGCTTTTCCACGGTATACTCCACTGCCAGGAGATCCGCCCCGGGGATGTCAATATTCTGACTCATGATCGTATAGAGCTGTCCGGCGATCTTCTGGGAGATCTCCACAAATTTTTCACTGTTCCACTCTTCCACCAAAGGGAATATCTGGGAATCCTCCAGGAAACTGCAGTTTTTCACATCATCACTGGTGTCGATCCGGTAAATATGTGCTTTCAGAAAATCTGCCAGATCCGGTCCCGGGTCCAGTACCGCGTCCGAAAGCACCGGCATACCCAGCCCCGGATCCATAATATGTACAATGGCCTGGCTGATCCTGATCTCATCTTTTGAATTTAACATGTTCTCTTCCTCTTTTCTTCTATACTTCTCTTCCATTCATCATGCCCTGGCAGGCGATTATGATCACCAGGGAAACAAGGATATTCATCACAAGACTGACAATGGTAAAGACGCCCATCAACAGAGCGGGGGTACGGTACATACCTGTAAGGAGGACAATAACCAGTCCGATGGCCAGAGAAGGAACCGCCGCAGCCACAATGATCAGCATACGCAGGAAAGATTCCAGCATTACATTGGCTCTGCTCCTTAAGATCCTTACAGAAAGCACCGTTCCGGCAACAAAGATCAGACTGTATCCCAGAAGCATGACCAGATACTGAAGGATATCCAGAGGCGCCATTCTGGTAAAGATACCGGCGAATATCACAGAAACACTCATAATGATCCCGATCTTCAGATAAGCGGGGATCATGGCATATACCAGTTTCTTTAAAGGACTGTCCGGGATCAGGTAGATCTGATAGTTATTCAGATCCCGGAGAAGATCCGAATCCTGGATCAGGGTAAACAGCCAGATGATCATCATATAGCAGAACATATAAAAGACGTTATCCGGAAGGACGATCAGACTGATCACAAAATAAAAAACAATGATAGCTAAATCTTGTTTTCTCAGGAAATTTCCAGTTTTCCGCATGATCAGCAGGTTCTTGGATAGGACTGCTTTTGCTCCGGGAGCAAATTCCCCTTTCACTCTTTTCACTTTTCCATCCTCGATCCTGGCCCGTCCTCCGTTGGCCTTTGCTCTTCTCAAAAAGGCACTTGCCTCCTCCGCGTCCGCCACTGCCTGCTCCGTAATGTCTTTGTCAAATCTTAAAAAGAATACCACAACGATCAGACAGCATGCAAGAAGAAGGATCGTTCCGCCCAGGGTAAAAAGATACTGCCCCTGAAGGAAACCGTCGATGGCCCACTTGGTCCAGCCAAAAAAAGGGACCAGATAGAATTCCCGGCTGGCTGCAAACAGCAGGAAACCATTTTTCAGATCATAGCCGGACCGATGGACTGCCCAGAAAAATACCAGAGCCGTACAGATCACCACCACGGTCACAGGCAAGTAATTCCACTTTTTATACTTCTCATTCACCAGCCCCCACATATAAATATAATCCGTAAGGAGAAGGAAAAAGACCAGCATCAGCGTCAGATCCACAAAGCATACCAGAAAATAAGGAATGGTAAAATATCCGGCCATAGAAAACATAGCAATCATATAACATCCCAAAAGGCCGTACAGCACGCCCTGCCTGAGAGACTGGAACAGGATATAGCCGTTTACCTGTTTTCTGGTGTAGGGGCCTGCAAAAAGATAGTAGGCGTCTGTGTCATAGACCAGTGCCTTTCTCTTATTAAGCATTACTGTAAAGGCAAAAATAGCAGTCATGCCGATCCCGATCAGAACGGCGGTATTGGTGTCTACCGTTCCCTCAGCCGCCTGATTGTCTGAGGATGTGACAAAAGCCATGATCACCAGCCCGCCGTAAAGAAGGATGAGAAAAATTGTGATCAGCGCAGAGGCCGGGGTCCGGAACTGATTACGCACAGTTCCTTTCACTTTTAAAAAAGACAAATATAACAATGACTTCATCTATTCTTCCTCCGCTGTAGCTTCAAAGAAAATCTGTTTCAGTGTTTCACTGCCCTCTTCTCCCCGGTGTATCCGGCGGATGATCTCCCCATGATTCATGATATAGGCACAGTCCCAGATCTCGTTGACCACATCAATGATATGAGTGCTGACCAGGATAGAGGTTCCCTGGTTTTTCAGTTCTACCAGAAGATTCAGGACTTCTTCAATACTGGCAGGATCCAGGCCCACCATAGGTTCGTCTACCAGAAGGGCTTTCGGCTGGATCAGCAGGGCCAGGATCATACTCAGCTTCTGTTTCATACCTTTACTCAGTTCTTTTGCCAGTTTATGCCTCTGCTGCGTCAGCTGGAACAGTTCCAGATACTTATCTCCCGTCTCTTTATAGTTATCCAGCCGGTAGGCTTTTCCGATAAATTCTATACTCTCATCTACTGTAAGAAGGTCATAGAGCACCGGTACTTCCGGGATATAGCCAAACTGCTTCTTTGCCTCCAGGCTGTTATTGGGATATCCGCAGATCAGGATCTCTCCTTTATAGCTGAGAAGATTTACAATACTTTTGATAGTAGTAGACTTTCCCGCCCCATTAGGCCCTAAAAGTACGGTGATCTCTCCCGGCATAGCGGTAAAAGAAGCGTCTTTTACCGCTGCCCCATGGCTGCCCTTATAGTACTTGGTCAGATTTTTCACCTCGATCATAACTGTCCTCCTTGGTATACTTTTCCCAACAATTACTAAATTTTGTCGGAAAATTATTAGATTTGAGGCCAGTATAGCAGAAAATTCTGTCAGGGTAAAGGAAAACCTCCCGGGTTGATTTTTATCTCTTCTTTTATTGCTTCACCTTCTGTCACTATGGTATACTTGGACTATGGAGATGTTTTACAAAAATTTTATATATGGGAGGTTTTTATGCCAAAGAGAAATGATATCCACAAAGTTTTAATCATTGGTTCCGGACCTATTATCATCGGACAGGCCTGTGAATTTGACTATTCCGGTACCCAGGCCTGCAAGGCTTTAAAAAGCCTTGGCTATGAGATCGTGCTGGTAAATTCCAATCCGGCCACTATTATGACGGATCCTTCTACCGCTGATGTGACTTACATTGAGCCGCTGAATGTAGACCGTCTCACAGAGATCATCGCAAAGGAACGGCCGGATGCTCTTCTCCCTAACCTGGGAGGACAGTCGGGACTGAATCTCTGTGAGGAGCTGTATCATGCAGGGGTGTTGGATAAATATCATGTAGAAGTCATCGGTGTCCAGGTAGACGCTATCAGCCGGGGTGAGGACCGTATTGAGTTTAAAAATACTATGAACAAGCTGGGGATCGAAATGGCCAAAAGCGCCCCGGCCTATTCCGTGGAAGAGGCTGTAAAGATCGCCGGAGAACTGGGATATCCCTGTGTGATCCGTCCTGCCTATACCATGGGCGGAACCGGAGGAGGAATTGTCTATAACGAAGAAGAACTTCGGAAGGTTGCCGCCAGAGGCATCGCCGCTTCTATGGTAAACCAGATCCTCATCGAAGAATCTGTCATCGGCTGGGAAGAACTGGAAGTAGAAGTTGTCCGTGACGCAAAGGGGCAGAAGATTTCTGTATGTTTTATTGAAAACATCGATCCCATGGGAGTACATACGGGAGATTCCTTCTGTGCCGCTCCTATGCTGACGATCTCCCAGGAAGTCCAGGATGAACTGGAAAAACAGGCCCACGCCATTGTAGAATCCATCGGCGTTATCGGGGGTACCAACGTACAGTTTGCCCATGATCCCAAGACCGGCCGTATTATTATCATTGAGATCAATCCCAGGACCTCCCGGTCCTCTGCTCTTGCCAGCAAGGCCACAGGCTTCCCTATCGCCTATGTATCCGCCCTTCTGGCCGCGGGACTGACTCTGGACGAGATCCCTTACTGGAAGGAAGGAACTCTGGAGAAATACAAACCATCCGGAGATTATGTGGTTATTAAGTTTGCCCGGTGGGCATTTGAGAAATTTAAAGGCTCCCAGGATAAACTGGGAACCCAGATGAAAGCCGTAGGCGAGGTTATGTCCATCGGTAAGAATTACAAAGAAGCTTTGCAGAAAGCTATCCGTTCTCTGGAAAAAGGCCGCTACGGCCTGGGCTTTGCTTCTGACTTTAACAGTCTTTCTCTGGAAGAACTGTACCGGAGACTGGCGGAACCTACCAGCGAGCGTCAGTTCCTGCTTTACGAAGCGATCCGCAAAGGGGCTTCTTTAGAGAAACTCCACGACATGACCCATATTAAGATGTGGTTCCTGGAACAGATGAAAGAACTGGTGGATCTGGAAGAAGAGATCCTGAAATATCAGGATAAGGAACTGCCTGATGATCTCCTGATCCAGGCTAAAAAAGACGGCTTTTCCGACCGGTATCTGGCTCAGATCCTCCATACAGACGAATGGGAACTGTATAAGAGAAGAGAATCCCTGGGACTTTCCCAGCGGTGGGATGCCGTTCCTGTAAGCGCAGTAAAAGAGCCGGCTTCCTACTACTACTCCACTTATATCGGAGAAGACAAAGCCTCTGTGTCTGAGGGACGCAAAGTCATGGTCCTGGGCGGCGGCCCCAACCGTATCGGACAGGGTATCGAATTTGACTACTGCTGCGTTCATGCGGCCTTTACCTTAAGAGAACTGGGATTTGAGACGATCATGGTAAACTGCAATCCGGAGACGGTATCTACAGACTATGATACTTCGGACAAACTTTACTTTGAACCTCTTACTGTAGAAGACGTTATGTCCATCTATAACAAGGAGAAGCCTCTGGGCATCATCGTCCAGTTCGGCGGCCAGACGCCTCTGAACATTGCTGCAGAACTGGAAAAACGGGGTGCTCATATCCTTGGTACTTCTCCTGCAGTGATTGATATGGCAGAAGACCGCGACCAGTTCAACGCTATGATGCAGAAGCTGGAGATTCCTATGCCGGAATCGGGTATGGCTGTCAACATCGAAGAAGCCCTGGAGATTGCCCATCGGATCGGATATCCTATGATGGTGCGTCCTTCCTACGTTTTAGGCGGAAGAGGCATGGAAGTGGTTTATGACGACGATATGCTTAAAGACTATATGGCCGCGGCCATCAACGTAACGCCGGAGCGTCCGATCCTGATGGACAAGTTCCTTCAAAACGCCTTGGAATGCGAGACAGACGCTATTTCCGACAGCTCCCACGCCTTTGTTCCTACGGTTATGCAGCATATCGAACAGGCCGGCATCCACTCCGGAGATTCCGCCTGTGTGATCCCTTCTGTGGAGATTTCCGAAGAACACAAGGACCTGATCCGGAAATATACTACGGCTATTGCCTGTGAAATGGGCGTTGTGGGACTGATGAACATGCAGTATGCCATCTGCGAAGGGAAGGTTTATGTTCTGGAGGCAAACCCCAGAGCTTCCCGCACCGTGCCTCTGGTATCCAAGGTCTGCAACATCAATATGGCAAATATCGCCACAAAATTAATGACCTATGAACTTACCGGCTCCCGTCCGGATGTGACCAAATATGAGGAAAAAGAACATCCTTACTACGGAGTAAAGGAAGCCGTCTTCCCATTTAACATGTTCCCGGAGGTAGACCCTCTTCTGGGACCGGAAATGCGTTCTACCGGAGAAGTCCTCGGTCTTGGGGAAACCTTCGGCATGGCTTACTATAAAGCGGAAGAAGCGGCCAATGCCAAACTTCCCCTGGGAGGAACCGCCCTTGTCAGTGTGAATAAAAAAGACCGGCCTGAGGCTCTGGAAGTGGCAAAGCAGCTCCATGAACTGGGCTTTGAGATCGTGTCCACAGAAGGCTGCGCCGGCTATTTTAATGAAAACGGGGTACCCTGCAAGGCAATGAAAAAACTTCAGGAAGGCCGTCCCAATATCTATGACGCCATGGTAAACGGACAGATCGATCTGATCGTCAATACGCCGGCAGGAAAACAGAGCAAGTATGATGATTCCTATCTGAGGAAAACAGCCATCAACAAACGGATCCCTTATATCACCACCATGTCCGCTGCTCTGGCCAGCGCCAAAGGCATCCATGCGGTGCTGAACAAAGAGGCCTCTCCTCTGAAATCTCTCCAGGAATATCATCAGATGCTGGAGTAAAAGCATTTTCAGGAAACCGGTCCAAATCCCAGGTCCGGTTTCCTGTATATAAAATCTATCACACCATTTGGAGACTATAGTTATGTCAGCAAAACATTCAAAGAATTTTATCCTGCTGTTTTTAACAGCACTTATATGGGGCGTAGCCTTTGTAGCCCAGAGCGTGGCTATGGATTACATCGGTCCCTATACCTTCAATGCCGTCCGTTCTTTACTGGGCGGCATTGTCCTGGTCCCCTGCGTATTCCTCTTCGGACAGAAAAAGAAGACCGTTAAAGATGAGAATCCGTCAAAAGGAACCGCCGTAGATCGCCCAGGAGATATGATCACCGGAGGGCTCCTCTGCGGTATCATGCTGTTTCTCTCCACCACCCTTCAGCAGGTAGGGATCCAGTATACTACCGTGGCAAAGGCCGGATTTATCACAGCACTGTATATTATCCTGGTGCCTATCCTGGGAATCTTTCTTAAAAAACGGGTATCCTTTCAGATCTGGATCAGCGTAGTCATAGCCATTATAGGCCTCTACCTTCTGTGCATGAAAGGAAGCTTTTATCTGGGACAGGGAGATTTTCTGATGCTGGTGTGTTCCTTATGCTTTGCCCTCCACATTCTGGTCATTGACCGCTTTACAGATAAAGTCAGCGGCGTGAAACTGTCCTGTATACAGTTTTTTGTCTGCGGCCTGCTCTCCTGTGTACTGATGTTTCTCTTTGAAAAGCCGGATATTTCAGATATCCTGTCCGCCTGGCTGCCCATCGTCTACGCAGGAGTGTTCTCCAGCGGCGTTGCCTATACTCTGCAGATCATCGGACAGAAAGGCACGGATCCTACTATCGCCTCTCTGATCCTCAGCCTGGAATCTGTAGTTTCCGTACTGGCCGGCTGGATCATTCTTGGGCAGTCACTTACTCCAAGAGAGATCCTGGGCTGTCTGCTGATGTTCGGGGCTATCATCCTGGCACAGGTGGCTCCTGACCAGAAAGCTGCTTCCTCATAAGGATTTCCTGCTCCTGTCCAGGATAGCGTTTAACATTCTCTGACAGAACAGATAAGGGGATGTCGCATTAATCAAAATCGAGAATATTTATACATTTTATTGCTCAGTCTGCGCCGCTTTGAGCCTATAGTCTCAAAGCTATGCTCGACAAATTCGCATAAAATGTATAAATATTCCTGAAATATGACTAATGCGACAGCCCCCTTTTTTCTGAAATATACCGTCTGTAAATATCCTCCCTGTACAAAGGACGAACCTTTACATAAACCTTTTACAGACCCAGGAGTTTTCCCAGCTCCCTGGTACTGTCCGCAGTCTTTACGGCGCCTGCTCTTAAAAGTTCTTCTTTCGTTCCATATCCATAGGTAACGCCGATACAGGAAAGTCCGGCTTCTTTTGCCCCGAGAACATCATAATGCCGGTCTCCCACCATGATCGCCTGCTCCCGCTTATCCAGACAATTCATTTTTTCCAGGACCTGAAAGATCACCTCAGCTTTTGTCATCTTGGGCCGGTTAATATCACTGCCCATGATCACATCAAAATATGTATCCAGATGGAAATGATCCAGAACGATCTTGACCATTTGATCTGGTTTGGAAGAGGCCACTGCCAGCATGATCCCTTTCTCTTTCAGGCCTTCCAGGAGCTCTTTTATCCCCGGATAAGGCTGATTTTCAAAAATTCCCGTAACATTATATCTTTCCCGGTAATACTTTACAGCTTCTGCGGCCTCTTCTTCGCTGAACCCGGCATAGTCCATAAACTGTTCCAGAAGAGGCGGACCTACGAAAACCTCCAGCTTTTTCCGGTCTTTTCCCAGATCCGGCCTTCCCATTTTTTTCAGGGCATACTGGACGGACTTGGTGATTCCCTCTCCCGAAGCTGTCAGTGTTCCGTCTAAGTCAAATAGTACTCCTTGATATTTCATTTTCTCACTCCTGTATCAGACTTTCTGTCAGTTTTAATACTTTTTCTTTTGTCATATTCGGATAATGGACACCATCCACATAGATATTAGGAGAAGTCCTGCACTTCTTCAGACAATTCCTGGTAGTCAAGAGGATCCGTTTATCCCGGGACAGACCGTCCCTGTCTGTCTGAAGCTTTTTCTTAACAGCTTCCAGGATCTCCAGACTATCTTTCCTCTGGCAGCGCTCTCCGGTACACAGAAGGATTTCATGGACATAAGGGGCTGCTTTCAGGCTGGGATACAGCTTTATGATACAGTTCAACACGCTTTCCTTTACGCCAAGCCTCTCTGCTGCCATCTGGCAGGCTTCGGAAGGTATCCATCCTTCCGTCTCCTGGATCTCCCGGAGCATAGCGGTAAGATTTTCCTGGGCCCCGGGCTCTTTCTGTCCTGCATAGTATGCAATGATCTCTTTTATTTCCTCTTCTTTTTTCAACAGGCTTCCTCCTTTTCCTTCTTCCTTTCCAGAAAAACAAATTCTGTGTCTGAAGAATATTCTTCCCTGTATCCGTAATCTAATCCATGAAAATTTTTCACCTCGTCCGCTTCCTCAATCTGGTTTGCGGAAAGCCACCGGACCATTTCGCCTCTGGCCATTTTGGCCTTCGTAGCCTTTACCTTTATCCTGCCCTGGATCTCCTCTCCGAAAATACAGGTAATATACCGGACATCTTTTTCCAGATATTTTTCTATAGCTTTACTATACTCTTTGGAAGCAAGGTTCAGGATCACCCGGTCATCTTTTGTCAGCTCCCGGTAAAGCCGGTCTCCCCAGAATTCATATAAATTTTTACAATCTCCCGCCTTCAGTCTGGTCTGCATTTCCAGACGGTAAGGGATCACCCCGTCCTGGGGCCGCAGGATCCCATAAAGACCGGATAGGATCCGAAGGTGTTCCTTCACATATTCCCACTGGCTGTCTGTAAAAACCTGAGGCGCCATATACTGATACTGGATCCCTTCATAAGCCAGCACCGCCCCTGTCAGATTCTGATCCATGGCAAAGCGGCGGAGACGTTCCTGATTTTCTTCTGCGATCTTTTCATTACAGTTCCATAACGCTTTCAGATCTCCAAAGTCCATTTTCTTCAGTTCTTCTCTTAATTGACAAGCCTGCTCATAAAATACAGGCCGGGTGATCTCAGAGAGTTCCTCTTCTTTCCGGCGCATCTTTTTTGCCGGTGATATGATAATCTTCATTCCTATTCTCCAAATCGTATTTTTCTTTGTACTTCCCACTCAGGTATTTTATCATGTTCTATCTTCTCCGTCACTTCTTTTTTCAGGAATAGACTTTCCTCCGGGTCCGTGTTAAAATACCCCTGAAAATATTACCAGAATTTTGTTTTTCAGAAAGGAAAGATTTTATGAGCATAGAAGCAGTTATCTTTGACATGGACGGCGTGCTTTTTGACACAGAAAGACTGATGAAAGAAGGATGGATGAGAGCAGGAAGAGAAATGGGATTTACCATCACCGAGGAACAGCTCCGCCAGATGCGAGGAAGCTCCAGGGACAGAAGCGCCGCTCTGTTTCAGAAATGGTATCATGGCAAAGTGGATTATGATCAGGGCCGCCGGATCCGCAGTCAGTATGTAAAGGAATATATCGATCAGCATTCTGTTCCGGAAAAGAAGGGGCTGAAAAAGCTGCTGAAGTTTTTAAAAAAGGAACAGATCCCCATAGCCGTAGCGACGTCCACCAAAAGGAGCACCGCTGCGCGCTACTGGGAGCTGGCCGGGATCACTTCTTATATCACTGCTTCCGTATGCGGGGACGAAGTGACAGCCTGCAAACCGGAACCGGATATTTTTCTGAAAGCTGCCCAGGCTCTTCAAGTGGCTCCTGAAAACTGTCTGATCGTAGAAGACAGTATAAACGGGCTGAAAGCCGCAAGAGCCGCCGGCGGCGTTTCCTGTATGGTGCCTGACCTGACTCCTTACACGGAAGATCTGCTGCCGTTTTGTGATTATGTATGCGAGGATCTTTCCAGGATCATCTCACTTGTCAAAAACAGGGACAGTCTGTAAAGGTGGTTTCTGCCAAAGGAGTGGTCGCATTAATGATATGTCAGGAATCACTTCCCCCTGTTTTCTTTTGCCAGTTCCATGATCTCGTTATACTTGCTCATGATATAACCAAAATTTTTTCTTTTATGGGGAAGGAGACAATCCGTACAGTCCTTGACCCCTTTTTCTGTATATTTAAAATTACCTCCGCACCGGTCTCCCAGAGCATACAGCGGGCAATAACAGAACAGACAGTTAAAATTTTCCGGGTCATTAGTCTTATGGCAGGGAAAATACTCACATTCTTTATGACAGAAAAAGGAATATTTCTTTCCTTCCCAATATGGTTTTTCTTTTGCTTCACTCATAGTCTTACCCCTTTCCTATGCTGCTAAATCAAGCCAGGCAGAAACTCCTCCGGCGTATATAAAGCAGAACCATCAAAAATTTCTTCCAGAAGATCCAGGTTTTCATCGGAATGTTCGATCTCCCTGGCATACTCCCAGGCAGCCCGGCAGGCGGTCTCCAGTTTGGGATCCTCTCCCCGGATATACCATCGCTCCAAAAGGATTTCACGGATCCAGAGCAGAGAAAATACCGACAGGACTGCCTTCGTATAGATCATATCGTCATAGACTGCTCCGCAGAAATAGGTATAGACAAAGAAAACCAGGATCTGTTCTCCCCATATATCCCATTTCTGTTTCGTCCCGGATCTTTCCAGAACTTCCCAAAAGTTTCCCCGGATCTTCGAGTAAGTTTCTTCGCCTCTATCATAAAGCTGCGCCTGAAGATTTTCAAGTTCTTTTCCCCAGTTCTCCCGGAGGACTTCCAGTTTTTTCAGGTCATTGGCCATAGCCTTCATATTCCGGAATCTGGTCTTTTGACTTTCCTTTTCTTTTCTTCTCAGGATGTCTTCCAGACATTCCTCCAATTCCAGTTCAAACAGTTCCCCTCTGTCCAGAGCCTCCTGTATTTTAAAGGAAAACCGGAGCAGGACCGCCATTCTTTTGGCAAGGGTCCAAGACCTGTCCTGGATCACAGTAAAAATAAGTTCTCTGGCTTCCTCCAGACGGTCAAAGAGCAGCAGATCAAAATCCTGATAATCTTCCTCGTTCTCTTCTATCAAATCTTCCGTCTCTTCAAATTCCGTCTTTTCCTTTGCAGACAACATGATCCTGGCCGCTTCCGGACAGGAAAGAGAAAGAGAATACTCCCTCAGGTCTTCAAACTCTTCCACATGTCTTGGATACTGACGGCAAGTCTGACAAAGAGCTTCAGGCCCCAATTTCTGATAAATATCGCAGAGATTTTCCTCGTTTAAAAAACTGCAGCGTCTGTTGTATTGTTCAAAAGTTCCCTGATACCAGTCAATAGAATTTAAAAGCCGGGTGCCGAAATCACTTTTTATATTGCTGTACTTTTCCAGAGATCTCTCATCGATCACGATCTGCCATCCAGCGCAGCAGGTATCCGGGCATCTGCCGGCAATACATTGAAAATCTGAGTAATACTTTGGTTTTCTGTAGCGCATTTTCTTATCCCGCTTTCTGAAAATAATCATACAGACGCCAGAAGACCGTGCACTTATACCGACTGAAAAAGTGCAGGATCCTCTGTTTTCTGCCGTAAATAAATCGCAATAAAGAGAGTATCACATCTTTAAAAGGATTGCAATGAAAGAAACATTGACAAAACGAAAAAGATAGACAATAATGACTTTATAATTATGTTTAAAAAGGGAAT
>ERZ1090879.610-NODE-610-length-21858-cov-7.837178_pt1 | contig 21858 bp, 19 predicted proteins | sample MGYA00478472_ERZ1090879 | MGnify/ENA primary metagenome ERZ1090879 (study PRJEB33644, sample SAMEA5815723) | chicken gut metagenome | biome: Chicken; feature: Gastrointestinal Tract; material: Caecum | place: Ireland | collected 2019-01-01 | study: A study of the... | reverse complement strand
CAGCGATGTGAGCCATGCTCTTCTCTTTGCTGGTGTAGAAGCCGGTGCACTCCAGAACGACATCGATGCCCAGCTCGCCCCAGGGGCAATCCTTGGCGTCCTTGATGGCGTAGATGGTGATCTTCTTGCCGTCGACGATGATGCAGTCATCGCCAGCCTCGACGGTGTGCTTGTTCTCACCGATCTTGCCCAGGAAAGAGCCCTGAGCGGTGTCGTACTTCAGCAGGTGAGCCAGCATAGCGGGGCTGGTCAGGTCGTTGATGGCGACGACTTCGTAGCCTTCCGCCTCAAACATCTGACGGAAAGCCAGACGGCCGATACGGCCAAAACCATTGATAGCAACTTTAACAGCCATAGTAAAATCCTCCCAAGATTTTATTGTATAACCTTGTGAGCGGTGTCCCCGCTCTGCGGTATGTTACTATTGTACCCTATTCTTACACAATCTGCAAGGGGGTTGTTATTCTTTTAACGCGAATTTTTCAAAAAAAATGAAAATTCCCGGTGGATGGAAGCATTTTCCACCGCTCCGGCGGCGTAAACTGCGCAGACTAGGCTGTACCGAAACGGAGGTGATGCCATGCTGCCCGACAACCCGGCCCGTGCCGCGCTGGCCGAGGAAGCGGCCCGGGGGGTGCCGGTCCTGCCCCGGCTGCGGCTGCTGTATACGGCGGAGGCGCTGGCCGCTCCGGTGCCGCAGCAGGCACTGGATCTGAGTGAAGAACTGGAAGCCCTTTGTGCCGCCCTGCGGGAGAGTGTGCTTTGCCGCACCGGATGGCTGTATTTTGCCCCGGCGGCAGATACTGTCCCCCTGGCGGTGCCCCGCAGTCTGCTGCAGGCTGCGGTGTTGTGCTGGATTGAAGGTGTGATGACCGCCCCGGAGCGCCGGGCGGTGCTGCACCTGGAAACGACCGCTCACGCCGCCGTGCTGGTACTGCGCGGCGGCACCGGGCGCAGTCTGCCCGCCGATACCCGCGCCCTGCTGCTGCGCCTGGCCGCGGTATGCGGCGGTGCGGTGGTGCAAAGCGGCGGCACCGGCCCTTTTACGGCAGCACTGCGGCTGCCGCTGCGTCCCACCTTGCCGCTGCGCTCTGCCCCCCGGCCGGAGGACTTGCTGACCGACCGTTACAGTGTATTGCAGATTTTTCTGCCCGGATTCTGTGCCGGGCCAAACGAATGACCGGGGCCGAAACGGCCCCGGTCGTTTTTATTCTTCTTCGGTGGCATCTGCCCCGCAGGCGGCCCAGGCACAGACCAGCCCGCACAGCCCCAGCATACCGATCCCCAGCCCGGTCAGCAGATCGGGCAGGATCAGCATACCGTGGAAGGCCTCGAACAAGGTCTGGACCAGTTCCAGGCAGGTACAAAGCAGGAAGCAGCCGCTGCCTGCCGCAAACAGCGTATGCCCGCAGGGCAGCCCCGGCACCAGAAACACCTTGAGCAGCACCACGACAAAGAGCAGCGCCGATACCGCGCTGAGGATGCGCAGTGTGCAAGGCAGCCGCTGCAGAGAGGCCGGCACGAACTGGAACCGCCACACCAGCCGCCACAGCAGGCACAGCGGCAGAAAAATGCCCCCCAGCGCACTGCCCAGCCGCCCGCGCCGCAGCCCGAATCCCAGGAAGGAACGCACGCCGTAAAGCACCAACCACACACCGGCCAAAAGCGGTGTAAGCACATCGGCCCAGGCGGCAAACAGCGGATAGGATGTAACCAGGTAGGGATACTGGGTAACGTACCATGCGGTGGAAAACGTGGTCAGGCCGCTGGCCGCCAGCAGGACTCCCGCAAAGACCATACAGATTCCCAGCGGCAGGTTGGTATCACTGAGAGCTGCAGGCTGCGGAGCCGCCCGCCGCGCAGGCAGATAGGGCAGCAGCAAAGCGGCCAGCCAGACGGCGTAGCGTGCCCAGACCGAACCGCTGACCGCAAATCCGGTGGAAGGATCGGTCCACAGCAGCAGGTCCGCGCCATGGACCGCCGCCAGTATAATACCCGCAAGCAACAGCAAGATGCCGTGGGGGCGTTTTTGTTTCATACAGCTTTCCTCACTCCAGGGTTGGTATACCGCGCCGGGCCGGCCGCATACCATAGGACAGGCCCGCGCAGAGTCTGCAAGTATTGTACCGCCGCGCCGGGCAAATTGCAAGAGTGAGGAAAGTAAGCCTTGAAAAAAACACTTTGCTGCGTTCTGTTATTGGGATTTCTGGCAGCCATCGCCCCTTTTGCGGCGCTGTTGCTCCCCTCCGGAGGGTCGCCGGTTTCCACCCCGGAGAGCACCCCAGCGCCCACAGCCGAAGAAATCCCTTCCCTGACACCTCAGCCGCCGGCCGCCGCCCCCGCCGCCAATGCCGACGCCGGAGCCGACCTGACGCTGTACGATGCCGCTTTGGGCCAGAGGATCACCGTCCCCGTTAAGGAATTCCTGATCGGTGCCGCAGCCTGTGAGCTGCCCGCCGACTGGCCTGACCATGCGATCCAGGCGCAGATGGTCGCCAGCCACAGCTACGCCCGTTCCCTGGGAGAAGACCCCATGCAGGTCAACAGCGCCCTGTGTGCAGGATGGACGGACAGCACGGTGCTGCAGGCCCGCTGGGGTGATGACTTTGAGGAAAATCACACCCGCTTTGCCGCTTTGGCGGAGGAAGTCTGTGATGCACTGCTCTGCTACCAGGGAGCACCGGCCGCCGCCTGCTATCACAGCATCAGCGCCGGCAAGACCGAGGCCAGCCAGAACGTCTGGCTCACGGCTTTGCCTTATCTGCAAGGGGTGGATTCCCCCTGGGACACCACCGTGGACGAATACGAAGTGACCGTGACCTACAGTGCCGAACAGGTGGCCACCATGCTGCAGGGCCTGGGACTGGCGCCGGACGATGATCCCGGCAGTTGGTTTGGTGCTGTGGATTGGGATGACGCGGGCTATGTAGAAAGCATGGAGGTTTGCGGAACCGATTTTGGCGGCACGACCCTGCGCAGTGCCTTCGCCCTGCGTTCGGCCAGTTTTACGGTTGCCTATGCCGGCGGAGCTTTCCGACTGACGACCCACGGTTACGGCCATGGAGTGGGCCTGAGCCAGTACGGTGCCAAGGCCATGGCAGAGGGCGGCGCCGACTGGCGGAAAATCCTGACCTACTACTTCCCCGGCTGCGAAATTGCCGAATAAAAACAAGCCTCCCGGGCGGGAGGCTTGTAGTTTTTATTGCATTACGGGCTTTTTGAACAGCCCCAACAGAACGGCAGACACGACCGAGCCCACCGCCAAAGCCAGCAGGAATCCCAGGGGATTGGTGATAACCGCGATCAGGAACAAGCCGCCGTGAGGAGCCGGGCAGCCACAGCCCAGCAGCATACTCAGGAAACCTGCCAGGCCACTGCCCAGCACACAGGCCGGGCCCACCCGCAGCGGGTCCCGCAGGGCGAAGGAGAGAGCGCCTTCGGTCACAAAGGAAGCTCCCATCAGCAGATTCTGAGGGGCCGTGCGGCGCTCGGCGGCAGTAAAGCGGTTGGGGAACAGCAAACAGGCCAGCGCCACCGAAATGGGCGGCACCATGCCGCCCACCATGACCGCCGCCATGATGTCGTACTGATTATTCACCAAGGCCAGCGTGCCAGTCAGGTAGGCTGCTTTATTGATAGGTCCGCCGTAGTCGGTGGCCATCAGCGCACCGAGCAGCGCCCCCATCACCAGGCGGCTGTCGCCCTGCATACCGTCCAACAGATCGCAGAGCCAGAGGTTGAACTGCCCCAGCGGCGGATTGACGATCAGCACCATCAGTGCCCCCACGCCCAGCAGGCTCAGAACCGGGGTCAGCAGTCCTGTGCGGACCTGCTCCAATGCCGGCGGCAAACGCCGCCCCAGCCAGTTGAGTATTTGAACCAGCCCGCCAGCCGCAAAGCCGGCCACCAGGGCGCCCCAAAAGCCGCTGGAAACCCAGTTCTCCTGGGGGGCAATGGTTGTGCCCAGCTGGGCCAGGTAGCCGCCCATCAACCCCGGCATAAAGGCGGGGATATCCCCAATGCTGTAGGCGATGAAGGCTGCCAGCACCGGATAGATCAGCACAAAGGCCGCGCGGCCTACGGTGTCCATCATGTCGGTCAGGGGGGACGGTGCGCCCAGTTGGGCAAGCAGCAGCGCAAAGGCGATCAGCACGCCTCCCGCCACCACAAAAGGCAGCATGTGGGAGATGCCGCTCATCAGATGACGGTACGCCTCCCGTCCCTGCTCTTTCCAGTCATTGGCACGGAATCCATCGCCGCCGCGGTAGACCGGCACGTTGCTTTCCGCCGCACGGTCCAGCACAGCGCCGGGGTCCCGTATGGCTTCCCGCGCCGAAACCGACACCATTCTTTTGCCCACAAACCGCGCCGTAGATACTGCCCGATCCGCCGCCACAATGATACAGTCGGCATTGGCAATATCCTCCGACGAAAGTGGGTGATTGACACCCGCGGCACCGTTGGTTTCTACTTTCAGGCTGACGCCCCGTTCCTGGGCCGCCTTCTGCAGCGCTTCGGCCGCCAAATAGGTGTGGGCCAGCCCCGTGGGGCAGGCCGTGACCGCCACAAACCGCCAGTGTTCAGGTCTTCCGCCTGGCGTGGGATTCTCCGGCGGGTCCGCTGCCTGTTCCTGGGCTGCAATCAGCCCACAGAACCGGGCCGGTTCTTCCGCCTGTATCAGCCGGTCACAGAGGTCTTTATCCAGCAGCAGTGTGGCAAGTTCTGCAAGCACCTGGACGTGCAGGTCATTGGCATCCGCCGGTGCCGCGATCAGAAACATCATCCGCACCGGCTCCCCGTCCGGGGTGGCGCAGTCCAGCGGCGGGTCCAGCGTAAGAACCGCCAGCCCCGGCGCGCAAACCGCCTCGCTCTTGGCATGGGGAATGGCCAATCCCCCGCCCACACAGGTGCCGCCCAGTTCTTCCCGCGCCCGCACATCCTTTTCAAAGGCAGCGGGATCGGTCAGATGACCGCCCGCAGCCATAAGCTCCACCAACAGATGGACCGCGGCCTGCATGGAATCCACTTGACGGTGCAGTGCCACGCTGTCCGGGTGCAGAAAATCCGTAATGTGCATGGGGGTTCCCCTCCTGTCCGGCAAATTTCACGAAAAAAGGCGGCTCCGCCGCAGCGGAGCCGCCTTGTAAAGCGGATTGAATCAGTTGAGCAGCGTCTTTTCGGTCTCGGGATCGAACAGATGGATCTTGTTGGTATCCATCGCGACCACGATCTTGTCGCCGCGGCGGGACTTGGAAGTCGGCGCCACACGGGCCATCAGGTTCTGGCCCTTGTAGGTCAGGTACAGGTAGATCTCAGCGCCCATCAGCTCGGAAACTTCCACCTCAGCGTCGATGTGGCTGTTGGGATGCTTGGCCAGGAATTCGGGATCGTCCTTGATGTCCTCAGGACGGATACCGACCTTCAGGGTCTTGCCAACATAAGCATCCAGCTTGCCGTCGGCGGTCTTTTCGGTGGGCAGCGGAATGATGGTGCCGGCCAGATCGATGGTGTACTGGTCGCCGTTCTTGTTCAGCTTGCCGTCCAGGAAGTTCATCTGGGGGCTGCCGATGAAGCCTGCGACGAAGACGTTGCAGGGGTAGTCGTACAGGTTCTGCGGGGTATCGACCTGCTGGATCAGGCCGTCCTTCATGACGACGATGCGGTCGCCCATGGTCATGGCCTCGGTCTGGTCATGGGTAACGTAGATGAAGGTGGTAGCCAGCTTCTTGTGCAGCTTGATGATCTCGGTGCGCATGCTGGTACGCAGCTTGGCGTCCAGGTTGGACAGAGGCTCGTCCAGCAGGAAGACGGCCGGGTTACGGACCATGGCGCGGCCCAGCGCAACACGCTGGCGCTGACCACCGGACAGAGCCTTCGGCTTACGGTCGAGCAGGTGCTCGATCTCAAGGATCTTGGCGGCTTCACGCACGCGCTTGTCGATCTCGTCCTTGGGCATCTTGCGCAGTTCCAGGCCGAACGCCATGTTCTTGTACACGGTCATGTGCGGGTACAGAGCGTAGTTCTGGAACACCATGGCGATGTCACGGTCTTTCGGCGGAACGTCGTTGATCAGGCGGTCGCCGATGTACATCTCGCCGCCGGAGATCTCTTCCAGACCGGCGATCATGCGCAGGGTGGTGGACTTGCCGCAGCCGGAAGGACCGACGAAAACGACAAATTCCTTATCAGCGATTTCAAGGCTGAAATCAGGAACGGCAACAACGTTGCCAGGGTAAACCTTTTTCACGTGACGGCAGCTGATAGAAGCCATGACAAAACCCTCCAATATGGTTTTTGTGCCCCGTTGGCGGGGCTGATTTACTTGACACGACTATAATAACAGGTTAAAATGTGTTTGAAAATAGCATTTTATTGATATTGGAGTGTCGAAATTGATATTTGAGCCGGAAATCTACTGCAGCTGCGAAAAAACCGCCGAACTGGACGGAAACACGCCGCTGACACTGGACGGTGCCGGGCTGTGGGTAGGGGTACTTTCCCGCGGGGAGTGCCTGCTGCAAGGCAGCGAGATGTCCGGTCACAGCGGGGACATCCTGCTGGGGACAGCGCCCCTGGAACTTCGCCCGCAAAGTGACTGCCATCTGCTGGCGGTACGCCTGACCGGTTACTGTGCCGAAGCCTATCTGCTGCGATTGGGGGCCTCCCGCTGGGCGGACGGTGCCTCCTGCCCGGGTGCCGCCGAACTGGCAGCCCAGCTGCAGGGCAACGGCACCGCGGCCATGGCCTATGCCCTGCTGTGCGCCCTGGGCCGGGCCGACGAAACCGCCCGTCCGCTGCCACCCCTGGTGGCCGAAGCGCTGCAGGCTATCCGGCAGAATTACATGGCCCTGTACGGGGTGGAGGAACTGAGTGAGCAGCTGGGCGTAACCAAAAGCCATCTGGTGCGGGCCTTCAAACAGGCGCTGGGGGTACCCCCGGGCAAGTACCTGACCAATGTACGCATCGAAGCCGTCAAGACGCTGCTGCTGAGCGATGAGTACAATCTGGAGATGATCGCAGGCCTGACGGGATTTTCCGGTGCCAACTATCTGTGCCGGGTCTTCAAACGGGAGGTAGGGGTCTCCCCCGCTGCCTGGCGGGCCGCCGCAGCCCCGCCGCCGGCCGTGCCCAAGCTGCCGCCCCGCAGCGCGGAGATGTTTGTATAAAAGGTGCTTTTTCCGGCCATCACAGCAAAAAAACAGGCGCAGCCGAAAGGCTGCGCCTGTAGTCTTATTACGGAGTTATTCGGCTGTCTTGTAGCCGTCGGGGTTGTGGCTCTGCCAGTTCCAGCTGTGAGCGCACATTTCGTCAATGCCGTACTGTGCTTCCCAGCCCAGTTCGTTCTTGGCCTTGGTGGGATCGCACCAGCACTCGGCAATATCGCCGGGACGGCGCGGGTCGATGACATAGGGCAGTTCCTTGCCGCAGGCCTTGCTGAAGGCGTGGATCACATCCAGCACGCTGTAGCCGTGGCCGGTGCCCAGGTTGCAGATGAACAGGCCGGGCTTTTCTTCCAGCTTCTTGACCGCTGCAACGTGGCCGCGGGCCAGGTCAACAACGTGGATGTAGTCACGGACGCCGGTGCCGTCGGGCGTGGGATAGTCGTTGCCAAAGACATGGACCTTTTCCAGCTTGCCAACGGCGACCTTGGCGATGTAAGGCACCAGGTTGTTGGGAATACCGTTGGGGTCCTCACCGATGAGGCCGGAGGGATGCGCGCCGATGGGGTTGAAGTAACGCAGCACGGCGGCATTCAGTTCCGGGTCAGCAGCGCAGCAGTCGGTGAGAATGCGCTCGGTGAAGGATTTGGTGGTGCCGTAGGGGTTGGTGGTACCGCCCACGGGGAAATCCTCACGGATGGGCACGCTGGCGGGGTCGCCGTAGACGGTGGCCGAGGAGGAGAAGATGATGTTATGGCAGTTGTGGCGGCGCATAACATCCAGGATGTTCAGCGTGCAACCCAGGTTGTTGGAGTAGTACTCGATGGGTTTGGAGACGCTCTCGCCAACCGCTTTGTAGGCGGCGAACTGGATCACGCAGTCAATATCGGGATTTTCGGCAAAGATCTTCTCCACAGCCTCTTTGTCGGTCATATCCGCCTCAACGAAGCGGAAGTCCTTACCGGAGATCTTCTTGACGCGGGCCAGTGCCTCGGGGCAGGAATTGTAGAAGTTGTCCGCGACGACGATGTCGTAACCCGCGGCCAGAAGTTCCACGCAGGTGTGGCTGCCGATGTAGCCGGCGCCACCGCTAACCAAAATTGCCATACCAATCGTCTCCTTTATGTTTTCTTGTTGCGTTTTAACGGGCAGAGGATTGTCCGTTCCTTACTTATCATTCTACTTTTTCTGCTCAGTTTCGGGAATAGACGTTTTCGGTGCCTCTTTGTCTTTTTGTTGCCTGTTTTGCCGCCGTGCCGGAAGCCCCTGCTGCATACGCCGGTAGGCGCTGGGCGTGTTGCCGGTGGCCGCATGGAACTTCTGGCTGAAGTAGGCCCCGGAGCAATATCCCATCTGGGAAGCCACTTCCCCGGGGGTGGCGCCACGGGCCAGCAGCTGCGCTGCATATTCCAGCCGCATGGCGGCAAATTCCTCCATGGCGGTATGGCGCAGCCGGGCGCGGAATGCCTGCTGCATCTGGGCACGGGTACAGCCTACCGCCGCGCAGACTTCCTCCACCCGGACTTCATGGGTCAGATTCTGGGCAAAATAGGCCCGCGCCGCTTCCACCAGCGCCGCCTGCCGGCGTTCCCGCCGGGCCCGCAGCGTGGGTTTGCGCGCACGCTTGCACCGCCGCGCCAGCATAATGAGCAGATTTTCCAGGTGGATCGCCAGCTGCTGCCGTGCCCCAAAAGGCACATCCTCCCGGGCAATGGGCTTGCCCCCCGGCTCCGCCGGCGGGTCGTACAGTTCGTCCACTTCCTTCATCAGCCAGTTCAGATCATGCTGTTCCGCCGGCTCGGCGTGAAACACCGCCCCGCGGAACCGGTCCATGACGGCACCGGAGCAGAAGAAGTCCATCCGCAGCACTTCGGGGGGGATTTCCCCCACGCTGCGCATGGCAAAGGTTTCCTCGGGCTGGTGCAGCAGGATACTGCCCGCCCGCAGCAGCACGCGTTTATCGTTACAGCGTTCTTCCACGGCGCCGGCACGCACATACACCAGCTGCCAGCTCTGGGTCTGGCTTTCCCCGATGTCATCCTCGGCGCGGCGCTCGGCAGCCCAGGCCGACGGAACGGCTTCAATGCGAAGGGGAAATTCCTCGTTGGACGCCATAGTGCCTCCTTTATCAGACAGTCACCACGCCGCTGTCCGGCCAGAGGTCCTGCGGACCACTGCCGCCGTAATGGAACACGCCGGGTTCCACATCCGCCAGCTGCGGGAACTGTTCCAGTTCGGGGCAGCTGGCGGCCAGGCCGATGCAGTAGGCCGTCAGCGGGCTGATGACCTTATCAATGGATGTATACAGATTGCTGCCGTCCTCGGCATAGGTGCTGAGCATGATGTCGTCGGGGTAGGTCTGCTGCACATAGGCCGTCAGCGCCCCGTCCACATAGGGATCGCTGCTGCCTTCATAGAGATCGGGCGCCCCGAACAGATGCAGGATCTCGTGGGCGAAGGTCGCCGGAGATTCCGGTTCCGGGTCCGACACATAGGCGTCGTAGCGGTACAGGCAGCAATATTCATGGTAAAAGTCGGTGCCGTCCTCGGCGTAGTGCGCCATGGTGAACGACGTGCCAGACACCGGCAGGAACAGCAGAAACCCTACATGGTCGGTGCCGTATTGGGCCCGCAGCTCGGCGGTATCCAGCGTAGCGCACAGCGCATCCATCTCGTTCAGGAAGGCGTTGCTCTCCTCGGAATCCACACCCCCGCGCAGGCGGGAACGCAGCGAGTAAGTGTAGCTCAGCGGGCTGGTATCGCTGCCGTCGTCATAGGAAATATCCGCTGTGACGCCATAGCTGTCGGCCTGTTCGGTGAGCCAGTCTACCGCCATGGCTACGCTCTGCCGTGCCGCCGCCCGGGCTTCCCGGGTCCAGATGCTGCCGGTGGCGGCATCGTTGAGATAGACGCTGACCAGCACCGTGGGTTCTTCCAGAAGGCCCACACTGCCGTAGAGCGCCTCGTCTGTCTGGGGCAGTGGCTCCTGCGTCGGTTCCGGGGTGGGGGCAGGGTCCTCCACCGAAGGCATCTCCGGCATCACCCGGGTGGTGTGCCGCTGCGCGCAGCCGCACAGCAGCACCAGAAGTACCATCAGGACCGCAAGGTGTTTTTTCATAGACTTCCCTTGTTTCTTTACAGTTTCAGCTCCGGTTTGCCGTCATGATCGACAAGTTCCACCGTCACGGGGCCGCTGCCCAGGCGGCCATCCACCAGCGCTTCGGCGACGGGGTCCTCCACCGTTTTGCGGATGGTACGGCGCAGTTCGCGGGCACCGTACTTGGTGGAACTTTGGGCCACGATGGCGGCCAGTGCGGGCTGGTCGTAGGTCAGCGTAATGCCGTGAGCCGCAAAACCGGGCTTGTATTCCTCCAGCATCAGGGCAGCGATCTTCTCCAGGTTTTCCTCGCTCAGGGGGTGGAAGGTAATGACTTCATCCACACGGCCCAGGAACTCGGGGCGCAGGAACTCCTGCAGGGCTTTCAGGCTCTTGTCGGCGCTGGCGACTTCCAGCTTTTTGCCAAAACCGGTGGCGCCGCTCTGGTCGGTGGAACCGGCATTGGAGGTCATGCAGATCACGGTGTTGGAGAAGTCCACCGTGCGGCCCTGGGCATCGTTGATCTTGCCTTCGTCCAGGATCTGCAAAAGAATGTTCATCACATCGGGATGGGCCTTCTCGATCTCGTCAAAGAGCACGACGCTGTAGGGGTGGCGGCGGACCTTCTCGGTCAGCTGCCCGGCCTCATCGTAGCCCACATAGCCCGGAGGCGAGCCGATCAGGCGGGAAACGGCATACTTCTCCATATATTCGCTCATGTCGATGGAGATGAGCGGGTCCACGGTATCAAAGAGCTGGTTGGCCAGCTGTTTGACCAGCTCGGTCTTGCCCACACCGGTGGGGCCCACAAAGATGAAGCTGGCCGGACGATGGCGGCCGGACAGGTCGGCACGGGCCCGCTTGATGGCCCCTGCCACCGCGTGGACGGCTTCATCCTGGCCGATGATATGGGCCTTGAGGGCCTCTTCCAGCCCTTGCAGGCGGCCGTACTCGGTTTCCTTGATCTTGACAGCGGGGATGCCGGTCCACAGCTCCACCACCTGGGCCACATCGTCCATGGTGACTTCGATTTCCGCCACCCGCAGCTGCAGGGCAGGCAGTTTTTCGCGCTGCTGGGCCAGTTCCGTCTTGACGGATGCCAGTGCCTCGTAGTCGATGGCCGCATCCTGGCCGTTCTCCGGCTCGGGGTTTTCCAGGTCGTGTTCCCGGCTTTCCAGCTCCGCCACCTTGCGCTGCACTTCGATCAGCTCGGTGATCTCGGGATGGCGCAGGTTGCAGCAGGCGCAGGATTCATCCAGCAGGTCGATGGCCTTGTCCGGCAGGAAACGGTCGGTGATATAGCGTTCCGACAGCTTGACGACGCTGGCCACAATGGGGTCCGGCACCCGGACGCAGTGGTGCTTCTCGTAATAAACGCGGATGCCTTTGAGCACCTCGATGGTATCCAGCAGCGAGGGTTCCTCCACCTTCACCGGCTGGAAGCGCCGTTCCAGAGCGGAGTCCTTCTCGATATATTTGCGGTACTCGGCAAAGGTGGTGGCGCCGATGACCTGCACCTGCCCGCGGGAGAGGGCGGGTTTCATGATGTTGGCGGCGTTCATGGCACCGTCGGAGTCCCCCGCGCCCACGATGGAGTGGATCTCGTCGATGAACAGGATGATGTTGCCGGCAGCCTTCACCTCGCTGATCAGCCCCTTGACCCGCTGCTCGAACTGGCCGCGGAACTGGGTACCGGCGATGAGGGCCGTCATATCCAGCAGGAAAATTTCCTTGTCCTGCAGGCGCGCCGGAACTTTGCCCTCGGCAATACGCTGGGCAATGCCCTCGGCAATGGCGGTTTTGCCCACGCCCGCCTCACCGATGAGGCAGGGGTTATTCTTCTGCCGGCGGCAGAGGATCTGGATGGTGCGGTAGATCTCCCGGTCACGGCCGATAATCCGGTCGGTCCTGCCTTCCCGGGCCTTCTGGGTCAGGTTCTCACAATAGGTATCCAGGAACTTGCGCCGGGGCGCCTTTTCCTTTTTCCCGTTCTTGGGGGCCTTGCCCTCCTCCCCGTTCTGGCGCTGGGCGCCGAAACCAAAGGGGAACACCGGCGAGCCGCCGGGCACGAAATCATCCTGGGCGCTTTCCTCGGGCGCATCCTCCCCGGTGGGAGCCAGCGCGCCGGATTCAGCCGCTTCCTGCAGGAAGGAACTCATGCGTTCTTCCATATTTTCCAGGTCCTGGTCGGACATACCGAATTGTTTCATCAGATCATCCACGGGCTGAATATGCATAGCCCGGGCACAGGTCAGGCAATAGCCCTCCTGCACGGGTTTGCCATTGTCCATACGCTGGACAAAGACCACTGCGGTACGTTTTTTGCAGCGTACACAAAGCATAGGTTTCACCTCTCTATAATAAAAGCATTCGCTTGTAAATCCCGGTGGTTCTATTATCAAGCGAACCCACGGTTTTTGCAAGCGATGGCGGGGATTGTTTAGAATTTTTTCATTTTAATAATGGGTCAGGAACGGATTGAACGAGCCGAAAATGCTGTAGCCCACGCTCTGGTCCAGAATATGCAGCGTGAGGAATTCCAGCGAACCGGCGGTGACGCAGGCGGCAAACCACAGCAGCAGCGCCAGCAGCCAGCAGTCCAGCGCGCCGGTAACAAAGCCCAGGGCAAGCCCCAGCAGCCGGTTGACACCGCCCAGCAGCGGCACACCGTTGACATGGCGGAACAGCCCCACCAACAGGCGGAACACCCACCGCACCACGGTGCAGAGCACCACGAACAGCAGCACCTGCACAAAAGGCAGCAGAATGGGTTCCAGCGCCGTGGTGATCTGCGCGGGCAGCGTATCCCCAGCGCCCTGCACCAGCTGGGTCAGCGCACTGCGCACCGTTTCGGGCAGGAAATCCATGCCCTGCACGGCAGCGGCCAGGTCCCCGCCGGACTGCCCCACCGCGGCTTCCACCTTTTCGGAAACTGAACCGCTGAGGAACTGTTCATAGATGGGCGGCGCCAGCGTACGGCTGGCCCACACCGCCACACCGATGCCCACCACGGCGCCGATGAGTTCGGTCAGACCGGCCAGGAAGCCTTTGCGCCAGCTGGAAACCGCCGCAAAAGCAAACACCAACAGAAACAAAAAATCGTAGATCCAAGCCATACTATACTGCAAAGTCCTTTCACAATCATTCGTCGGGAGGCGTCAGCACTTCCACCTGGCTGCCGGTGAACGCCAGCAGCTGAGCGGCATCCAGCACCGCAACGGGGTGGGCCGCCAGGTCGTCCCTCGACCAGTTCTGCACACCGTCGTAGCTGTAACACTCCACGGCGTTGGGGCACAAAAGATAAACATCGGTATCGGTGGCCGTTACGCCGTAGGCCTGCCGGGCGGGGATCTCGGCCAGGAGGGTCAGGTCCTCGTCAAAGGTGACCAGGCTGTTGCCGCCGCGGATGTTCAGCAGCAGCGCCGTCTGGCGTGTACCGGGGGCTGCACTCTGCAGCGTGGCACCGCCGAAATCATACCGCGCGGTTTCAGTGGCTGTGCGCGGGTCCAGCACCGCAATGTAGGTATCGAACACCGCCACCACCCGGCTGTCGGTCTGCCAGTCCAGCAACAGCAGCATACTGCCCTGGGTGGCGGTATACACCGGTCCCTCGGCTTCGTCGCCGGTATCCATAAAATAGATGCTGCAGCTGAGCTGTCCTTCCCTGGCCGCCAGCGTACCGGCGGCAAAGCGGCGGTTATCGGGGGCAAAATCCACCGCAATGGGCGTGCCTTCGCTCTGGGTCATCTGCCAGTTGTAGGTCTGGTTGAAGGACGGGTCAAAGACCTGCAGCTGGGCCGTATAGCGCCCGGATTCCGTAACGACGGCCAGCGTGTTATTGTTGGACATGGCACACAGCAGGATGCCTTCGTCAAAGGTGCGGGTAAACAGGCTGCGGGTACGGCTGGAAACCTGCAGTTCGTTGCCGGCACGGTTGTACACCACAAACCGGGTACCGCCCACCGCCAGCACAGGCCGGGCATAGGAGGGCTGGAAGCTGTAAACCTGCGTACCGTAGGAGGAATAGACCTTCACGTCCTCATCCCCCAGTTCCACAAAGCCCCCGGCCAGTTCCTCGATCTGCAGCGGTTCGCTGATGCCGGTGTTTCCCGGCCAGCCGCCGCTGCCGCGCTTGAGGTAAAGCGTGAAGCTGTCCACCCCATCGGCCAGCAGCGCAATGGACGCCGACATGGCTCCCGTAAATATGGCGATGAACAGTGCAATAACCAGCACCACAACGCCCAGAAAGATGGTGCGGCGGCGCTGGCGCTGTTTGAACAGCGGTGTGAGGGATTTGAGGTTGGTAGTCCGGGTTTTATCGGGCGGCGGGGATGCGGCGGACGAAGGCGTACTGCGGCGCACCGGCTGGGGCGTGCGCAGACCGATGTCCCCGCTGGTGCCGGGGATGGGTTTGGTGGAGGTATGCCCCTGTTCCCGCGCCAGCATCCGCCGGCGGCGTTCCTGGCGCTCCTTATCGGCTTTATTCACGAGGGGCTTCCCTCCTTTCCAGAATATGTTGGTGGAACCGGATGGTTACAGTTCCGGGTAGGCCACATCCTCCAGGAAAAGGCCCTTGGCAGGCAGCGTAGGCCCTGCCTTGCGGCGGTCCCGGCTTTGCAGCAGCGCGGGGATGGACTCCGCCGTGCGCTTGTGCAGGCCCGCTTCCACCACCGTACCGGCCAGGATGCGGACCATATTGTACAGGTACCCATCGGCGGTGACGGTAATGACAAAACGGTCACCGCAGCGGGACACCGTGCACCGCGAGATGGTGCGCACGGTATCACCGTGGGCAGCGACCGAAGAGCCCGACGCACACAGCGCCAGAAAATCGTGCGTACCGACGAACTGTGCGGCCGCCGCCTGCATGGCGTCCAGGTCCAGCGGCTGGGCCACCCGGTGGCAGATATCCAGCGTAAAGGGATCGTCGATGCGCCCGTTGAGGATATGGTAACAGTAGGTTTTTTCATGGGCGGCGTAGCGGGCATGGAAGCCTTCCGGCACCGCCTGCACCGCCAGGGCCCGGATATCCGGCGGCAGATGCGCATTGAGGGCGGGCACGATCTTTTCCGCCGGAACTTTGCCAGTATAGCAGAAGCTCAGCGCGAAACGCCGCGCATGAACGCCTGCGTCGGTGCGGGAGCAGCCCTTTACATCAGGCCGGCTGCCCAGGGCGGCCTGCATGGCATCCTGCAGGGCAGCACAGACCGTGGGGGCGTTGGGCTGCACCTGGAATCCGGCGTAGTTGGTACCCTTATAGGTGATCCACAACAGATAGGTCATCATACCAGCCCCGGCACAAAAAAGCGCGTAGAAACGATGACAGCCAGCGCTACCACCAGCACGACCGTGCAGCGCACATCGGTGGCGGTAAAGCGCAGCTGTTTGAGGCGGGTGCGCCCCTCGCCGCCGTGGTAGCAGCGGCATTCCATGGCCATGGCCAGTTCATCCGCCCGACGGAATGCCGAGATGAACAGCGGAATGAGAATGGGCACCAGCGCCTTGATGCGCTGGGTGAACTTGCCGGTGTCCAGCATGGCGCCCCGGGCCTTCTGCGCGTTCATGATCTTTTCGGTTTCCTCGATCAGCGTGGGGATAAAGCGCAGGGCAATGGTCATCATCATCGCCAGTTCATGCACCGGGAAGTGGATTTTGGCCAGCGGCCGCAGCAGATTCTCGATGGCATCGGTGAGGACGATGGGACTGGTGGTGTAGGTCAGCAGACTGGTGCCTGCAATGAGGGCGCAGACCCGCACCGCCAGCAGAATGGCATACCGCACACCTTCGGCATAAATATGAAACACCCAGAAATGCACCAGAGGCTCCCCTTCGCCGGTGACGAAGAAGAGGTTGAGCACCGCCGTGAAGATAACGATGGGCACGATAGGTTTGAGGCTGCGCAGGATCAGTTTGCCGGGGATTTTCGCCACCCGGTAAAGGGCTGCCAGCAGCAGCAGCGACAGCGCAATGCCCAGGGGATTGGCTGCCACAAACAGCACCACAATATAAGCGATGGTAGCCACCAGTTTGAGCCGCGGATCACAGTTGTGCAGTACCGACCGACCGGGATAGTATTGCCCGATGGTAATATCTTTGAGCATTTACTCCACCCCCTTGTTCTGTTTGGCGGCCAGCGCTTTTTTGATGGTCTTGACCGCATAGGGGATGGTGTAGACATCGGTGGGGATATCCAAACCCATCTGGCGCAGTTTGAGGAAGATCTGGGTCACCTGGGGCACCGAAAGTCCCAGGTCCAGCAACTCCTGCGCGCGGGCAAAGACGTTTTCCACCGTATCGTACATGGCAACGCCCGCCTTGTGCATGACCAGCACCCGGTTGGCGTATTTGGCGATGTCCTCCATAGAATGGCTGACGAGCAGCACCGTGATGCCGGTTTTTTCATGGTAGGCCTTGATCTGGCCGAGAATGGTATCCCGGCCCTCGGGGTCCAGCCCGGCGGCGGGCTCGTCCAGCACCAGCACCCGGGGCTGCATGGCCATGACGCCGGCAATGGCCACGCGGCGCTTCTGACCGCCGGAAAGCTCAAAGGGGCTCTTTTGCAGCAGTTCGTCGCTGAGTCCTACAAAGGCCGCCGCCTCCTTGACCCGGCGCTGCACTTCGGCTTCGTCCAGACCCATGTTGCGGGGACCGTAGGCAATGTCCCGGGCACAGGTTTCCTCAAAGAGCTGGTATTCGGGGTACTGCATGACCAGCCCTACCAGAAACCGGAAGGAACGCAGGTCGGCGCCGGGTTCCCACAGATCCCTGCCGTCCACCAGCACCCGGCCCGACGTGGGGCGGTTGATGCCGTTGAAATGGCTGATGAGGGTGGACTTGCCGCTGCCGGTGGAGCCGATAATGCCCACAAAATCCCCTTCCTCCACCGTGAAGGATACATCGTCCAGCGCGGTGGTGGCGTCCGGCATACCGGGATTGTACACATACTTCAGATGTTCTACGCGTATGATCTCTGACACAGTTTGATTCCTTTCCCGCAGAATACCGCCCGGTTCTCCGCCGGTGCCGTTTCTGCCTTGTATGGGATATGGCGTCTGCACGCCGCTTTTTCAGTCCTTGAGCAGTTGGAAGAGTGCCTCGGCACAGCGGTCGGGGGTGATGACGTTCTCGGGCATCCCGATGCCCGCCTTCACCAGTTCATCCCGCAGTTCCGCCGCCTGGGGCACATCCAGATGGTAGCTGTGCAGCCGCTCGGTCTGGCTGAACACCTGCTCGGGGGTTCCCTCCATAACGATACGGCCCCGGCTCATGACGAGGACCCGGTCCGCCTGGGCGGCCTCCTCCATATAATGGGTGATGGACACGATGGTGATGCCCGCCTCCCGCAGCTGGCGGATGGTGCGCATGACCTGGGCGCGTCCGTGGGGGTCCAGCATGGCGGTGGCTTCGTCCAGCACCAGGCAGTCCGGCCGCATGGCGATAACGCCCGCAATGGCCACCCGTTGTTTCTGGCCGCCGGACAGCTTATAGGGGGCGGCATCCCGCTTTTCGTAGATGCCCGCCAGCTTCATGGCTTCGTCGATGCGGGTGCGGATCTCGGCCGGCGGAACGCCCAGGTTCTCCGGCGCAAAGGCGACGTCCTCCTCCACGATGGTGGCCACGATCTGGTTATCGGGGTTCTGGAACACCATGCCCACCTTCTGGCGGATGTCATAGAGGTGTTCCTCGTTGCGGGTGTCCATATCCTCCACCAGCACAGTACCGGTTTCGGGCAGCAGAATGGCGTTCAGGTGCTTGGCCAGCGTGCTTTTGCCGCAGCCGTTGGCCCCCAGCACCGCCACAAATTCCCCGCGGTGCAGGTCCATGGTGACCCCATCCACCGCAAAGCGCGGCTGGTCGGGGTCATAGCGGAATTTTACCTCCTGTACGCGGAGCATCGGTGTTTCGGTAGGCATAGATTACTTCTCCCAAATGGCGGTGGCACCGCAGGGCACCACGCCGCCGGTGGCCGAAACCGGCAGGCCGATCTCGTCACAGTGGGTGTGCCCGCCCTGTACGGGGCACAGCGTCGTTTTGACAATGTATTCCATCACCGCGGGGCTCAGACCCTCGGTGTAGGAGTTGATGGCAAAAAACAGCGGGTCATCGCTGAGGACCTGTTCAGTCAGCGTGATGAGGTCGTAGACGTTGTCCTCCAACTTCCAGATCTCGCCGCCAGGGCCGCGCCCATAGCTGGGCGGGTCCATGATGACGCCGTCGTACTTGTTGCCGCGGCGGATCTCCCGCTGGACGAACTTGGCGCAGTCATCCACGATCCAGCGGCAGGGGCGGTCGGCCAGATGGCTGGCCGCAGCGTTTTCCCGCGCCCAGGCCACCATGCCCTTGCTGGCGTCCACGTGGGTCACACTGGCCCCGGCTGCCAGGCAGGCCAGGGTGGCGCCGCCGGTGTAGCCGAAGAGGTTCAGCACCTTAATGGGCCGTCCGGCGGCTTTGATTTTTTCCTGATACCATGCCCAGTTGACGGCCTGCTCCGGGAAGACACCGGTGTGCTTGAATCCGGTGGGGCTGACGATGAGCGTCAGGTCCTGCCAGTGGATCTGCCATTTCTGGGGCAGCTTTTTGTGGTAATTCCACTGACCGCCGCCCTTGGCGGAGCGGTAATAAACGGCGTCCGCCTTGGCCCACAGAGGGCTGGTTTCTTCATTTTTCCAGATGACCTGCGGGTCGGGGCGGATCAGCAGCGTGCTGCCCCAGCGCTCCAGCCGGTTATGGTTGGTAGCGTCCAGCAGTTCGTAATCCCGCCAGCTATCGGCAGGGCGCATAGGCGATTCTCCTTCCTTACTTGTCGAGGATGCGCTGGCGGATCATATCCGCAATGCGCTCTGCACTGGTCTGGATGGCGGCTTGGTCCTCGCCCTCCACCATGACACGGATCTTGGGTTCGGTGCCGGAAACGCGCACCAGCACGCGGCCCATGCCCATCAGGCTTTGCTGCTGGCTCTCAATGAAGCCGGCAATGTATTCATCCTCTTTATAGGCCTGTTTCTGTTCCTTGTTGGCCGTCAGGTTGATGAGCACCTGGGGGAACTTGGTGTACACGGCGTTGAGCTCGCTCATCTTGGCCGCCGCGTTCTCGGCCTTCTTGCGGGCCAGAACCTTGAGCAGCTTGCCGGCGGTCAGTTCGCCGTCACCGGTGGTGGAATGATGCAGGAAGATCACGTGGCCGCTCTGCTCGCCGCCGATGGCGTAGCCGCGGGCCCGCATCTCCTCCAGCACATAGCGGTCGCCCACCGCCGTGCGGGCCGTTTCAATGCCCAGGGCCTCCATGTGCTTCATGAAGCCCAGGTTGGACATGACGGTCACTACCACGGTGTTGCCGTCCAGGCGGCCGCGATCCTTCATATCGGCACCCACCAGGGCGATGATCTTGTCGCCGTCCATCTCGGCACCGGTTTCGTCACAGGCCAGGCAGCGGTCGGCGTCGCCGTCAAAGGCAATGCCGCAGTCGTAACCGCCTTCCCTGACCGCTGCTTCCAGCGTTTCCAGATGGGTGGAACCGCAGCCGTCATTCACCGAAACACCATCCTGCAGGGTTCCGATAAAGCCGCAGTCGCAGCCCAGGCGCGGGAACAACTTCTGGGCCACCGCCGCCGAAGCACCGTTGGCGCAGTCAAACAGCACTTTCAGACCGGTGAGGTCGGCGTCAATGTGCTCCTGCAAGAAATCCACATAGTCATCCAGGCCGGTACGGCACATGTGGATGCGGCCGATGTCGGCGCCTTCCGCCAGGCGGATGTTGGCGCAGTTGTTGAAGACATGGGCTTCGATCTGCTCTTCCACCTCATCGGGCAGCTTGTAGCCATCGCCCTTGAAGATCTTGATGCCGTTGAACTCCATGGGGTTGTGGGAAGCCGAAATCATGATACCGGCATCCGCATGATATTTGCGCACCAGGTAGGCCACACCGGGGGTGGGGATTACGCCCAGCAGGTCCACGTCGGCGCCCACGCTGCACAGACCGGCAGCCAGGGTGGATTCCAGCATATCGCCGGAAACACGGGTATCTTTACCGATCAGGATTTTGGGCCGATGGCCGTCCAGCTGCGTCAGCACGGCGGCGGTACCGCGGCCGATCTGCAGCGCCAGTTCACAGGTCAGATCTTTGCCCGCTACGCCGCGGACACCGGCAGTTCCAAACAGTTTACCCATAATCATCAAATCCTTTCCTACTTCGATAATTCATTGTATTGTATGCCGCCGGCCTGTCCGGCCGTGCGGAAAGTAGTCAAAACTCAGAACATACTCTGCTGGCCGTCGTTCTCGTCAAGCCGGCGGGGCACCGCCATGTGCAGGTGCTCGTAGGCAAGGCGGGTCACGCAGCGCCCGCGAGGGGTCCGGGTGAGCATCCCCATCTGCATCAGATAAGGTTCGCAGAGGTCCTCCAGGGTAACACTCTCCTCGCCCAGGGCCGCCGCCAGCGTTTCCAGGCCAACAGGACCGCCGCCATACATCTCGATGATGGCACGCAGCAGGCTGCGGTCCAGTTCGTCCAGACCCATCTCGTCAATATCCATCCATTTGCGGGCCTCCACGGCGGTTTCTTCATCAATGGTGCCGTCGCCCTGCACGGTGGCGAAATCCCGCACCCGCTTGAGCAGGCGGTTGGCGATACGCGGCGTGCCGCGGCTGCACCGCGCCAGCTCCAGAGCGCCTTCCTCGGTGATGGGAATGCCCAGGATTCCCGCGCTGCGGGTGATGATCTGCCCCAGTTCCCTGGGGCTGTAGGGTTCCAGCTTCAGCAGGATACCAAAGCGGTCCCGCAGCGGCCCCGTAAGCTGGCCGGCCCGCGTGGTGGCGCCAATCAGCGTAAACCGCGGCAGATTGATGCGGATGCTCTGGGCCGTGGGACCTTTGCCGATCATAATATCTAGGGCGTAATCCTCCAGCGCCGGGTAGAGCACTTCCTCCACCTGACGGGACAGACGATGAATCTCGTCAATAAAGAGCACGTCCCCCTCCTGCAGGTTGGTCAGCAGGGCGGCCAGGTCGCCGGGCTTTTCGATGGCGGGACCCGAGGTGATGCGGATCTGTACCCCCATCTCCTGGGCCACGATACCGGCCAGGGTCGTTTTGCCCAGGCCCGGGGGACCGTAGAGCAGAATGTGGTCCATGGGTTCCCCGCGCTGCTGGGCCGCCCGCAGATAGACCCGCAGGTTGCCCTTGGCTTTTTCTTGCCCCACGTAATCATCCAGCGTTTTGGGGCGCAGGCTGATTTCTTCGGCGTCAGCCGGCATAGCGTCGGGGCTGACCAGCCGACTGGGGTCCACAGTATATTCCTGATTCATAGCGGTCTATCCCCTCCTTACCGGGCGCGCGAAAGGCTGCGCAGCGCCACTTTGATAATATCCTGCACAGGCAGGGTTTCGTCCACCCGGGCTACGGCAGCCGCCGCGTCGGAGGGCGTATACCCCAGGCTGACCAGGGCGGCCACCGCCTGGCCGGGTGCCGAACTGGGCGCCGGTGCCGAGAAGTCGCCCCCTCCAAAGCCGGTGCCTTCGGCCAGACCCTTGCCCACTTTATCCTTGAGCTCCAGCGTGATGCGCTGGGCCAGCTTGGGGCCCACGCCCGACGCCTTGGTGAAGG
>ERZ1090879.603-NODE-603-length-22119-cov-4.914385_pt1 | contig 22119 bp, 15 predicted proteins | sample MGYA00478472_ERZ1090879 | MGnify/ENA primary metagenome ERZ1090879 (study PRJEB33644, sample SAMEA5815723) | chicken gut metagenome | biome: Chicken; feature: Gastrointestinal Tract; material: Caecum | place: Ireland | collected 2019-01-01 | study: A study of the... | reverse complement strand
CAATCAATATACATTTATTCCGAACACCCGCGCCTTCTCGTCGCCGTAGGTTTCCAAAAGACGGATCACGATCTTATCCGCAACGACGCCTTCGCAGTCCAGACGGCAGAACCGGAGCTGATTTTCGTTCTGTTCGATTCTGTGGATCAATTGATCCTGCAAGTAAAACTCCGCACAGAAACGCCTGATGAGCGACGAAGGGATCGGCTTTTGACTGCTTCTTATCGCATCGGACAGCGTGATCGTGAGTTCAGAAGAAAGATCGGAATCAAACCTCAGCACGACGCTTTTCGGTTTTTTCGGCGACGCCCACTGAATGCAGATCCATTCGCCGTCTTTTCGCATCCCGTCCGACTGCCAGCAGTTTATCTTTGCTCCGATATTGCGCAGAATCCCGTTTGTTACATTGCTTAGAGTATCCTGTCCGCCGGAACAGCTCAGTTCCCCCTGCATTGCGAGATGGGCGTCTGTGATAAGTTTCAACCCCGGAAGATAGCAATCGTCCTTCATGAGAAGTTCTTGAAGAACCTCGATTCTCTCACCCAGATCCCGCGGGGAAAGACGGCGGCGGACGCAAAGAGCAGCCGCCGTTCCGACGGCTTGTCCCACGACGGCACAGGTCCCCATTACCCGCGTAGAGGCGAACGCGATATGAGAAACGCTGATCGCTCTGCCCGCAAGGAACAGATTCCCGATATTGCGCGAATACAGACAGCGGTAAGGAATCCCGTAGCATCCTTCAACGTCCACATACGAATTGGGAGGAAGAGACGCGCAGTTCAGACCTTCGGGAATATGCAGATCAATATTCCAGCCACCATAGGCGACAACGTCCTGAAATGCCGTATGAGAGACGAGATCCTGCTCGCGCAGAACATAATCGCCCGTAAGCCTGCGGCTTTCGCGCTTTGCGGGGAAGGGCGCGATCCAATCGAGCGCGTAATTCTCGGCGTGATGCCCTTCCGTATTTTTGATGTGATCCCACACCCCGAACAACATTTTTGAAAGTTCGGAATATATTTTATCCTGTTCCCCGATAATGTCCTCTGCTCCCGCTTCTATCCACCAATATCCGGATGTAATCTCCCGATGATCGCGGAAGTTCAGATCCTCTTCGGTATAACGGTACGCCCATGACGGCGCAGCAAAGGGCATCCGACGTCCCATATCCTTCGCCGTAAACATAAGTGAGCTTCCCATTACCCTGCGATCCGAACATGCGAGCGCGTGCGGCTCTCCAAAGACATCCTTCCCTTCTCTGCCGTACATAAAGTCCGCTCCCGCCTGAAACCCGATATACCCGTCGCCTGTCGCGTCGACGAATATATCCGCAGAAAAACAAAATCGTTTTTCCGTGGTGCTCTGCACGGCGGAGAGCTCGCAAATCTTGTTGTCTTCCGTTCTGACGTCAATGATCCGCGTATTTAAAAACAGTTCCAATCCTTCCTGCCCGATGACCGCGTCAAGAAAGATATAGTCCTGCACATTGAACGACTGCTGAGGATTTGCAAACCTATTTTTCAGCAAAAGCTCTTCAATGATGCCTGTTTCGCGCAGGTTCGGTTTGTTGGCGTGAATGTCGGCGCCGCAGATATGCATACGCACTTCGCTCGACGCATTTCCGCCGAGCACGGGGCGATCCTGAACGAGCGCCGTATGCGCGCCGTGGCGCGCGGCTGCAAGCGCCGCGCACATTCCGGACACCCCTCCGCCGACTACAACAACATCAAATTGTTTTTTCTCCATACAGTTTGTAACCCCCGTACGCAACTTTCATCCGAAAATTCAGCAGAACGCCGAACGCATCAATTTTTCAGATCGTCGATCTGAACACACCCGCCGTTCAGACGCGACTGTTCAGCCGCAAACGCCATCAGATGGCTTTCAACAGAAACATCGAGATAAGAAACGCTGTCGTCTTCCTGCCCGCATAATACACGGTAAATGCTTCTCATCATTTCTTCATCTCCGCCGCAATGTCCGCCGACAGCATTCTGCGGGAGTTCCGGAATTACCTGACGGGAAGGCGCGCCAAATGGACGAACTTCGATCAGGTTGTGCTCCATATGCCCGTAAAGCTCTGCTTTTGTGCCGTAGATCTTGATATCGCGGTATATTTCCTGTGAAAACGCCGTCATTGTATGGCAAACCGTACTGCCCTTTTCAAATGCCATAATAGTTACCTGATGATCTACGACATCGTTGTCTGAGCGGAATACGCAGCGATCATATTGCGTTTTGCGCAGATCGGCAAGGATATTTTCCTCGGACTGCCCCCGTGCGCAAAAATAACGTGCAAACTGATTCCGGACGGGATCGGGCGACGTATATAATTCCTGCGCGCGATACGGACACTCTTTCAATGCGCACTCCGAACAAAATTCTGCGGATCCCTTCGGGGCATTTTCCTGCTTATAAAACGATAAACTGCCATAAGATGCCACCGAAACACACTTACGGGATAACAGCCAGCAAAAAATATCCATATCGTGACAGCATTTCGCGAGGATCATCGGAGATGATTCGTCCGAGCGTCTCCACGGTCCACGCACATAACTGTGGGCATAGTGAAAATAGCCCACATTTTCACTCGCGTGAATCGAGACGATATCCCCCAATTCCCCCGCTTTGATAATCTTTTTGATCGCAGAGTAAAAAGGCGTGTAGCGCAGGACGTGACATACCAACACCTTCCTTCCCAAACGTTTGCAAGTACGATATATAGAAAGACAATCTTCCGGATTATTCGCAATAGGCTTTTCCAATAATAAATCGTAGCCCGCATTCATCATTGCCACGGCGTGTTCGCGATGCTGCGCATCCTGCGTGCAGATCACAACCAAATCGACTGTATAGCGCATTTTCAGGAAGTCCTCATAGCGCTCGAAGACGGGAACTCCTTTACAGTTCCGTTTCGCTTCCATAATGCGCGCCTGATTATTTTCTATAATCGCAACGAGTTTGAATTCCTGCGGATGCGCAACCGCATAGGAGGCGTAAATCGCTCCTCTCTGTCCATAACCGAATATAGCAATCGTTTTCATAAATAACCTCTTGTATTGATTTTACAACGGGCGGATCCTGCATCCCGCAAGATCCGCCCGCGCTTCATACTGTTGGCTCGGAGTTCCCGCAATCAGACAGTTGCTTCCGTATATACATACGAACCGAATGTAACGGAATTTTCCGTAAACTCCCATACGTCGCCGAAGGAGGCAAACGCTTCACTTTTTGCCGTATACACTTCGGAATAAGAACTCGCTCCGTAAATATCGTATCCCGCTGCGAGATTATCAAAATTCCGCGCAAGATAGGGCGTCTCATCCGCTTTTGCACTGCCCGCCGCACCGTTCTGCACTGCGCCGAACACATACAGCGAATCTGCAACACTGTTCTCGTATGCAAGTCCGTAAGCCGCATGACGGTCTGTCGCGGAGACGGAGCTCGCACAGATACGGATAATAATCTTTTCCAGATGCGCGCCGCCTTTCACGATGAACGCCAGAGTTCCGAAACGATCTATTTGCGGCATATCCGCCATCTCGATATAGACGTTGCTGACCGTTCCGCCGGCAATGGCCCGCGTCAAAAATCCGGTATTCTTTGCATTCGCGCCTGCAAAACTGTTGGCGTGTTCCTCACCCGTCTCCGGAACGATAAATTTTCCTCCCGTCACGGTTTTTCCGCCGATCACGGCAACGTTTTTCAGAACGGACTGCGACGTCAGGATCCCGAACATTCCGCCAGCGCCCGCCTGAACGTTATAGATCGCATGGCCTCTTCCGTCCAAAGTTCCGTACCATCCAAGGCGCGCCATTTCGTCGCCCGAAGGCGCTCCCGTCCCGTCATCGGTCCACCCGGGGCTCATAGTAAATTCAAAATATTCGCCGCCCTTATTGATATCTGCCGCAAGTACAAAATATCCGTCACGATACTGCGACGTATCGGTCGACGCAATCTGTCCTGCCTTGGTTCCCTTGTAATACTTGCTCTGAATGAGTCTGAACTCGTCGAGATCATTGATGACCATCGTTACGAACAGGAACTGCTGTTCATAAACTTTATCCTCTGTTTCCATGATCAGCCGATAGGTCTGCCCGACCGAGAGAGCGGCAAGCGCATTCTCTGCAACCGTATATTGCCCATCCGAGAAACGGAACGCAGCGGAATAATCCTCGCCGTCGATCAGCGCCGCGGATGCAGACTCGGTTACGCCGTCGTATGTGAATCCGGCAAGCTCGAAATCGGATGTCCCCGCAAGGATTTCATGCGGTTTTTCCTCGATCGTGATATCCCCGTTAATATCCGCTCCGGAAATGAGATACGTTGTTTCATTGATTTTTTCAACGGGAATCACGCTCCCGTCCGCATCGGTCACGATAACTGCAAGGTAGTAATCCTCCGCTGCGACGTCTGCCGTAAACCGGTAATCCACATCGGGATACGCTTCTGTGTTTCCGGAGAATGTGACGCTGTCCGTATTGTCAAACGTAACGGCATATGCATCGGACTGCGTCACCATAACGGTGACCGCGATATCGCCGGTGACGGCTTCTCCTGCAATGGTATAAAGACCATCTTTCGGTTCGATCGGATATTCGATCCCGCCGATCGTCACGGTAACGATCGCCACTCCTTCCGCCGGCTCGCCGATTCGGAATGTAATCTCCTGCCCGAGCGACGCAACGTTCTCCGTTACGCCTGTAATCTCCGAAACAAGTCCGCTTTCATCTGTGACGGTGAATGTATACTTCGCCTCTTCATATACAGCATACAGCGTGACCTTCCCCTCGGAGTCCGGCATCCCGACCAAGGGAACGACAGCCGTCCCGATCGGCTCTCCGTTGCGCTCCGCCGCCCATCCGACGAACCGGTATCCGATCTGAGCAGTAGGTACGGGGAGTACAGCATCGGAATATGCCTTGACCGCCATTTCGGAAAACGTTTGTTCCATATTTCCCGTCGCCGTATTATCAAATACGAACGTCCTGTTCAAATCGAATAAACCGTCCGGCGTAACCGTCGCATAAGGCTGTTTGGGCCACGCCCCGACCTTTTCCCCGTTCGTATAGAACCATATCGTCCCGCCGTCCGTATCTTTTCCGTCAAACGCGTTCGTATCTCCGCTCTCGCCGATCTGATCGCAGCGGTGACGGAAAAGGACATACAGATCGGAATATACGTCGCTGCCGTCGGATTGCTGCGGCAGATCCATAATCCCGTTCGGGATATAAATTTCATATGTGGTGACAAAATATCCGTTATCGCCTGCAACAAGCCCCGCGGCATTCCCCTGCGTTTTTGTCGTAAAACTGCCCGCATTGGATTTATCGATCAAAACAGCCGTCGTGAGCCCCTTCAAGAAATAGTCATATTTTTGGTCAGAGTCTGCGATATGCCCGTCCGGATACAATCTGTAATTTACATATTTCTGATAGGTCGGGCTGTACCAGCCGAATTGCATGTAATCGACAATATCCGGACAACCGGAAGGAGAGGCGCCGTTGAAGTACACGACCGTATTCGTGCGGACCTGAACGGCGAGATACATTCCGTCGTCCGTGCGCTTTCCGTACAACTTCATATAATTTGCATTCGAGCCGTTCGTGTATTCGAGCACATGACTTCCGTATTCATTCTCGGAAATTACGCCGTCCACTCCGTCTTTTGCAATCGCGCTTTCAATGCCGCCGACGGATATAATGCTTGTGTTTGCAGCGTCATCCGTACCCTTGCCGATCTCTCCGACGGGCATTCCCCAGCTGCCGTTATAGGAGTAACTGTACTGAGCATTCGGAGAATAAACCGTATCCTGATACGACTTATGATTGTTGAAGTTGATGATGAGCATACCGACGTAAACCCGCGTATTGGCAAGATTTTCCGCCGAAAAGTCTGCCGCCGTGTAACCGAGGTCAGCGTTCAGAATTGCGCTGACAGGCATCAGACCTTCCAGCGTATATTCATACGCGCCCGACTCTCCCGAGACCTTGGCGACTGCGCGGCTTGTGTCCGTTCCGCCGATATACCCGTCCACGTTTACGCCGAAATACTGTCCGGCAGAACTTTTTGCGCTTCCGTCCTTTCTGCCGAGCTGGAAACGAATGCCATCCGAAAACAATACGTTTTCGCCGCCGTCGCGGTGGAGCGAATGCTGTTTTGCATCCAACCTGAACAGAATCCCCTCTTCCGTGAGCGTAGCATATACTTTGTACTCGTTTCCGTTGGCAAACTGATCGGCGATCACATAGGGCGTCACACCGTCATAGACAGAGGGGTCCGCAACATACTTCTCACCGGAGATCGCAATGTCATCCGTGACATACTCGGAATCGAGAACAAAGACTCCGCGCACGTCGTCATATTCAAGTTTCTGCTCCCGAGTTCCGATCTTCGCCGTGATGTCGTACACATAACTGTCTGCATCGGAAATACGTACAACGTAATCCTGACCGTATGTCGCCTCGGGAAGGTCGCTCAATTCAAAACCGGACGTCTCTCCGACGGTCACCGTGAACTGTTCCGCCGTTAAAACCGCATACAACGTAACGGTGTCTCCGTCAATGACCGTCAGATTGCGCACGGTTGCTCCGTCGTCATACGCTTTTTCTCCGTTCGGCGTGAGAGACCAGCCCTCAAATGTATAATGCTCGGGAACAAACCCGTCAAGAGACCCGACATCCGTCAGCGTGACGTCCTGACCGTACTCTGCCGATAGCGTTTGCGCAAACGTCTCCTCTCCGTTGTCAAATTCAATGGTATATCTGACTGCGCGGACCGTCGCCGATACGGTAATCGCTTTATCGGTTACAGCAAAAGAATATGTGCCGTTCTCGCCCGTAACGGGAACGGGACTTCCGCCTTCCTGCGTTACGGATACCCCTGTTATGACATATCCCTGCTCAGCGTTTACGGTGAACGTAAACGGCGCGTTCTTCTCGGCAAGCAGTGCGTTTTCGCCGTAGGATACGTGGTCCGCCTGCTGATACGTTACCTTCACATGGCTGACCGAAACCGTTACGGAAATATTCCCGACGATATCTTCGCCTTCGATCGTATAGACGTTTTCCACAGGCTGCACGTCAATCGGCGATCCGCCGACAGAAATGAGAACGGTCGCAGGAATTTCACCCGTTTCCACGAGCGTAAACGAATAATCCGTACCGTAGACCGCTTCCGACGCGCCCTCGGTCAGGCTGACCGCGTCGCCCGCAAGATTGCTGTAAGTCACCGAATACGTGTTCGGCGTCCATTTTGCATACAACGTAACGTCCGAAACGGCATCTGCCGCAATGGACGTGACAGCTTCTCCCGAAAAATCGCTTGTCGTGTACCAGCCCGCAAAGGCGTTTCCCGCCTTGGTCGGGACGGGCAGCGAGGAAAGCCCGACGCCCTCTTCAAATGCGCCGAAGGCATCCCCCTCCCCGCCGTTCAGAACGTATGTGATCTTATACGTTACAGGTTCATTCTCGTTCGTCTGATCTTCGGGCGTGCAGCCGGCAAACGCAGCCATGATCCCGCACATCAACAACAGGGCAAGCAACAACTTCTTTCCTTTCGCTCTCATGTTTTTCTCCCTTATCAGATAAAATTATATCTCGCTCAACAATTCGCTTCCATCGATCGAGTAGGAACCGAAAGAAATCTTGTTCTCCTGAAAATCCCAGAACTCCCCGAATCCGTCGCGATCGATCGCAGCGTTCAAATCCGCAAACGATGAAACGACCTGATAAACGGTTGCAACTCCGTATTGCACGGAATTCACCGCCGATAAGTTGCCTTTGGAAACGCCGTACGAATTGACAAGGCTCCCGCGCGGCGCGGAAACTTCGATCGGATTGCCTGCCACTTCGTTCACCATTACGGCAGGCTGATTCGAATCGGTTGTTCTGTTCTGTCCGGAAAGCACAACGCACACGGTATTGGAAATTTTTCCGTACAAGGTCGTACAGATCCCCGCTTTCCCGTAAAGAGACGCCCCTACGGGAAGGCTTTCAACCGCGACCAGAACATTGTCCACCGTGCCGACCACGATTTCCGCCACGAGCCCGCTGTTCGATCCGTTATTGCCGTCGTCGCCGTCATGTATCGTCGCATTGACAAAGGCAACGTTTTTGACGACGCTGTTAAATTCGATGTTGCCGAACAGTCCTCGCTTTTCCGCTTGGATATTGCTGATCACGTGTCCCCGTCCGTCAAACACGCCGTACCATCCGCGCTGCGCGCGCCATGGCGCCTCGGCGCCTCCCGAATGGATACTGCTGTTTACATTGCGCGGATCCATCCCGAACGACGCTCCTTCAAAATCAAGATCGGCATTGAGAATAAAGTACCCGTCGCGCAGAGGGTTGTCCTTCTCAGGGTCCGTATTGTCTCCCCCCTCAAAGTACACCGTCCGCATCTGCATAAATTCATCTACGCTGTCGATAATCAGCGACGCGCATACGATCGGAACATATAAGACAAATCCGTCTGTTTCAACGGCTGCCGTCTGTTCCCCGACAGGGATCGTCGAAGGGTCAAGAATGACCCAGCCGTTCACGATCCGTTTCAACGCTACCGATGTTCCGGAGACCGTTACGCTGACATCCTCTGCGGACGAAGGAAGTATGCTTTGATATGCCGTCAGATCAACGGTAACGGAAACGGCGCCCGTTTCGGTATCCGTAGACTGCGTGATCGCCGCGGTCGGTTTGAGAACTTCGACGGCGATCTCTTCCGTTACCCCGTTCAGCGTTGCCGTTACGGTCGTCGTTCCCGCATTCTTTGCGGTAATTGCACCGTTTGCAACCGTCGCAACGCTTTCGTCCGCGCTCTGCCAGACAACATTTCCCGAAAGATTCGTGAAAATACCGATCTCCGCATTTGTCGGCAGTCCCTCCCCGAAAATATCGGAGGAATACAGCGTAACGCTCTGCGAATCGGCGAAGAAATACCCGCCGTCTACAATTTCTACGCCGACATCCTTGCTCAGCGTAATGCCGGCATATTCCGCCTTGACCGTAACCGTTGCGTTCCCGACCGAAACGCCCGTAAGCGTTCCGTCCGACAGGGTCACGGCGCTGCTGTCCGACGAGAACGCGTACTGCGCCACAACTTGCTCGTCCGCATAATATACCTGAGGAGAGAGATCGAACTCCTGTCCGACGGGAATTTTCAGCTGCTCGCCAGCAGTATTCAGAACAGGCTCTTCCGTATTGGCGCGCACATTCAGCTGCATCGTCGCGCTCGAATTTCCCGCCTGTACCGTGACCGTTGCGCTTCCGACGCCGACTGCCGTCAGCAATCCGTCCTGAGAAACGGTTGCAATGCTTTCATCGGAACAGGAATAACTCAGCTCCCCGTCGTAATTCTCATCGGTCTCCGCTTCAAGGGAATGCTGCGTGAATCGTTCAACCGACATTGTTTTCTGCGGGAACGTAACGGTCGTCTCGCCGCCCTCATCGGCGCAGCCTGCGAACAAAGAACATGATAAAACCGCAGCAAATACGCATGCCAGACTTTTTTTCATGACCTTTACCATCTTCCGCCTCCTTCCCCGAGCGCAGTAATCCCGAGACGGGTAATATCATTGTTCAGCGACTCTTGCATTGCCGCAAAATCTTCCTCACTGTAACTTCCGGAATGAATTTCCGTCAATAAATAACGCGGCGAAATGGATTCAAGGCAAATTGCATCGTACAGGCGTTCGTATGTCGCAAGATCAGCCTGTTCATACCCCGCGATCGCCTCATATGCCTCATTGATCAGCCCGAGCCACTCCTGCAAGACTCCCAAAGGGAAGAAAGTGGAATTGATCGTCTGCGATCCGGTGATCGTCCACTCGCCCTCAAAGGAATTTACTTCCGCCGCATAGTTATACCAATCGCAATAGGAATTGAAGTATTTCCGCATCGGAGCCGCCGCTTCGCGGTGGACGACGTTGAAATAATCGTCGATCAGCTTTTCGACATCCTGCGAGCAGTCCCACATGAGTTCCGCATTCAGATAATTCTTTAAAAATCCCCAATCCGGAATCGACATGTTTTCGTAATCGTTGGACGCAAAAAACATTTTTACGTTGAATTCCGTTGTAAGGATTTCGTAATTTTTCTGAAAAGCGTCAAACCCATAGTGCGGAACAAGATAGTCATTGTAATAGCTACCGTTGTATGCCCAGAACAGCAGATCGCCTTCGCCCAACAAGCCGCACCAATTTTGCAGATTCTCATAGTATGTGCTGTTAAATTCGTCTTTCAGATCGGATACAAAGCTGGCGCGGATGGGAGCGTAATACAGGGCGATGTTTTCGGGAAGTTTGACGTCGTCGTCCACGGTCGTCGGGGCATCGAACGTGTTCATATACGCGTAGACAGCAAGGCTGACTCGCCTACCGATCCCCTCTTCTTCAATCCATTCTTCCAGCATCGCCGCAAGGCGTTTCGCCGTTTTAATGATTGACGCCGCAGGAGAACCGTACTTTTCCTCATCGGCTTTGCACGCGTTGCAGCCGCACCAGATATAATTATCCATCTGTGTGAACCACGCATACATCAGCTGCGACGGATCGGTCTGATTTGCGAGGATCGACCGTTTCAGCACATCGAACATTTCTGTCAGCATCAGCTCGTAGGATGCTTCGTTGCCGTGCGCGTTATAGCAGATCTGCGCGACGTTATTATAATCGTCCCTGAGGACATTTCCCGCCGTCGCCTCGTTGCCCTCTGTTGCATACCATTCGGGATGAACGTTCAGCCATGTGGAAGTCGGAAGATACCCGAGCGCGACATGGTACTCCGTACCGTTGATCGGAATAAAAATTTCCGACGTATTGTAGGTACGGTATCTTCTCCCCGTCGCAACGGAGTCCTGCAACGCCTCCGTCCGCAGCGAAGGCATTTCTATATCGGGTTTTACGAGATCGTCAAACGCGGGCATGTAATATGTACCGACCGAGCAATCGTTGATCTGCCACACGTCCGGACGATAATATCTGTAATTCAGCGTGCGTTTGAGAAAATCATATACGCCGTTCAGCGTTCCTTTTTCCGTTGCGCCTGCAATGTATACGTCGTCGCCGACGGTCCTCAAAACATAGCCGCTTACGCCGAGGGCAGTTTCCGACGCGTCTGTATCCGTCGGAAAACACCCGACTGCCCCAAGGTAAATATACTTCCCGCTTTCGGGAGAGGTTGAAGCCGTCTCCGAGACGACCGGAAGCTGCGTTCCGGCAGCCTCTTCAAACCGGTCCTGCAATTCCGAAACGGCAAAGTTGATATGTTCGCCCGCCGTTTGCGGAATTACAATCGTGTACGTTGTCGCTCCGTTTTCCAGCAGGACCGAGCTTGTATATTGCTGCGACTGCGGGATCAGATCGGGCGTTTCTCCCGTTACGCGGACAACGTCATCCGGCGAGAGGTCATTGCCGGTCTCGCCCTGAGCGCATCCGCTCAGAGCAAACACCATTGACAACGCCACCGAAATGACACAACAAACTGCCTTGTTTCTCGATTTCATTCACCTTTCCCCTTTGCGGTCCTCCGCAAACTCTTACTTTGCCGTCTCTCTGCCGCAGATCTCTGCGGGAGAAACGCTGCGCACCGCGATTCCCTGCTGCACGGCAATGGCCGCCGCGGTTCCTGCCGCCCAACCCGTTGCCACACAGATCGGCATCGCCCTGAAACTCGAATGCGCCATATGCGTTCCGGAAATATTTCTGCCCGCCAGCAGCAAGCCGTCGATTTTCTCGGGGACAAGACACCCGTACGGGATCGTATATTCTTTCGCCTGAGGGAAATCCCGCTGCAAGCCCGTCTCGTCCAAGCCTGCGCCGGCAATATTATGGACGTCGAAATTAAACCATGCGCCATAAACGACGGCGTCCTCAAATTGTCTTGCCTGCAAAATATCCTCTTCCGTGAGCGTTTTCACCCCTTTGAAATGCCGCGTTTCGCGGATCCCGATCAGCGACGCCGCGCTCACAATATAGCAGTTCTCATAGCCGGGAGCAAACTCGCGCAGAAATTTAACGATCGGGATCATCTGTTTGCGGCAGGTGATTTCCGCCCTCGTCAGATCCTCCGCTTTTGTGCCGTCGATTCCGACTGCATTGGTCATGTTGCAGGTAACCACTCCCGGAACGGGCGAACGATAGAGCAGGACGTGTCCCGCGGGATAAGGAAGATGCTTCCGCGCAAGCGCCTGCAACTCCCCTTTCTCCGTAGGCACCAAGGTTTCAAACGACCCGGGCAGGCACGCCCGCTCCATATCCACTCCGCCGACTTTGAACATGAGCGTTGCGGGCTGCATTTTGCCGTCCGTGCCTCTGCCTTCGGAATACGCCGCGCCGCTCCGATACGCAAGGTCGCCGTCGCCGGAGCAATCGACCACCACATCTGCCCGAAAGATCTTCCGCCCGCTCTTGTTTTCGCAGACAATGCCCTTTACGGTATGCCCGTCCATTACGGCGTCGCAGACGAACGTATAAAGGAGTACGGTGACGCCCGCCTCTTCGAGCATTTGATAATATACGATTTTCAAGAGTTCCGGATCGATAAAAACATCTTCCCCGGGATCATAAAAATACGTTTCCTTCGCGCGGTCAAGGATCTCCCGATAGATCCGGTTCCCGACCGTTCCGGTAAAGTGGCTCATCAATCCGACCGTCGACATCCCGCCGACGCTCCCGCACTGATCGACCAGAAGCGTTTTCGCTCCGCCCCTTCCGGCAGCAACGGCTGCCCCGATTCCGGCAGGTCCTGCGCCGACGACAATGACGTCATACTGTTCCGAAAACTGTACATTCATGCTTTCCATCTTTGGTCACCCCACGATTATTTCATAAATAAGTTTTGTAACATTTCCTACGGAATCGCTCACCAGATAGGTGACCCGATAAGTCCCCTGCGTTTCAAACGTTACCTGCGTACCGGGCGCATACACTTCCGTTTTATGAGACTTCATCTCCTGAACGAGGCACAGACACGTCATTGTATCTGCCGTATCGACATTGTCGGAAATCGTTGCCGCAGGAAGCGTTACGGATGCGCCTGCCGACACGGAGGACGGAAGCTCGCCTTCGAGCTCAACCGTGGGCGCCACATCGTCGACAACGAGAAGCGGATAGCGCACCGAACCGTCCCCGTTCTCGGAATGAGCGGTATATTCTACATACCAATATCCGTACTCATTCAACTCGCACACATATTCCGCATCTGCCGAAACCCCGTCGAGCGCGTTTCCGTCAATATCCGCTGCGATTTCGCCCGACGGCGTATAGACCGTTACCGTAGCTGAAATTACGGGGTCTATTGCGTCCGCGTAATTTGCCTTAAAGACCGTGACCTGTCCGCCATGAGTCCAATCATGCACATAGTCCTGCGCGGAGACGATCACAGGCTCTCCGATATCAACGGTAAGATTATTGATCCCCTGCCCGTACAGCATCGAAAGGGACAATTCCGTTTTCTGTCCCGCAAGAAGCGAAAAGCTGAAATACAGATAGCCCGACGAAAATCCGCTGAATCCGGTCAATTCGATGGAATCCTGACTGTTGATCGTGATCGTATTTTTCGACGCGTTATAATAAAATCTCAGACTTGATCCGCTGTTGTATTCTCCGATCGTCGAGCCATCGTAAGAAATGCTGACCCCTCCCGAAGTTCTTTCCATGACCAGAGCGATCTGTTCCCCCCGCCTGACGGAATCTGTAAGAGAGAGAACGATTTTGGCGCCCGCCGCCGAAGAGGAAGGCACGCCGGCGGTGAAGCTGAAATCTTTTGCAACGAACGGATTGATAAATTCCGCGGATGCGTCGGTTCCGCTCTCCGTATTGGAGAATACAATCGAGGCTGCCGATTTTACTGCGCTTATATTTTCTGAATAAAAATATTTCGCAAGATCGATCCCTCCGTTCCCGTCTGAGACATCAACGACCGGAATCGTACGGCTCACATAGGAAGACTTTTCACCTTTCACGGCTATATACGAGATCACCGCCTCTTCCGCCGTCGGGGTGAACTGCATACCGTCGAGCGTACCGCCTGCGGCGTCCACCAATGTGCTCCGCTCTTTGCCGCCGTCTGCGTAATCATACGCCCTGACCTGCGGAAGCGTGTACGTCTGCCCCTTTATAAAGTATTTCGGGAGCGTAATCATTTCTTCATCGATCACGGGAACATCCGAAAGCGTTACGGTTATCGTGTATTGCATTTCCGCCGTACGGCCGAAATAGTCCTCTACAATATAGCTGACCAGATACTCCCCCTTTTCCGTCGGAACAAAGGTATCGTTCTCCACGGAGATTTCCCCGCCGTTGAGCGTGACCGTGACCGTATAATCCGTTTCGCCGACGCCGCCTGAAATTACAGGAGTCGCTATCGTGACTTTTTCCCCGACGGCAGCTTCGGCATTCTCCGCCTGACCGATCGAAAGGGCATTGTAGTCGCCTGCCATAACGGTGACGGGAATGCAGTATGAAGCCGCCGCGCCATACTCGTTTTCCGCAGTATAAACGATGGTAAAAATTCCCTCATACTGCGGAGTGAAAGCGCCGTTCCTGATGTTGACGTTATAGCAAAGCTCGCTTCCGTACCCGAAGTACACCTGCGTTGTCAGCGTGGTTTTGCTTCCGTATGGATCTTCCGCCGAAGCCGCGAACACGGGGTATTCGTATCCGACAAGTCCTTCCAGAACATTTTCGGGAGCATCGGTCACGATCCGCGGCGCGGCGTATGAAGTAATCGTTTCTTCAAATACCGTTTCCCCCGCGATCTCTCTGAAATACATATCGAACGAATCGGTATAATACGACGTTGCGTACATGGACAGGATAACTTCCCCCGTCGTAAAGCCGTCAAACGGGACCGTGAAATAGTCCGTATCGTCAAAATCGCAGACGAGCTGTTTTCCTGCAAGCGACTGGACGTACAGCGCCTTTTCGTCGGGCTCATAAAACAGAGCGAGATACTCGTTGCCCATTTTGTACTCGCTGCGTCCGCCGTACAGTCCGAACTTGGAAATCGTGCCGTAGATGTGACCGTTCGTGCCGAACGTCGGCGCGTCATCTGCCGTTCCGGCAAACGTCTGATTGTTTGTTTTTGCCATCAGATAAGAGAAAATCGTCCAGCTGTTCGGCGCGGACAGCGTCGAAGGATCGGTGATCCCCGTACTGATCTGAACCGTCATAACGTTGCTCGGATCGTAAGCGTCCGTCAGAGTAAAATAGATAAAACGGACGTCGCGCTCGCCGTCGTCCGGCATCACGCCGATATTGAAAATGGGAGTGACGCCGCCGAGCTTGTTCAGATCGATAATCTGATTATACGTGAACGTATCATTGGGCGCCAAAGACACGTACAGTCCGGAGATCGTCGTGCTTTCCGTGCTCGTATCCGTCGTGCTGAACGGCGAAACCCTGTACTCTTTTGTCTTTTCGCCATAATAAACTTCACTCTGTCCAGAACCTATGCTCCATGTATTAAGATTTTTTTCCGACACTGCGGGCGTTTTTTCGCCTTGCCCGTCAGCAAAAGCGATGCAGAACGTTGCCGTCAGCGCCGCAAGGAAAAAAACAAACAAGCACAGAATTACAATAATTCTTTTTTTTGTAAGCGCGGACTTCATTATTCCTTGACGCCTCCCATCGTCAGATTCCCTTCGATCAGTTTCTTTGAAAATGCGCAGAAGAGCACAAACACCGGAATAAACACGATCATTGCTCCCGCCAATTTATGCGGCGTGCTCGTAATAACGGGATTGTTGGACAGATTGAACTCATAGAGTCCATACGACAGAACAGGCACGGAGGGAGCATATAACAGCGTTACGTTATAGTCATTCCAATTCCCGATGAAATAGAGCAGGGTGACGATAAAAATAATATTCCTCGCCATCGGAAGCACAAGTCTGAACAGTATGGAGAAGTTCCCTGCGCCGTCCAGCTGCGCCGCCTCAAAGTAGTCTTTCGGGAGTCCCCTGAAAAAGGCGTGGAACACGAGAAAATATGTCCCTAAAAACGACGCCTTCATGAACAATACGCCAAACATCGTATTATACAGACCGAGACCGTTCAGGATCCGGATCTCACTCGTCTGCGCTCCGACGATTGGCAGGATCATGGCAACGATGACCACAAGATAAAGGAGTTTTGAAAGTTTGTAGTCGGAAAATTTCGCAACGGCATATGCCACAAATGCGCAGCAAAATGCCTGGATCAGCGCTCCTCCGAGGGAGAAAATGACCGAATTGACCGCCATACCGAGCAACGTATAGGTAGCAGAGCTTGCACCGAACGGCACCGTCACCTTAAAATTATTATAGGCGTCGGCATAATTCTGCCAATAAAACGGATTCGGGAATCCAAGAGCGTTGTCCGCATAATCCATACGATACTTGAACGACGTCAGAAGTCCCCAGATAAACGGGATCAACAGCGACAGCGCAAAAAGAACAAGTCCGATAAACAGTATGATATTGAACGGAGTCAATACTGTTTTCAGGCGATAGCTGATATGAGCTTTGTTGACTTGCAGAAGTTTCATTGTATCCCCCCATCAATCCGGACGCGGTCCGAATTTCAGCATACATTTGCGGATCAGCATGACAATCGGCACAAGGATCATCGTAAAGCATACGCCCACCGCACTCAGGAAAGGATAATTATCCATCGTCGCTTTATTCAACTCCGTCTCGCGGAACAGCCAGTAGCCGAAGGTGTATAATTTTGTATCCGCATTGGGACCGTAAAATGAATACAGATTCAGATTGTTGCCAAAATAAGTCGCCAGCGTTGCAACGGTAAAAACAACATACGTGGACCAGATATTCGGGAATATAATGTTCCAGAATTCACGAAAAGATCCGCAGCCGTCCAGCTTGGCGGCTTCCGTCACTGCCGGAGGCACGTCGTTCATCGCGCTTGAATAGACCAGAAGCGACGGACCGAACGCAATCCATACATTGTAAAAGAGGATATAAAAGAACGTTGTATCCGGATTGGACAGACCTCCCCGCTCCATTCCGAACAGCGCGGGCAGCGCTCCGTCTACAAAACGCGCAAAAACGACAACTGTTACAAGCGTCGAGATAATCGACGGAATGAACAATATGATCCGCAGTACCTTATATCCAAAATATTTTTTGAACATATAGTACGAAAAGAAAATTGCCAGCGTTTTCGTAATAAACTGCGCCACGAGAAAGGCTATCGTTGAGTTTCCGAGCATTGTGAGCCAAAGCCTGTCCGTTCCCAACATTTCAAAAAAATCGATATAATTATGAAATCCGTTCCACGAAAAAACGCCCGTGTTTACATCGTAAGTCTGAAAGGACATGATCAGGGAGTTGAAATTCACTCCGAGATACATGATGCAAAACTGCACGACGGGAATACAGACAATTACGGCATAAAACACCCAGTCTTTCCAATTCCGCCGTATCGTTCGCGCAATCTTCTTCTCTTTCGCTTTCCCCATCATTTTCCCCTCCGAATATCATCACGAAAGTATATTGCCGTTCCACCAAGATTCGTCGTGATATTCCTGCATGCCTAAAATATAATCACGCGCCGACACCCCGCTGTCAAACGCTCTGATCGGTTCGTTCCACGTTCTTCCGTTGATCGTCGATGAAAATACCATCGTATCGCTTGCAAACAATTCCGTGGTATTGCTTGCATAATAATTATTCGTCGAGATCGGATAGACCACGTCGTCGCCGATGTACTGTTTCAGAGAAACAAGCTGTTTTGCAAAAGGCGTAAGATTCCCGTTTTCGACGTCGTAATCCGACAGATAGTCAAAGGCGCGCAGCGTACTTGTTGTTTCGGTGAAAGCCTGCAATTCCGAATCCGTATGCAGGAATTGGATAAAATCTTTGATAAGATCCATTTTCTCTTCCGTCGCCTTCTTGGTAACGCCGCAAATCGTCTGGTTGGTTTCAAGGTAGGTAAATTTCGTATTCCCCCATCCGTCCGGATGAGGCAGCGGCATAAGCCCGAACTTGCGGACGGATGCGCTTTTCGACGGATCGTTGACCGAGATGGAATCGAACGTCCCTTTCGCCTCGTTCAGGAACCATACGCCGTCGATCAGCATAGCGGTATCCGCTTTTCCGCTGACGCCGTTACGCACAAAATCATCCTGTGCGTTCATGTGATCGTATGCCTGTGACATCAGATTCGACTCGTTATAATAATGATCTCCTTCAACCGTTCTGGTGATCAGATTATAGAAGAATTCCAAAGCGTAATACATACCGGTCGTTCCGGTCATCAGATAGCCGTTCTGATCCGTGATCGGCGTCGACTCGCGCAAAACAGGCGTATTTCCGTCAAACGAAGCAATAATATGCTCCGAATTTCCTTCCAGATCGTATTTTACACGGTTTTCTTTATAACCGTCCAGATATGCCGCCATCGACTGAATGAAACGGGAGGTATAATTGTTGTTCTTTCCCGTCCATGTAAGCGGCTGCAATCCTCTTGCGAGCATTGTATCGCAAAGAGCGTAGAACTCGCTGAACGTTGCGGGCAAGCCGTTATCTATACTCGTGGAAGCGTTTCCGTCGGGTCCCACAGAAGCATTCGGGTCTGTCTGCGAACGCAGCGAGAAATTACCCTCCTTATCCATAAACAGCGCATTCTTTTCAAACAGATCGATATCGTAAATAATACCGTATGTGCTCTCATGGAAAGGGATCCCGTAAATCTTGCCGTCGGTGTATTCGTAAAATTCCTGTGCGGACGGATACATCTTCCCGTAAATCGACTCTCCGCTTTCACCTACCGTTCCCATATCCCCTTTCACAATATCCGTGATATCGACAAGGTTTCCGTTGCGGATCCATGTGTAATAATCCACGCTTTCATTGAAAATAATTTCAGCACGGTTGTTATCAAGGGAATTGACAATCGCCGAGCCGATCTGCATATCGTCGACGAATATCTGAACGCCCGTCGTATCGTCCGAATAATGTTTATCTTTTGCCCATTCCGTAAACCGTTCGGCGGCGTTTTCCAACCATTCCTTGCCGAACCCCTGATTAAAGTTCCCGACATACAGCTGCATTTTCGTCGCGTCGACCTGTTCGCCTTCTTCAATGAAGAGGTTGCAGCCGGTCATACATGCCGCGAAGCACCCGACAGACAAAAAACAAGCTACCGCCCTTTGCACCTTTTTCCCAAACATCATTGCTTTCCTCCTCAATTATCATGTGTCAGTCCGAAGATCATACGTAATATGTTTCAACGGCATGGCAATACGAACTTTCACTTGACAATTATTTGCCTGTATTATATAATAGAATTGTACCCGATTCAACTAAAAAAATAATTATCTTTTCCAAAAAAATACGATATGAGCCGCTACGAATCCTATCCGGATATCAAAAATAAGATCCTGGTATTCTCGTCTGATTACTACGTCGGAGTTCCTCACTTTCACAGAAGTATAGAACTCATCTATTTGAAAAGCGGGTCTCTGACGGCTACAATTTATGTCGGAAAGCCGATAACGTTTTCAGAAGGCGATATCGTTTTTATTCCAAGTTACTCACCCCATTGCATCATGGAAAGTTCTGCGCAGACGGTAGTCTTGCAGATACCGGAATATCTCTTTGAAGAAATCGAGCACAAAGTTTCCATGAACTATTTCGCCCTTCAAAATAAAGAAGTCAATCAGTCGATCTACAAGATCATCAGCCATATCGGTCAATATGATGTGCAGGATGAACTGATTGTTGATGGTTTGGTCCGGATTCTTTTCGGGATCATTCTGAAAGAATATTCGCCGATGGAAATCAAATCGCACAGCGAAACGCATCTCGTCGCTCAGATTATCGAGTTTCTTGACGAACACTTCAAAGAAAATATCACCGTCATCCAGACTGCGCAGCATTTCGGGTTCAGCAAGAATTACTTCTCAAAAATTTTCAACGAATATTTTCGATGCAATTTTAACACCTACATCAATCAATTACGTATAAAGTATATTGACGACCGCAAAAACAATCCGGATACAAACCTGACGAATCTGATTCTTGACAGCGGTTTTAAGAATCTTTCAACGTATTATGCGTTTATACAAAGATTGCGCAGCGGAAATACGATGAAAAATACAAATACCAACCATGATACTTGATTACACCTGAAATCCTTTCCTCCCTTCAGCCTGCTTTTTCATATACATATTTTGAACCTGCAATAGAAGCACAACATAAAATGCATCTGCTTCCTCTTTGGAAAGTTGCTCCAAAATAGGCTTTCCATTTACAACAACTTGCCGTTCTTCTTTGTCCATCGTGTCCCCTCCCGATCATTTTTCCGTAATATAGCGCAAAAAGGTGCAGATTTTCTGCACCTTTTTCTTTTTTAAAAATATTTCTAAAAAGGAGAAGGTTTTCTGATATGCACCTCCAAAAGTCTGTCCAACTTTTGGGGTGCATAGCATCCGGTCCGTCTTTTCTCATTGATGCCCTTGCGCTCATTCTATTTAAAATGCGCGACGATTCCTCCCCCATTGGCTGTCAGATAACGTGAGACTATCTCAGGGAGGAAACAACATGAATCTCAAAACCAAAGAAAAAGCCGTGATCTTATCGCTTCGCAGCGGCGACGAGCTCACCTCCTGCGCATTCCGTCAGATGCTCGAACGATTTTCCGACGAAGACGCCATGAACACCACCTGCCACACAAGGATCATCCGCGCCGTATACTTCCCCGTTCAAAAGACTCTGCTCTGGAAGATCGCCTCCGAAAACAATATCTGCGAACGGTCGCTCTACCGCTACCGAAGCTGTTACCTTGCGTGGATCAACTTTTATATGAAAAAACTCTCCGAAAAGACTTAGCGCGGTTCAACGCTACAACGCAAAGACGACCGTCCGCCGCAGGCGGGCGGCGTTTTGGTATGCGGCGTATGCGGAATGCGCGCCGTACGCGCGCGCCCGTGTCCCCATGCGGGAAAACGGTAAAATGTTTACCGCTAAAAGTTATGCATTTCCATGTATAATGATAGGAAATTATAACTTATTTTGTCGTATTCCCATGGCGCAATCAAAAGATCCTGTCTTATTGCAGATGCGCGCGGCAGCGACTTCGAAACACGTTTGCGACGATCTTCCCGCTCAACTTGCGCTTTTGTCGTCTTTGGAGTATTGGAGCAGACGCGACGACGAACCCGCCCTCTGCAATAATTTTATACAAATATTTTTCGTGGAGGCGAATTTCGGACTTTCTTACGAAAAACTTGTAGATATTTGCCATTACAGCGAAAAGGCGATCAGGATTCATTGCAAAAAATATGCCGATTACTTCATGGCGGAATATACATACTTCGACAGTCTGTCACTTCCCTTTCAGGTCACCCGCTACATTGAATACACGCAAAACGAACGTATCTGCAAGATCCTCGGAACGCATCGGAAATTCTCTTTGAACGATCTGTCCAGACTGATCGCCGCTCCTCCCGCCTCCGAAGAAAAAGAGCTTTGTGCGCAAATCTTTCATTATTTCCTCAATCACGGTCTGGAAAAAGCCATCTGATCCAATCCATTGATATTCTTCGGAACGACAAGCATATGAAAAAAGAAAAGCAGACGATCGAAATGCTGATCCGTATTATCCATACGGACCTGCAGGAACTTTTCGAGGTAAAAGAAATTTCCGAAAATCGGGATTTTCTGCTGGGGCAGATCTACGCATATGTAGAGTGCCTGGAAATTCTACAATTATGCCCCGCGTTCCGAAGGCTCGGGATCGACTATGACATTGAAAAGCGGTATCCGTTGAAATAGGCTGCCGCGCTTTTTGGCGCTCTTTTTTCCGTCATTGCGCCCGACGCGAACGGCGCACGAGCGCTTTGCGCGAAGTAACGGAGTGTGAAATGTTTTCACGGACAAAAAATAAAGGAAGTCCGAATCTCTTTCAGACTTCCCTGATTTCATTTTTCCCGTAAAAACAACACACGCAAATCAATCCGCTTGCTCATAATAGTAAGAATAATCGATCCCTTTCATGAAGATTTCGCGATTATTTATATCGCCTGTCAATGCGCCTTTTATGAGCTCATAGATATGACTTGAATTGATCGGACTTTCCCGCATCGCCATAAGGTATTCTTGTTTATCGATCTTACTCCAATC
>ERZ1090879.593-NODE-593-length-22317-cov-43.433609_pt1 | contig 22317 bp, 18 predicted proteins | sample MGYA00478472_ERZ1090879 | MGnify/ENA primary metagenome ERZ1090879 (study PRJEB33644, sample SAMEA5815723) | chicken gut metagenome | biome: Chicken; feature: Gastrointestinal Tract; material: Caecum | place: Ireland | collected 2019-01-01 | study: A study of the... | reverse complement strand
CGGGGGGCGCCCCCCCCAAATCCCCACAAAAACCCCGGGCCCCCCCGGGGGGGGCCCCGGGGGGGGGGCGCCGCACAGAGCAGAATATAAAAGTCCGGTTATTCCACCGTGAACTGATATTCCGCCATGAACTCGTATTCCTGCCCGGCATCGATGATCGAGCTGCCCTTTTCGGCATACTCGGGCACGTTGACGTTGTTGGGGATCGCCTGCGTCTCCAGACAGAAGCCCGCACGCTTGCCGTAATAAATGCTCTTGCCCTGCTGATGCAGACCGTTGCCCGCATAGAACTGGACGGCGGGCATATCGGTGTAGCAGGTCATCACGATGCCCGTCTTTGCACTCTTTGCCACGGCGTACCTGACATACTGCCCGCACTTGTTTTTGAGGACGTGGCAGTGATCGTAGCCGCCGCCCTGCTTCAGGTCGACATCATCCGCCTCGATGTCCCTGCCGATGAGTTTGGGCGTATTGAAGTCGAAGGGCGTGCCGGCGACCGCCTTATAGCCGCCTACAGGGATCATGGTGGGGTTGGTGGGCGTGATCATGTCGCAGTCGATCCACAGCTCGTTGTCAAGGATGGAGCCGTCTGCCTCGCCGTTCAGGTTGAAGTAGGCGTGGTTGGTGAGATTGACCGCCGTCTTCTTATCCGAGACCGCATGATAAAGGATCTTCATCTCGCCGCGCTCAAAGATGTACGTCACGCGGACGGTCAGCGTTCCGGGATAATTCTCCTCACCGTCCGGCGAAACAATGGAAAGACGCAGCTCATCTCCGACGACCTCATGCGCCCAGATCTTTTTGTTAAACCCGGCTTTGCCGCCGTGAAGATGATTTCCGCGGTCGTTGCAGTACAGCTGATAGGTCGTGCCGTCGATCGTGAGTTTGCCCTCGCCGATGCGGTTGCCGAATCTGCCGATGAGCGCGCCGAGATACCCGCCGTTGTTCTCATAGCCGGCAACGTCGTTATAGCCGAGGATGACGTCCACGGGATTGCCGTTTTGATCGGGAACAATAATGCTTTGGATGATACCGCCGTAATTGAGGACGGTCGCCTTGTACGGTCCGTCCGTAAAGGTGAAGGCAAGCACCTCTTTGCCGTCCTTCGTTTTTCCGAAGATCCTAGTCGAAATCATATTTTACCCCTTTGGCGCGCGGTCGAGCCGCCTGCGCTTTTCAGGACATATTATAACACGTCCAAGGAAAAAAGTAAATAATTTTGTTAAAAATACCCAAACTCCCGATATGCAGAAAAAAATTATTCCCGTCCTTTTTGCCGTTCTTGCCTTTACGGCGCTTGCCGTCCTCGTCGGAATGCGCACCGCCCGAGCGCAGACAGTATTTTCCTATGCGGAAGAAAAGACCGTCTATCTCACCTTTGACGACGGACCCAGCACCGTCGTGACGGGGCGCATCCTTGACACCCTGCAAGAGGAGAACGTCAAGGCGACATTCTTCATTGTAAGCGACCGCGTCCGCGGCAGAGAGGAAACGCTCCGACGCATCGCGGCGGAGGGACACACCCTGGGCGTACACTCCGCGACGCACGATTACAAGGCGATCTACGCCTCGGACGAGGCGCTTCTTTCCGACGTGGACACCTGCGCCGCTGTCATCGAGCATGTAACGGGCATCTCGCCCCGCATCTACCGTTTTCCCGGCGGAGGGACTTCAGACCTAGCACGGCATACGCAGCTTTTGCAGGATCATGGTTATCGCGTCGTACGCTGGAACGCCGTCTGCGGAGACGAGGAGATTGCACATGCCGATGCGGCGCAGCTCGTCGCCGAAAGCATCCGCACAGCAGGACAGCGAAAGAGCGTCGTCCTGCTCCTGCATGACAGCGCACCGCACAAAGCGACCGCCGAAGCGCTGCCCGACATCATCCGTTATTTCCGCGAACAGGGATACCGCTTCGCCGCCTTTTGAAGCGGAGCGGTTTCACACGAACCATGCAAAAACGGTACGCCGCCCCTACGGGCAGGATGGCAAGCGAACAGACGGCAACCGAAAGCCACTGCACGGGCGTGAGCGCACTCAGATGAAAGGCGGTCCGCAATGCAGGAATCAGAACAAGCGCCACGTTGAGAAGGACGCCGACGAGCACCGTCAGCCACATTGCCCGCCCCGAGAAAAACTGCTTTTTCGTCATATGCACGCCCTCCGCGCGCACATTGAAGCCGTGGAAGAGCTCGGAGAGGGAGATCGTGAGGAAGGCGGCGGTGGTCGCGACGGCGGCGCCGTAGACGTGCAGGAAGACGCAATATTGCGCGATGACCACGGCGGAGAGCATCACGCCGAAAAAGAGCATGCCGAGGATCGCCCGCCGCGAGAAGATCTCCCTGTCGGACACGGGCGGACGGTCCATTGCGCCGTGTGTGCGTTCCATGCCAAGCGCGAGCACGGGAAGAGAGTCGGTAATGAGGTTGATCCATAATAACTGCGTTGAAGTGAGAAAGTCCTGCTGCCACAAAAAGAGCGTCACAAGAAAAACGGACAACACTTCCGCAAAGTTGGTGGAGAGAAAAAAAGAGATGGTCTTTTTGATGTTGAAAAAGACGTTGCGTCCCTCCTCCACGGCGCGCACCATCGTCGTGAAATCGTCGTCGGTGAGCACGACGTCGGCGGCGTCCTTGGTGACGTCCGTCCCGGATCCCATCGCAACGCCCACATCCGCACTCTTCAATGCCGGCGCATCGTTGACGCCGTCCCCCGTCATGGCGACCACCTCACCCGATGCCTGCAACGCCTTTACGATGCGCTGCTTGTGCCCCGGAGAGACGCGCGCATACACCGAACAGGTCTTGGCGCGGCGGGCAAGCGTCCCTTCATCCATGCCGTCCAGATCGTCGCCCGTGACGACCTCGCCCCGCCCCTTGGCGATCCCCAGCCGCAGGGCGATCGCGTATGCCGTTTCGGGGCTGTCGCCCGTGATCATGACGGTGCGCACGCCCGCACGGCGGCACGCCGCTACTGCCTCTTTGACGCCCTCCTTGGGCGGATCGAGCATAGCGGCAAGTCCCAGGAAAGTGAGGTCATCTTCCCGCTCGCTCCGTCCGCAGGCAAAGCCCAGAACGCGCATCGCCTGCGCGGAAAAGGTCGCCGCGCGCGCGGCGATCTTCGCCCTGTCCTGCGCAGTGAGCGTTCTCTCCCCCGCTGCCGTCAGAATCCGGCTGCACTTCTTCAGGACGACGTCCGCGCCGCCCTTGACGTACAGCCTGCCGCCCCGCTCGGTGCGGCAGAAGACGCTCATCATCTTGCGTTCGGAGGTAAAGGGCGATCCGCCAAGCCGCTCGCAGTCATAAAAATATCCCAGTCCGTCCGCATATTCAAGGAGCGCGATCTCGGTGGGATCTCCCACATATGCGCCCGCGCGCCCCTTTACCGTATGGCATATGCGCATGCAGCGCAAAAGCTCGGTCTGCATGGGCGTGCCGGCATATGTCTCGCGCTCCATACGATCGCCGGTCGAAATCGCTTCGACGGTCATTCTGTTGCGGGTGAGCGTGCCCGTCTTGTCCGAACAGATGACGCTGCACCCACCCAGGCTCTCCACCGCCCCCATGCGCCGCATGACAGCGCGTGAGGACGCCATGCGTTGTACACCCAGCGCCAGAATGACGGTGACGACCGCCCCCATGCCCTCCGGAATGGCGGCGACCGCGACGGCGACCGCACTCATCAGGCTCTCCAAAAAGGTGTGCCTGCCCGTGACGAGGGAGCCGATAAAAAGCGCGAGCGCGACGAACAGCACTACGGCCGTGATGACCTTCCCGAGCTTTGCGACCGTTTTATCCAGCGGCGCGGGCGCAGGTTTGCTCTGGTGAAGGAGCGCCGCGATCTTGCCCATCTCCGTGTCCATTCCGCACGCCGTGACGAGGCAGCTCGCGCTCCCGCGCACGCAGAAAGTCCCCAGATGCGCCGTATTCGCGCGTGCGGCGAGCGCGGGGCGCGTGACGACGCAGTCCGTCTTTCTGACGGGCTTGCTTTCCCCGGTGAGCATGGATTCGTCGCAGCGGAAGTCCTCGGCGTACAGCACGCGGCAGTCGGCGGGGATCCTGTCTCCCTCCTCCAGTTCGACGACGTCCCCCACGACGAGCGTCTCCGCATCTGCCTTGACGACCCGCCCGTCCCGCACGACCTTCGCTTCGCACGCCGAAAGCTTTTTCAGCTTTGCGATGGCAGTATCGGCGCGGTATTGCTGAAAAAATCCGACGATCGCATTGAGCAGGATGACGACAAGCAGAATGATCGTATCGGCAAGTTCCGATTTATCCCCCGTTGCGACGGCAAGTCCTGCCGAAAGTGCCGCGGCGATCATCAGAATAACGGTCATTAAATCGGTGAACTGCGCAAAAAACAAGAGCAGTTTGCTCTTTTTTTTGCCCTCCGAAAGGGCGTTCGCGCCGTTCTTTTCCAGCCTGCGCGCCGCCTCCGCCGAGGTCAGTCCCCCTTCACTGCTCGCAAGGCGATCCAGAACCTCCCGTTTTGTCTTTGCATATTGTTCCATATCGCTATGGTATGAGCGCCGCAATGAAAAATATGCCTCTGTTCACAGGGCTGTTTTGCCTCAGGCAAATCGTTCAAACAAAATTGAATAATAGGCTGTCCTCTCCTTGACACGCTAACCGTCCCGTGATACAATATTAGCACAATCAAGGAGGTATGAAAATGAATTGTCCGTTTTGTCAGACGGAAAACCCTGATTCCGCCGTGTACTGCAAAAACTGCGGCAAACCGATGAGCGGAATGTTACCCTGCCCCACATGCGGCGAAGAAGTTCCCGCAGACGGGACGTTCTGCATCCGCTGCGGCGCGCGTCTCGCACCCGCGCCTGCGGCAGCCGACGCGATGTCTGCCGCCCAATCAAAGACAACAGACCCCGCAGCATCCGAACAGGACACACCCAAACTCTGGCAGAAGATCCTTACATACGTCGGCGGAGCCTGCGCGGTATTTGCCGCGCTGTGCGCGCTTATTTTTACGTTCTGCCTGGGCTGTTCGATAGACGGCGGCGCACTGAATGAACTTCTCGACATCCAAGGCATGGATCTTTACTACTACTTCGGCGATGCGTACACCGACCTGAATGAAGCGCTCATCGAACCGATGCCGACGGTCTACGCCGCCTCGCTCTATGTCTGCACGATCTTCGGCACGCTCATCTCCGTCGCAGCTCTCATCACGGTGCCCGTACTGTTCATCGTCACACTCGTGCGCTATATCCGCAGCTTTTCGGGAAAGGCGAAAAATTCCGCCACAGGCATGGCGGCAAAAACCTACTTCGTATTTCTTGCGTTCGCTCTTCTCTTCCTCGGGCTGCATGCGGCGACGGTATACATCTCCTCTGCCGCAAACGCATCTGTTGACATCAGTTATCATATTTCCCTTTCCCTCAGCGGTGCAACGACGGCAGGCATCGCACTCGGTGCGATCGCAATCACACTTTCGGCAGCCTGCAACGCTGTCAGCCGCGGCGTCGAAAATAAAAAGAAGCCCCGCATTTTACAGCTCAGCTTTTATGTCGCCGCCGCCGTCCTTTCCTGCATTGCCGTCTCCCGGCTCGGAGGCTGTCTGACCGAACTCATTGCCGAAGAAAGCGGCAACAGCATCCGGCTCTCCTTCGGTTTCATGCAGGCGTTGTCGCTTATCGGAAATCTGGACCTCCGATACGGACAGACTACCTCGCTGATCGAGGCTTACCCCTCCGAATGCATGACGATTATCGCCTGCTCCGTCCTCGGTTTTATTCTTCTGATTGCACTCATGATCATGGCGGCGCTGCTTCTTTCGGCGCTGTGTAAGGGTGTGGACGAAGGAACCGCATCGAATGCCAACGCGCTGAAATATGCCATTCTCTGCACGATCTTTGCGCTCCTTGTCACAGTCTGCGCGGCGCTGCTGATCGGCAACGCGGCCTCTCTTGTCAACCTGATCAATGAAGGTACGCAGATCCCTCTCCGCACGAATTTTACCCCCGTCCTTGCCGCCGCGGTACTGTTTGCGGTTACGCTCATAATTCTCATCGTCTATACAGCACTTTCCTCTTCCAAGGACAAAGAACACGACTAAGCACATTTGCTATAAAAATGAACGGCGACCGAAATTTTCGGTCGCCGTTCATTTTTGTTTTCTAACAAAAATCTTTGAAGAAGCGTCTTTTAATATGCCGCGTACCCTTGTTTATACCCCGTACTGCGCCCTGTATGCGCGCATCGCCGCAAGGTGCTCTTTGCCCTCGATGACGCCCGTTTCGATCGCCTCGATGATGTCCTCGACGGTAACGATGGAGTACACCCTGACGCCGAACTCGTCGTACGCCTCCTGCACGGCAGACTTTTCGCCCGTTCCCTTCTCCTGACGGTCGACAGAGATGATCATCGCGCTCACCGTGACGTCCGCCTCCTGTTTGATCTTGGGCAGCACTTCTCTGAGCGCCTTGCCCGAGGTCATGACGTCCTCGATGATGGCGACTTTATCCCCCGCCTCCAGCTTCTGCCCGACGAACATACCGCCCTCGCCGTGGTCTTTGACTTCCTTCCTGTCAAAACAGAAGCCGACGTCCACGCCGTGATTCTTGGCGAGCGCAATAGCGGTCGCGACGGCGAGCGGGATGCCCTTATAGGCGGGGCCGATGAGCGTCTTGGCGTCCACATTGTGCGCCAAAAAGCACTCCGCATAGTACTCGCCGAGCGCCGCGATCTGCGTGCCCGTGCGGTACTTGCCCGCATTGATGAAGTAGGGCGCCTTTCTGCCGCTCTTTAAGGTGAAGTCACCGAATAAGAGCACCTCGTTCTCCACCATAAATCTGATAAAGCGCTGTTTGTAAGTAAGCATAGTTCTCTCCTTATGAAATAGGCTTGCAGCCTTTTAGTTCAGCGTAAGGGTATCCGTCAGATCCGCAACACGGGCAACGCCGTGGCGGTCGCACCACTCGTTCAATCCCGCAATGATCTTGGGGCAGGCGCGCGTGTCGGTGAAGTTCTGCGTGCCGACCTGCACGGCGACGGCCCCCGCCATCAGAAATTCGATCGCGTCCTCGGCGCAGGTGATGCCGCCCATGCCGATGACGGGAATTTGGACGGCATGCGCCGCTTCATATACCATGCGCACGGCAATGGGTTTGATGCCCGCGCCCGACACCCCGCCCGTGTTGTTGGCAAGGATGGGGCGGCGGCGCTCGATGTCGATCGCCATGCCCGTGAAGGTGTTGACGAGGGAGATACAGTCCGCGCCGCCCCGTTCCGCGGCCTCCGCGTTCGTCGCGATGCTCTCCACGTTGGGCGAGAGCTTGACGATGAGCGGCGTGTTCGGGCACTTCGCCTTGGCGCGGGAGGTAACCTCCTCGATCGCCTCGGGGCGGATTCCGAACGCCATGCCGCCGCATTTGACGTTGGGGCAGGAGATGTTCAGCTCGAGAAAGTCGACGAGCCCGTCGAGGCGGGCGCACACGCCCTCGTAGTCCTCAAGCGTCCTGCCGACGACGTTGGCGATGACGCAGGTCTTATTCTTCAGCCAGTCAAGATCTTCCGCGATGAACTTCTCCACGCCGGGATTTTGCAGTCCGACGGCGTTGAGAATGACCCCGCGGCTCTCCGCGATTCGGGGGACGGGATTCCCGCCCCACGGGACGAGGGCAATGCCCTTTGTTGCCACGCCGCCGAGGCAGGAAATATCATAGATCTCATCAAACTCGCGCCCGAACCCAAAGGTCCCCGACGCGGTGATGACGGGATTTTTCAGTTTTTTCCCGCAGAGCGTTACCGATAAATCAGACATAAAAAACTCCTCCAAAAAAGTTCACGAAATTCTTTTCGAACTGACGAAAAGAATTTCCGTGAGTTTAAGGAAAACCCGCGGGTACGCCGCTTTGCGACTGACCGCCTGTTTTCCTCGCCGATAGGGTTGGCAACAGTTTAGCTCCCATCGGCTCACTTTTCCGCGAAAGCGCTTCCGCGCAAATTGGGATGCGCTGGCGCAAAAGCGTGGTTTTGCTTGTGCCATTATTTATAGCTAAAACGCGACTTTCCTTGCGGCATTCTCATAGTAAAGAGCGATTGTGGCCTCCCTTGAAACGATAGACAGAGAGACGATCTGAAATCGCAAAAATATTTTCGCAGAAAAGATTTTTGCGGCGACGAAGGGTTGCGGACACGCCGCACGCCTTACGCCTCTTTCTCCTCCTTCGCCTGCTCGATCAGGGCGTTGATCTTTGCCGCCGCGCTCTCGATGGCCGCGACATATTGGCACTTGACGCTCTGCCCGTTCAAAAGAGTGATGGTCAGCGTCCCGTACGCCTCGGTAAAGAGCCGCGCGGTGTAGGTGGGACGATAGTCCGCGCGCACGATCTCCTTGAGTGAGTATTCTTTACCGCAGAAGAGAAGCTTATCCCCGCTCTGTACGGCGACGACCTTCGGAACGCGCACGACGATGACGAACATGACGACGCCCCAGAGCACGAGAAGCGCACCGATGACAATCAGGGCGTACTCGATGCCCGCGTTCTCTGCCGAAGAAGAAAATGTCCCGGCAAGCATCGTATAAATGCCGACTGCAAGCACGATCGCCCCCGCCACAAACCAACCTGCCGCAAACAGAAATGCCTTGCTCTGACGGGTCGCCAATACCTTGTTTTGTTGTTCCATCCCATATCTCCTTTTTACAGGACCTCCGTCCCGCTTTCATACTCTTTCCTGAGCGCTTCCATGCGCGCGACTGCCTGACGGACGTCGGCGACGAAGCGGCATTGCACCTTGCCGCCATTCTTCAGCCAAATGCGCAGGTTTCCCCACGTTGCGCCCGTATTCCCGTTCGGAACACTGTACTCAATACTGCGGATCTCGGAAAATGCGATGCGCTTTCCCAAAAAGATGAGCGTATCCCCATCGCGCACGGCGACAACTGCGGGCTGGCGGAGGACGGTGACAAGATAGAGCGCCGCTGCAACACATGCCAGCGCACCCACCGGAATGAGGACATAGCCCCACCATGCGTCCCCCTCTGCGCCCAGCAAAATGACGCCAAGCACGATGAGGGCGATGCCGATGCCCAGCATGAGAAGATACGTGCCCGCCATCCGCCTTTTATCCTGCGACCTTGCAATCACTTCCCGCATGACTGCTCTCCCCCGGCGACGTACTCGCGCATCAGCTCGATGAGGCGGTTGTGCGCCTGCTCGACATCGGCGACAAAACGGCTCTTTGCCGTCCGCCCGTCCGCAAAGAAAACTTCCAGCGTACCCCAAGGATAGTGCGAGGCGCGCCGATGCGCGTTGCGGTATTCTACGCGCGCAATGTCACGAAGCTTATACGCCTGTCCGCAAAAATACAGCTCCTCACCCACGCGCACCGCGATTTTTCGCGGCGTTCGCAGGACGAGAACGAGCACCACTCCGAAAAAAGCGAAGCAAACCCCGCCCATGACGAGATAATATGCGCCGCCACGATCCCAAAGGAACGCGCTCGTACCCATGAGGATCAGGCACAGGATGCTCATGAAAGTATAGAGGGCAAGCGCGCCCTTACTGCGCTCCGCAATGACTTCTTCCATATTCTTTGTTCCAGCTTCCGATCGGTTTTCATGCATCAGGACGCCGCGGGCGGCGCCCGCGATCACAACACGACGTCGTCGATCAAAAACACAGGGCCGTCCTTGCAGACGCGGGCATGCGCGCCGTCCGTCTTTTCGCAGACGCAGACGAGGCATGCGCCAATGCCGCAGCCCATGCGCTCCTCCAAAGAGACGTACACGGGGACATTTCTGCCCTTCATCGCCTCCTTCAGGGCGCGCAGCATGGGCACGGGACCGCACGCGAGCACGACGTCGGGCCGCACTTCCTCATACTCGCGCATGAACGCCTGCACCGCCGTGCCGTGATAGCCGAGGCTCCCGTCGTCCGTCGCGAGCACCGTCTTGTGGCACTGCATCATATCGTACTCCATGCACAGCGCCGCGCGGTTGCGAAAGCCCATGTAGGCATAGAGTTCCTTCGACTTATTGTAGGCGCGAATGACGGAGATGAGGGGAAAAATGCCCACGCCGCCGCCCACGAGGGCGACCTTCTTTTCGCTGTCCTTGACGTAAAACCCGTTGCCAAGCGGCAGCAGGACGGAGAGTTTTTCGCCCATCTTATAGTCCCTTGCGAGCGCGCGCGTGCCGCCGCCCTTTAAGCGGTAGCACACCGTGATGCGCTCTCCCTCCGCCTTGCATACGGCAATGGGACGGCGCAGCGGATAGCCGCCTACGCCCACCATGACAAACTGCCCGGGACGGACGGAGACGATCTCGTCCAGCCCGAACGTGAGGGAGTACACTTCGTCCGCGATGCGTTTGTTTTCCAGTACGGTCGCCGTTACTTCGCGCATATCTCCCCCAGTACGGACGCAAGGTCCGCTTGCATGTCAAGGCACGCCGCGCGCGCCGCTTCGTAGTACGTCCCGCCGCGCTTTTTATAGGCGCACAGGATGCCGCGCGAATTGTTGACCACGCCGCCCATGCCGCCCGCGGCAAAGCAGCTTTTGAGCATCTCCGCGTTCCCGCCCTGCGCCCCGTAGCCGGGGATGAGGAAGAAGGTGTGCGGAAGGCGCCCACGCAAGATCTTCGCCTCTTCGGGGTGCGTCGCGCCGACGACCGCGCCGACGGCAGAGTAGCCGTATTTGCCGATGCTGTCCTTGCCCCAGTCTTCGACCATGTCGCCCATGCATTCGAACACCGTGCGCCCGTCCGCAAGCTTTAAGTTCTGCAACTCGCCCGAAGAGGGGTTGCTCGTCTTGACCAGCACGAAGATGCCCTTGTCGTACGCCTTGCAGTCCTCCAAAAAGGGCGCGATGCCGTCCGTGCCGAGATACCCGTTGACGGTGAGGAAGTCGCACGCGCCGATGGCAACCTTTTCCCCGCCCAGTTCGGTCGTGCCGAGGTATGCCGCCGAGTAGCGCGCCGCCGTGGAGCCGATGTCGTTGCGCTTGCAGTCGGCAATGACGACGAGCCCCTTGTCCCTGGCGTAGCGGCAGGTATCGAAGAACGCCTGCACGCCCGCCGCGCCGTACTGTTCGTAGTAGGCGATCTGTACCTTGACCGAGGGCACGATGTCCGCGACACTGTCCACCAGTTTCTTGTTGAAGGCGAGGATGGCGTCTGCCGCCTGCTCGGGCGTGGCGACGTCCGCGCGCATCTCCTCGGGCAGGTAAGACAGCTGCGTATCCAGCCCGACGCACGTCGGGTTCTGCGTGGCAATGATTTTTTCAATGAGTGTATCGATGATCATAGAGGTCTCCCTTGTTCTGTTTTTATGAAAAGGCAGGATGCTTTTTTGCCGCGTTTCAGTCTTCGCGGTACTTGATGTCGCCGTCCACCACGGTGTACTTGACGCGCCCGTAGACTTCTCTGCCCGCGAAGGGCGTGTTCTTTCCCTTGGAGACGAAGTCCTTGGGATCGATCGTCCATACCTTATTGAGATCGACGATGGTCAGGTCTGCGGGCGCGCCCACTTCCAGCCTGCCGCCCTGCAGATTGAGGATGGCGGCGGGATTGGCGCTCATCTTGTCGGCAAGCTCTGAAAGGGTGAGAACGCCGCCCTTGACCAGCTGCGTATAGGAGAGCGCAAAGGAGGTCTCCAGCCCGCTGATGCCGAACGCCGCGAGGGCGTATTCCACGTTCTTGTCGTCCTCGTGGTGGGGCGCGTGGTCGGTGACGATGCAGTCCAGCGTGCCGTCTTTTAAGCCCTCGATGATCGCAAGCCTGTCATTTTCGGCGCGCAGGGGCGGATTGACCTTGGTATTGGTGTCGAAGCTCGCTATGACCTCGTCCGTTAAGGTGAAATAATGCGGGCAGGTCTCCGCCGTCACCTGCACGCCGCGCACCTTTGCCTCACGGATGAGCTGCACGCCGCTGTAAGTGGAGACGTGGCAGATATGCACGGGCAGCGAGAGACTCTCGGCAAGGCAGATCTCGCGCGCGATGATGATGTCCTCCGCCGCGCGGATGCTGCCCTTGAGCCCCGTCAGCGTGGAGTAGTACCCCTCGTTGACGACACCGCCGTCCACAAGCGCACTGTCCTCGCAGTGGCACAGGCATTTCAGACCGAAGTCCGCGGCGTACATCATCGCATTTGCCATGAGGTTGGTCGCGACGACGCTCTTGCCGTCCTCGGAAACGGCGACCGCGCCCGCCGCCTTCATCGCGCCGATCGCGGCGAGGTTTTTACCCTCCTGACCTTCCGTGATCGCGCCGATGGGATTGACCTTGCAAAGCCCCACTTCCCTGGCGCGGTTTTTGATGTAGGAGACGACCACCTTGTTATCGGTGACGGGCTTGGTGTTTGGCATGCAGCATACCTGCGTGAAGCCGCCCTTGACCGCGGCGCGGCTGCCCGACTCGATATTCTCCTTCTTTTCAAAGCCCGGCTCGCGCAGATGGACGTGCATATCGATGAGCCCGGGGAAAATGGTCAGACCGGTGCAGTCGATGCCCTCCCCTTCGAGATGCTCCGCAAGTTCGGCGATCTTGCCGTTCTCGACGCGCAGATCAAGTTTTCTGACGCCGCCGGATAACACGACGTCTGCATTTTTGAAAATCATAGGATATTCAAACCTCCTCTTTGGTCAAAAGGAACAGGATCGCCATGCGCACCGCGATGCCGGAGAGGACCTGCTCCTCGATGCGGCTGGTATCGCCGTCGATGAGGGCGCTGGTGAGTTCCACGCCGCGGTTGACGGGACCGGGGTGCATGACGAGCGCGCCCGGCTTTGCGTACTTCATGACGTCCTCGTTGATGCCGTAAAAGCGCGCGTACTCCCCGAGCGAGGGAAAGTTGCCCGCGTGCTGACGCTCGAGCTGGATCCTCAGCCCCATGACGACGTCCGCGCCCTCCACCGCCTGCTCGCGCGAAGTGCACACGATAGCGCCCATCTTGTCGATCTCGGCGGGCATCAGGGTGCGCGGCGCGAACATTTTCACCGTCGCGCCCAGCTTTCTCAGCCCGAACAGGTTGCTCTTGGCAACGCGCGAATGACTGATATCGCCGACGATGGCGACCGTCAGCCCTTCCAGCGAGCCGAAGTTCTCGCGCATGGTAAGCATATCGAGAAGCGCCTGCGAGGGGTGCTCGTTCATGCCGTCGCCCGCGTTGACGACATGCGCTTTGACCGTCTTTGCGAGCAGCCTCGGCGCGCCGCCCATCGGGTGACGGATGACGATGACGTCGTTCTTCATCGCGTCCAGCGTCTTGCCCGTATCGACGAGCGTCTCCCCCTTCTGCACGGACGAGGAGGACGCCGCAATGTTGACGACGTGTGCGCCCATGTACTTGGCGGCAAGCTCGAAGCTGCAGCGGGTGCGGGTGCTGTTCTCGTAGAAGAGGGTGGTCACCGACTTGCCCTGCAGGTGCGGGAGCTTCTTGATGTTCTGTTTGAGGAGCTTTTTCATGCTCATGCCCACGGTGAGGATCTCGTCGATCTCCTCCGCGGACAGGTCATACAGCCCCAGTACGTCCTTATGATGCAGCATTGTCTCTCCTTGTAATGGTCAGGCTGTCCTCGCCGTGACCAAGTTCTTTGAGTCTTACGTTGATATATTCCTCGCGCGCGGTGGGCACGTTCTTGCCCACGAAGTCGGCGCGCACGGGCAGCTCCCTGCCGCCGCGGTCGACGAGCACCAATAGCTCGATCTTTGCGGGACGGCCGAGGCGGAACAAGGTCTCGATGCCCGCCACGGCACTCCTGCCCGTATGCAGGACGTCGTCGCACAGCACGACCGTCTTTCCGTCCAGGGAAAAGCCAAGTTCGTTCTTCTCCGCTTCGGGCAGAATGAATGCCGAGACGAGATCGTCCCGCGCCATCGTGATATCCAGTCCCGCGCAGGGGACGCATCCGCGTCCCGCGCCTTCGATGAGAGCGGCAAGCCGCCTTGCGACGACCTCCCCGCCCCGCTTGACGCCGACGAGCGCGACGTTTTCAAGCCCTTCGTTTTTCTCCTCGATCTCGTGCGAGAGCCGCACGAGCGTACGGCGCATGCCGTCCGCGTCCATGATCACAGGCTGCATATGCTCCCTCCCGATCCCACAAAAAAAGTCCTGCGGCGCGCCGCAAGACCAAACTATCCCCATATACAGAACCGAGGCGTCTTGTCGGCATCGCGGTGCCGCTCTTAAAGAACCGCTGACTGGCACACGAGCCCCGTGTACCTTACTTATTATAGCACGCGCGCCCCGAAAAGTAAAGGGGCGCGGCGCAATTTCTCTATAAAATTTGTGGGAGTTCTTCTTGGCTCGGGGGCACGCCCCGCGGACAAACCACACAATGTCAGCTCTGCCCGCACGGTCTCAGCCCAGCTTCTCCCACTTGGCGTACAGCCGCACGGAAGATTGGAAGCCGGTCCAGAGCATGCCCTCCGGCCAAGGCTCGCCGCTCAGATCTTCACTTGCGTACCAACCGAGCAGATGGTAGCCCGCAAGCTTGGGTTCCGGCAGAGACAGATAGCCGCCATAGGCGACCTCGCCGCGGAAGGAAGTCTCGCCGTCGAGAGAGCCGCCGTTAAAGATAAACTCCACAGCCGTGACGTGAAGCGCGATGTTGTCGAGATAGGGCTTCCATAGCGCATTCTCTTCGTACGCGCTTTGGATGCGCTGCGGGACATAGATGGTCAAATCTTCCGCCGTCCCGCCCCACGTGTCCGTACCGATATAGACAATGTTGTTGAGATTGTTGAGCCATACCGCTGCAAGCTGTTCGCAATCGAGGAACGCACAATTATCGATCGTGCGCATGGCGTTATCCACCGTCACGGACTGCAGGGATTGATTCCCGTATGCCGCATAGGGGCTGACACTGTATAGCCCGCTCAGATCGAGGTGCGCATCCGTGCCGCGATAGGCATACAGTGTCTTCCCGAGCACGACCTTCTCGCCTGCAAGCTCCAGCCAACCGGTGCCCGCAAAGGCATCCCGTCCGACGTACTCCGCATGCTCGGAAGAGACAGACGCAAGGTTGTCACAATCCGCAAACGCTCGGTCTCCGATCGACGTGACCTCCCCCAGTTCCACGCACTCCAGTGCCGAACAACCTTCAAACGCACGCGCTTCAATGGTTGCAACGCCGGCGGGAACGGAAAAAACTGCCGCATCCCTTTGCGCGGGGTATGCGATCAGATTTGTCTGCGTACTGTCATAGAGCACGCCGTCTGCACTGCGAAACGCGGTGCTGCCCTGCGCCGCAAGGAACGCCGATATGCCGCATCCCTCGAACGCCCCAAAGCCGAAGTCCGTAAGAGACGCAGGCAAGGCAACACTCCCGCTCCAGCTCTCACAACCGGAAAAGGCGAAATTTCCGATTTCACGGAGCTGTTCGGGAAAGGCGAATGCCGTGAGCTTGGACGAATTTTCAAACGCCGATGCTCCAATGTACGTAAGATGGGAATCTTCCGCAAAGGCGACCTCGGCAAGGCCGTCATTATTGCTGAACGCATTTTCTCCGATCTGCAATACAGAGGCAGGGATCACGACGCGCGAAATGCCGGACGCCTCGTCGATGCGCCCTTCAAATGCGCCGTCGGCAATGGCGGCGACAGTTTTCTCTGCGCCGTCTTCCGCGATCTTCTCGGGGATGGTCAGCGTTCCATCCGTCGGCTGTCCCTCATACCCCGTGATCCGCACCTCATCCTCGGAAATATTTTCCGTCAGCAGGCGGAAGTCCTGCGGAGCCGGCGACGGCTCCGGTTCGGGTTGGAGACGGGTCACCAGTACGATAACGACCAGAAGTACGGCAATGACGACCACGCCGAGAGCAATCAGAAAAAGCTTTGTCCTCGGTTTCATATCTCTCCTCCTTATTCCCATTCTATCACAAACTTACGGTTTGCGCAAGACCTATCCGAAAATTAGTCCTAACTTTTTGTGTCGGGCAGCATTTTTTGTTTTGCGCGGACAACAGACGCAAACAGACGCCGCAGACATAGAACCCTCCCCTTGCGGCAGGCAAAGGGAGGGTTTCAGATTGAAAAGAGCGCGCCAAAGCCCAAAATCATCCCGGCGGCGCGCACTGCAAGCCATGCAACTATAAAATTTGTATGAGACGGAATTTGACTTTGTCGCAGGAGGTGAGGAAGTATTCGATACCCCCGCGCTCGCACTTTAAGGGGAAGAACCCGCTGCCGTGCAGGTGACCGAACACGACTTTGTCCACCTTGTTCTCGTCGAACAGCGCCGTGAAGAGGGTCTCTTCCTTTTTGACGTTGAAGGGCGGGTAGTGGATGAGCGCGATGAGCGTGTCCCCTTCCTCGCGCACCTTTCTGACCTCCTGAAAGGCGAGGCGGAAGCGCTCGGCTTCACGCAGGTAGAGTGCCTGATCGTGATCGGTAAAGTCGGGACTGCCGGGACACGTCCAGCCGCGCGAACCCGCCACGATGACATTGCCCAGCTTCACGCAGTCGTTCTGCAAGAAGTAAAAGCTGTCGTCGGGACGCGAATTGCGCACGCGGGTGATGCCCGTCCACCAGTAGTCGTGATTGCCGCGGATGAACACCTTTTTACCGGGGAGATCGGCAAGCGAGGCGACGTCATACATGCCCTCCTCGAGCTTCATGCCCCAGGAGGTATCGCCGCCGAGAAGGACGATGTCCTCCTCGGTCACCTTTTCCCGCCAGTCGGCTTTGATTTTATCCAAATGCCCTTCCCAGCCCTCGCCGAAGACGTTCATCGGCTTCTGAACAAGACCGGAGAGATGCAGATCGCTGACCGCAAACACTTTCATAAAAAAAGTATAGCATATTTTTGCGTGCTTGGCAACCCATTCCGCGCCGACTATTCCTCAATGCGCAGCAAAACGCCCGAAAAGGCAGGAAGCGATATGCTTTGCGCGATCTTCTCGCTTTCCCTGATCTTTCCTCCGAACGCTTCCCAATCGCTGTGCAGCAGCATCTCCGGCCGTTTCTGAGAATGCAGCCCGGAAAGCGCATAACTTTGCGGCTCGTCGGAAAAATTGAACAGCGCCGCCAGCGTTTCCCCGCCGCCACTGCGCCGAACGGCATAGACACAGGGAAACGTCTGTCCGCGGTCCAGCCATGCAAATCCCTGCTTCTCAAAATCCGTTTCCCACAGAGCAGGATGTTCCAGATAAATGGCATTGAGCCTCCTGATATAAGCGCGGAAACCGTCATGTGCGGGATAGCGAAGGATTTCCCAATCCTGTTCCCGCTTTTCATCCCATTCCCTGAGCTGTCCGATCTCATTTCCCATAAAATTGAGTTTCTTTCCGGGATGGATCATCATATAGAGATAAAGTGCGCGCGCCTGCGGAAATTTACCGGAATACTCTCCGTTCATCTTTTGCAGGATGGTCGCCTTACCGTGCACGACCTCATCGTGCGACAAAGCAAGCAGATACCGCTCATTATAAAAATAATCCATAGAAAAAGTGAGTTGACCGGAAAGATCGGGGCGACGGACGGGAGGGGATTGGAAATAAGAAAGCGTATCGTGCATCCAACCCATATCCCATTTATAATCAAATCCAAGACCGCCCTCTCCGACGGGTTTGGTGATATTCGGGTAGTTGGTGGAATCTTCTGCAATAAGCATGACGCCCCGATTACGGCGGCGCAGCCCCCGGTTCATTCCCTTGATGAAGTCCACCGCGGCGCCGTTCACGCCACGCCTTTCATCTCCCTGCCAGTAGATCATCCGACTGACCGCATCCATCCTAAGTCCGTCAAAATGATAGACGTTCAGCCAAAAATCGGCGGCAGACTGCAAAAAACTGCGCACTTCTCCGCGCGAATGAATAAAATTACAGCTCCCCCATTCGCTTTTCCCCACATCCGTATTCGGATATTCGTAGAGCGCGGTACCATCGTACAGCCTGAGTCCGTAGTCATCAACGGCAAAATGAACCGGAACAAAATCAAGAATCGCGCCGATCTTATTTTTGTGCAGTTCGTTGATGAGAAACATAAGCTGCTGCGGCGCACCGTATCTGCTCGTCGCCGCAAAAAAGCCTGTATTCTGATACCCCCAGCTCTCATCGCAAGGATGTTCGCTGAGCGGGAGAAACTCCACATAATTATAGCCGTTCTCTAAAAGATAGGCGATCAACGGCTGCGCCAGTTCGTCATAGCGGTACCATCCGCCGCCATCCGGCTTCCTCCATGACCCGAAATGCATTTCATAGATCTGAAGCGGCTCCCGGGTGCGCTCGGTGCGCGTTTGCATCCAGGCGCCGTCCGAAAACACAAACGCCGGTTCACATACAATACTTTTATGCGCGGGGCGCAGCTGCATCTGAAAACCGTACGGATCGCAATGATCGGTATAACTGCCGTCCCTATGATAGATCCGAAATTCGTATACATCCCCGGCGGCAGCCTGCCCGACATGCAACTCGTAAACGTTTCCGTCATAGATCTTGCTCATCGGAAACTCCGTTCCGTTCAGCAACAACCCTACATGCGCCGCATTTGGCGCAAAGGTACGAAATACAAAGCCCTTCTCCGCTCTCTGCGCGCCGAAGTACCTGTAATCGTCAAACGAAGCGCCCCGATAAAATTCCTGCATATCCATCATTTGATTTCTTCCTTAAAATTGTTGATTTCTAAATATCGAGAGTATTATAGCATACGGCTTCGGATTTTGCAACCCCCGTTGTTCCGACCCGCCGCAAACGAATCAAGTTTGTGCCAAGAAAATTTCATGAGAGGGAAAATTGTGCTTGACAGGCTTTCCGAAATCCGCTATAATAAAACCACTTCTCGATTGCAGGAATCGCCTAGCGGTATGGCGTCAGCTTCCCAAGCTGATTCTGGCGGGTTCGACTCCCGTTTCCTGCTCCAAACCAAAATAATACGAACCCCAGCATGGAGTTCGTATTATTTTTTGCGCGTGATTTCTTCGGGATGATCGTTAGGCTAAAATAACCCTCCGAATTTGTCTTTTTCGGTCGGCTATGGTAGCATAGTTCCTCGCGGAAGTCAACGGCCGCAAAATCGTCGCTGAAAACACCCATAGAAACGAATCAAGAGCCAAGTAAGGAATTTCTTGCTTGGCTCTTTTGCTGTCTGTGAGGCTTTTCCTGACCTGTACGCAACGATTTTGGCTTTGTCCCGTTGACTTCCGCAGGCGGGCTAGTCAGAATACCGACATTTACCGTCCTATGCCCCTCCGCCTGTTGCCCGAAAAAGGCAAATACAAATTCAGAGGTGTAAAGATGGAAATGTTGGTAACCAAGTTCTCAAACGGAAAGTATCGCAACGAAGGCGAACTCTTCGCCGAGCCTATTTCAGAGAACAATGTAAAACTCATGGGTGAAATGATCGCATTGCAGGCGCTCCGCACCGTAAAGAAGTTCGATATGAAAGTGGCAGACAAGCTGTATATCGGCTTAATTAAAGACTTGCACCACATGGGCGAGATGGACTATATCGTATCGGATGGCTATGACGTGGCACAAACCGCTATCTGTTTTCTCTATCAGTTCGCTGGCAGAAAGGCATCAGAGATTTATGGCGAAGACCGCACAGGGAAAGACATCACCATTAAACTTGCCTGCTATCGCGAAGTTGATCATTTCATCAGGCTGCTGCGCAACAAACCCGATAGACGGGGAACCGTCGTCGAATCCATAGATTTCACGAATTATAAGGCACTCCCCGCCGATCCTGTAAACTGCTTTGAGCAAGAACGGACAGATTATAGCAAGTACGATACTCTCGTTGAAGCCCTGCATCTTACGGAATTAGAACTTGCCATTTTGAACTGTTACATGAACGGCATGAGGCAAGGCGAAGTCTGCGCGGAACTCGGAATAGGACGCGGAACAATCTATCATCGCAAGGTAAGCATACAGAAAAGGTATTATACTTGCTTCGGTACAAATTGAAATCTTTTGCTACACCATAGCAACGGGCGCTGCGCCAATATAGTTTGCGCCCCGCGCGGTAGAATCGCGCGGGACGCTGTTTCATGAATGAGTCAATTGTCTCCTATCCGGTACGTTAGCCTCTTTTCCAATAGTAGTAGCAATAGTAACCGTTCTCTTTTAGATACCTTGCTGCGGTAGAAGCATTGGAAAGGCTGCTGCTCGAGATCCTCTCTCCGTTTATTGCTGTACTTGAAGTAGAAACCCGCCACCCGTCTGGATTTGCAAATCTCACGCTTGTAAGCTTGCTGCAACCGCGGAACGCTGCATATCCAATGCTTGTGACGCTGTCGGGAATCATGATGCTTGTAAGGCCGCTGCAATCTTCGAACGCATAACTTCCAATGCTTGTGACGCCGTTGCCGATTGTGATACTTGTAAGGCCGCTACAACCATAGAACGCACCGTAGGGAATATTTCCACCTGTGATTGTTACTTCCTTCAAAGAGGAAGGGATATAATAGGTGGTAGAAGTCGCAGTGTTTATACTGCTTCCGTAATAGAATTGCCTTACCGCAGTTCCGCCCGTATAAGAACTTGTCCCAAAAATATAGCCGAACGGATATTGGTAAGTATCTGTTGCATTCTTGATCGATCCACCCACAAACGGAAGCGTGATACTCGTCAGCTTGCTACAACCGGAGAACGCAGGACTTCCAATACTTGTGACGCTGTTCGGAATCGTGATGCTTGTAAGTCTGCTGCAACCCTTGAACGCATAACTTCCAATACTTGTGACCCCGTTTCCGATTGTGATACTTGTAAGGCTGCTGCAACCTGAGAACGCATTACTTTCAATGCTTGTGACGCTGTCGGGAATTTTGATACTTGTAAGACTACTGCAATTATAGAACACCCCATGCCCAATGCTTGTGACCCCGTAAGGAATCGTGATGCTTGTAAGCTTGCTACAATCTTTGAACGCAAAATCCCCAATGCTTGTGACGCTGTCGGGAATCGTGATATTCGTCAGCCCGCTGCACCTGGAGAACGCGGAACTACCAATGCTTGTGACGCCGTCGGGAATTTTAATACTTGTAAGGCTGCTGCAATTCTGGAACGCAAAATCCCCAATGCTTGTGACGCTGTCGGGGATCGTGATACTTGTAAGGCCGCTGCAACCTGAGAAAGCAGAACTTCCAATGCTTGTAAGTTTGCTGCTATACATAAAGGTGATTCTCGTCAGCTTGCTGCAATCAGAGAACGCCCCACTCCCAATGCTTGTGACGCTGTTCGGAATTCCGATGCTTGTAAGGCTGCCGCAATCACGGAACGCCCCCTCTCCAATACTTGTGACATCCGTCGAGATGATGCTATTCTTACAGCCTGCAATCAGCGTCTTACTGTTCGTTTCAATGATGCAGTTCCCCGCACTATGATAGACAGGATTACCGCTTGCAACTGTAATACTTGTAAGACCGCCGCAACCGCGGAACGCATACTCCCTAATGCTTGTGACGCTGTCGGGTATCGTAATGCTTGTCAGCCTACTGCACTTATAGAACGCATAATCTCCAATGCTCGTGACGCCGTCGGGGATCGTGATGCTTGTAAGGCTGTAGCGCTCCGAGAACGCAGAACTGCCAATGCTTGTGACGGGCAATCCATTATATAAAGCAGGAATATACACTTCCGTTGCTGTGCCCGTATAATCCGTCACGGAATATTGCGCGCCGTCGTCGGAAAGGGTGAATACAAGCCCTTTCGTAGGCTCACGCTCTGCTCCACACATGGTACAGACGCCGCCCACATAGTTGTGCTCGATCGTAGGCACAACTTCCTGCTTGACGAGTACGGTACCGCAGACGGAGCAATGTTTGCCCTCCGTCAAGCCCGTCTTTGTGCAAGTGGGCGCAACTGCTACATCGACCACCTCGATATGCGCAATCATTTCAATCGGTTCCGTATAGCTGCCGCCGCAGCGCGTACAGGTGTAGGTCATAACGCCCTCCTGCTCGCACGTCGGCTGTTTGGTCACCTCGCCCACATAGTTGTGCGCAATCGTCGGCACAACTTTCTGCGCGACGAGTACTTCACCGCAGACAGAGCAATGTTTGCCCTCGGTCAGGCCCGTCTTTGTGCAAGTGGACGCGACCGCTACATCGACAACCTCGGTATGCGCAATCGTCGGAACGACTTCCTGCTTGACAAGCACAACACCGCAGACGGAGCAATGTTTGCCCTCGGTCAGGCCCGTCTTTGTGCAAGTGGACGCGACCGCTACATCGACAACCTCGGTATGCGCAATCGTCGGAACGACTTCCTGCTTGACAAGCACAACACCGCAGACGGAGCAATGTTTGCCCTCGGTCAGGCCCGTCTTTGTGCAGGTGGGCGCGACTGATTCGTCGATTACTTCGGTATGCGCAATCATTTCAATCGGTTCCGTATAGCTGCCGCCGCAGCGCGTACAGGT
>ERZ1090879.592-NODE-592-length-22343-cov-23.473439_pt1 | contig 22343 bp, 17 predicted proteins | sample MGYA00478472_ERZ1090879 | MGnify/ENA primary metagenome ERZ1090879 (study PRJEB33644, sample SAMEA5815723) | chicken gut metagenome | biome: Chicken; feature: Gastrointestinal Tract; material: Caecum | place: Ireland | collected 2019-01-01 | study: A study of the... | reverse complement strand
CTCGTCTGGTGTCCGAAATGGACGCCCGCTTCGAGAAGCTGCTTCATGGTGATAACTGCCATAATTCCTCCGTTTACCTCCCCGTAGGTGCGTTTTTTCCGCCCGTTATCCGCATGAAAAGAATTTACGGACACGGAGGGCGGCGACCCTGCGGGTGCGGATTGCGCTTTTGCGCATTGGTCATTATAGCATATCCGCCCGCCTTTGGCAACTTATTTTACACACGATTTTTTTGATATTTACGCGCGAACAAGAAATTCCCGCAAACGTAAAAGGCAGGCTCTCCGCCTGCCTTTCAGGTATGTTATGCTTCGTCTGTTCCGTCAAAATAGGAGTTTTTCTCGCCGATAAAGATGATGACGTCTTCGGGAGAGACAAGAGCTGCAATTTCATCATACGCGGGCAGCAACGTTTCATAATAGCTGTCCAGCGCGCCGATATCCTCGCTTGAAACGGTGATTTCCAGCGAAAGCCCTTTGTTCTCGTCCGCAACATCATCGGTGAAACTTTCAAGATACGCTTCCTGTACGAACATCATGGGAATTTCGCATTTGATCTTCTCGAATTTCTCCTGCTCCGCGTCGTAAACGTAGTAGTACACCGTTTTCATTTCAATATCGTAGCGGCGGGAAGGGTTTGTAAGCCCGACGTTTTTCGTCTCAAAAACAACGCCCGACTCATTCACGTAAATATTGTCAGAATTGCTCGTTGCCCCCGAGAGCGCACCGCCCCACCCTTCTTTTGCGATTGCTTTTACTGAACTGATCCCCTTCACGCTTTCGATCGGGAACCAACAAGTATCAAATTCAATATCTCCTAAAACAGGCAGCGACCGTACTTCATAGACCTTTCCCGCAATGTATTTCCCCGTTGCCGCGGAATACATTTCGACGACGCGCCCCTCTGCGCCGAGCATAAAGTCTCCGTTTTCGCCCGCAATCGCAACCGTTCCGTCTTGCGTGCCGTCCCATTGCAGCAGTGCCGTCGTACCGAACTGCGCAACCTCTGCATCGAGAGACTCATAGAGATACCCCGCGACTGCGCCCGCCTGATTGCGCACGAATTCGAGCATGGTGCGCGCCCTGCCCGCAATGTTCAGACCGATTTTCAGAGAATCTGCTCCGACCTCAAATTTGAGCGCGTTATTTTCGGTGATTTCCACTCGTCCCGTATAACGCTCCTCTTCGGGATAGGCGTTCAGTTCGAGCGCGACCGTTCCGACGTTGGCGAGCAGTTCGTACTCGGTATCGGAGAGCGAAATGCGGAAGGAAATCGTTACTCCGCCCACCGAGGTGCTGCCGCTGAATACGTCATAGGCATCCGTATGGCTGTTGATATACGCCTGATACAATCCCGCGATCGTTTCGGCTGCACCATAGAAGGTATTGACGTACCCCATCAGATCCTGCATCTGAATGACCGTACCGTACACGACGTCAAGCTGTTTTCCGATCGTGCGCTCGGGGAGTTCCGTAACGCTGACGAAATCGGAAAAATCGAGCGGTATCTCCGCCGTTTCCGCATATTCCGCATCGAGACGGAAGCTCTCGGGTAAGAACTCCCATACGTCGGGCGTAGAGCCGAAACTGTCCATGACGGTCTCGGCGAGATGCGAGAGATCGGGCAGAATGCGAAGCGTCGCCGTGAGCGTAAGCGGATTGTAATTGCTGCCCGAAAGCGTCGCCTTCACCTCGTATGTACCCGCTTCCGTCTTGCCGTTGTTGGAATAAGTGACCGTTACGCCCGCAGGGAGCTCTCCCTCGACTTTGAGCGAGTGTGCTTTTCCGTCATAGGTAACGGTATCGTCCTCAAACGTGAAAGCGGAGGCGTCGAGCGTCGCCTTTTCGATGGTGAGCGTTGCGTCCAGCGTCAGGGTGACGTACCCTTCGCCCGAGAGGACGGCTTTCGCTTCGTACGTTCCCGCGTTGACCGCGCTGTTGTTCTCGTAAGCGACGGTCACGCCGTCCGGCACGTCGCCCGTGACGGAAATGCTGTGCTCGTTGCCGTCATAGGTGAACGTCTGATCTTCAAACGTGACGCCCGTAATCGTTTCGGGATTATTTTCACCCTGATCGGAACCTCCTTGCTCGGTACCCCCCCCCTGATCTGTACCCGAACCGGGCGTCTCGGACTGCGATTGATCGCACGCCGCGAAAATACCGACGGACAGAACGCCGCACAGTGCCAACAACAAAAGCCATTTCTTTTTCATCATCATCTCTCCTATATAAATTTTTTAGTCATCCCCTCCCCAACCGTGCCGCGAAACGCGAATCAGAGCGGGGACAAACGTAAACGGACTGAAAAGAATGGAAACAATTGCAAAGAAGACAAATGTAATAAGGAAAATAAACAGTTTTAAAAGTGCGAAAAATACTTTCATGACAATGAGGAAGATAAATCCGTCAAGGTCAAAGGAAAAAATGATGCCGGGCGTACCGATAATCTTCCCGCCGAAAAGACACGTTTCAAAGATAAATCCGCCCCAGAACATCTGTGAGGAAAACGTATAGACGAAAATTCCCGTGATCAGCACGGCAACGATCCCCGCTCCGGCAGTCCCTCCGCCGATGGCGTAGGAAACGGCAACCAAAATCATAACAACGAGCGCGATCACGCCGCCCCAGATCAGCCCGCGGTTTCGCGTCCTTTTGTTCGCCCATTTGCGCCCCTGTTCCTGCCGTTCTTTTTGCTGCTCCGCCGCGCGCGCCTCTTCCTCTTTCCTGCGCGCGTCTGCCTCAACGCAGTCCTTGCAGATAAGTACGGGACGCTGCTGCGCGACGTTATCCTGCCGCACCGCATTGCCGCACACCGTACAGTAGCCGAGCACAGGTTCCGCGCTCTCCGCTGCGGCGGTTGCACCCGCCGTTTCATTCTCTTCTCCGCCTAAAAATATCGTAAGCGGAACGTGAAATAGCTCTGCGATCTGCGCCATCGTGGCGAAGTCGGGCTGCGACTGATCGTTCTCCCACTTGCTGACCGCCTGATAGGTCACGTTCAGCTTTGCCCCCAGCTCTGCCTGCGTCATGTTGTTTTCCTTCCGCAGTTGTGCAATGATCTTACCATATTGTCTCATATCGACAACTCCTTGAAAAAATGTAAAGATTTTGTTCGCAAACATATTATATCACATTTTTTTGCCCTGTCCGTCTTTCTATCTCAACAGTCGGTTGAATAATTCTATATTTAGTTGAATTGCGGTTGAATTGTATTTTTTGGGCAAAATTTCCGATAATCCGATGGAGCGCATGGGGCATCACGCGGAATTTCGGGCGGTTTTTACCGCTTTTTTCACGTATTTCGGCGGTTTTTCCGTAAAATACGATTTTCAAGAACTCACCTGTCCGTTGAGTTCGCAAAAACGCCCGCCCCTGAAAATCCGATCGTCATTCAAGTTTACACAATCAGTATAGCACACCATTTACGAATGTTCAATATATTTTTAAAAATTGCAAACGAATGCGCGGCGGAGCAGACGCTCCGCCGCGCACGAATCCATATTTTTTGCGCTGTGTTATATCTCTTCCGCGCCCTCGTCCTCTTCCGCCGCCGCGCCGTTCACGCGGATGACCTGCGCGATGCGGGCGAGGAGCGCGTCCTTCCCGTCGCCCGTCAGTCCCGAAACGGGGATGACGTTATCCGCGCCCAGTCCGAAGGCATTCGCCACGGCGCGCGTGCGTTCCTTCACCTTCATTTTCGAGAGCTTGTCGCTCTTGGTCGCAACGACGGTGAAGGGCATGGCATGATAGACGAGGAAAGAGACCATCTGCATATCGTCCGCCGAAGGGTCGCGGCGGATATCGGAGAGCAGAAAGACGTGCGCCACGTCCTCTTTGCGGGCGAAAAATTTTTCGAGCGTTTTCCCCCACTTCGCCTGTTCCTCTTTGGAGACGGCGGCATAGCCGTACCCCGGGAGATCGGCGAGCCAGAACTCGCCGAAATCGAAGTAGTTGACAAGGCGCGTCCTGCCCGGGGCGGCGCTCGTTTTGGCGAGGCGTTTCTGCCCCGCCAGGAGGTTGATGAACGTAGATTTTCCCGCATTGGACTTGCCGCACACCGCGATCATGGGTTTCTCGGGGCGCAGGAACTGCTCCGCGCGCGCCGCGCTCGTCAGAAATTTCGCGTTTTTAACCTGCATAATTCATCCCCGTGACCGCGTTGCGGAACACCTCGTCGACGTCGCTCACGCAGATGAAATTGATATTTTTGCGGACGTTCTCGGGGATCTCCTCCACGTCCTTTTTGTTCTCTTCGGGGATGATGACGTCGCGGATGCCGATGCGGCTCGCCGCCATCGCCTTTTCCTTCAATCCGCCGATGGGCAGCACCTTGCCGCGCAGGGTGATCTCGCCCGTCATGGCAACGTCGCGCCGCACGGGCTGGCCGGTGAACGCGGAGAGGATGGCGGTCGCCATCGTGATGCCCGCGGAGGGTCCGTCCTTGGGCGTTGCGCCCTCGGGAACGTGGATATGGATATCCTTATGCTCGAACGCCTCGTCGTCGATGCCGTATTTGTCGGCATGGGCGCGGATATAGCTGATGGCGGCGCGGGCGGATTCCTTCATCACGTCGCCGAGCTTGCCCGTAAGGAGGATATCCCCCTTGCCCTGCATGGCGGAAACTTCGATAGTGAGCGGCATACCGCCGACCGCCGTCCAGGCAAGCCCCGTGGCGGCGCCCACCTCGTCTTTTTCGAGCATCTCGTCCTCGCGGAAGAAGCGCTTGCCGCCGAGGTACTTTTCGAGGTTTGTCTTGGTGACGACGACGTTCTCCTCCTCCCCTTTGGCGATGCGCACGGCGGCTTTGCGGCATACCGTGCCGATGGTGCGCTCCAGCGAGCGCACGCCCGCCTCCATGGTGTAGCCGTCGATGATGGCGGCGAGGGCGCCGTTCGTAAAGCGGATATTTTTCTCGCTCAGCCCGTTTTCTTTGCGCTTTTTGGGGACGAGATAGCGCTTGGCGATCTCCTCCTTTTCATCGGGCGTATATCCGGAGAGCTCGATGATCTCCATGCGGTCGCGGAGGGGTCCCGGAATGGTATCGAGCGTGTTCGCCGTGGCGATGAACATGACCTTGGAGAGATCGTACGGCACTTCGAGATAGCGGTCGCGGAAGGTGGCGTTCTGCTCGGGGTCGAGCACCTCCAGGAGTGCGCTTGCGGGATCGCCCCGAAGATCGGAGGAGATCTTGTCCACCTCGTCCAGAAGGAACACGGGATTGACGGAGCCCGCGTTCTTCATTTCGTAGATGATGCGCCCGGGCATGGCGCCGATATAGGTGCGCCTGTGGCCGCGGATCTCCGCCTCGTCCTTGACGCCGCCGAGGCTCATGCGCACGAACTTCCTGCCCAGCGCGCGGGCGATGGACATGGCGACGCTCGTTTTGCCCACGCCGGGAGGCCCCACCAGGCACAGGATGGGCGCCTTGAGCTCGCCCGTGAGCTTTAAGACGGCGAGATACTCCACCACGCGCTCCTTGATCTTTTCCAACCCGTAATGATCGGCGTTGAGAACCTTCTCCACCTCCGCGAGCGAGGCGGTATCCTCCGTTTCCTCGTGCCAGGGGAGATCGATGATCCAGTCGGCGTAGTTGCGCAAGACGGTATATTCGGGCGAGGAGGGCGGCATCTTGTCCATGCGGGCGAGCTCTTGCAGGCACTTCTCCTTCACCGCGTCGGGCAGCCCCTTCCCCTCGATCTTCTCGCGCAGGCGCACGTTCTCCTCCACATCGTCGCCCAGCTCCGCATGGATGGCTTTGAGCTGTTCGCGGAGGAAGTACTCCTTCTGCGACTTATCGATATTGCGGCGGACGTCCTGCGCGATCTTGCGCTCGAGGCGGGAGATCTCCAGCTCGGTGTTCAGGCACTGCTCGAAAAAGCGCAGCCTGCGCACGAGGTTGGTCTCCTCCAGGAGTTCCTGTTTGACGACGTCTTTCAGACGCATCTGATGGGCGCAGATATTGATGTAAGTATCGGGATCGGAGACGCCCGTGAGCGCTGCGTCGAGCTCCTTGGAGATCTTGCTCTCGCCGCCGGCGATATCCTTGACGAGCTCCTTCGCCGTGCGGAAATACGCCTCTTCGAGCGTGGGATCGCCGTGGACGGCGGGAAGTTCGTCCGTGACGGCGTAAATGTAGCCGCCCTCGAGACGGAAATCGCGCGCGGAGGCGCGGTACAGCCCCTCGACAAAGACGCGCATCCTGTCGCCGGGGAGCCGCGTCGTCTGACGGATGAGCGCGACCGTTCCGATACGGCAGAGATCCTCCGCCTCGGGGAACTCCTTCTGTGCGTCCGTCTGGCGGGTGATGAACACAAACTTATCGTTGCTGTCCGCACGTTCGACCGCGGCGAGGGAAAGCCCGCGCCCCACGTCGAACGCGACCGTCGTATCGGGAAAGACGACCTGCGTACGCATGGGGATGACGGATAAAATTTTTACTCTGTTCGAATCCATATTCTGTACCTCTTGCCGCAGCCGGGGCGGTAAAACTGCGGCTTCTAATCATTTATCACACAAATCGTGCGGTTTCAATCAGTTTCATGTAAAATTCGCCGAACATTCACAAAGGCGGAGCATGCGCACGGCGCCGCGCGGGAGAGAAAGAGCCCCCGCTTGTTCAGCGGGGGCTCCCTTTTTACGCCTCTTTCTCGAAGTCCTCTTTGCCTACGCCGCAGAGCGGGCAGGTGAAGTCGTCGGGAATATCCTCCCACTTGGTTCCGGGTGCGATGCCGTTATCGGGATCGCCCGCCGCTTCGTCGTACACATATCCGCAGACGGTGCATACATACTTTGCCATATCTTTTACCTCCAAAGCCCCTTTGGGGCAGATTTTTTTATTTGAAACGTTCAGCTTGCCTTTACGTCCTGCGCGATGAGTTTGCCGAGCGCAACGAGTTTTTCCGCGCTCTCCGCATTGACGGCGGAGAGCACCGTGACCTTTTCGCCGAGCAGCTGCAGATTCTTGCAGGGCGCGAGCGCGCCCTCGATGAGCCCGCCCGCCTGCGGCGCCCACGAGCCGTTTTCCACAACGGCGTATTTCCTGTTCTGGAAGGCGTGCGCCTTCAGATCGCCGAGGAAATTCTCCATATTCACGAAGATGCCGTTGTTGTACGTTGTGGAGGCGAACACCGCGTGCGAGCAGCGGAACGCCTCGGCGACGAGTTCGCTCACATGGGTGACGGAGACGTCGTAGGTGCGCACCTTCACGCCCTCCGCCGCGACGGCGGACGCCACGATCTCGGCGGCGTTCTGCGTGTGCCCGTACACCGAGGCATAGAACACCGCGACGCACTTTTCTTCGGGCTCGTATGCGCTCCACGTGAGATATTTTTTCAGATACCACGCAAAGTCCCTGCGCCAGACGGGTCCGTGCAGCGGGCAGACCAGACGGATATCCAGCCCCGCCGCCTTTTTGAGCACGTTCTGCACCTGCACGCCGTATTTGCCGACGATGTTGAAATAGTAGCGGCGGGCGTCGTCGAGGAAGTCGCGCTCGAAGTCCACCTCGTCGGCAAAGATGCTCCCGGGGAGCGCGCCGAAGGTGCCGAACGCGTCCGCCGAAAAGAGGATCCCGTCCTCGGGAACGTAGGTGAACATGACCTCGGGCCAGTGCACCATGGGCGCGAACACGAAGGTGAGCGTGCGCCTGCCGACGGAGAGACTGTCGCCCTCCTTCACGAGATGCACGTTCCCGTCGAACCCGAAATAGTTTTTGAGCATCTGCGCCACCTTCTGATTGGTGACGACGGTGACGGAAGGATACTTTTCGAGAAGGCGCGCGAACGTGGCGGAGTGATCGGGCTCCATGTGATGCACGACCACATAGTCGAGCCCCCTTCCGTCCAGCGCGTACGCAAGATTTTCGAAAAACAGATCGGAGACGGAGAGATCGACCGTATCGAAGAGCACCGTCTTTTCGTCCGTCAGAAGATAGGAGTTATAGGAAACCCCGCGCGGCACGGGATAGGCGCTCTCGAAGAGCGCGATGCGGCGGTCGTTCCCGCCGAGATAGGTAAGTCCGTCCGCGATGCGAACACTGTTGTGCATATTATTCTCCGTAAAAATTGTTTTCGCCCTGCATTATACCACATCGCCGCCGAAATTGCAAGAGATCGGCGTCCCCTTTTTCGCAGACGGTGCGCCGCGGCAATGTGTGAATTGCGTGATAGTTTTATGAACAATTTTTCATATTCATCTTGACAAAATATTGGAAAGTAAGATATAATATGGATAAGGTCAAAAGCCACACATTTGACGAAAAGGAGACAGGGGTATGACAAAAAAGAAATGGCTTCTCACACTGAGCTGTCTTTCGGTCGCATGCGCAGGCACGCTCGTGCTTGCCGCCTGCGGACAGGGCGGCGGATCGTCGTATAAAGACGGCGACGTCATCGTCGGACACCGCGAGATCGAGTGGGAAGAGAACGTGGACGGCTCCACAGTGCGCCGTTATACGGACGACGAGTACGAGATCATCTATCTCTCGGGCAACCGTTCGTACATCACGCTGGAAGGCAGCAAGCTCTCGGAAATGGCAGTCACGGGCTACCAAGGCGATGTTCAGACCTTCAGCCTTGCCGACATCGAGTCGATCAAGGTGGAAGATCAGTCGGTCTCCGTGAACGCCGTTGCGGACGGAGCCTTCATGAACTGCAAAACGCTGACGGAAGTCGACCTGACGAAGAAGAACGCCTCCCTCACCTTCACGATCGGGGACGCCGCGTTCGCGGGGTGCGAAAGCCTTGCGAGCATCACCGTTCCCGGCGCGGGAGAGACGAGCGTTTACTCCAACGGCAACAGCATCGGCGACTACGCCTTTGCGCAGACGGCGCTCACCGCGTTCACGATGGACGATACATACAACTTCCTCGGCGAGGGCGCGTTCATGAACTGCGAGGCGCTCGCAAATATCGAGCTGCCCGATGCGCTCACCTCGATCGAGGCGCACACGTTTGAGGGCTGCACCTCGCTCACGGCGTTCACCTTCCCCGCAACGGTGGAACACATCGGAGATTACGCCTTCAGCGGCGCGCCCGTCGCGACGTTCGACCTCTCCGCAATGCCCGAACTCAGCGCGATCGGGAAATACGCGTTCGCAAACAATACGGCGCTGCGCTCGATCGCCATCCCGGCAACGGTGGAAAGGCTCGGCGACCACCTGCTCTATAACGACGCAAACCTCGGTTCGCTCAGCATCGCGCGCTACACCTACGACGCTGCGCAGCCGGGCGAACCCGTGACCCCCACCAACATCACGGCATCCGTGATCGGCCTCTTCGGCGGCGACACGGGAGCGGAAGGATTTTACGACAACGGCGAGGGCGTCGCGGTTCCCGAGGTGCTCACGAGCGTTACCGTGAACGAGATGCGCACCGTTCCGCAAAAATTCCTGTACGGCATGAGCTCGCTCACTTCGGCGAATATCTCGCTCAATGCCGCGCTCCTCGTCAACAACGAACAGGCGGGCATCGGCGACTACGCCTTCTACGACTGCGAGAACCTCGGCACGGGCCTCTCCGTCCGCGGCAGCTACGCCGCGATCGGAAGCCACGCTTTCGACGGCACCGCGCTCACGCAGTTCAGCGTGCCCTCCTCCGTGGAGAGCATCGGCAGCTATGCCTTTGCGAACACGGGGCTCACCTCCTTCACCGTTCCGGATTCCGTGACGGATCTTGGCAGGAACATCTTCTACAACGCGGCTCAGCTCTCCTCGCTCACGATCGAACGCATGAGCTATTACGACGCGGAGTTGGAGACCGTACGGACGCTGACGAACGACTTCGGCGCTCTGTTCGGCGCAACGCATTTGCAGACGTGGCTGGAAGAGAACCCCGGACTGGACGAAGACGACTATCCCTTCTACAACAGGAACCTCTATGGCGCCTCGGTATGGATCCCCGACGCGCTCACGGAAGTGACCGTCCGCGGGATGCAGAATGTGCCCGCAGATTTCCTGCGCGACATGATCTCGCTCAAGAAAGTGACGATCGGCATCAATGCGGATCTTTCCGAGAACGGCGTTGCCGTAACCATCGGCAGCAATGCCTTTAACGGCTGCACGGCGCTCACCGACCTCACCATCGACGGCGAATATACCAACGTCGGAACGTACGCGTTCGCAAATACGCAGATCGCATCGTTCGCCTTCCCCGAGAGCGTGGAGACGGTCGAAAACTACGTATTCTATAACGTATCCACCCTTACGGAACTCACCGTGGATCGCTACACGCACAGCGAATACTCGTACGGCAGCTACAACTACACGAACGCGTTCGCAACGCTCGGCAGCATCTTCGGCGGCCCGGACGAAACGGCATGGGTGAACGCCAACCCCGACAAGGAGGCGAGCGACTACCCGTTCTACGAGACGAGCACCGGCAACATCCTTCCCAAGGCGTTCGTTACGCTGACGATGAAAGGCATTCACGATATCCCCGCAAACTTCGCACGGAATGCGGCGTCTCTGAAAACCCTTTCGCTTGAATTCAACGACGCCACCTCGGAGAGCGGGAGCATCGGAAACTATGCCTTTGCGGATTGTTCCGATCTTGCGACGATCACGCTGACGGGCACCGACCTTGAAGAGCTGGGCGCCTACGCGTTCCGGAAGACGGCGATCACGAGTTTCACCCTTCCCGAATCGGTCGCAACCGTCGGGGAAGGGATCCTCAACGGCACGCACGTTACGGAGATCACCCTCGAAGACGCCTCCGTCCTTGACGAATACGGCATGCTCAGGCTGTTCGGTAGGGAAAACCCCATCACAGCAACTGGCGACGGTTACGGTACGTTCTACAAGGTCTCTGCAAACAGCACCTACTACGTTCCCGAATCGTTTACGAAGCTCACGCTCACGACGGATTCCCTTGTGCCCGACTATTTCGCATACGGCATGACCTCGCTCACAGACGTGACGGTCACGTTCGAGAGCAACGTATACGGCGACCGCGGGTTCGGCGTCAGCGCCTTTGAAAACTGCACGAACCTTGCGACCGTTGCCGTGACGGGCGATTACGAGAGCATCAGCGAAAGAGCATTCTGCGGCTGTGAATCGCTGACGGCGATCGACATCCCCGATTCCGTCACCTCCATCGGCGAAGAGGCATTCCGCGGCTGTTCCAAACTCTCGGTAGACGCCCTTCCCGCCGAACTTACAACCCTCGGCGCAGACGCGTTCGACGGCTGCCTTTCGCTCGATTACGATAACGGCGTCGCCGTACTGGACGGCTTCATCCTCTCCTTCGATCCGACGAAAGACGTCGTCATCCTCCCCGCAGGCGTCACCAATGCGGCGGAAGGTCTGTTCTCGGCAGGGAGCGGCTTCCCCGAAGTGTACTATACGCTCGGCACGAAGGATGACTGGGATCTGCTCTACTCGAACGCATCGGGCATCGGCCCCGCTCCCGACGAATACCTGACGGCTGAGAACTACACCGAGGGGAACGGCGTACACTTCCTGCTCACCGCCGAGACGACAGAACCCGATGGCGCGGAAGTGCTCAAAGCGTATGTGATCGACGTCGATTCCGACCTCACCGTTGCCGAGATCCCCGCATCCGTCACACTCGGCGAAAAAGTGTACACCGTTGTCGGACTCAAAGAATACTCGCTCAGCTCCGACGCCCTCTCCGTCGTCATCATTGAGGACAACGCCGCCCTCGTCGACGATGAATGCGACAGCAACGTGAAGGACGGCGCGCTGGGAGTATACTACAAGGGGACGCAGGCAAACTACAACCTCGATGCGACCCTTCCCGTGGGCGTATCCGGAAAATATGAATTTGCCGATACGGACGTTACTTACACGTTCATGAAGGACGGCACGGAAACTTACCTCACGCAGACGGCGGCGCTTGCGACAATGCCCGAGGCGCCCGAAAAAGACGGCTACCGTTTCCTCGGCTGGTATACGGACGCGACCGCAGGCACGCAGGTCTACTTCCCCTATCTGAGCGAATCGGAAGACGACCGCATCTTCTATGCGCACTGGGAGGCAGTTCCGGATGAAGTGACCGAGGACGACGTGACGTTCGATTCCTCCAGCTACACGCGGTGGACACTCAATCCAAGCAACACTTCTCTCAAAACTTCCATCACATACAACAGCTACAACGCGGGCAGCGGAACGTACACGCTCACCCTGACGGCAAAAAGAGATATGACCATCTCCTTCGACTACCGGGTGCGCTACGCCCTCTCCACCGATTCGTACAGCTACTTCCTGATCCGGGACGGGCAGGACAGCCAGATCGCCCGCATCACGGCAGACAACCTGCAGGAAGAGATGCACATGGAAGTCACGCTGAAGGCAGGTACGGCGATCGACTTCGTCGGCTACAACAGCCGTAATTCCACATCCTTCACCGTAGAGATCTCCGACATCACCTATACGCTTGCATAAAGCCGTATAACACAAAAAAACAGCCCTGTTTGACAGGGCTGTTTTTTTGCTACTGAAAAGGTGACGGCGCCGCGGAACGGTCGTTCAGAGTTCCTCGCGGAACCAGCGCAGGCGGGAATGTTTGTATCCGTCGTATTCGGGAACGCCGTCCGCAAGATCGATCTGGAAGAGCCTGAACGTGACGCGCCTTGCCTTGGGCTGCCACAGCTCTTCGTAGGAATAGCGGTACGTCATGCCGATGCGGCGCATGACCCTTCCGCTCGCGGGATTTTCAACGTCGTGCGTGGCGGTAACATAGCGGATCCCGCTCTCCCGCGCCTGCGAGAGCACGGCAAAAAGGTGTTCGTCTCTTTGTCCGAATAGATGGCGAACACAGCGGCGGCGTCCTCTTTCCCGAACGGTCTTAAAACAAGGCGCGGCGTTTCGAGGACGGGCAGCATCAGAAATTTGCGCCGTCCCAGCCCCAGTCGGAGACGGGATGATACGTTACATACACCGCCCGCCCGGGGATGGAGAGCTCCTCTTCGAGAATGGCGCAGACGGCGCCCGTCATTTTCCCGCAGTCGGCTGAGGAGGCGTTCCCGTACAGGCTGACGGCGACATACGCCCCCTTTTCGAGTTTTTTGCCCGCAAAATACAGGGCGCAACCCTCGGTGAACCCCACCATGAGGTAGCTTTCGGGCTTATGCAGGATGGCGATGGCTTTTCCGAATTTCGCCCTGATCGCCTCGCGCTTTTCTTCGGTGAGTTTTTCGGTGACTCTGCAATCGATAAACGGCATATCAATATCTCCTTAAAATCTCATATATCAGACAAAACGTGCCTGCAGCCGCAGAGCATCCGCCGCGGCAAACTGCGCGCTTTTTTTGACCTTACAGCAGGCACCGCGTCCCTTTGAGGATGATCTCGCTCATCTCGTCGGCAAACTGTTCGACGGGCGGGCGCTGCTTCTGCGCGAGCCGCGCCTGCAGGCAGGCGATGCAGCCCGAAGAGACAAAGCGGTAAAACTGCGCGACCTTCTCGCGCGGGGTGTGCGAAAAATACACCGCATAGTATTCCATACAGAGCTGCCGCCCCATCTCCACAAAGCGCGCCACGCCCTCGGCGTTATCGGCTGAGAGGAGCAGGCGGCACACCCGTTCGTTCTTTTCGAGCAGGGCAAACACCGTGCGGCATACGCGGCGCACGGAGGCGGTCGCGTCGGACTGTTCGAGCGTCTCTTTGAGCGTCTGGGTGAACTCCGTGAGAAGATAGGTCTCCAATTTTTCGTTGAGGTCGTACACGTCGAGAAAGTGCGCGTAAAAGGTGCCGCGCCCCACGCCAGCGCGGGCGCAGAGCTCGCTCACCGTGATCTTGCGCAGCGGTTTTTCCCTGCGGAGCTGTAAAAACGCGTCGATGATCATTCTGTGCGTCAGCCGCACGCGCAGATCCTTGGGCGCATTCTCGTCAATGTTCATGGAAATGTTCTCCTTCCGTACACTTTCAGACAGAGTGTTCAGAAACGCGCAGACAGGTCAAAATTGACCGGACAGTTCTCCCCCGCCGCATGGTATAATATAAGCGGGAAGGAACCATATACAAATTTATTGTAACATAAAAAGGGAAACTTTGCAAGAGGGAGGTGCGATCCCATGAAAAATACAAATCTCATTTATCTTGTTACGGGAGCCGCAGGACACCTCGGCAGCACGCTCTGCACGCTGCTGCACGAACGGGGCGAGCGCATCCGCGCGCTCGTTCTGGAGGGAGAAAACACGGCGTTCCTTGCATGCACGGGCGCGGAGATCTTTACGGGAAACGTGCTCGACAAAGCCTCCATGCGGGCGTTTTTTGAGATCCCCGCAGGATACGGCGCGGTCGTCCTGCACTGCGCGGGCATCGTGGATATCGGCGGCGCGGAAAACCCCGCCGTGGAAAAGGTGAACGTGGAAGGCACGCGCAACGTAATGGAGATGTGCCGCGCGGCAAACGCGGAAAAGGTCGTGTACGTCTGCTCGGTACATGCCATGCCCGACCTCAGAAAGGGCAGAGTGAAACGCGAGATCACCGGTTTCTACCCCGATAAAGTGGACGGCGCCTATGCGCGCAGCAAGGCAAAGGCGGCGGACATGGTACTGGGAATGGCGCGCGAGGGGCTGCCCGCCGTGGCGGTGTTCCCTTCGGGCATCATCGGTCCGTACTGCGGGAAGGGCAACCACCTGGTGCAGCTCGTGAAAAACTATATGAACGGCAAGCTGCCCGCCTGCGTGCACGGCGGCTACGACTTTGTAGACGTGCGCGACGTGGCGGAAGGCATCCTGCTGGCGGCGGAGCGCGGAAAAACAGGCGAGAGCTACATCCTCTCGGGCGGGTATTACGAGATCCCCGAGATGCTCGCGCTGTTGCAGGACGTTACGGGCGGGCGGCACGTTTGCGCCGTTCCGACGTGGATGGCAAAGATGGCGGCGCCGCTCTCCGAATTCATTGCAAAAAAGCGCGGGAGAAAGCCCCTCTTTACCGCCTATTCGCTGCGCGTTCTGCACGAAAACGGGCGCTACTCGCACGATAAAGCGACGGCAGAACTCGGATACCGCCCGCGCGAACTGTACGAAACGCTCAAAGATACCGCAGGATGGCTCATCGAATCGGGCGAAGTGACGCCGCGCAAAGAGAAAAAAGGAAGGCGCTGCCGCGCGCTGCGCAGGCGTGCAAAGGCACACGGATAACTCCTGAAAGGAGCGGGAAATAACAGACGCCGCCGCACAATTGTGCGGCGGCGTCCTTTTTGCATTTCATGCGGGCATCAAAGCGCCGCGCCGAGCTCGAGGCGGACTTCCCCGCGCGCGATATCCTCGTTGGAATAACAGCAGGTATCCAGCCCGATGAGCGAAAGCCCCTCGTGCAGATAGAACGCTATGGCGTCGGTGTTGCACGACTGCGTTTCGAGCACGAGCGCGCGGCACCCCTCGCGCCGCCCCTCTTCGCGCGCGAATGCGAGCAGGCGGCTGCCCAGCCCGCGGCGGCGGTACCCTTCGCGCACCCAAAGCTCGGTGACGCGCATGCGGTTGTTCCACGATTCGGGGCAAAGCTCCATGACCGCGGCGAGCGTTTCGCCGTCGAACATCCCGTAGGCGCGGGCGTCCGCGAAGTGATCGGCATACAGGCGGTCGGGGGACGCGTACATCTCGGGCGTGAACGTGCGCGGCGCGGGGAGCGGGCGTCTTTCGAGCGAGACGGCAAACCCCGCGGGCGTCCGTTCCACGCTGACCGCATAGTGTTCGCGGGCGGTGTACTGCGGCATGGGCAGGATATACCCCTTCCACCGCTCTTTTTTAAGCAATACGATGCGCATCACATCTCCTTCGGACGGCAGCCATCAGGTATGCGTCGAATTCAGAACGTCTATTTCCAGTTTCTGCGCATCGGAGATAAAGGAAAGTTCCTTACCCACATACTGATTGAACCCCGTCACGGACGAGCCGGTCCCGACGCATTCGTAGAGATCGTGATAGGTGATCTTCCCGTCCTGATCCGCAACGCCGAAGGAGAGCAGGTATTTCTGCCGCGCGACGTACTCGATCTCGACCGTGACCTTATCGTCCACCGCCTTCAGATCGTCGAAAGACTGATACCCTTCCTGCGCCGTATCGGCGATCATCAGATGAACGTGATAAACCGTATCCTCATCCACGCCGCGCAGCTCGGATACGTCGAAGACGAGCGTTTCCCGCCACGTTTCCACAGTCACGCTCTCCGCGACCGTGATCTTCACGACGATCGTCCCGCGCTGAGAGGAGCTGTTGCCGCTGAAACTCATCGTGATCCAGGTGGAACCGAGGGATACTTTGGAAGTATCGATGTCGATTTTAAGCTGTTCGATGCTGTTCGTACCCGATGCACCTTCGTGATCGGAATTTTTTACCACGTCGTATTCGATCGCGCTCTCGGGAATGACGCTTTCATCGGAAAAAACGATTTCTTTATCCAGCGACGTCAGCCAGCTCGCACGGAAGTTTATCTGAAGCGTTGCCGTACCCGAATCCTTCGCGATCGTCGTAGGATTGGAGGAATCAAACGTCGCCATGCCGTTCGTGAGGACTTCCTCGTACGTTCCGAGCTGAACGGCGAGCGTGACGTTCTCGGCGGGCATGATGAAGGTATAGCTGCCGTCCTCCCCGCTGCATGCCTTGCCGTTGTAGGTAACGCCTTCGAGATAACTGTCTTCGTCGCGCACCGTGACGGTGACGCTGACGCTGTCCCCCTCCTTGGCGGAGGCGGGCGCGATCACCCGATAGTCCTCCGATTCGGGCGCAGCAATGGTATACGTCTGTCCGGAAGCACTGCCGTCGCCGTCCCCGTCGCCATCTCCCGAACCGCCGCATGCGGTAAAGAGCGCAAGCCCCGCTGCCGCTGCAAGCATGAGTGCAAACAATCCTTTCATTTTCATATTCTTTTCTCCTTTTGCGGCTCCTGCCGTACATGCGTCGGCAAGACCGCGGTTTCATTATATCATATTCCGAAGAAAATGCAATACTGTAAGGGAAAAATACGAACCACGCCTTTGGCGGCATCTTTTCGGCATCTTTTTGCTCATCTTCCTTGCAATACGCTTGTATAGCGGCGTCATCTTCACAAAAATCTGACACGAAAATCTTCACGCCAAAGGTGCGTAGCAATCAAAAGCGGCAAGATGAGCGTCTCAGACGAGGCGAAGCCCGCAGCGCGTGCCGTGTGGCACGGGCAAGGGTTCAACAATGTATGAGCGCACAGTTTCCGCTTTTGATCGGGTTCGTATTACTCCCTTACAGTATACCCCGCCGGAAAAAAGTTGTATCCGGAAGGCGGCGGCATCGGAACGCCTTCCGGGCATGACCGCGCTATGCTTCGCCCTTCCACCCGCCCGTTGCGGGCATTGCTGCCGCTTCGCGGGCTTTCCCGACGCCTGCCGCCCGCAGCCGGGAATGCCGCACGGCTCCGATTTCCGCACATCATGCAGGCGCGCGAAAAAAGCCCGCGGCGGATCTGAAATGCACCTCCAAAAGTTTGTCCAACTTTTGGGGTCCATAGCAATCGCCTGCGGGCTTTTTGCATCTGTTTTCGGAATGCGCTCAGAGGATGTCGTTCTCGTAAATGGGGAACTCCTCACAGAGCGCTTTGACCTTGGCGGAGACGTCGGGGATCGCCTCTTCGCGGCTCTCGATGATCTCCGTGACGAGGTCGGCGATCCTGATCGCCTCCGTCTCCTTCATGCCGCGCGCCGTGATGGAAGGCGTTCCGATGCGCACGCCGCTCGTGATGAAGGGCGAAGTCGTTTCGAAGGGAATGGTGTTCTTGTTCGCCGTGATGTGCGCACGGTCGAGGAGCGCCTCCAGCTCTTTGCCCGTGAGCCCCTCCTTTCTCAGATCGACGAGCATGAGATGGTTATCCGTCCCGCCGGAGACGAGGCGCACGCCGTTGTTGGTAAAGCGCTCCGCCATTGCCGCGGCATTCTTGACGATCTGCTGCTGATAGACCTTAAACTCGGGAGAGAGCGCCTCTTTGAAGGCGACCGCCTTCGCCGCGATAACGTGCATCAGCGGGCCGCCCTGCGTGCCGGGGAAAACGGCTTTGTCGATCGCTTTCGCGTACTGCTCTTTGCACATGATCGCGCCGCCGCGCGGTCCGCGCAGCGTTTTGTGCGTGGTCGTCGTTACGAAATCCGCAACGGGAACGGGATTGGGATGCAGCCCCGCCGCAACGAGCCCCGCAATGTGCGCGATATCCACCATCATGAGCGCGCCGACCTTATCGCAGATCTCGCGGATGCGCTTGAAATCGATGATGCGCGGATAGGCGCTCGCGCCCGAGACGATGAGCTTGGGCTTGCACTCCAGCGCGATCTTCTCCATCTCGTCGTAATCGATGGTCTCCGTCTTTTCGGAGACGCCGTAAGGGACGATGTTGAAGTAGCTGCCCGAGATGTTGACGGGAGAGCCGTGGGTGAGATGTCCGCCGTGCGAAAGATTCATGCCCATGATCGTATCGCTCGGTTTGAGCATGGCAAAATACACCGCAAAATTCGCCTGCGCGCCCGAATGCGGCTGTACGTTGGCATGGTCGCACCCGAAGATCTCCTTCAGCCTGTCGCGGGCGAGGTTCTCCACAACGTCGACAAATTCACAGCCGCCGTAATAGCGCTTTCCGGGATATCCCTCCGCATACTTGTTTGTGAGGTGGCTCCCCATTGCCGCCATGACGGCGGGCGAGACGATGTTCTCGCTGGCAATGAGCTCGAGATTTCCGCGCTGGCGCGTAAGTTCGCGCTCCATCGCCGCGCATACTTCGGGGTCGGTGTTTCTGATGGTGGTAAGATCGATCATGATAGCTCCCGTATTGATTGTTTTTGAATATTATAGCAGAACTTGCGCGAAATTGCAAGGGCTGTCCCCTCTATTTTTCCCTCAGGAAATGAAAAATGCGCGCCGTACGGCGATGTACGGCGCGCGTTTCCGCGCTCAGAGATTCTGTTCGAAAAACGCTTTCAGCGTTGCGGCGGGCACGAACCCGAGGCTCTTCGCCGCAGGCGCGCCGTTCTTGAACACGATGACGTCGGGAATGGACATTACGCCGTATTTTTGCGCGATCTCGCCGTTGGCGTCCACGTCGACCTTGACGAATACGGCTTTATCGGCAAACCCGCCCGCGACCTCGTCGAGCACGGGCGCGAGCATGCGGCAGGGGCCGCACCAGCTTGCCCAGAAATCACATACGACCGTATTTGTTTTGATGAGTTCCTCGAGCTCCGCGCCCGAAACTTCTTTCACGTTTTTTGCCATGGTTACATTCTCCTTTGTATATATTTTGCAAGTTCTTCGAATTTTACGCGTTCGGAGGAAGAATTCCGCATATCCTTGACCTCGGCAGCCCCCTCTTCGAGCTCGCGCTCTCCGAGCACCGCCACAAACTTCGCGCCCGTTTTATCGGCATACTTGAACTGCGATTTGACGGAGCGCTCCATCAGATCGACCTCGCAGGAGATCCCCTGCCTGCGCAGCTCTCCGGCGAGCAGGAACGCCTTCTCGCGCGAGGGCGCGTCCATGCCCGCGAGATAACATGCGGCACCCATGTCTGCGGGAGGCAGGCAGTTTTCCGCCTCCATCACCATCAGGAGCCGCTCCATGCCCGCGGCAAAGCCGACCGCCGGCACGCTCTTGCCGCCCACCTGTTCGAGGAGCGTATCGTACCTTCCGCCCCCGAGCACGGTACCCTGCGCGCCCGCCGCCGCGGACACGAACTCAAACACGGTGCGGCTGTAATAATCGAGCCCGCGCACGATGGAGGGATCGACGGCATAGCTTACGCCCGCCTCCGAAAGAAGGCGCTTTACCTCCTCGAAATGCGCGCGGCAGTCGTCGCAGAGATAGTCGAGCATGCGCGGCGCGCCCGCGGCGATCGCCTTGCAGCCCTCCTCCTTGCAGTCGATGATGCGCATGGGATTCTTTTCGAACCGGGAACGGCAATCGGCGCACATGCCGCCGATGTGGGGCGCGAAATAGTTCTTCAGCGCCTCGTGATAGCGCGCGCGGCACGTTTTACAGCCGATGGAATTGATGCGGAGCGCGACCTCTCTGAGCCCGAGCCGGCGCAGGAACGCATCGGCAAGCGAGATGACTTCCGCATCCGCCGCCGCGCCCGCCGCGCCGTAGAGCTCGCATCCGAACTGATGGAATTCCCTGAGGCGCCCCGCCTGCGGGCGCTCGTAGCGGAACGCCGAAATGAGATAGTACGCCTTGAACGGGAGCACGCCGCCCGCGAGCCCGTGCTCGAGAAAGGCGCGCGCAACGCCCGCCGTGCCCTCGGGGCGCAGCGTTACGGAGCGCCCGCCCTTATCGAGGAAGGTGTACATCTCTTTGTTGACGATGTCGGTGGTATCGCCCACGCCGCGCGAAAAGAGCTCGGTATGCTCGAACACGGGCGTGCGGATCTCTCTGAATGCGTACGCCTCGGCGACGGCGCGCGCCGTATCCTCTACTTTGTGCCACGCATATACCTGCGAGGGCAGAACGTCTTTACAGCCTTTGGGGATCTGGATCATGGTAAATTCCTTATTTGAATATTCTCGCGCAGTTTCCGTTTTCTCCGCGTCAGTTCGCGGAAAAACGTGCAAACCCGTTTCCAATCACTTGCGCAAGCAGGGTTGCCCTGCTTAAAAATTCGTTGCAAAAGGCGTCACTGCGTTATGCCTTTTGCGCCCTTAATCGTTGCGCAAGCAACTTCTGCGGAAAGAGTGAAGGCGGCGATGCTATACTGTTGCCATTTATCGCCGCAGAGAGGTGAGCGCGTACGTTATGCCGACAGTCCCTGTGGGGCTTCGGCGTATGCGCGAACTGAGAAATTGCCATATCAAGGGCAATTTCGTGACCGAAACCGCGCTTTCCATCGGCGCGGTTGAGACAAACACGCGGTCAGCCGCAGGCGCACCCGCGGGTTGTCTCTCAATCTCACGACTTTTTCTTTCATCAGTTTGAAAGAAAAAGTGTGAACCCCTTACAGCACATACTTTTTCAGATCGCGGTCTTTGGTGATCTTGGCGAGGTGCTCTTCCACATACTTTCTGTCGATCTCCACCGTGACGACGGGATAGTCGCCGCCGCCCGCGTTGAAGGAGATATCTTCCAGGAGGAACTCCATGACGGTATGCAGACGGCGCGCGCCGATATCTTCGCTCGTGAGGTTGATCTCCTCGGAGATCTCGGCGATCGCCTCGATCGCGTCGGGCGTGAATTTGAGGTCGATGTGATCGACCGCAAGGAGCAGCGCGTACTGCTGCGTGATGGAGTGCTCGGTATTCGTGAGGATGTTCACGAAGTCCTCCTTGGTGAGCGAGGAGAGCTCGACGGAGACGGGGAAACGCCCCTGAAGTTCGGGGATGAGATCCTCTACGCGCGCAACGTGGAAGGCGCCCGCCGCAATAAAGAGCATATAGTCCGTTTTGACGGGGCCGTACTTCGTCATGACGGTGCTGCCCTCGACGATGGGAAGGATATCGCGCTGGACGCCCTCGCGCGAGACGTCCGCCCCGCCCGTGTTGCCCTTTGCGGCGATCTTGTCGATCTCGTCGATGAAGATGATGCCGTCGTTCTCGGCGCGGCGCAGCGCCTCGTCCTTGACCGCGTCGTCATCGATGAGCTTATCCGCCTCCTCGGCGATAAAGATCTTCATCGCCTCGCCGACGGTGATCTTGCGCTTTTTCTTCTTTTTGGGGAGCATATCGCCGAAGATGGAACCGATGTTGATGGCTGCCCCGCCGGGAACGAGCTCCATGTTCTTGGGTTCGTCCTGCACCTCTGCCTCGATGACGAGCTTATCGAAGGTGCCTTTGCGGAGGGAATCGAGAAGGTTTGCCTCGAACACCTCGCGCGCGGTCTCGCCGCGGTCGTTCTTTTTGACCTCGGCGAGGATCTTGACCATCTTCTGCTCGGCGGTCGCAGTCGCCTTGACGGAGACTTCCGCCGTCTTTTCGTCCTTTACGAGGCGGACGGCGCACTCCACCAGATCGCGCACCATGCCTTCGACGTCCTTGCCGACGTAGCCGACCTCGGTATACTTCGTCGCCTCCACCTTGATGAAAGGCGCCTTGACGAGCTTTGCGAGCCGACGGGCGATCTCCGTTTTGCCGACGCCCGTAGGTCCCTTCATGATGATGTTCTTGGGCGTGATCTCGTCGCGCAGTTCCTTGGAGAGCTGCGAACGGCGGTAACGGTTGCGCAGCGCGATGGCGACGGCTTTTTTCGCCTCGTCCTGCCCGATGATATGCTTATTGAGTTCGTTTACGATCTGCCTGGGGGATAAATCCATAGTTATTTCTCCTTATATTTATTCACGAATTTTCTCACGCAAAGGCTCGTCGCGGCGGAGCGCCGTTTGTGACTGTTCGCTGTCTCTTATACACATCTCCGAGCCCACGAGACTCGACGTCATCTCGT
>ERZ1090879.589-NODE-589-length-22408-cov-5.909587_pt1 | contig 22408 bp, 29 predicted proteins | sample MGYA00478472_ERZ1090879 | MGnify/ENA primary metagenome ERZ1090879 (study PRJEB33644, sample SAMEA5815723) | chicken gut metagenome | biome: Chicken; feature: Gastrointestinal Tract; material: Caecum | place: Ireland | collected 2019-01-01 | study: A study of the... | reverse complement strand
ATTAAATACTGCACCATTTTAACGTCTGCTCCGCGAGAGATTAGATTCGTACAAAAGGTATGTCGAAGCGTGTGTAATGAAATATTGAGGGGTTGTTTTGAATGTGTTTTATTATATGATCTTATCACCACACGAAACGCCTGTGATAAAAGTTGCGCATAACAAGGCATTCCCGAACTATCTAATACTAAAAATCCAGAAACTCCGTCTACTTCCGCATTGCTGCCTTTGCTTATTGAAAGTATATTTTTCAGACTATTGTATACTTCCTGAGTCATCGGTATTAAGCGAATACCTGCTTTAGATTTGGGACGTGTTAGAACAATTTTTTTAGTATTTTCATCTTTCCTAAGCTGCCATTCAACATTGATTGTGCGATTTTTAAAATCTAGGCTGTCAACTGTCAATGCACAGAATTCTCCTGCACGCAACCCAGTTCCTAATAAAACTACAATAATATCATACCATGGATAACAAAATATGCGATTCTTAAAATAACTTTTAAGAATTTGCTGTTGTTCATCGGTTAAAGATTCTTTCGTTGTAGAATTATTAGGGATGAAACTAACACGAAACGAAAAAGGGTTTTTTATCAAAATGTTATCTTCAATAGCTGTATCAAAAGCTTGTTTTAAGAAATTTTTTAGATTTTTTATAGTGCCAAAAGCATATCCGTCATTGTATAGGTCGGTTATCCATTGTTTTGCATCTAAAATCGTTATCTGGTTAATGTTTTTAGTGGCGATAGGATATTCTTGGATAGCTTTTACTTGGCGCTTATAGGATGACCATGTACTCGCTCGAACGTCCCGTTTGGTAGACAAGTAGCGATCTAAAAAGTTCGACAAAGGTATCAACCCTTTAAAGTAATCCACCCCCAATCTCCTGGTTTGTTCAATTCTTTCCTCTTTTTCTCTTAGCGTCTTTAAGTCTGGCGCATATATGGTCTTCCTTTTTCCTGCTGTATCCATATACCTATACTGATATAGCAAATCTTTTCTCTGACTCTCTCCTGTTTTCAAGATTCGGCCCTTGTTGTCCCTGCGTTTTTCTGACACAATGCATCCCTCCAGTAAAAAATAAGCCTTGATGCGATACTTTAAATATACCGCACCAAGGCTCATGTATCTACCGCCGATTAGATTGAGAACGAATCATTTAAAAATTTTTCAAGCGCTTTTCTTTTAATTAGCCGCTTATTCCCAACCCACAACACAAACGGGCACCCATCATGATTGGAGATTTCTCTCAGCTTGTTAATCCCTACGCTAAAGTAGGCTGCCGCTTCCTCCAGTGTCAAATTCGATTTCTCCCAAACGGGAACACTCGGTCTCTCCATAACAAAAAAACCTCCAAATAAAATTATTTTCCGGTGCTGCCAAACCCACCTGCTCCACGATCTGTGTCAGACAGTTCATTCGTCTCCACATACTCCACCGGCAGGTAAGGCATAATCACCATCTGTGCAATGCGCTCACCAGGCTTGATTCTTTTGTCGCCTACAGAGTCATTGTGAATTGCTACAATCACTTCCCCCCTATAATCAGAATCAACAACGCCTACGCAATTTGCGGGACGAAGGCCTTCTTTTGTTGCCAGGCCGCTACGGGCAAAGATAAAGCCAGCATAACCTTCTGGAATCTCTACGGCAATACCTGTAGGGATTTTGACGGTCTTACTGCAAGTAACCCACTCATCTTTGTCAATGCAGGCGTAGAGGTCGCACCCCGCAGCCTGGGCGCTGGCTCTCATAGGAGCTACAGCTTTTTCATTCAGTTTTTTGAAGTTAACTTTAATACTCATACATACCTCTCTTTGCTTTTATTTCTTTTCGATGACCGCATTATGCTCCAAACTGGCTGGGACGTCAACCACTCTTTGGTTTGTAGAACCAACCCAAGGTGCATTTACATCCTTCATAGCCTCTACAAATGGCCCATCGACCAACACGTCAATGTAATGCATAAGTGGCAAGGACTTCACTTCTTCCCATCGGTATCCCGTATACACCCAAATATCTTTGTCAGGGAACTTGTATCTGATTTCCTGGGCCAAATCTGTCACTGTACCCAAATTGTTAAGGTGGAGTGGGTCGCCGCCGCTAAAGGTAATCCCTTTAATGTAGTCATGAGACAACTGTTCAAACAGCTCGTTTTTCGCCTCCGAATCAAAGGGAATCCCGCTGCTGATGGGCCAAGTTTGGGGGTTTTGGCAGTTAGGTCAAGCATGAGAACTACCGGAAACCCATAAGACCACTCGCACCCCACTGCCATTCAACTTATCATCATGCGTAATATTATGGTAATTCACATACTCACCCGGTCTTTAATCTCTGCATTCTTTGCGTCATTGTATCTGGTCTTACCATGAATTCTGGTATAGCCCAGATAGCCATTCATTCGGTCGATTTTCGTAATATTGGTGCTATGGCATTTAGGGCATTCATCCATATCCAACTGTTCGTAGCCACAGTCTTCACAGTAAGATAACGACAAGTTGATGCCTTCATAGAAGCCTTTCTTCATTGCTCGGCGCACCAAAGTCTTAATGGCATCTCGATTATAACTCACCGGATACCGGCAATACTGAATCTTGCCGCCGTTGAAAAGATCCCAAAACCTCCCTTCTAAATCTTGTTTTTGAATCGGTGTAATGTTCTCCCACACCCCACAGTGGAAGCTGTTCGACACATAGGGGCGATCTGAGACCCCCTTAATAACACCGTATTTTTTGCGGAATTGTTCTACCTGAAGTCCGGCCAAGGATTCTGCGGGGGTCAGTAGATATGATTGTTTCCAATCTGGCTAATCTACTGCAACATATCTTCGCAAGTGCTAATTGCGCCATCAGTTTGGGCTGTGCGCCTATCTCACAGCCTACTCTACTCAGTTACTTGTGTGCACATAGCTTTAAGTGCACACTACCCTTTCGATGTCCTCTACACATATTTATTGCTCAACACGCTTTTAAAAAATGATAACCATGTACAGTTTTAAATCCATACCGTTTATTGATAACCTTTGAAATATGCTCTGGGCACTTGATTCCAAGTATTTCCCCTGCAACTCTGGCGTTTGGGTAAATATCTCCCGTCTCTATGCAGTAAACGGGATATTGATAGCCTGCGTGAGAAACTCTGGAACGATGCCAATTTTGTTCTTCAAGCGTCATGTATTCCAAATTTTCAATACGATTATTCGATTTATCTCCGTCAATATGATTTACGGATAATTTGGAATTCCCTACAAACGCCATCATTATTACCCTATGGACATTTATGGTTTTTCTTTTGTCTGAAAACCACACTTTACAATCAAACCATCCCCTTTTTTGCTTTCTCACAGGGACTTTATGTTTTAATTTCATATCCCATAAATAACCATAAGAACTTGCCCAATACCTTTCGTTAGTATTGGGGACCATACAAAATACTTCGTCAAATATTTTCACTCAATCCCCTTTGAATAAAAAGCGTATTACAATAAATAGCACGGTATTACCTTATCCCCTTTGGGGGACTTAGGCTCTCTTGCCACCTTAGCCTTACGGCTTAGTTGACCGTTAGCCTCTTTTTTTTGAGACACCCACTGGCGTGGTTGGATGGTTTAAACACGGCTATTATTTAACCGTAAATTGCATAAAGAATCCCATCTTCGTCTTTGAACGAATTGACCTTCTCATTGATATACTCCATCACCTCTAATGCAAACTGTCCGTCCTCCACAATGGTATGTCCGTTATAGAGATATTGCAGTTCGTTAAGAGCAGTGATGCCAAAGCTCATAGTCATAGGAGCCAGCAACGGGCGAATCTTATCTTCTGGCTTCAAATGTCCACCATAGAACCCGCCTTCGCAGTAGCCAAGAGGATTTGTAGATGCCCTTTTCTCCCCCAAGAAATCATACGTCCGCTTGTGAAGGCCACGAATCATTTCAAGGTAATAATCCAGCACCTCATAAAAATCCTTGTCCTCTTCCATTGCTTTTGCAAGGATCATCGGCAGATGCAGGCTAATTGCCCCCATGTTAAATCTGCCTTCAAAAACTGGCACGTCATCATCGTCGGCGGGAGTCATGCCTCCACGTTCATACCACGGCGAAAGAGAAGCTCGGCAGCCCATGAGTGATACGACTTTTCCGTACTTCTTGTACATAGAAGGGATATACCCATCTCCAGTGAGAGACAAAAGATCCGGATACATGGCCTTGCTGCTACAATCGATAGCAACTTCAAAGAGATCTTCCAGTGGCTTTCCTTCCCCATGCAGATTCTCATCATAAAGGAATGTGAGCTTGGGGAACAGCACCGGTTTCTTCTTTCCTGGCGCTCCTTGCCCCCCTGCTCTAACCTTCATGCACACTTCCGATGCCATCTTTCCGAATTTGGAGGTGTCAATACCAAAGCTAATGGCAATAAAAGGATAATCACCCCGGCTGGAACCTACAGTGTTAAACCGATACTCCCAAGACTGGAAGCCTTGCTCCATATCACGATAGACTTTCTTGTCTGCGTATTGAGCCGCTTCTTTTTTAATCTCTTCTTCGGTTCTGGAGCTGTTAATATTCCCAGCCATATCCAGGTATTCATCCCTGTATTTTTGATAACTCTTCTCGGCATAAGGGGCCAACAGGGTATCGACTCTGGGAATTGTGAATCCGCCATACTGACACGCCGCCATGGTCATGGTAATGTCGCTGATGACATCAAAGGCCACATCCAATGTCTTTGGCTCGTTGTACCATACGTTCCCCATCTCAAAGCCGCCATTCAATACGCTCGGCATATCAACCAAACAGCAATTCATGGTATCGAGCCGAGCTCCACGGTCATGAATATAAATATACCCTTCCTTCATGGCCGCTCTTTCTTCCTGGTTCAAGAAGAATTTCTTATAGAGTCTGCCGTTAAGATCGCTATAGGTCAAGCTGCGCTGTGTAGGAACAAGGGCGCTGTCCGTATTGGCGTTATCCCTATCTCCAATGTACTTTACAGACAGGCTTTTCTTGTACACTTCATCCAGCATATGCACAAAATCCTGTTTATAGTTGCGATATTCACGATAGCTCTTTGCGACCTGCGGATTGACTTTATCCAGACAAGCCTCCACCATCTGAAGCATTTCCGCAACCGGCACAGCATTCCCGTCATAGGCATCCACATACTCCGCTACCGACCTCAGAAGCTTGTCTTCGTCTTCTTTTGTAAGGCTGGCCATCACTCTCTCAGCAGACTTCCCAACGGCCTTCAAAATTTTCTTTGGATTGAAGTCCTCAAGAATCCCGTCTTTTTTAATCACTGATTTCTCCATAGCATCCTCCTTCTTCACGGATTACGTAAGGAATGTCATTGTCTTCGCAAAATTCGATTTCCCGCAGACACCCCTTGCTACTTTTATATTCTCCAAACACCCACATTTCGTCTGACCGGTCAAGCAGCCACAAACAACGATCCAAACCTTCCTTGTAAGGCATATCGCTGTACAAACAGGAAAACATATTGACAGAACTCAAAAACAAAAACGTGGGATGTTCAGCCTGCACCTCTCTCAAGATTTCGGAAATTGCTTTGAGATTTTTCTTTTTGCCTCCATAAGGGTGGGACAAATAGACCACTTTTTCAAATTTAATCATTGGTATCCTCCTCCGGAAAGTGATATTTCGTAACAGCGATTGCAAACGGCTCTATCTCACTGGCCCAAAGAGCAGTATGTTTTCCAAATTGTTTCTCCCACGCCAGTGGGAACCCTCCTATCCCATCGAACAGACTTCCTAGTGTTGGGTGATTTGGAAGATATTTTTTCATCTTTGTAAAAAGCCATCTCCACTGCGGCAGAGCAATAGAGTTTCCTAGTGCTCTGTAACGGGGACTATCCGCGGCTTTATGCCATTTGTCATTATCGTCTAACCATCCAGAAGTCTTGTGCTCTTTACCAAACCGATCTGTAAAACTATCGATTGCAGTCCAATTGTCAGGAAATCCCTGTAGACGCTCGCACTCTAAAGGCGTCAACCGTCGTACACAATTTGAGTATAATATCGGTTGTTCATGATTGCAGTTTAGTGTAGGAGATAAATCCACAGTAATTTCCGCATTTGATTGACCATGGCTTGCTACATAAAACGGAGGGGCCTTATAGTCGTTTGAGAGCAAGGTGGGCGATTTATTTTTTTCTACTCTCATAAATCCATTTGTGCTTGCAATGTACAACTCCTCACTTTTTTTATCGTTGCATGGGTGCGCACTTTGAACAATACACAAGTCGGTTTCATTTGCTTGCCCAGAAGGGCGGTTCAATCCTGCTTCACTGGCGCAAAGTGTACCAACAACATCAGGATACACTCCTGAGAGCAAAACGCCTGGAACCATCTCTGTTCTGAGCGTCGGAGATAATCCATTTTCGTATCCTATAGATTTTGCTTTTGCCCCTTGGTTGGGCAAAAAAGCTGCACACACACTCATCCTCATTGCTTCTGGATTACATCCATCAATGCCTTCTCCAACACACTTGGGAGAGATTTCCCACGCTTTTCTGCTCTTCGCAAAATCCCCTGACAAGCTTTCGCGCTCAAATAATATTTCTCCGGCGCGTCGTCTTCCAAAATCCACGACAAGTGCGATTCTACGGCGACGCTGGGGGACTCCCCAATATTGAGCGTCCATTGTTCTCCAAGCAATGCTCCATCTGTCTCCGAAAACACAGCCGGATTTTGTCCATCTTCCTTTCTCAGGTCGAGGAATAGAAATTCCTGGTTGACATAAGTTAGACAAGCTTTCCAGCACGGTTCGGAAATCTTCTCCTTTGTTGCTGCTGAATGCTCCCGGTACATTTTCCCACACTGCAAACTTGGGATATTCTCCATTAGTAGCCTCCCTCATTTCCCGAATTACTCTTATTGCCTCCGCAAATAGCCCGCTTCTCTCCCCTGCCAGCCCTTGCCGCTTTCCGGCCACTGATAAATCCTGGCAAGGAGAACCAAATGTAATACAATCTACAGGATCAATTTCGTTTCCCCGGATGTTTTGAATGTCTCCTAAATGTTTCATTCGCACTCCTCTAGTTTTTGATATGTTTTAATGTCCACGCCCAAATAATCTGCCGCCACCTGCTGCGATAACCCGTATTTGACTCTGGTTGTTAAAAGCGTTGTAGCTACATCTGAAGCAAAGCAAGCGGCGGCGATCTCATCTTCACCCAATTCAGACTTTATGGCTTCAATTAAGTCGCAAAGATTTGCTTCCTTCATTATTATTTTCCTCGCTTTTTGTAATCATAACGCGAATGTTATTTTGATATGAGCGCCACAATAAACGCGTAGCCCTTTCTTGAATTTCAACTTTGGGCTCTAAGAGCTTAGGGCATACGCTTTCTCCCAAATCTTTTGTGAGCCTCTTAGGTGTTTTGAGAATGGTTGCTGCGGACAAATACTCGAAAGGCACCTCATTACACACTATGCGTGCTTCTTCTTCAGGACGAAGATACAAATAGCCGCACTGGGAATTTGAGCTTCTATCATCTTTTGTGATGATAACCACTCTTTTACCCATGTAAACCCAGATATTCCCCCTATCGTCTTCGTATCGATGCCCTTCGATCAAATCTTTTTGCCGAATTGCCCTTTTGGACTTTCTTTCAGCTTCCTTTTTCTTTCGCTCATCTAATTCATTTTTTCTGGATTCTAAAAGCGCGTCTACATATTCACGTTCCATTTTTGTAGGATTCTCAATCAAATACCGATTACGAGAACTCTTCATTCCGTATTTTGTCAATACAGAATTACCCGCCATTTGTACGCCCAAATGCATTCCTGTGCTATTTTGGCCTATTGCCATACAAACGACAATATCACCCTCGTGGAGTTCACGACCCATAATATCTTTCAAATTGACTTCATCCCCTTTGAACAACTAACAATACGCTATACAGCTTTTTGCTCCGAAATTCGACTTGCAGCAATTTGAAAATAATTTGGGTTTACCTCACACCCAATAAAGTTCCTCCCCAATCTTTGTGCGGCCACTCCGGTAGTTCCGCTGCCCATGAAAGGATCAAAAACTAAATCTCCTGGATTCGTAAGCAATCTTATAAAATGCTCCATTAGCTTCTCTGGTTTTTGAGTAGGGTGTTTTCCATAAGTTCTTTCGTTTTTTGGAGTCACAGAGGTTTCAATAAAATCATGAAAGCATACTCCTTGATTATGGAATGTTCCGGTTTTCTTGCCATAAACAAAATATAACCATGCCTCTGTAGAATTCACAAATTGAAAATTCATGTTTCTGGGCATAGGATTTGTTTTGTGCCAAATCCCTGTGGTCTTATAATAGAACCCTTCGCTTTCTGCAATCTTAATAATCTTTCCAACTTTAATTAACGACATAAACATTATCATGCTTCCGCCTACTTTGAGCACTTTAGCGGAAGCTTTATAAAAATCACTCATTAAAGCCGTCCAAGTGTTATCATCCATATTGTCCCATCCGGCAGAAACAAAAAAATTGTCTCGCATCGTTTCCAGCGCAGTATTACGTTTTTTCATAAAGTTACCAATGCCATAAGGAGGATCTGTTAAAATTAGGTCAACAAACGATTTCGGCATACTTGTATTCATTTGTTTGAGACAATTTTTATCGCACAACTCAATCAATGTTCTTCCTCCTTGTCTCGGATAAATCTTTCAACTTCATCCACGCATTTATCCCCATCCTGGGAATTGTCGAAAGTAGCGTCTACCTGGCCCTCCCAATTCAAAAAGGCCACGTTGTCATTCATGAAGCGCTGGGCTGCCTCAGAAAAACTGTCGTTGCGTTTGATCATCCGATTAAAACGCAAAGTTCCGTCTGCGCTAATGCCGATAATGATAATAGGGCGAGACAACTTGTCCTGATGCTTTTTAAGATACCGGATACCATCCAAATCGATGATATAAATATCGGACTGATTCACCACATCGGCGGTAGTGCCATAATCAAAACCGTTAAAATGTGTGTAGGCTACCATAAAATCTTTGAGAGAATCAAACTCTTCCTGGCTGACAAAATAATGGGTATTGGTTTCTCCTTGCCGTTGCGGGCGGGTCGTGTGAGAGATTACCTTTGTCAGATTCATCCGCTCACACAGTTTGTTCACCACATAGTCCTTACCCACACCGGATTTCCCCACTACCAGGTACAGATTTTTTGTCATTCGGACAAGCCTCCCTTAGCGATATATTGAATCAAATGATCGATAGCCGCAGATCTTGCTGCTGCTTCCTGCTGAAGCCTCTTCACCTCTGTTTCCGCAGACTGAATACGACTCTCTAAACCGCAATACTTCTCAACATTCATCTCATTCCGAACATACTCTGCAATTTCATCATTACTTGCGTTGTGTTCAAGCATATCTTTGAGTTTCTGCACGTTAAGCACCTCCTTGAACAATCCAAACTTTTGCGGTGCGGACAGACTGCGCTAATGCCTCTTGGTGTGTGTCAACATACACATCCAGCTTATTCCCCACAATCGCTCCGCCGGTATCTTGCACAATCCGCATCCCTACACCTTCTATATAGATGTAAGAGCCCATGGGGATTATATCCGGATCTGCTGCTACCGTAATGCCCTGTGTGGCCTGCTGCCCAGAAGCGGTAATACCATTTCCTGTTCCGCAAATGTGTGGATAATTTTCTCCGCAGTAATAGGTCACCTGGAAATCCCCTGCATACGTCATAAAGTCATCTTCTGCCTCTACTTCCTGGATAGTGCTCCGCAATTCTTCGTTCTGCTCTCGCAACTCATCCCTTTCGCTTTCTAACTTGTCGGAAATTCCGACTTGTTCCTGAAGCCGTTGCCGCTCCTCAGCCAAGTTCTCTTGGGCCAGCGACAGACGAGATTCCGTTGCAGACAATTGCTCTTCCCTTTTATCCAATGAAGATTGCAAAGAAACTACTCCAAAAGCATTGCATAGGCAGTACGTGAAAAGCAGGAAAAGCCCTGCCGCCATTCTTTTTGCTCTTTGCTGGATAAAATTACCTCCTTATGCAATTTGTTTGTATCGATTCATGTGGAAATACCCTTTCTCTCGACTCCAATCCAGGCACAGGATTACATCCCCCTCTTTCACTGGAGCGGCATTGAACACAGAATTTTTAACTGTATACCTGGTTTCGATCCCACTGCCTATAGACTGCGCCACTAAGCTGACACCAAATTGTTTGCCGTCTTTCTTTCGGACTAAAGGATAAATAGACTTTACTACCAACTTGGCTCTATCGTCCATTCTGCCGGTGCCAATCAGGAATCCAAGCAATTCCTTTTGGGTTTGGATTTTTTCCTTAACCGAAAAATCTTCTGTGACGGCAGACAAGCACCATCTCTCACAATCGGTTAGGACGCTATTAGTGTCGATATTGGTGAATGACAGAGACTCTTTCCCACTCTTTGTGGTGCCGCAAGCGTGTTGTTGCATAATTCGCAACAACCACGGATCGTTTGCTACAGATGCTTTGCGCATAGAAGAAATCGGTTTTCCCGACTTGCGAAACTTGCTATAGAACTCACAAAACCGCAGCAGGGCTTTGGAGTTACCAAACACCTGAAAAAAACCTAATTTGATTAGTTCCGCCATTTGTGTTTTTGTTACGGAGAATGCGAACAGGTCATCGAGCGCCTGCCAGAAGTGGGCGTACTGTTTGTCCTTTATTTGGTAGAGAGCATCCGCCACATTCTGGTTCATGTTCTTGATAAGAGGAATGCCAAAAACAACTTGGCCACCTTTTGTGGAGCATCTTCTATGGTCATCACGATAATCAAAGGGAATCATCCTGATTTTATGGCGGTTCATATCCGAAATAATTTCATCAGCATGGTCTTTCACAAAGGAACTGTCGCCCAGGAAAGAATTGCACAAACCGGCGTAAAATTCTGCGGGATAGTAAGCCTTCTCTTTAGCAGTCATATAAGCCAGGATGCCGTAAGCACTGGAGTGGGACTTATTAAAACTGTATCGAGCAAAATCCAGCATATCAATCCAAAGCTGATTGAATTGTTCGCTTGTCCACCCTCTCTCCTTCAATTTTCCCTCCAACTCTGGCTTGACCTGGTTTAGCAGTTCTGTTTTCTTTTTAGCAGTAGCCTTGCGCAGGAGGTCTGGATTGTGAATTCCAGCCATACGGCCAATATCAATCAGTTGTTCTTGGAACACAATAATTCCATAGGTGTTTTTGAGAATCGGCTCCAAGTCTGGGTGTAAATAAACGGTTTTTTCCTGGCCTTTCCGCCGTTTGCAAAAATTGTCGATATAAGCCATAGCGCCGGGACGAAACAAGGCGTTGGCGATGGACAGGTCTTCTATTCCTCTCACATCCATTTTCTGCAAGGTCTTCTTCATGCCGGGAGATGAAAACTGGAAAATTCCTACGGTATCCCCATTCCGAAAAATATCCAGCACCTTTTTGTCCTGGAAGCTTTGCTTTGGGTTAATGAACTCCCTTGTCTCATGAGCCATTTCCAAAGTGTCGAACTCCTGATCCAGAGTGCGCAGCCCCAAGACGTCAACCTTGACGAGACCGACGTCCTCCACATCGTGCATATCTCCCTGCAAATATCGGACGCCATTGTCGTCATAACATGAAGGCAAAAAGTCATCCAAATCACTGGTGGAAATAATTTTGCCGCAAGCGTGAAGTCCGAAACTCTTTGGAAGGCCATTTAATTTGCGGACAAATCGGAACAAGTCTGGATACTGCTCCACATATTGAATAGCTTCCTTTGCGCTTGGTGCAACTTCTACATCGCCACGCAGCATTGCATCAATATCTTCTATTTGATAACCCTCAAATGACTTTGCGATTGCGTCTGCTTCATTGAGTGGAATATCCAACACCTTGCACATATCGCGAATAGTCCCTTTTGTTTGGTTGGTTCCAAACTTCCCAATGGACGCTACACGGTCTTCTCCATAGGTGTCGTATAAGAACTTGAGAACCCTCTTGCAAGACTCCCCAGAGAAGTCCAGATCAATATCCGGCACTTTTAATTCTTTTGCGGTAATTTCGCCTTTGTCTAGCAAACTCAGAGCACTTACATCAATAAAGCGCTCAAAATAAAGTCCGTGCTCAATAGGGTCAATGTCCGTAATGTTGCTGAGGTAACAAACCAGACTGCCGCCACCGGAACCACGGGCAATACCTCGCCGGTCAGCTACATTGGCATAGGAGTAAACCAAAAGAATGTAGTCGATAAAGCCCATTCTTCGGAGGCTATCCATCTCATATTCATAGCGCCGAATGTATTCCTGGATTTGCTCATCAGTTATCTGATATTGCTCGTCCTTTACGTACTCATTGTTCTCATCATAGATAGGACGAGTAAGAAATTTACTCTTGTCTGCAAGAGACTGCGCCGTATAGTCAATATTTAGCTTCTTCCGGAACCCTTCTGTACAGATCGCCTGCAGCCATTCATAGTTGTTCTGATAGTTTTCAGGAGTCTCCACCTTGGGCATGATAGGGGCAGACAGCGGCATTTCAACGTTGCACCTTTTCGCAATCTGATGGGTTGTGTCAATGGCCTGCTGAATGTCTTCCGAACTTAAATAAGAAAGTTTTTCTCTGACCTCCTGTTCGCTCTGAATGTAGCAATCCACATATGCCTCCCCATCTTCCTTGTAGGAACCATTGAAAGCGTATTTGTTTTGGTACTCCTTGTCCTCTGGGTATACATAGTGAGCATCGGATGTGACGACAAATGGAATGTGCAGTTTTTTGGCAAGGGCTACTACCTGCTTATTCACTGTAATCTGTTCTGTATCCACATGGCTTTGAATTTCCAGGTAATAATCTGCACCAAACAACCTCTGGTACTTCAATGCAATCTCTTCTGCCTGCTCCAACTCCCCAGCTGCAATCTTTCTGTCAATCTCTCCGGCTAAACAGGCGCTGCATACAATCAGGCCCTCTGCGTATTGCGACAACAGTGCAAAATCAATTCTGGGCTTATGATAGAAGTTCTCTTTGCGGTTAGAGATAGAAATCAGGCGGTTCAAATTTTTGCGGCCAGTCTCATCCTTGCACAAAAGCAGAAGATGATAATACTTGGAGTTTTTGTCTTTCACCGCCAAATCATCACAGATATACATTTCGCAGCCATGGATATAACGGATCCCATTTTCTTTGAGGGCCTTGTAAAAGCTTACGCCGCCCAGCGAAGAGCCGTGGTCTGTAATAGCGACAGTATCCTGCCCAATGTCTTTGAGCCTGGATATAAGATCGTTTGGCTTAATAATGCTGTCCCGCAGCGAATACATACTGTGGACGTGCAAGTGAACCATAGAATCCCCCTTTGCACTAAGATTAAACTTGCGTGTTTGCTGCTATTGTTGTACACTGATTATGAGGTGATAAAATGCAAGATTTAACGTTTTCTGCTCAAAATTGTCAAAGCGTATTTGCTTCAAATGATCGCTCATACAATTTCCCACTTCAAAAGCCTATGCTCTGCCCAATTTGCGGTGCCTACGAAGACGGAAAAACGATTGATAGAAAAATTTACCCTGGACCTCATCAAGTCGAAATTGGTACTGTAGCATACAAATGTACTCATTGCGCACAATGCTATCTTGTGGTTTACAAAATCGATAAAACAAATAAACAAGCTGACTTTGCTGGCTTTTACCCTCCTATCAGCATGGAGTATCAAAATGAAATTGTAGAATCTACATCTCCTGGGTTTATATTTTCTTACAACCAGGCCCTTCGAGCTGAAATTCGTGGAGATATTGAACTTGCAGCAATTGGATTTCGTCATTCTCTTGAATGTTTGGTAAAAGATTACGCTATCAAGGAATGCGGAGCCGATGAAGCGAAAGTAAATAAGACGAAACTAATTGATGCTATCTCTCAATATTTAGAAGAGAAAGATTTGGTCTCTACTGCGGATGTTATTCGTATACTTGGGAATGACTATACTCACTATGAGCGAAAGTACCCCCAAATTGATTTTGATTTATTGAAACGCTATATGGATATTTTTATAAAATTGATAGAAACTAAACTACTTGTCCGCCATCCTCCTGTATCTCGACAGGATCAATCTCCGCCAGCTTCTCCCCGCTAAGCGACCAATACGCCACAACGATTCTCGTTGGATCTTCTCTCGTCCCCATCCCTTTTTTGTACTGCGTTTCTATAACTTGAATCACCTTAGCGGAATCGACTGTTTGCGTGTATAGCGTATTGTCCATGTGCGCCCTCCTGGTTTCTTATTGGATTGGGATATTTACCCATCTGCGATTATTTTCATATTTCCATTGAAGTCGTCCCATGTATATTCGAGTTTCAATATCTTCTACCCGGTCTTGCGACATCAGGAATTTTCTAACTTCCTTTTTGTTCTCATCAGACAAGTAGATTGCCCGGTCAAGGTTGTGGTCGATTTGCTCGATAGACCACTCTAAATCAGAAAGATTAGCCTGTCTCTCCAACTCTGCGATATGGGTGTCAACAACGCTCTGCGCTTCTTCGTATGTTTCATAGACCTCATCGAATCGCAGCGAAATATAAGAAGGATGGTATTTGTCGTACCGAAACACAATTCTCCATCCGTCCTTGAATGAAACTTCCGAATCAGGAACTCCGTACTCCTTATCCTGCACTTTTACAAGTGTACCCATCTGGATGGCATGAAGAATGCTTTGCGGGTCTGCCAAATCTATTTCAGGCATATCCAAATCACGATACGTCACTTTAAATAGCTCCGTATTATAAGACCACCCCTTGGGAAGTTTTCTCCATGGAGTTGGATGTCCATACTCTTCTATGGGAATCCCATCTATTAGCTCTGTGTTTGCCAAGTCGTACAGCTGTAAAACTATAGCGGATGGATAATGCTCTTCTACCGTGCCGAATTGAACATCCCATTTGTGGCCACACTTTTTCACAAAATAACAGACGTTGCCGACGGGTTGTTTTTTGGGGTTGAGTTCCTTTTGGTTACGGCGTTGTATGGTATTTACCTCCTTTAATTATCCGCTCTCTCCATTTGATATACTTATAGAGAAAAGCTTTATAATATATCGGAACGTTAAGTTCACACAAATACAAAATTACACCTGCCCATTCTTCTTTTACGTTTTGAAAGGTTTGCTCCTGCGTAACGGGGGTGGGATTTTCGTTTCTTAAAATACGGGCCATCTTTAAAGCTGCCTTTGCCAATTCAGAGCATTCCTCTGCAAGTTGCTCATAAACAGCAGGCTCACCAATCATGTCACAAACTGTTCTGATATTCGTATTTTCTAAATTCATCCTCGCCCCTCCTTATCATTTTTTGCACTCAATCGTTTTTGATATGATTTAATCATCGACATCAAATGTTCGTTAGCCGTAATTAGAAATTCCACACATCTCACGGTAGGGCCACCCAACAAACACCATCCAGAAGATGAAGGACATGTTTCATAATACTTGCAAATCTTGTCATCACAGGTCTTGTTCACAGATTTCTCTAACCGCCTTTCCGATCAGCAAATATTTTTTGGCCCAATAGTTATGCGCGTAAATTTTTTTCATCTTTTGCTCCCACTCATCGATAGTTCCAGCAAAAGAACCGTGCCGAACGCAAATGGAATTGTCTGTCATACGAAAAAAATAGGCCGATTTGTTCTGCGAATTGTTCTCCCCAAATCCAAATATATACAAATTTTGAAGTTCGCCAAACTCGCATTCACAGTTCCTACCAAAGGAGCAGTAATCACCAAAAATGCACTCTCGCTCAAAACTACACTCTTCGTCGAAATTACATTCCCAACCAAAGTTGCAGCATCTATCAAAGGCACACCATCTTCCAAATGCATTTACAGCTCCAAAAAAGCAGCACTCTCCAAAGTTGCACCTATCGCCAAAATCACACCATCCACCGAAATCGCACCCATAATCAAAGTTGCATCGTCTACCAAAGTGGCACTCCTTGCCGAAGCTACATCCTTTGCCAAAATTGCATTTTTCGCTAAAGACACATCCATTAGCAAATTCGCAATATGGGGGGAAATTTTTAATTTCTGAGTAATCTCCCTGAGGGCACTGTTTATGCCCACGTTCATTGGTTGAAAAACTATCAAGTTCTTTTTGCGTATAAAATTTTACAAATCCATTCTCTTCTTTATCCCACTTTTCTGTATCAGAATTCCACCTTAGGATTTTGTACTCCCCTACTTTGTCACCTAATTTTTTTAAGTCTGTAATCTTAGATATGGCGCAATATTTGGCGGCATCAACAGAGTTGAATGTGTTAATAATAGGCATCCATTTTCCGTTGCATAGATACTGCACTAAATATTTTGAGTTCATTTTTATTTCTCCTACTCAATTCTCTAAAATGTGCTTAGAAGCGTTTCGCTATCTACTCACAAATTTCTTTAATCGCCTTACCAATAGACAAATAGCTCTTTGCCCAACGATTGTGGCCGTGCGTTTCTTCTACTGCGCTCTCCCATTCAGTAATCGTTCCCGTAAAGCAGCCACACCGAACGTAAATCTCACCACTGCACAGATAATAGAAGTAAGTGGGACGGCCTACGCTGCTAAAACCTGAAACGGAATATACTTTTTCAAGTTCGCCGAATTCACATTCACAACACACTCCAAAGGTATGCCACCCACTAAACTCATTTTCCTCTCCGAATTTACACCAGCCTCCAAATGTGCAGTCAAATCCAAACCGGCACCCTTCTCCAAACTGGTTTCCACAATCGAAGCGGCAATTTCCTCCGAATTCGCAGTAGCTTCCGAACTGGCAATCTTCTCCAAAACTACATCCGTTTCCAAAGTAACACTCTTCTCCAAATTCACACAGCGTTCCAAATCGAGATCCAGATGCAAAATCGCAGTATCCAGGAAATTTACGGATTAGAGAGTAATCGCCATAGGGGCATTGCTTTCTGAAATTTTCTCCCAATGGGAATTCATTGAATTCTTCCTGTGTGTATACCTTCATCACAACACTCCTTACACCATGTCAGTTGAGCCGTATTTTGTGTGCTAAAATTTCTTCCCACACTTCTTTCCCAGCATCTACCGGAGACATCTTCTCTCCCAGCAGCCCCTTGTAGTTCCTGGCCCAATAGACTTTGGCGTACCGCTTGAGTAAGCAAACTTCGCTGTCTTTACGGACGTCCACGTCTGTATCCAAAGCCAGAATGATATTGCACTGCAACCCTATCAGAATTCGGGTTTGGGCTGGATTGATGTGGGAAGTCTGTAAGGCCACCGTATTGTTGTATCCGTAGCTCTCTGCCTTCATCACAGATTTTGCGCCTTCAAAAATAATGACTTCCTTCTGCTCCTTGATAAATTCAATGTTCTCATACAAGCCATATAAGGTGTCCATAGTTCCAATTTTCTGGTAGTAGGAATACTTTCTGATTTTTTTAGCTTTATAGTCTGGGTCAAGGGTTCTGCCGCAAACAGCAAAGATTTTCCCATCCATACCGTAAATCGGATAAACCAAACGATTTTCTTTAGGGTCATATCTCACTTGGTGATTTTCCAATACGGTTGGATGGATTCCCTCGTCGCCCCATACCTTGAGTTTTTCTGGGTTGTCTTCAAACTGGTTCATCACATCATCCCGCAAGGGAACCCTATCAATCTCTGGACGCTCCGGAACTTCTGTGCAGAGCTGCCGCATGATTTGATTGGTGATGTTGCGGCGCATTGTCCGCACATCAATTCCAGCATACTGGCACAGCATCTTGACGGCTTCTTCTTTCGATACATGGTGATATTTCATCACAAAGGAAAGTACGCTGCCGCCCTGATGGCATCCAAAACAGTACCACCTATGGGATTGTGGTGTAACGGAAAATGAAGGGGTTTGCTCATCATGGAAGGGGCATAACCCAAAAAGCTCCTTGCCTTCTGGCTTTAAGTCTACGAACTGGCCGATATATTCACCAATGTCTACCTCTTCCACCAGTTCAGAAATTTCCAAACAAACCCCCTCCTTAGTACGGTTCTTTTGGTTTGTGTTGCTTGGCTTCTGTGTAAGAAATCAGATTACCGTTAAATTGCAAGTCAATGTACTCATCATCCCGCATCTGTTCTCCGTTACGATTAAATACCACCCTCAGCTTTTTGTTCCCGCACGCCGTACCATCTTCCGCAATCTCTTCAGGTGTCTTATCCGTTATCATAGCAATAGTGGAAGCGTTACGGGCGACCTTGGCGCTATCAGCCAGTTTGCCAGTGGAGGTTGCCTGAGCAGCGCCCAAACCCGCTACATCCATGTCTCCACAAATACTGTTCTTAACGATGTCAGTGAGTCTTCCCAGCTCTTGATAGGAAGCAAAGGCGTCCCCTTCCCCACTGCCTTTAAAGTAATCAATAATGATGACGTCCAGGCCAATGGTGTGCTTCGCTCTCTTCGCTGAAGTATAGATGCTTTTTACATCGAAAGTTGGGAGGTAGATGTGGATCAGTTTTTTCGTTTTGAGCCATGCAATTGCTTTTTCAATTCTGACCTTGTCATCCTGAGAGTACTTTCCCGATTTCAGCATCTTAAAGGGGATTCTGGTCAAGTGTGACAGTAAGCGGCAAGTAAACAGCCTGGTATTCAGCTCGCTATCGATATATAAGACGCTTTTATTTTGCTTTAGCAAATCAACGGCACAATTGAGAAGCATGATGGACTTGCCAGCTTTTTGCTGCGCACCAAAAATAAACAATTCTCCTGGTTCAATGGTGGCATACTCATTTAGTGTAGGAAACTTAAAAGGAATTCCCACTGCCCCACTCTCTTGGCGCTCTTGAAGTTCCTCCCAATAAGAGTCAACCACATCGCTATAGACGGGAAGATCTTCAGACGAGGTGAATTCCAGCATGGTATTGTCTAAGGCGCTATAGATTTGCTGTTCGAGCCCCCCTTTGCCCGAGGACAGACAAAGAGAAGTGCAGTCCATGAGCTTGCGATACATTTTTCTCCGGAAAGCACATTCACAAACGCCATCCGCTAAAAGTTTGTATTCCTCTACCGTATTTCTGGCAATTTCAGGCGCATACAGTAAGGTCTGCTCAAGGTCTTTTTGCGTATAAGGGACGCCATACCGTGTTTGAATCTCTGTGGCGTTAAAAATGTTAATGAGGCTCAGCTTGTCGATGGTTGTTACTCCCTTGCAGGCTAAAGAGGTAATTCCGGCATACATCATACGGTTGTACGGCTCCGTAAAATAGTCTGGCTTGAGATTCTCTGAAAAAAATGCATAGTCCGGATGAACTACAAGAGTGGCTACAATACCCGCTTCGCTATTCAAGTCCTTTACTTCATCAATATCCAAGGTTTCACCACCTAAACAATCATGTTTTTATAAATGCAGTGCTCTCGCATATCACACAGATACCTGCATCGGAAATAATCTGGATTAGGATTCCATTGACTGGTTCGCTCAATCGCCGCAATCAACTCCGCCGCCCAGCTTTTCGTTTTTTGAAGCTCCCCAAATCGAAATGGCTCCCAGATCATCTCTTGAGATCGGAAGCAGTTAAACCCCAGCTTGTCCGGGTATTTATGGTAGATTTCATAAATCGGGATGGCATACAGGTATAACTGCCTCAGATAGGAATCCAGAGTAGCGCTTTCTTTTTTTGTCTTCCGTCCTTTAAGAATGCGAGATTTGTGATCCACAATACATAACTCGCTGTCCTGAAAGTCCAAGTCAACAATTCCTGTAAACAGTTTTCCAGACGTCTCAAACTGCACTTTGCGCTCTACCCCATTTGGTTTTTTGCAAACGGGTTGAAAAGAAGAGAGGTATCGATACCCTTGTGAATAATAGTTATTCCATGTAGCAGCCTTTGGCGGCTTCGCCTTGATTCCCTTAGAAAATTGATCCAGGTAGTACAGCGGCAATTGGTTTTTTGATAATTCTCCGCAATAAAACATCTGCAAGATTTTATGGATGAAGCTGCCATACTCCGCAAAAAAGTTAGATTCGCTGGGCAGACCTTCAATGTATTTTAAAAACCATCCGTAGGGGCAATCTTCAAAGGCCGTCAGCCTGGAATAGCTCCAGGTCATATTTTCAATAATAAAGCGGTAATTCAATGTCGTCTCCCCTGTTTATACCTCCCACCCACCCTGCTTATGACTATTTATTTAGAAGGGGAGATCATTTTCTCCTTCCAATGGATCATCTGCTGCGGGCGCCGGTGCTGGTTTATTGGCGGCTTCACTGCACTGCGGCTTATTGTCTCCGCAAAAACTGATATTGTCGGCGACCACTTCAAAGGCTGTGCGGTTATTGCCATCCTTATCTTCGTATTTCCGGGTCTGAATGCGTCCCTCCACGGCGATCATCTGGCCCTTTTTAAAATACTGTTTCACAAACTCCGCAGTCTTGCGCCATGCTACCACATTGATGAAGTCCGCCTGCTTTTCTTCTTTGGCGTACTGCCGGTCAACTGCCACCGTAAAAGAAGTGACGGAGTTGCCGCTTCCAGTCTGCCGAAGCTCCGGATCGGCGGTAAGACGCCCCATAAGAACACAAACATTCATTGCCATAAATCAATCTTCCTTTCTGGTAAAATAGTCGTTGAGATTCTGTAAGAGCCCGGTAGCTACAGGAATCTGCTTGATAGTGCGATAATTCACTACCGGCTTCCCATTCGCCTTGCGGTTAATGGCCTTGGCGACGATTTCCATAATATCGTTACGATTCCCGTCCGTCATCTTCTCTGCCAGCAGGACGTCAATCTGTTCAATGAGATCTTTGAGAATGGCTGCTTGCGCATCCGCTTCTGCCTTTGCCTGTTTGGCCTTCAAAGCATCTGGATCATCATTGGTAGTAGATACATTGAAGAACTTCAGCAAAAAATAGCGGTTCATGTAAGTCAATCCAGAGCCAAAACACTGGCTGGCATCAGATTGCTGCCCCACCAAGGCAAAGGGGACGCGGATAGTTTCCTGGGGATTATCATTGTTGACCCACACAAATACTGTATCTGCCTGACCCAGAATGTCATTAACTGTTTCCGTGTATGTCTTCTTGGCCGCTTTGTCATACTTGGTTTTCTGGTAGCTGAAGGGGGTGATTTGCATAGTGCCAGGGACAATCTCCGGATAAAGAGTTAAATGGAGCTTGTCCATCTCTTTTTCAACTGTAAACAGGATTTCTTCTTCTGGGGTGTAGTTGTACCCATAGCCAGATTTGCTCTTCTTTAGCACACCACCAATCGCATGACGAACTCTCTCAATCTTCTGGAAAATATTCAATTCTTCCATTTGGTCACTCCTTTACTTCATCAATATAGGTTGCGGCACTGTCTGCTACGTGAAGCAGCCAAGCCAAAGGATACTGCTCATATGCCTGATTAAGAGAACGATCTCCTACGGGCTTATCATAAGGGCCCATATGATTATGGATACAAACAGCCTCCTCCGGTGTCAAACGCATAAAGCGTTCAATCAGGAATACCGATTTTGCTCCATGTCCGCCATAATGGAACTTCTCATCAAACTCATAGCAGGTTTTTTGCACCCACTTCCCATCCTCCTTTACGTTGCGAAACCCCTTTTTGTAACAATTTGCCTTTGTCAGGTCATGGAATAGAGAAATGATAGACAAAGTTTCCTTGGAGTCCGTGAGTTGGAACAGCTGGTTGAGCTGACAGAGCCGGTCATAAACATGAAGGCTATGGGTCAACAGACCTCCTTCTTCATTTAAATGGTAACGAGTGCTGGCCGGAGCCGTGTAGAAGTCAGATTTCTGCTCTAACCAAGCAAGCAGCGCGTCAATTCCCTCCCTTTTGATATTGGTTCTGCAAATCGCTTGAAACCGTTCTTTATTTGTCAATCCTCATCCCTCCAGTAATGTTGGCGTAAAAATCCTTGAAATTGATTTTGTATGCGCTCCTTATATTTGTTATATCTTGGGTAAACAAATAAAACGCCTTCCGCCGGAAAATAGAAACCCAGTCGGATTTTGCGATTGCGAACATAGATGTCACCGTCTGCAAACTCTACATTCTTTACGTATGGAAAAACAATCAATTCATACGGCTCCTTCCGCAATTTATAAGAACAAACATTACCCTTATTTTTTACACATAGCTCTTACAGCGGCGCCAATCAGCAAATAAACCTGCGCATAAGGTGTTACGCCGTGTGTTTTCTTCACTTTGCTTTCCCACTCACCAATAGTTCCTGTAAAACACCCGCAGCGAACACAGATGCTTCCATCTACCATATGGAAGAAATAAGTGGTACGTCCCTCTGAACCAAACCCTCCGACGGTGTACATTGCCTGAAACTCCCCAAATTCACATTTACAACGCTCGCCGAAGGAGCAACGCCCGCCGAAGGAGCAACGCCCGCCGAAGGAGCAGCCCTCGCCGAAGGAGCAGCCCTCGCCGAAGGAGCAGCCCTCGCCGAAGGAGCAGCCCTC
>ERZ1090879.580-NODE-580-length-22594-cov-49.619859_pt1 | contig 22594 bp, 14 predicted proteins | sample MGYA00478472_ERZ1090879 | MGnify/ENA primary metagenome ERZ1090879 (study PRJEB33644, sample SAMEA5815723) | chicken gut metagenome | biome: Chicken; feature: Gastrointestinal Tract; material: Caecum | place: Ireland | collected 2019-01-01 | study: A study of the... | reverse complement strand
TTCCCCCTATAATAATTCCTAGTTATTGTAGGAATAAATAGCGTTTCAAATAATGATGCCCCAAATCCTGTCCAACTTTTGTGGTACATATAATTATGGAAGTGATCAAGTCGCAAGCAATTCTTTGCTACAATGAGACGTCACCTTGAAAAGGAGTATAAAAACTTTTCAACCTAGATGTTTGTGCCAATCAAACAACCTTTGGTACATTTTAATTTAGTCAACAAACGTAAATGAAAATCCGGATACAATTATCCCCGCTCGTGACGGCGTACGTCACGGGCGGGGATTTTATCTGATAAGTAATTTCTTGTTAGTTTATTATAAATTTCCCGACAAAATCGGCCATCCGAAAAAGCGGGAAAAACGGGTACTAGCCATGCGGTAAAATAACGGCATATCACAGGGGAGGGAATGACATGCTTCCGATACGAATGAAAGATGACCTGAAAAGCGGAGTAGTGCTCGAGGGAGATCCCTATCGCGTATTTCTGGAAAACGAGCAAGAGGATATTGTATGGATCAGCAGCTGTCCGTTGAAACATGGGACGGAGAAAGGGCAAAAACACGGTTTTGTCATGCGCGGGGACAGGCTTTCCGAAGGGAGTAACGCTTGTCTTAAGCAGAGTGGAACGGAGATCGCTCTATGCGGAGAACAGGTGTCCTTACACTTTCCGTTTTCATTTTTGCAAAAATTGGATCAGTATGATGGCTTTCTGCATGAGGAATATTTCGGAGTGCTGCAAAGCGATTGCGGCATTTTATACCCGACGTCAAATGGGTTTGCCGTCGAGGCGCGTGGGAAAGTTAAAATTCAATTTTCTTCCAGCGAGCCAGTGCATTTATACAATCTGGATGAGTATTGCCTGATTTTCGATCACAACGACAGGATCGCTTTTTCGGTCAACTGTATTCTGGAACAGACACAAGCAAGACCGAAATTTCATATGGAGAGCAACGGGACAGATCACGTCGTCGAGGTGACTGCCGCGAGTGGACAGGGCATGATTCTGACGTTCAATGCTTATGTGCCGAAGCGGTTTTTTGATACGCCGCTCGATGCCGGAAATCCGTCGCGCAATCACGTGTATGCGGAAAATGCCTATCTCGGCAGGGAGGAGGATGGCGGACAATGGCTTGCGCTGCGTCCGGATTGCGCCATGTTTTCTGATCTGTATGACCGTGACCTGAAAGATGCAAAGCTGTTTTTTCGCAATCTGAACGGGGCGCTGGGCAAAGTGTTTTACGGGGAGCTTCGCTTTTTTTGGTGCACCTATACGACGGTATGGGAGACGCGGGAAATGCCGCGTGAATGGCTGGAAGCCGAAACGGTGACGGAGGAGTCCGTTGAAATCGATCTCACATCATATTTGCGCGGACTTTTTTGTGAAAGAGCGCAGGCTACGCCCGGCATCGTCTTGCAGTCGACCGTCCCATTGGTGCTCCCGACGGGGGATAACTATCTGTGCCCCATATTTCTAAGGCTTCGGTTTGAGCGTACAAACGCCCAAAAAGCGAGAAAATAAGCTGCCTTCCTTGTGATATTCTGAAAATATGGTCGCCGTATATGGCGATCAAAAAGCAAGGAAAGGAAAAAAGAATGGAGGAACTGATTCATTTTTTTACGAAGGGCGAGGTCGTGAGCACCGTGCTGGCAGTGGTGATCGTGATCCTGACATCGATCATTAAGATACCCATAAAAAAGTTGGCACAAAAGCGTGCGCTGCCCGCCAAAGTCACCCGCTTCATTCCGCTTATCCCGATCATTTTGGGCGGCGTGCTTTCGGCGCTCGTGACGTGGGTGAAGAGCGGAACACTCGGGGATGAATTCTATGAACTATGGCTGTGTGCAACGGGATCGAGCATTGCGCTGTATTCGATCTATGCCAATTTTCGGGACAGCGGGAACGTGGACTTTATCGATCTGCTCAAACAGGGCATCTATACCCTGCTGTGCAATAAGTTGAGCGGCGGAAAACAGGCGGAGCTAAAGGCGCTCGCCGAAACGATCGCCGACAGGCTGACATTGTCCAAAAGCGGTGCAAGCGGCGATTTCTATGCCGAGATGCAGGAACTTTTGAAAGACTATCTGGACAGCGAGGAGATCGGAGAAGTTTCCAAACAGGCAGAGAGCATCTGGACGGAACTGCACGGCGAAACGCAGCATAACGAAGAAGTGGAAAAGATTGCCTGTACTGCAACGGAGAAATACGAGTATGAGATCCGTAAAAGCCGTACGGCAACGCAGACGTATACCAAGGAACAGAGGGAGGAGAAACAAGATGAAACTTAAACTCAAGCGCCATACATATACGGGCAGGCTCATCGTCTTTGAAGGGACGGACGGCGCGGGAAAGTCGACCCTGATCGACAAAACGGTGCGGTATCTGCATGAAGCGATCGGCTGGGGCAAAGTGCTTGTCGTCAAACAGCCGACCGACCTCTCCAGAAAGACGCGGCTGTTTCAGAAGATGATGTATTGCAGGAATCACGAGGAGATCGACTACCGCGCGGTACAGCTGTTGATGCTCTCCGATCGGATTCAGCATCAGCATGAGGTGATCGTGCCCGCACTCATGGCGGGGAAGACGGTCATCTGCGACAGATATATCTATACATCCGTTGCCAACATGGAGTCGCGCGGCTATTTGAGAGAGCGGTGGTTTTATGAGGCGGCAAAACACATCTTGCAGCCCGATCTGTGCATTCTGGCATATGCGGATCCCGCATTGGCGATCGCGCGCATCAAGGCCCGTCCCGAGGAGGCGCGCCGTCATCTGGATGAAGCATTGCTCAGGCGGGTTTCGGAGTATTTTCTCCGCCATGCTGCCGGGTATCGCATGCGCGTCGTGCATACCGACAGGACGCCCGACGAAGCGTTCTCGGATGTACGGGAGCAGCTGGACGTGCTGTATCGGGGGGAATGATGAAACGCGAACTCAAGGGAATTTTATCTGTCTTACAGGGAAAACGGCGAAACGTCGCGGAGTATGACTGGCACTACGCGTTAGGATTACTGCTGCTCAATCGCGTGGGCGTATCCTTTTACCATGCAGCGCGTGAAACGCAGACGCTGCTTCCCCGGCAGGTGAACCGGATCTTGCAGGGACTGGAAGGGCAGCAGGTGCGCCGGAACCGGGTCATGGCGAAGTGGATATCCGATCTTTCCTATGAACTGATGAGCACCGGCATCCGGTTTGCCTTTTTGAAGGGAAGCGTGCTCTCCTATTGTCCGTTTCACGGTCAATCCTTGTACCGCTTTGGCGAGCGATCGTCCAATGATATCGATCTTCTCGTTTCCCCGGACGATCTCGGCGCGCTCGATCGTGTGCTTGGCCCCTTCGGTTTCGTGCAGGGGGAGTGGAAAGACGGCAAAATCCATCCGTTCGAAAGACGGGAGATCGTATACCGACGCATGACGCGCGGGGAGACGGCGCCCTATCTTGTGGCAACGCAGAGTGAGGAGACACCGTTTATCGAATTGGACGTCAACTATTCGCTCGGCTATCTTCCGAGCGGGGACGCGGCACTGGTAAAAGACCTGCTCTCCGATTGCAAGGAATATGCGTTCTGCAACGGCGGCACGATCATGTCGCTGACAGAGGAGAAGTTTCTCTTGCATCTCATCATGCACCAGTATAAGGAAGCGACGCTCTATTGGATGGCGAGCCGTCATAAGGACTCGCAGCTGTATAAGTATCTCGATATCGCACGGATGCTGAACAGGGATATCGTGGATCTGCAGAAGTTTGGGGCGCTTGTCAACAGGTACGATCTGCAGGAGCAGACGGCATATGTGTTGTACTATTGTAATCAGCTGTTTCCGAGCCGCGAAGCGGACGGACTGATGCGTTCGCTCTGTCCGCAGCGCGTCGAGGAATGGGACAACGTGACGGACGCGGAACACAAGACGGCATACCGCTGGACAAAGGGGATCTATGAACGGGTGGGAGTCTATGACAAGGCACGATATCTTAAAAGGCTGTAATACTTTTCTGAAAGCGATCGCAGATGCGCCGGCGCTCTCCTGTGTGGAATATTATTTCATTCCATGGCTTCGAGAGTTTACCGCCGTGGAAGCATTGTACCCAGAGACGATCGTCTCCTATGCGCAGGCAGAGGAGATCATACAGCGCTCCTCCTATGCGTCGCCGCAGGGGATTGCGCGCGTGCACGAAATTGCAGAGCACTATGGTATTGTGACACATGAAAAGTGCAGATATAACGAGGAACCGCCAAAGGAAAACGAACTATGGCTTCTGCGCGTCGATCCGAGTTTCTTTCGGGGCACGCAGCGGGCATGGCGGGAAGATCACTATGTCAGGCTGATGACGGCGACGGACAGGCAATCTTATCTGGTCAACGCGTACCCGCTTGAAGTGCGGGAAATGGATAGGCAAGATATGAAATGGCTGCACGGAGACTGTCTCGTCTATCGGTTTCGTGTGGAGAATGAGGTGCGTGTACCTTTCGCCTGGCAGCAGACGCAGCTTCCGGAAGCGATGCCGACAATATCCGTCATGCGGGATGCATTGCTGTTATATCGTGTGTCTCTGCGGCGACGGAAAGCTTGTATGCCGAGTGCCGCATTGGATGAGCTGATTGCGTATGCAGATCGCCTCTTTTTTGCAAGCGCCATGGCGGCAAAGAAAAATCCGTATGACAAATCGCTTCCTTTACTGTGGAGAGAGGATCTCGTTAGAGAGGAAGAAAAATTTCTGGAGAAAGAGTGATGCAAGATATGTTGAAAAAGCTGGAAAAAGTCTTAACGAAGGTCACGGGAAGGAAAATTTCCGTGCAGGAAGGGCAAGATTTCAAACGCGATCTCGCGGTCGACAGTCTTTCCATGGTGGAACTTGTGCTGGAGACGGAGATCGAGTTTGGTGTCACCTTTGACCAGTCGGAACTTACCGAAGAGAACCTGGCAACGACGTCCGCATTTATGCGGTTATTGGAGAAGAAAGTATGAGAGGCTCCGGGAAGTGTGAAATGGCAGATGCACAGATCGGCGGACGATCGGGGCAGGCGTTTTTGCAGGATGTGCAGGAAGCAGCGAAGGGAATGGGGGAGGGAAGCGTTGTTTTTGTCCGGGAACGGACGAAATACGAGCAAGCGGTACGGATTGCCGCGGCATTGCTTACAAAAAAGACAGTTGTGCCGCTGTGCGATGATTACGGCGAGGAGAGAAACCGTGCGATCGCGGCGCAGCTTTCAACGGGAAAGCCGCCGAAGGGAGTCGCGGCAATTCTGTTTACGAGCGGGACGAGCGGCATGCCCAAGGGGGTAATGCTCACGCAAAGAGCGCTCGCATGGAACATACGGGCGATCAGACGATATATGGGGGAGCGGAAACGGAAGATCTTTATTTTCCGCCCGCTCATCCACAGCGCCGTCTTTACGGGGGAGCTGCTGTATGCGCTTGCAAACGGTTGGGATATTGTCTTTTGGGATGGCGCATTCCTTCCCGCACAGATCGTTGCGCAGATGAAGGAAACCGGCGCGGAGATTGCGGGGATGACGCCTTCTCTTCTCAAGGCATTTTTGCGCATGCGGCAGGCGCCGCCGCTCAAAGAGATCATACTGAGCGGAGAACGCCTGACGCGTGATGACACCTTTTACTTTGCAGAGAAATTGCCGCATTGCAGGTTTTACAGTGTTTACGGGCTTACGGAGTGCGGGCCGCGCGTCAGCGCGTTGCCGCCGGAAGAGTTTACGCAGTATGCGGGGAGCGTCGGGCTGCCGCTGCGCGGGGTCAAACTGAACTGCGTGGGGGAAGAGCTGTTTGTAAAGACACCGGGCAGGATGAAGGGTTATTTTGCCCGGTCTGAACTTACAAAGCAGAAGAAGCTGCATGGCTGGATCGCAACGGGCGATACGGCGCGGATCGTTCAAGGGCGGCTGTACATTTTGGGACGGAAGGATGACATGATCATCCGCAGCGGCATGAACATCTATCCTTCGGAAGTGGAGCGATTGCTCTGCCAATGTGAAGGCGTGGAGGAATGTATCGCCTACGGTAAGCCGGATCCCATCTGCGGAGAACGGGTCGCCGTGGATTATTCGGGCACTTGCAGCCGTGAGGAGCTGATGACATATGCGATCATGCATCTGCCCGCATACCTCGTTCCGAGCGAATACCACAGGCTGTCGGAGCTTGAGCGGACGGAGAGCGGGAAACTCAGACGGAGGAAAAGAGAATGAATGTGTTGGACGGTATCGGGCAGCGCAAATCGGTAAGATCGTTTGCCAAAGTTCAGATTGCACGCAATAAAATCGATGCCATTCTGGAGGCAGGCACCTTGGCTCCCAGCGGAAAGAACGGTCAGCCGTGGAGATTTTTCGTTGTACAAAGGGAGAAAGACCTGCTGCGGCGCATTGCAGAGCAGACAGTGTATCACGCATGGGTCTCGGAGGCGGATTGTCTGATTCTTGTCTTTTTGGATCGGGAAAAAAGTTATCACGAGATCAAGGACGCACAGGCAGTCGGCGCGTGTATGCAAAACATGCTGCTTGCGGCGGAGGAATTGGGCATCGGGGCGTGCTGGAACGGAGAGATCCTTCGCAATGCAGAGGAAGTCAGAAGCATGTGCTCTCTTGCAGAGCGCTACCAGCTGATGGCACTCCTTGTGCTGGGCTATGCAAAGGAAAAGCCGCAGGAAAGGACGCCAAGACTGCCTTTATCGGAGGTCGTACTGTCGTATGTATAAGCTGAAAATCCCGAAGGTCGATTTTCCGATGGGGCCTTTTCCGTTCCCGCTCTGTTTTGATATGACGCTCGCGCTGTTGCTCGCATATCACGGACTGGATTATCGTGCATGTTTTTCGGAATGTTATGCGGCGGAGTTTCATCCGGAGAAAAGTACTTTGGAAGAGCTGCTTGTCTTTCCCGGCTATGACCGATCAAAGTACGAGCGGGCAGGGATCGTGATCGAAAAGCAAAAAGTGACATGCGCGCAGGAAATTGCGACTATCCTCAGGGCCCAGTTGCTTCAGGGAAGTCCTGTCATGCTGCATTTTGACGGATATGACTGTCCCTGGGATAAAAATCTGTTTCGCAGGCAGCATAACGAGCATACGGTCTTGGTAACGGGGATCTCCCGTGGCGGGAAGCTGCTCAAAGTCTGCGATTTGCTCTTCCATAAGCATCAACGCACGGTGTGGGCGAAGCGCGTGATGCGGAACTGTCAGTTTTATTATCAGATCAAAGTCCCCATCACTTTGCAATACGATGCCGACCGACCGCCGCGCAGCTGCTTGCAGGCTTTTTATCAGACCTTACTGTGTTTTATTGACGATGTGGAAGAACATACGGAATTTCTTGCATTGGAGAAGGAAGATACCATTGCAACCAAGTTGTTCAGCCTTTTGCAGCGCGGGAGGATCAGCCATCATTTTTATAGCCTGTATCTGAATTTTCTGGTGGAAAATGGGAGTGTGGGAGCGAAAAAATTTTGCAAAAGCATGCACGAGGCACAATATGTATGGGGAGATTGTTTATTTTATCTGCTGCAGTCGAATGCGGAGCATCGCTACTGTCCCCATGAAATGATAACGCATTTCAGGGCGTTGGCGGAATGCTATCGGAAGATGAGCGCTCTGCCCGAGGAGAGGACAGCATGAGATTTCTGCGGGCGTTATGGCAGCTGACAGGCAGACGTTATCCGCCGTGGGCGTTGTTGCATTCTCCGGAAGCGCTTGGCGTGGATTCCCTGACGTTTATCGAACTCATATCGGAATTGGAAGAAGAAACGGGGCAATGTTTGGACAAATTTGCTGCAAAGTTGTATCGGACAAAGTTTTGTCGTTGGAGCGGCATATTAAAAGAAATGTGGAGGGAAGCGATGAAGGAAAAACAATTTTTTGCAGATGACGGGGAGCTTGCTGTCAATGCCATATGTGATCAGCGGCGCGGAATGGAGGTAAAGGCTGTCTTTCGTCGCTACGATTTAACGTGGCGTATGGAAGATAGCTCTTATCGGGAGCATTTTGCAGCGGCGTACAAAACACTCGTTGCCGATACGGATGTCAGATTGTACTTTGCAAGCGAACTCTTCCGCGGACCGATCATGATAAGAGAGCAGTCACAGAAATATGACTATACGATCTTTCTCATGGACAAAGAATGTCGTCTTGCGTTGCATGAGGACGGCAGGACGCTGCGGGTCAGACAGGCGGATGGGATCTCCTATCTGCTGGCACAGCCGTATATGATCGATGGCGCAGGAAAACTCTGCCACGACGTACGCTGTCTCCTGACGGAAGGGGAGGGCTATTTGTTGAAAATACTACTCAATCCCCATTGGATGAATGAAAAAGAGCGACAGCTTCCCATGTCGATCATACTTTGAAAAGAGCCCGAGGATTCCTCGGGCTCTTTTCGTATGAGCGAAAAAGCGGGAAAAACGGGAGGGGGAAATATGGTAATCTCTGAGTAGACCCCGGGAAAGGGGCAAACAAGGAGAAATAAACATGGAAGAAAAAGAAACAATGGGCGTGGTGCCCGAGGAAATGCAGTCGGCGACTGCAGAAGGAGTGAAGGAGGCGATCTCGCTTACTCCGAAGCCGGAATACAGAGAGTACGGAGAAGACATGGCGGAGCGCCGTGAAGGACGGCGCGTGATCCGCATGGAAGGCGGGAGGACGAAGCTGGTACTGAGCTCCGAGGCAGAGGAATACCGCGATACGGACGGGAACTGGCAAGATACGGACAATACGCTGGAGTACCGCGCCGCAGAAGAAGATGACTTTGCGGGGTATGAGACGAAGGGAAACAGATATCGCGTACGTCTGCCGGAGAACGCGAAGAATGCAATTCTGATGCGTGTGCAGGAAGGCGAGAGCAGACTGGATATCAGGCTTAAGGAGCGCTGCCGCACGGCAAACGGCGCACTGGCATCACGCAAGGGAAAGGTAGTCAACTATGAGCGCAGCGTTGGCGAAAAGGGCAGGAAGTGCGGCGAGATCGGGTATCGAGATATCTTCGAGAAAACGGACGTCAGGTATAATCTGGAAGGCGGGAAGATCAAGGAGAGCCTTGTCGTCAAAGAGAGGCGTGAAAGCTACCGCTATGAATTCTGCATCGAGACGGAGCAAGCGGAGCTAGTGCGGGAAGAGACGGGCGCGATTTTGATCCAACATGGAGAGGAGCAGCTGTTCCGTATTCCGGAGGCGTTCATGGAGGACGCGAACGGAGAAGTGAGCAATGCAGTCACGTATGAACTGGAAGAAGAGAGCGCGGGGCATTATCATTTTGCGATCGTTGCGGATGCGGAATGGATGAATGCAGAGGAGAGAGCTTTCCCGGTGCTCATCGACCCCACGCTGGAGGGTGTTTTGGGGGTCAATTGGAAATGTATTAGAAAAAATTTGTCCACAAATGTACATGAGAATTACTCTAATCTTTTATATGTAGGTAAGTCTGGAAATTACCTCTGTCGCGGGTATATCAGATTTAATTTGGATGATATCCAACTCAGTAATATTGCCAGCGCCACGCTGTATCTTACAATTTCGTATGGCGGAAAGAGTCAGTATTATGTAGCTCAGGCACAGGAGAATATGCCGAGTCAACCGACGTTTGTTGATCAGTCTCCCATGCGCGATATATTAACGTTTGGCACAGATGGAGACAACAGAATTGCAACAGCTGATGTTACTGCCATAGTGCGTGATTGGTGTACCGGAGCGGATAATTTTGGGTTTGTTATTTATGGCGATGACAGCAATACCGAGGAAATGTTGATCGGAGGCATGAAACTCATCTTGACTTATCAGGATTCAATGGCTAAATCGAGCAGTTCATTTCAGAAAAATAATGCGCGAAGAGCCGGCAGTTCAGCTGTTGATCTGTATGCCGGACGATTGCTCTTTGAGCATAAGGATTTCGAGTTTATGTCGGAGATCCTGCCACTCAATATTTCGCATGAGTACAATTCGGATCATAACTGGTACGAATACAGCAGTAGTATGAATCTGGGAAAAGGCTGGCGATTGAATGCGCAACAGAGAGTGTCCAAAAAATCTTTTCAGGATATTAACGGGCAGGACATCTATGACTACATTGATGGAAATGGTTTATTGCATGAAATTACCAAACAGACATATTTTGAAGAAACGCCAGGGTCAGACTACGAAACGAACAGTACGAGAAAGGTAAAGCGGTATGCGGCAGACGGGGATAAGTCAGAATGGAGCACGAAGGAAGGGTTAGTATTGGACGATACGTCCATAGGAGATGAATCAGACTTCTATATTCTCAAAGACAAGTCCGGGGTTGACAATTATTTCAGCAAAAGCAGCGGGTATCTGACAAAAGTGTCTGCTCCCGGCAATAAAAACTATACCATCACCTATTCGGGCGGGAAAATCACAAAGGTCACGGACGGCGCGGGAAAGACGGCGACCTTGGAATACACAAGCAGCAATTATTTGAACCATATTGTTTGCGACAATAAAGTAATGTCGTTTTCCTATACGAACGGATATCTGACGAAGATCACCTATCCGGACGGAACATACACAGAATTTCAGTATTCCGGGGATCGGCTCATCCGCGTGAAAGATCGCTCGGGATATCAGCTTGTGTATGAATATACCGATATCGGGAAAGTTATCGGCATCAGGGAGGAGATCGCCAACGAGACGATCGGCAGCACGGTAACGGCGGCACGGTGCCCGATATCCGGCGATTGCTGGGATATTGAGTATCTGCATCCGCTTCAGACACAGGTTAAAAACCGCAATGGCCTCGTCATGGAGTATATTTTTGATGTTGATGGGAACACGGTCACGATGTTTGAAGATAATCGAAGCTCTTCCTCCTCGCAGAAATTCTCCGTATGCGGCAAGGCAGTTTACAGGCAGTCGCTTGTCGCCGAAGAGAAAGAGGCGGTTTCCAATCACTATAAGACCAAGATGCAGACAGTGGAGGCAACGCTGTATGCGCAGGAAAATCTGATCAGATCGGGTGTCGAGGCATGGTCGTATAAATATAATCTTGTAAGCGGAGTGGACGGTTCTTCTTCGGAAGCATATGTGGAAGGCGGCACTTCACTTAAAATAGTCGGAGGTCTGAACGCGGCAAAGTCGGTGCAGTATGATATAGGCAGCGTGAATGCTGGTATTTATGTGTTCGGGTGCTGGGCAAAAGCAGAAAACTCTCTTGCGAGCGTGGAAAAAACATACGACAATGCAAACGGCAGACATTTCGGATTGCTGGTTACACTTGATAAGGGCTCGGCGGGAAAACAATCTTACTACGCTTCCTTTGATCCCTACAATCGGGATTGGCAGCTTGCGGCGATCGCGGTTGACATCACAAGCGCCATTCACGTCTATGTGAAAGTGTTGTACGAGCGCAACGAGGGAACGGTATATTTCGATCACGCGTTTGCGGCAAAGACGGACGGCGGCATTTCATACATGTTCGACAGCAATTATACGGAAACGCATTACCGCGGCTATTCGGTTGCGACGCTGTATGATAAGAACATGAACGATCTGCAGAATATCATCAGCGAACGCGGCAAGACCGCTCTTTACCGAACAACCAACACGTTTGACGGATACAACCGTCCTTTGGTCACGACGAACTACCGCGGCATCAAGACTACGAGAAGCTATAATAAATATGGCGAACAGACATTTCAGACGGTATCAGCCGGTACGCTGAAAATGCAAGAACAGAATGATTATACGACTTGGGGCGATCGATTGGAGCAAACTGTTAATTCGGACGGTTCTGCAACAGACTTTTCTTACAATACCGATGGTTCGTTAAAGAGCAGTACGCTGCCGAGCGGTCAGGTCGTCTCGTATGCCTATGACAGTATGGGGGAAGTCACATCGGTCAGCGCAGTTGTGGACGGCGTGACCAATCAGAATGAGATCACCTACAAGTACGGCTATGTCACCAGACTCAAGCACGGGAATACGACGTACGACTTTACATACGACGGCTACGGCAGAGTCAGGACGGTCAAAGCGGGCGGCACGACCATTCTCACGAATACCTATACCGATTTCGGCAAAAATTTGGACGGCATTGCGGGCGCGGTGAGCAAAGTTGTCTCCAAGGACGGCATGAATCAGACGGTCACGACGTACACGGACAAATACGGCAAGAGTCTGGGAACCAAGCAGGGCAGCAGCGCGCGCAGCGTGGAGGAGTACGACGACGCAGATAATCTAACCAAACATATTGACAATGTTTCGGGGACGGAGTATAATTATGAATACAACGAGCTGCGCGATATCACGTCGTATACGGAGAAGAAGGGAACGACGACGCGGGTGCAGATGAGCAGCACATACGATTCCCTGAACCGTCCCGAAACGAGCAGTTACACGGTCAACGGAAAGAAGTATTCGTATAAGTGCAATTACACGAGCTATCCCGACGAAGAGCTGAAATCGTTTGTAACGCCGTTGGGGACGGTAACATACGGTCGTGATGCCTTGCAGCGTCTGACGGAGCGTAAGCTGCAAGGGCAGTGCCGTACGTTTACGGAGACGTACGAATATCATCCCAATCTGACGAGCAGCAGCTGTACGACGCAGCTGGTCAGGAAGCTGGAGTTCGATACCGGCACGCAGGTCTCGACGCTGGAATACAGCTACGATGCGAACGCGAATATCAAGACGATCAAGAGCGGCACTTCGGAACTTGCATCGTATGAGTACGACGGGCTCAATCGCCTGAAGCGGGAGAATATCGCAGGCGAAAAGACAGTAGAATATCACTACGACAGCGCAGGCAACCTGACGAGCAAAGAGGAATACGCTTATACGACAGGCGACCTCGATACGCCTAGGACGACGAAGGCGTACGTCTATGCAAGCGGGACTTGGGGTGACAGGCTCACATCCTATAACGGGGAGAGCATTGTCTACAACGCGGCGGGCTATCCCACGACCTACCGTGGCAGCGCGCTCACCTGGAGCAACGGCAGCCTGAAAAAATTCGGCGCGACGACGTTCTCCTACAACGATGCGGGAATCCGAATCAAGAAGGGGACGACGGAGTACTTCGTCAAGGGCAGTCAGATCCTTGCGGAAAAGCGCGGCAGCGCGGTCATCCACTATTACTACGATGATTCGGGCGTAGCAGGGTTTGAGTACAACGGGCAGAAGTACTACTACCGGAAGAACCTGCAGGGCGATATCCTTGCGATCTATGATTGCTGCGGGAACATGCTCGGCGAGTACAAGTACGATGCCTGGGGCAATATCCTTTCGCAGGGCGGCTCGGAACTTCTGACGATCAATCCGTTCCGCTATCGCGGATACTACTACGATACGGAGACCGGGCTCTACTACCTGAACAGCCGCTACTATGATCCCGAAACGGGCAGATTCATCTCGCCCGACGACGTGGACGTGCTCAGCGATACGCTGACGCAGCCCAACGGGCTGAACCTGTACGCCTACTGCTATAACAATCCCGTCATGATGACCGACCCGGACGGCGCATTCACGCTGACGTGGTGGCAGAAACTGCTGATCGGCCTTGCGTTCATCGTGCTTGGAGCGATCGCAACGGCGATTTCGGGCGGATCGTTTATGGCGGCGTTCGTGTGCGGGCTGACATATGCCGCCAAGAGCGCGGTATCCGGTGCGATCATGGGCGCGGTACTGGGGTGTCTGACTTCGGCGTTCCGCGGAGAAAACGCGCTGGAAGGTCTGCGCCAAGGCTTTGTGGACGGTTTTGCGGATGGGTTCATGTGGGGCGGTATCACGGCAGGACTGTCCAACGTCGTCAAACCCGGCAGCTTCTGCTTCATCGCGGGTACCAAGGTTCTTACCGATCATGGGCATAAGAACATCGAGGATATTGAAGTCGGCGATCTTGTTCTTGCGTATGACGAGGAGACGGGCGAGACTGCCTACAAGCCTGTTGTACAACTGTTCCGCAACACGACCAAAGAGTGGTGTACTGTCTCCGTTCGCGGGAATGACGGCGAGCTTTATGAGATCACCTCGACGCCGGGGCATAAGTACTTTGTGCCAGGGAACAGGGTGCGCAAGGACAGCCGCGCATTGGAGCATGCAAGTTATGTGGGTCTGAGCGAAAAGTGGGTCTCTGCTTGTGACTTAAAGCGCGGTGACAAGGTTCTCCTCTCCGATGGCACGCTTTGCGAAGTGGAAGGCGTCTCCTGCAAAAAGCTTTCCGCGCCTGAGACGACCTACAACCTCGAAGTCGCTGATTTCCATACCTATTATGTTTCCGATGCCTGTGTATTGGTGCATAATGAATGCTGGGGGACGACAAGGCGAAAATATTGGAAACAGCAAGCGAAGAACCCCATTAATACGGGTAAATACGAGATATCTAGTTTCAATATTGATAGAATGGCTAAAGGCAAGGCTCCAATCGGTTATGATGGCAGGAGCGTAGAATTGCATCATATTTTTGGAAAATCTAAAGATATGAACTCTTTTGTTCAGCTTACAAGAAGTGAACATATAGCCTTCCACAAAACATATGGATATAAAGTGTTTCCAAATATCTTCGGAGGCGGTTGATTATGAATAAAAATGAAGCGTTTGTACAAAAGTTTTTATCTGGCGAAGTCAACTGTGAGTTGTTTTTGCAAGAATATCAAAGACAAGCAGTGTTACGGCAATGCCTTGATGATTTTTATGCTGAGGGCATAAAGCGCGGAGCGCGCGAAAGGCTGAAACCTCCTTTAGATACGCCTGAAAAATATATGCATTGGATCATAAAGTGTACAAATATTTTTTTTAAGAGAGCACAGCTGTATGATTTTGTCTACTGTTTATTTGCCAGTGCGGGTCGGGAACAAATAAAATATCCAAAGTATGAAGAAGATTATTTGTTTGCATTGGATGCAGTTCCTGAATACGCGGCGGGAGATTCGGCAGTGAACTATCTTGAGAAAGTAATATTTCCTTCCGTGCCACAAGGCCTTTCTTCATCCAAGCGGGCCACCCTGTGTCGCAAAAAGATAAGGGAGGCATTTCATATTGAAGGACGGCATTATCCGCATTGGGTGCAGGAGGCGGAATGGCCGTTTCGCGACGGCAGGCCCATGCGTTTTGTCAAGCAAAAGACGGACGGTGAGCTGGTGACATACACCTTTGTGGATGATACAACGGGTGAAGTCGAAACGGTAGAGCAATACTATTGATATGATGCACTGCTAAGAAAAGCGGACAGGGATTATTCCTTGTCTGTTTTTCTTATTAAGGGGTTCTTTTCGTATGAGCGAAAAAGCGGGAAAAACGGGAGGGGAAAATATGGTAATCTCTGGGTAGACCCCGGGAAAGGGGCAAACAAGGAGAAATAGAATGGAAGAAAAAGAAACAATGGGCGTGGTGCCCGAGGAAATGCAGTCGGCGACTGCAGAAGGAGTGAAGGAGGCGATCTCGCTTACTCCGAAGCCGGAATACAGAGAGTACGGAGAAGACATGGCGGAGCGCCGTGAAGGACGGCGCGTGATCCGCATGGAAGGCGGGAGGACGAAGCTGGTACTGAGCTCCGAGGCAGAGGAATACCGCGATACGGACGGGAACTGGCAAGATACGGACAATACGCTGGAGTACCGCGCCGCAGAAGAAGATGACTTTGCGGGGTATGAGACGAAGGGAAACAGATATCGCGTACGTCTGCCGGAGAACGCGAAGAATGCAATTCTGATGCGTGTGCAGGAAGGCGAGAGCAGACTGGATATCAGGCTCAAGGAGCGATGCCGCACGGCAAACGGCGCACTGGCATCGCGCAAAGGAAAGGTAGTCAACTATGAGCGCAGCGTTGGCGAGAAGGGCAGGAAGTGCGGCGAGATCGGGTATCGGGAAATCTTCGAGAAAACGGACGTCAGGTACAATCTGGAAGGCGGAAAGATCAAGGAGAGCATTGTCGTCAAAGAGAGGCGTGAAAGCTATCGCTATGAATTCTGCATCGAGACGACGCAAGCGGAGCTAGTGCGGGAAGAGACGGGCGCGATCTTAATCCAACATGGTGATGAGCAGTTGTTCCGTATTCCGGAGGCGTTCATGGAGGATGCGAACGGAGAAGTGAGCAATGCAGTCACGTATGAACTGGAAGAAGGGAGCGTGGGGCATTATCACTTTGCGATCGTTGCGGATGCGGAATGGATGAATGCAGAGGAGAGAGCTTTTCCCGTCCTCATCGACCCCACGCTGATCAAGGAGACGGGCGTTACGCTTCGCTGTGTGGGCAGGACAACGAAGACGAAGTACAACGCCGCAGGCGTGGCATGCGGAACGGAGACAGTTTACGCAACGGAATCGGTCAACAAGGTTGGCAAGAGCGGCAATACGGTCTATCGCAGCTATGTCAACTTTGATTTGGGAAGTGTAGCGGCACAGGATATTCTGGATGCAAAGCTTATGCTGAAGCTCTCCAATGAAGAGGAGCCGGAGCTGCATTTCTTTTGCGCAAGAGCGACGCAGTCAACGCAAAACACAGTCGATTTTGTCAACAAAACTGCCGCAAAAGATACGTTTTCGTATAAGCTCATTTGGGGAAACAATCTGCAGGCAGAGATGGATATTACGTCAATTGTGCGAGATTGGCGGAACGGAGAAAGCAACTTCGGTATTGTCCTTTACGCCGATGAGACGGTGGATGGCATTTTAACACTTACGAATGCAACATTACAGATCACATGTCAAAGCCAAAGATCGAAGGCGAGCAGTTCGTTTCAGAAGAATGATGTGCGCAGAGCGGGCAGTTCGGCAGTTGATCTGTATGCCGGACGACTGCTGTTTGAGCACAAGGACTTCGAGTTCATGTCTGAAAGCATGCCGATGAATATTGCGCACGTTTATAATTCTGACTACCGTTCGGAAGAAGTCAGCGGCAGCATGAAACTTGGCAAAGGTTGGCGACTGAATTTCCAGCAGTGCATGGAGGCAATGGAATTTTCAGGTTACAGTCAGGATTCTGAACATACAGCTTATGTCTACACGGACGGCTGCGGCGTACAACATGAGGCTGTCCGCAGATACTATGAGATTAAGAGTGGGGACACGCAATATGATTCTTCGGAAAGACGATTCAAACAGTATATCGAAGAACCAACTTCTGTTAGCGCGTTCGATTATTTGACGAAAGAGGGGCTCCATTACGAGACTGACAACTATGTGCACCAACTGCATGATAACAGCGGCGGATTTATTGATTTTGATGCGCCAAACGGTCAGATCGCACTCTTGAATGGATTTTGTAGAAATGGCAAAAAGTTGTGGATATCAAGCGGAAGCTGGTATAAAATTGTGACTGTGACTGACGGCGCAGACAAGGTTGCAACTTTTGATTATAACGGTTCTGGATACCTTGTAAGTATCTCCTGTGAAGGCAAGAAGATTTCCTATAAGTATTCGGGTGACAAACTGATAAAAATCGAATATCCGGATGGGACGTGCACGGAATTCAGGTATTCCGGGGATCAGCTTGTCCGTGTAAAAGACCGTTCGGGGTACCAGTTGGTATACAGCTATTCCGCGGAGGGCAAGGTCATCAGCGTCAGAGAAGAGGTGGATAATACGATCATTGGCAGCACGGTGACGAAGGCGCTGTGCCCGCAGTCTGGTGATTGCTGGGATATTGAATACCTGCACCCGCTTCAGACGCAAGTTAAAAACCGTAACGGTCTTGTCGTGGAATATATTTTTGATCACGATGGCAATACCATCACGGTATCGGAAGCGGAACAGTCCGTCTCTGATTACGATAAACAGTCGCTTTGCGGTACGTCGGCCTATCGCAAAGAGGTCAAAATCAAGGGAGATTCATCGTCGAGCTATATCACAAAAAAGCAAGTGATCGAAGCCACCCTTCATCATCAGACGAACCTGCTGGGCCCGATTGAGACATGGAAGAAGCTTGGGACGACAAGCGCTGACGGACCCTCCACGGTCTGCTATGTAGAGGGCGGTAAATCGATGAAGCTTACCGGGGCGCTCCAGGGTACCAAAATTTTGCAGTATACCATCACAAATAAAATTTCAAAACAAGGCGTCTACGTGTTCGGCTGCTGGGCAAAGGCGGAGAACTCTCTGGCAAGCGTCGACCGTGAATATGTCGGTTCGGACGGCAGATATTTCGGGATTTTGTTAACCATAGTTCATGGAACGGGCAACGCCAAGAGCTATTACTATGCCTCGTTCGATCCGCATAATACAGGATGGCAGCAGGCGGTAATTCTCGTTGACTTTGGAGATATATCATATGTTCAGTGCTATTTGGAAGCCATCTATTCACACAATGAGGGTGACGTGTACTTTGATCATGCGTTCGGCGCACTGACGGACGGTGCAATCGCCAATACCTATGATAACAATTATTCGGAGACGCGCTACCACGGCTATACCGTCACTACGCTGTATGACAGTCTCATGCATGTCGTGAAATCGTGTGCCAAGAGAAATGGCGATGAAAACTATTTTGCGACGACGTATAACTACAGTACTGCCAATCAGTTGGTCAGCACCGTTGATCCGAACGGGATCGAGACGGTAAACAATACAGACACTGTAAACAATGACAACAATGAAAACGAGGAGAAGACGAGTGTCCTAGAGAAGATAACTCAGAAAGGGAACTTAAAGCTGCGTGAAACAAGCGAGTACGACGATGGTGATTATCTGATCTGCTCTGTCAACACGAACGGCTCGGAGACGACATTTGACTATAATACGGACGGCTCATTAAAGAGCGCGACGCTCCCGAGCGGACAGACGATTTCGTATGACTATAACACGATGGGGCAGCTGTTATCGCTTACCGCAAATGTGAACGGCAAGTCCAACGCGAACAGTATCACCTACAAATACGGCTATGTCACCAGGCTGCAGCATGTCAGCACGACGTATGATTTCACCTACGACGGCTACGGCAGAGTCAGGACGGTCAAGGCAGGCGGCACGACTGTTCTCACGAACACTTATACCGATTTCGGCACCAATCTGGATGGCGTTGCGGGCGCGGCGAGCAGGGTGGTATCCAAGGACGCCATGGGTAACACGGTCACGGCGTATGCGGATAAGTACGGCAGAGTGATCGCCAGCAAGAAAAACAACGAGGAACTGACAAAAGAAGTCTACGATCTTGCAGGAAATTTAACTAACCATATTGACAACGAGTCGGGAATCAGTTATAATTATACATACAACGAGCATAACCAGGTAACGGAGTACACGGAGAAGAAGGGCAATTCGACGCGCGTCAAAACGAGCTGTACCTACGATACCTACTATCGCCCGATGACGAGCACGTACATCGTGGACGGCAAGAGCTACTCCTATTCCTGCAGCTATGCAAACAGCCTGGGCGATGAGCTTTCTTCGTTCACAACGCCCTTGGGGACGGTGACGTACACGCGGGATGACTTAAAGCGCCTGAAGTCCAAGCGCTATACCTGTGAGAAAGTGTCAGCGTTTCAGTCCTACTATTACGCACCCAACCGTGCAGACGGCACATATACGTCGCAATTGGTCAGAGAGCTGTATTTTACAGTGGGCAGCAATGTCCAACGCCTGTCCTATACCTATGATGCGAGCGGGAATATCACCGCGATTGAAGATAACGCCGGGGCGGTTGCCTCCTACGAATATGACGGACTTGGACGCCTGACGCGGGAGAATATAGCAGGTGAAAAGACGGTCGTCTATGCATATGATAATGCGGGGAACCTGACGAGCAAGAAAGAGTATGCCTATACGACGGGAAATCTCGGTGCAATCAAGGCAACGCACAGCTATCAGTATGCAGGCGGGACGTGGTGCGATCGTCTGGAATTCTATGACGGTGCGTGCATAACCTACAATGCTGCGGGATATCCTACCTGCTATCGCGGCAATGCGCTCACGTGGAGTGGCGGCAATCTGACCAAGTACGGCAATCTTACGTTTGCGTATAACGATGCGGGCATCCGAACCAAGAAGGGGACGACGGAATACTTCGTCAAGGGCAATCTGATCCTTGCGGAAAAGCGTGGCGACACGGTCATTCATTACTACTACGATGATTCGGGCGTAGCTGGATTTGAATACAACGGGCAGAAGTATTTCTACCGCAAAAACCTGCAGGGCGATATTATCGGCATCTATGATTCCTGCTGGAACCTGCTCGGGCAATACGAATACGATGCCTGGGGCAACCTTCTTTCGCAGATCGGCTCGGAAATTCTGAAGATCAACCCGTTCCGCTACCGCGGGTACTATTGCGATACGGAGAGTGGCATCTACTATCTGAACAGCCGCTATTATGATCCTGTTATCGGCAGATTTATCTCGCCGGATAGTATTCGTTATTTAAATCCGATGGCTAACAATGGATTAAACCTTTATACATATTGTGGCGACAATCCTTCTAACTTATTATATAATTGCGCACATCATGGAAGATTCAATGATCAAATAATGAGCGTTAATTATCTTGAAACAAATGCTCAAATGGGATCTAAAATTAATGTAGTAAATGCAATTTCAAGTGCATTTGCAATTCTTGATCAATGGTATAGTTTTCTCAGTAGCGTTCCTGATGCCTTTTTGAATTTCTTTGGCCCAGATGGATTCGGCCTCAAGTCATTGAATAAATATGTCAACGGGTTGAAATACTTTGGGACGGGTATGCTTGTTGTTGGTTCAATTCTTTCGTGGGGCGAAAGTGTTCATTCTAATTTTAGTAATTCCAACTATTCCATCGCTGAGGCGATTGGCTCTAGTATATTGGATGCAGGTTATTTTGCTATTAAGGGGATGTTGACTTATGGCGCAAGTAATTTAATAGGAAAAGCGGCTATTGCTTGCGGGACTGCGGTAGGCGGTGCTGCTATAGCATATTTAGGTGCTAGCTTTGGCGCGGCGCTTGCAATTGGTTCGGGGGTTGCCGTCATTGTCGGAGTTGTGGGAGCTGTAGTAATTTATGTGCTAAGTACAATAGTGGATGGATTATGGAATGATTTTAAAGAATTCATATTTGGTTAAGAAAAAAATTAAAATCTATCAAACATCTTTCCTTCAACGGGGACTGGCGGTTTTCTCCGTTGTGTTTGTGGCTGCGATCTATCTTACAATCTTGATTGTCAACCCCAATCTCTATCTCGTGATCGGTGGTGCCGTTGTACTTCTGCTCATTGTCTGCATTTTATATTTTTCAACATTTCGTGCCTATTTGTTGTTTGACGGAAAAAAAGGGAAGTTCCTGATCAGGGGATTTTTTGGGTATCGAAACCGCGAATTTTTGCTTTCCGATTTGAGAGTGCTAACAATTACCGATCATCCGAAATATAAAGGGCAATATACGCTTGATCTGAATGTAAGCGGCAATGTTGTGCCATTTGATTTTTGGTGGCATGCTCCCGGTTTGCAAGGCGGCTATATGAACAGCGAAAAGCAAAAAAAGAGGCTGCAAAAATTTGTCGCGGAATGCAACGCATATTTGTAATTGGTTTAGTGGGAGAAACGTTAAGAGGCAAGGGAACTTGCCTCTTATTTTAACTAACCATATTGACAACGAGTCGGGAATCAGTTATAATTACACATACAACGAACATAACCAGGTGACGGAATACACGGAGAAGAAGGGCAATTCGACGCGCGTCAAAACGAGCTGCACGTACGATACCTACTATCGCCCGATGACGAGCACGTACACGGTGAATGGCAAGAGCTACTCCTATTCCTGCGGCTATGCAAACAGCCTTGGCGACGAGCTGTCGAGTTTCACAACGCCCTTGGGGACGGTGACGTACACGCGGGATGACTTAAAGCGTCTGAAGTCCAAGCGGTATACCTGTAAGAATGTGTCTGCATTGCAGAGCTATACATATGCGCCCAACCGTGCTGACGGTACGTATACGTCGCAGCTGGTCAAAAACCTGAATTTTACAGTAGGCAGCAATGTCCAACGCCTGTCCTATACCTATGATGCGAGCGGGAATATCACCGCGATCGAGGATAACGCCGGGGCGGTTGCCTCCTATGAATATGACGGACTTGGCCGCCTGACGCGGGAGAATATCAGCGGGAAGAAGACAGTAAAATATTACTACGATAATGCGGGGAATCTGACGAGCAAAAAAGAGTACGCCTATACGACGGGAGCGCTCGGCGCGATCAAGGCAACGCACAGCTATCAGTATGCAGGCGGGACGTGGTGTGATCGGCTGACTTTCTACGACGGGGAGTGCATCGTTTACGATAGTGCGGGCTATCCCACGACCTACCGCGACAGTTTGCTTACCTGGAGCAGCGGCAATCTGACCAAGTACGGCAATCTTACGTTTGCGTACAACGATGCAGGCATCCGAGTCAAGAAGGGGACGACGGAGTACTTTGTCAAGGGCAATCTGATCCTTGCGGAAAAGCGCGGCGACACGGTCATCCATTACTACTATGATGACTTTGGCGTAGCCGGATTTGAGTACAACGGGCAGAAGTACTTCTACCGCAAGAATCTGCAGGGCGATATCATCGGCATTTACGATTCCTGCTGGAATCTGCTCGGGCAGTACGAATACGACGCCTGGGGTAACCTTCTGTCGCAGGTCAGCTCGGAAATCCTGAATATCAACCCGTTCCGCTATCGCGGGTACTACTACGATGC
>ERZ1090879.575-NODE-575-length-22696-cov-89.432357_pt1 | contig 22696 bp, 14 predicted proteins | sample MGYA00478472_ERZ1090879 | MGnify/ENA primary metagenome ERZ1090879 (study PRJEB33644, sample SAMEA5815723) | chicken gut metagenome | biome: Chicken; feature: Gastrointestinal Tract; material: Caecum | place: Ireland | collected 2019-01-01 | study: A study of the... | reverse complement strand
GCCGTACCGCCGTAGATCTGTCCGACAGGTTTGGTGTTGTCAAGCATAATCGTCAAATGTATGCTTTCGTTTCCTGCAATGTCCACAGAATAGAACTCATATGTCCCGTCGCCCGCAAGCTGTTCCCCCGCCGTATAAGCCGTGAATGAATTGCTGCCAGGCTTTTTCACATAGCATTTGGAAACTCCGCTCAGCGCGTCTGTTGCCGTGTATTTTACATAAGCTGCCCCTGTTTTCGCGCCGCTTGACATTGATTGCGTGCCGCCGTACACTGTTCCGACAGGCTTTGTGCGGTCAAGCGTAATATTGTATGTCTGCGACTGATTGCCGGCACCGTCTACGCAATAAAATTCATACTTTCCGTCAGCGGTAAACTGCGTACCGCTTGTATAGCTGATGAAAGAACTACTGCCCGGCTTTTTCACATACATAGCCGACACGCTGCTTGCATTATCACTGCCGATGAATTTAATATACGAACTATTGACAATGCTTCCGCTTGGCTTTTCTGTTGTCCCTCCGTACACCATTCCGGTCGGTGCGGTATTGTCAAGTGCGATGCTGTATGTGCTTGACTGATTGCCTGCCCTATCTACAATGTAAAACTGATACACCCCTTCTGTCGTCAGCGGACTGTTGCTTGTGTAAGATTTATAACTCGTTTCGCCCGGTGCTTTTACATAGCAGTTTGCTACGCCCGAAAGTGAATCCGTTGCTACGAACTTAATATAAGCACCTTTGACGGAACTGCCGCTCGATACGGAAGTCGTTTCCTTATATACCGTTCCCGTAGGCACTGCGGTATCAAGACATACGCTGCTTTCCGCAGATACATTTCCTGCATTATCGTAGGCACGGAAATAGTACCAACCATTTGTTGAAGTCGCAGGAATAGTCGTCCCAGACGTATAAGATGTCCATGTGCTGCTCCCCGGTTTCTTATACTGCAAATAATTTATTCCGCTGCCCGTATCGGTCGCTGAATAAGAAAAGGCTTTATTAGTGTAACTTCCCGATGAAAGCGTACCGCTCGTGCCTTTGATTGTACCGGTCGGCACAACACTGTCATAATAAACATAATAGTAGGACGATTGATTGCCCGCCTTGTCTACGGCATAGAATGTATACCTTCCGTTTGTACTTCCTGCCGAAATCGTTTTAGAAGTTGCCGTCGTGGACGAATAGATACTCGCGGTCGGCGCTTTCCAATACAGTTTGTCGATACCGCTCAACAAATCGCTTGCCGTAACCGTAAATGCCTTGTTTGTATACTTGCCCGTTGTGGAAACAGATGCCCCGCTGATTGTAGGTCTATTTTTATCTACAATAAAATTGAATGTGACCTTTGTACTTGCATCACCGATCATACCGGAGTAATCCTGCCCCGTTGTCATAGTCAGCGTATAGCTCCCATTAGTGAGAGTAGGCAACGTATAAGTAACCGTCTTTTCGCTCGATTTTGAACTGTTTTTCTGCTTATCCGCACTTGAATATGTAACAGGCCCGGTAAGTGCAAAATCTTTGACGTATCGCGTATATGTATAACGCCCAAGTTCTGTCTTTTTCGTAAGAACGACATCCACCCTGTTTGGCGCAAAATTGAATGCTGCGCCGTCGGATACTGTTCCGGAACCTGTCGCGCCTGAAACGTAGATATAGATGCCTGACGTACCCGTTGCGGTCAGATCAAGTTTGTATTTTGTCGAACTGCTGTAAGCATATGCCGTGTTTCCGCCGGTCGTAGAAAAAAGAAAACCGAACACACAGCATAAAAGCAAACAAAATGCAATAAGCATACCCGCAAAGGTCAGTTTCCTCTTTGTAGTCAATTCTGTCTTTTACCTCCTTTTCATTCTCTGATTTCTAAACGAATGTCTCCGTTTTTCATTTCTTCCACGCGGTCAATTGCGTCCTGTATTGCCGAACCGCGTTCGCTTTTACCGCCTGCGCGGGTTTTTAGCTCCTTCAATTTTCCAATTACTTTGTCATATTCCCCCGACTGAACAAGGACGAATATGTCGCTGTTCTCCTGCTCCGTCGCAAATCCGTGCAACGATTTGGCTATCAGCGTTTGCAGCTTTTCCGTTGCCGCCGACCTACGTCGCCGTTCCGCGATCTGTTCGCGCAATCCCCCGCCGCCGTTTCTGCCGATGCCTGCTCGCCTGCCCACAAAAGTGCGTTCGTTACGTTTTTTCATATCGTAATACGCCGCATTTTCATCGAAGTATCTACCTGTCCGCAAAATCTGTCTGCTCTCCCGCAAATCGTAAAACTTGCTTGCATAACTTGGCGTGAATTTTGCTCGGATTGGCTGATACCCGAATACCGTTACGATTGCATTGCCCATATTCCCCTTACTGTTGAGTTGCTGTAATTCGGACGGATATATGAGCGGGCGCTCCTTGACTGATGTGTTGGAATTCACATCGTCCGCACGCACAGTATTGAACCCGACCGACCTCTGTAAAATACTGAAATTACCGCAACGCTTGGAAAATTCTTCTATCGTCTTATAGTCCGTCGTACCGATAAAAATTTGCGTGTTGCAATTCGATTTGATAATATCTGCACTCTTATCGTCATAAACTTTGGCAAGCTGCGCATAACTCTGAACGACAAGATTGAGCCATATGTTACGGCTGCGCCCTACCGTAATCATCTGCTCCAACTTCTGCACTTTCGGCAACTGTCCGAACTCATCGAGAATAAAATAGACAGGTCTCGGCAGGGAAAGGCTTTCGTATGTATTCGCCTTGTATACAAGTTCTTTATATGCTTGCAAAATCACCATTGCTGCAAGCGTATGCCGCGTTTCCTTTTCGTCCGGTATCTGCAAAAACAGCGCAATCGGCTTTTCCCCCATACTGCCAAACTCTATCTCGTTTTCGCTTGTAAGAGCGCACAGCGACATATCCGCTAACATGGAAATTTTATCGAACGTACTCGACAAGTAACTGCCCCGCGTCTTTTCCGAACTGTCGAGGACTTGTTTGGACAATGTGACCGCTCTTGAAAGCGGACTGCGCCCACGGAAATAGTTGAGCATTTCCGCACAATCATTTTCCGTATTTGTCGCTACCTTCATAATGGAATAGAAGTTATACTTTTCCTTTGTAAGACCGTTTTCCTGCTTTTCGCTATCCTCCAACATCGCAAGCGCAATGGCGAGAATAAAGTTCTTTGCCCCACTCTCCCACATAGGTTCGTTTTTGTTTGTGACCGGACACAATACTGAAACAATGTCGTTCAGATCCTCATAGACAACATCATTGAGTTGTTGCTTTTTTACCTGTAATGCGGCATCCCTCTTTTTTGGATCGTAATACAGTTTTCCCTCAAACTCATAGCAACCTTTATCCTCATGCACTTTTACTTCCTTTTCAAGATGCAGCATGCGTTGATAGTTCAGGTATGCTCGTTCCAGCGGATTCCAACGCACCGAATTATATGGATTGCGCAAATCGAGAATCTGTACCTTGTATCCGGTCTTTTTCAGTTTCTTTGCGTGCAACTGATACAACTCCCCTTTCGGATCGGATATAAGCATGGACGGTTTTGTTTTACTCTCCGCCAAAATTTGTATCGCTGGATTGACAAAAGTCGTCGTTTTGCCGCTACCTGTCGTACCGATGACGAGCGTATGCGTGGGCGGCGAAAAAGTAACTTTTAATTTCTTTCCCTCCTCATACGCCCGAATCGGTATCCCCTTTATCTCTTTTTGCGGCAACTCGTCATATGATATAATCTGAAAATTCTGTTCAATCTCGTTTTCCGTCTGAAAGTGCGCCTGTTCTAAATTTGCAGAAATGTCCTTGTCCCGTTTGTTGCCCTTGATGATATTCTTGGAATTGAATATCCAATAATGCGTGTAATAGTAATACAGCACGATAAACAGCGCCACCAAACAGAACGCACCTGTATACAGGAATGTCTTGCCGTCAAAAAGCAACCTCGCCGAAAAATTCAGTTCAAACCCGCCCTCAACAAAACAGTTCAATGTAAATCCAAAAAAATAACAGCAGAAAAACACTACTCCGAAAATAGCCGCCCACTTAAAAACCCTCGCCCTCTGTCTCCATAAGAATGAGAAAAACTGCTTTGTCTTATCTTTCACCCACCTGATTACTCTCTTGAACATTATTCGGCCTCTATCACTCCTTCTTCTACCAACCTCTCATATTCCGCTTTTGCAAGTTTGCGCCTATACTCCTCAAAACAACGAATCGCCTCATCATCCACATCCGCACCAATTCGCACCGCCCGTTCCAACAGATATGACCTGTATCGTTTCTCCACCCGCTTTTTCGATAATTCTCTCTTACATCGGTTCACCTCCCTGTCGCCCTTTTTCTTTATATCCAACGCAGCTTTAATTACCTTGTCGCCCAGCCTGCGATAGATGTCTTTTATATATTTGTCTCCAACAAGATACTTTTCCGTATCCTCTATTTTCTGATCCTCACAAATGCGCTTACGATTCAGGTCAAACCGCGCCACGTCCGCGCAAAAAGCATCGAAGTCCCGTTTTAATCCCGGATTGTTCCGTATAATAAAATTCACGATTTCAACGATCTGCGGACGAAGCGCATCCAAATTTTTGCTCCCGTAGCTGATGCGCCCGTCTGTAGGCAAGGCCCGATACAATACAAGGAGCTTCTTTTTCAACTCCCGCTCATAATCGTTCCACCCGTGCAAATGGAACAATGTCTCCTGCGCTGATTCCGTAAGGTTACGCCTGCTACGCTTTAAGTCAAAGTTCGCATCAGTCAATCGTTCCTCAATAGCTATGCGAAACGCATTGAGCGCATCCTGCGAAATCGTACCGAACCGATAGCGAAGTTCCGGACTGTTTTCTCTGCGAAAGCGCGGCTCCTTCTCAAAAAAACCGAGATGAATGTGTTGATTGTCCGTATTTTCGTGAAGTCCCGCATACCACACCACATTGTCCGACGCTATACCTATGTTCTTAAAGAACTTCGGGAGTTCCAAGCGCAAAAGTTCCAATGCGTCCTTGTACGAAGTCATATATTTATTCCCGAAATTCTCCGTAAAACTGATGACTGCGTGCCAAATATTGCTGTCCGTGGAACGAAGTAATGTACGCAATTCCTTGATTTGCGACTTCTTCATCAAACCGCGTGCATCAAATATCCCGCTACTCTTTTCAGGATTACCGGCATAACCAAGATAGTCTCCCGCATCGATTCCCTTGTTGACGTATTTCAGGAAATCATCTTGCTGTCTGCAAGCATAGAATCTGCGTTCTGCAAGATATTTCGGCTTTACGGAGTGCAACCGATTCAGCGTTTCGTCATTCGGCGCATATCCGATACTCACCAATACATTCGGCACACCCATTCATGTTTCAGCTCACGAGTCTATCCTCGTCCTCCTCCGTTTCCATACTTTCGTCGTCCTCATGCTTTTCTTCTTTTATAAGCTCATCGAGCAACATAGCAAGAAATTCCGCGAATCGTTTTGGCACATCGTCCAAATAACCGAGTTCTATCTGTACGGGTGTGACCGGTTCGTCTTTCAGAATGGCAAAAACCATATTGTAGATGGATGAGGACAAGCGTTCCGACATCTTCAGATGCGCAAGCAGTCCTTCGACATTCTGCTTATTATAAAGGTGCATTCCCTCGATAAGTTCCTTAATTTGCTTGAGTGTTTCCGCGTTGCAGTTGCACTCATGTGAAATGGGAATTGCATTCGCTGCCGCAACCGGAGTCGTGGGAGGCGTAGGAAATTCTTTCAATTTTTCCCGCACGCCAAGTTCCAGAAGTTCCAAAAGCAGCTGATTCTTGCTCTGATACCTGTTCGGATTGAACTTCATAATCATGTTCATTTTTTCGATGAGCTTTGTATCGTAAATGCGCAGCGTAAGTTTAGTTTCAAATTGCCTCATTGTCTTTCTCCTTAAAAAATTTTTTGTTTCAACCGTTCAAAGAATAATCGTACTGTCCTTTGAATCATCTCCTCTTCGTAGCCTTGTACTGCGACGAGAAAACGTACCGTCTTATCTTCACGGAAAAGCGCATACAGCAGTTTTCTTTCATCTGTCGAAAACATATCGAACAGATGATGGATTACATCGGGATAGCCTTGCTCGTCCAGCACATCTTCCAATACATAAAAAAAGTCTGCGCTTGCCTCTACCCTCTCCGATTCAATAGTGCCTTTGTATGCGTGGCGCATACGGGCGATGTGCTTTTTGTAGTTCAGGCGCTTATGGGCAAGCAACATCGATGAACCCAATTTTTCATTGACCGGAATATACATCTCCGTATTTCCGATCAAGGCATTCAGATATTCCATAAATCCTCCTTAATTTCGGGCTGCAACACAACCCTCTCACCTAATAGAGAAAAAACGGCATACCCTCAAGTACTTTTCTTGAAAATTTTTTTAATTTTTTTTCAGCACCTTTCTGAGTTGGTTATATATGCGGGATACTCTGTCGGATATAGCCTGTTCGGAAACGCCCTCTTCCCTTGCAATTTCTGCCTGCGACATGTTCAATACAAAGATTTTCTTTAATGTCCTTTGTTGTAAAGGCGTCAGGTGAGGTATTGCACTTTTCAGGGTTACAAGCATTTGTTTTCGTTCGGCTGCATCTTCACGAGAAATCATGCCAGCCTCTATATCTGCTCCTTCGTCCGCAAATTCATGTCCGGACTCCTGAATTGCATCAAGCGATGTGGTATGATACTCCTCATAAGAATCATTGCGCCAAGCCTCACGTTTGACCTCCATATATGTTTCCGCGACCTTGTCAGAAACCTCAACATATACCGTTTTCCCTTCCCCGTCCTTAAAATAAATACGTTTCATTTGAAATCCTCCGATTCGATTTTTTTGAAATCGCAATCGGACGGATCTCGCCCGTAACAACAAAAAAGCGCCCGACTGCGGAAGAATCCGGGCGCAAGCAGACGGAGTTATTTTTCGGAAAAATAAAAAAGCCCGACAAATAAAATCCGTTTATCTTACTCGGATTCTATTTGTCAGGCCTATATTTCCTTAATTTAAGGGGTGATTATAAGCTATCTCTGCGACAAATGTTCGCCGACATTCCGGTCATTCCTCAACAGCGGGTATGACTCTCGAATGAGGCCCTTATTCGATTGTTGTCTTTTGAAATTATGTAACCTTTTTTAATACTTGTTCTTGTTGCGTGGTTACGACTGTATCGTCGCGGACTTCGGCATATACCGTTTTTTTACATGTCGGGCAGTACATTTCTACCACCGAACCCGGTTCAGCTTTACAAAGTTTTCGTCCGCATTCCAAGCATACTACATACTTTTTCATTTTTCTTGCCTCCTTTCCCCTTTCTGAATAAAGTTTGAGATTTGAGCAACTTCATTGAGGGTTGGGGATTTCCTCTCTCAAAGTACGCTCATCCTTTTTCAGCCTTCGTATTTTTCATACAACAAATTTGTGTACGCAACCCACAACAAGCCCAAGCACTCTGCACTCCTCCGGTGCAACTATAATATCTTTCAACCGGGGATTTTCAGGATGAAGGATTATTCTCCCCTTTTCCGGTCTGAACGTTTTTATAGTTGCCTCATCTCCGATTAGCGCGACGACTGCTTGTCCGTATTCTGCGCTGTCCTGCCTCCGTATCACAACGCGGTCGCCGTCATGAATCCCGATACCTATCATGCTGTTGCCTTTTGCCCTTAGAATAAACAGTTCACCACGCCCGAACCAACTTGCTGGAATTTCGTTATTCGACTCATACTCTTCCACAGCCAGAATAGGTTCACCGCAAGTTACTGTACCAATCTGCGGTATCATGATAGTATCATTGTTTTTTTGAATCTGCCATTCTATACCGATCTTCCCGTTATCATCTTCTATCCTCCCTTCTCGTTTCAAAATAAGTACATACCGTTGTACTTTTGAGAGCGCTGGGAACTCACGCGGAAACTCGTGCATGATTTGACGCAGAGTCGGAGATCTCCCGTTCGTCCTCTGATGCTTTTTGATAAATGCTTCAACTGTTTCGAGCAACCGCTCGTCTACCGCCCTGCCGCCCGTTTTAACACCGCGCATTATTTTCTCCTTAGTAGTAATTTATCTATCGGAACTTTAAGTTCTGTTTGACTGCAAGCGTATTATATCATTTACGAACATCTGTTTGCAATCGGCTCGCGTCCCATAACCGGGAAGTGAAATAAAAAATTAAGCGGTTCGGGAATATTTCCGAACCGCTCTCAATAGTTCTCCTTAACCTTGTCCACATATGCGTCAAATTGTTCTTTAATCTGCCGCGGACTATATATTTTTATTTTTCCGATTGAACCTATCACCCACCGGAAAAACGCAGGACTCACCTGAACCGAAACAACTGTCGTGTAATATTCCTCTCCCTGCGGATATAATTTTGTTTTTCCCCCGAATTTATCGAAAATTTCTTCTATTAAATCCTCATGCACAGTAAGTTGTACTTCGGTCAGTACACCGTTGTACATGGAAAATGCCTGTCGGCGATAAGCATTTATATTAAAGTTTTCAAAGTCCGCTCTTTGATCAATACTCTCTGGCTCTATTCTCAAATCAGCTATGCGGTCTATCCTGTAATTAGCACATCCTTTATGATTATTGTCATAACATACGACATAATAATTCTCGCGGCTAAATACGAGCGCAAGCGGATTCACTATATATCTCTGTCCGTCTTTCCGATATTTGCGCTCCGCTTTATAGGTCAGATAACAGTAGCAAAAAGAGATTTTATTCCCTTGTGCTATTGCTCGCTCAATTTCGTCTATGTAATAAAAAATATATTTGCTGTCTTTCTTGACCGTATCGTAACAGATAAAATTTTGTTTTAATTTCTCCGCTTGTTTTTCTCCAGCCATGCTTGCAAGTCGGTTTACAAGCCCTTCCGTCTTGAATTCGGATATGAACGTTGCTGCCTGAACAGCATCTATAAGCACTTTCAACTCTGCTATATCAAACGGTCTGTACGCTACATAATAGTAGTGGCTTTTTTTCTTGTATGACAGTATCTCAAATCCATACTTGTTGAGTAACGCTATATCACCGGGCAATATTTTACGGGACACCTCTATTCCGCGCGCAGATAGCCGCTCGATAATCTCATTCGTTGACAGTGGATGTTCCTCGTCTGTTTCCCGCTGTAAAATATCATACAGCACAAGGAGTTTAATTTTCTGCTCGTTTGCTCTCGGCATAATTTATTTGCCCTCCATTATACCTTTTGACGGCATTAAACGTTTCTTGCGATATGCAATGTTCTATACGGCAGGCATCCTGCTCGGCCGTAGCCGAATCAACCCCTAAACTTATCAGTAGTTTCGTAAGTTCACAATGGCGTTCATAGATCTCTTCGGCCAAAATCCTACCTTTTTTCGTAAGTCTGATCAACCGCGATTCGTAAGTCACATAGTCCTTTGCTTGCAAATTCTTGATTGCATGACAAACCGATACTTTGGAAATCCGCATTTGATTCGCAATATCCACTGCCCTGACTTTTTCGTTGGATTTACAGAGCCGCAAAATTGTTTCCAGATACATTTCCATTGACTCATTGTGCAGCATTTTTCCCATTATCCTTTGCAATCTGAAAGGCGGGACGTTGTTTCATCCCGCCCTCAAATTTAATTTATTCGATAGCATTCTCTTGCAATTTCTTGGCTTTCTTCTTTCTGCGGACAAGTATGACCGTAACCATTACAGCCGCCGCAACCACAAGCACGCATGCGACGAGGATCACGGCATACCCCCACATCGGCATGGCGAATGCCACGCCGGGAATACAGACGATGAAAGTGCCCGTCCTATCCGTATCAAACTTCACATACCGCCCATAGCCGTCTGCGGAAAGTTCGGTAAGCGCGCCGTCCTCCGCCATGTGATAGACAACGACTTCGTTGCGGTCGTAAGTCATGTTTGCCTGCAAGTACAGCGTGATATTCCCGCCCGGCATTACCTGCGTTCCGTCCGTGCCGACGAGTGAAACGCCGAACACCTCAAAGTTGTCCGCTATGCTTTTCATCTTTTCCGCCGCCTGCTCGTAAAGCGTTCCCGCCGTTATGCGGCTCGGAAGGATTGACGCGCCTTCCGGCAATACACCGTTCGGATCTTCCGCCCTTGCAAGCGTACTGCCGCCCGCGGAGGATGCGATCGTTACGTCGTATTCGGTATAGGACGGATTGCCGAGGTTGGTGAGATAGGTACCGCTTTCCGCGCGGTACACGACGTGATACTCCCCTACGTTTTCAAGCGTTATGGAATTGTTCGTAATTGCCACATCCGTCCGCTCGCCGCCCTGAACATAATACGCCGAAATACTCACGTCAAGGTTCTCGCTCCCCAGCGTGGCCGTGGCGGACGGGATGGGAAACACCGTTCCCCGCGCCGCTTCGTACTCCGCGCCCGCGCTCGTTTCGATCACGGGAACGTATTCCGCGGGGCGTTCGCCGACGTCAACGTAATCTCCCATGCGCGTTCCGGCAGCCAAATTCAGAGTGATGGAAAAATCCACCGTCATGCTCATAGGTACGATATACGCCGTGAAGGAAAGACTGCTTTGCAAACGCTCGGCGGACATGGTATAGGTGTAATACGTCCAGCCGTTCTCCGTCCGCACGGTGTAACCCGTCTGCATACTCCCGCTTTCCAACACCATGTCCGATATGGACGAGCTGTGCCCGAAGGTCATGTAGTAGTTTTTGCCGCTCTTTTCGACGGTTGCCGAGGGCGAAAAATTATCCGCACCCATTGCAAGGCCGTCTAAATTGACGGGAACGGAATATGTGCCGTCCGAACTTGAAACGGGACTTTCCGCATATGCCGTAAGCCCGCCGCCCATAAGAGCGGCAAGCGTTATAAGGCATATAAACATTGCGACGAAAAACGCGATGAGTTTATTCCTCTTCTTTACCATACTTCATTCCCCTCCGCATCCTCGAACACAGCGACGAGCTGCAACATCTTAAACGTGCTTCCGATCGCCGTACCCGTCGTATTGCAAAGTTCGGATTCCACGGTATCGTTCGCAAGGTCAAATATGTTTCCGATTCCCGTAACGGTTCCGTTTTCATCCATGACGGCAATATACCAACCAACGAAGGTATATCCGTCTTTCGCAACGGGTGTTTTTACGCCGGAAACATAGTATCCGTCATTTACTTCTTCCCGCAGGAAAAAGCTGTTGGAATACTGACTGTCAATGGAATAGCTTACAAGCAGACGTTCTCTGAACACCGCCGTGATCGTCAGGTATTCTGCAAGGTCGGGATCATCATAATCCACGGCATCAATCGTATATCTGCCCGTTACGATAGACTGACCGAGGAACCCTCCCGTCCAACCGACGAAATTATAGCCGCTTGGAGCCAACGCCTGAAAACTGCTGAAATCGACGACGTAAACGCCGCTCAAATTCATATAAAGCGTCCTTTGCTGAGTCTGTCCGTTCGCTTCTGCAGTAACAGTAATACCCGGATCCCATATCGCATAAACGACAGGATCGCAGTCGCCGAAGCGAGAAATAAAATCGGTGATCGAATACCCTGCCGAAATAACGGACGCTGCGCGAGCCGAACCGTTTTCTTCCATCGACCAGCCGAAAAAGATATCTCTTCCCGCGGCAAAATCGGAAGACGAAAGTGATCGTATCGCCTGCAACAAACTATACGTCTGCGTATAGGCATGCCCTTTGCTACCGTCGGCAAACGTGTAATCCACGGCATCGCGCATGATCTCATCGGAGAACGGATGCTCTTCATCCGTCACATATGTAACGGACACTTCGCCCTGACCGTCCAGCACATAAACATCCTGCGTCAACGTAAACGAAACTCGTTCCGTTGATGAAAGCGATATCGAAAACATATAAGTCAGTCTGTATTTTCCCGTTTCCGAAAAGGTCATCGAATATTGCTGCCCAGACAGCGACAAACGCACCGCTCTTGCCGACTGCACGTTATTTAACACTTCATTGCTGTCAAGCGAAGCATACTTTGCGGCGCTTACCGTAAGAGCGCCGAGTGAATTACCCGCCATATCATATACATACGGCCGAATAAACGTGTATTCGTATCCGGTAAAGTAATCTTCCTCGTCAACGGAACGGAAATCCCTGTTTCCGCTGAATGTGATGCGGGCAATATACCGCATCGTAAAGGAATGTTCGCCGCGCGTATAGTTCAATGTCAGAACCGCGAAATTGCTTTGGGATATGCTTTGCCACAACTGCTTTGCAAGCCCTTCCGTCATCTCATCCGCAGAATATTCCGACGAATTTCCGTCAAGATACAGCCGATAAGACGAAAGCGCAAACCTGTAATCGCCGCTCGAAGTGTGCAGATAATAATTTCGCAGCAATTCGTCAAGATAATTCTCGGCGTTGAGATACCCCGTCGCGCTTGCCGCCGCGCCGAGCAATGCGCCGTTCGTATCTTCTTCCAACGTCCCGGAATCGTACATGGTGCCGTTGCCGGCTTCATCGTCCGTCACGCTGAAAAACGTGTCGTTTACCCCGTCTGCAGTGTACTCGAAGTAAATATATTGCTTTTCTCCGTAAATGTTGGAGATCTCATAGACGACCAGTCTGTAATCCGTCGCCATCGTAAAATCCGACACTTCACGCGAGACGGCATGCAGATAATAGACGCCGTTTTCTTCCGTGTAATACGCGACTTTCAGATCGTTCAGCCCCGACGTTCCGCTGTCATAATAATCGCCGACAAAGCTCCCGCTTTTTGCTCCCCATGTGTAAGTCACGACGGGATAAGCGTATCTGCTGTCCAAAGTAATCGCTTCGTCCGTTACATATGTATTTTCATTTCCGGCAGAAAGGCTCCAATTCCCTTCCACCGTTATCTGAGGCTCCTCGTACAGTACGGCTTCAACAAGCGAAATTCGTCTGTTCCCCGCACTGCCCGACGAGAAAAGTATGGCGACGCTTTCCTCCATGACGAAAGAACCGTCAACCGATACGGGCTGCGCAAAATCGGGTTCGCCGTTCACCATCCGGTACGCCTGCCAGCTTACGGTGTTAAAATCGGCGTCGGAGTCCACCTTTTCGGCATACAGCTCGGAAAGCACGACCGACTGCCCCGCCCGATACGATTTTCCGAGGCGGTACTCGTCAAATTCGCGCATATTGGCGGATGTGAACGTGCCGAGCGTCATGGAATCGTAATAAAGTTTTTCCCCCTTTTCGGCAGCGGCTGTCGGATCATACCCGAAAATCTCGCTCGAAACCGAGAAATACGCAATGTCGTAGCGCGAGTCGGCAACCGTCTGCGCGTTGGTCGAGGAGGTGGGCGCAACGGTGATGCGGCTGTCGTAAGCCGTCCGCGACTGATAAGAACTGTTCAGCCCCGTTGCCGTGAAAAAGTAATTTATCATGCGCGTGGAAAGACCGTATTCTTCCGTCGCGTCGAACGTCTTGCCGCGTTCGTTCAGATCGTCTATATCTCCCGGATAATACTGTATTTCTTCCTCGGCGATAAAGGCGTCCCCTTCCAAAGGCTCATAATCAATGGAAGTCAGCTTTACGATATGCTCGTAATCTATCGTCATCAAAGTGTGCATTTCGCCCAGATCGACCGCCACTTCCATAAACCCGGTCGGAGAACCGGAAAGCACGAGCGCAGTCTGCAAATTATCGCCGAGGTCGATGATACTGTAACAGTTGCCCGTTTCGGCATGAAATTCCACGGAATACTCTTTATACCTTCCGGCATTGTATGTTTCGGGGTAGTAATCGGACTCGACGCCCGTCTGCCCTTCATAATCGGAAATATCGACCTCGTAACACACCTGCCACGGCATAAAGGTAGCCATTCTGTCGTAATAGTTCGCCGCAAGAGGTTCGAGAAGTTCGCCCAGATAATATTCCGTAATGCCGAAATAGGGATACAGCGGTTTTACGAGCGTGTAGTTCCCGCCTTCGGCAATGATATACGAATAGACGGGGTTGAAACTGTCCATCATCGTTTCCGACATATCGAGCTGCGACATATAGGTACGGACGAGATAGTACCCGTCTTCGAGCGGCACGGACGTATCTTCGAACGGGCGGGAAAAACCTATCAGTCTTTCAATGGAAAATTCTACGGTATACGTCGTCTGCGTCGCAATGCGCTGTTCGTCCGTAAGCCCTTCCGTCTCCCAATTTATCGTGGAAACATAGAAGTAGACAGGCGTGGAAAGATCCATACCCGTAATATCTATATAGAGCGTCTTTATCGTATCCGTGTACGAATCGACGGTATCTGCAATGTAAATATCCGAATCGTTGAGCGCAGAGGCAAGCGTTACCTCATACGATTTATAATCGGAAAGCGAAAGCGGTTCGAGCGCACGGCAGTCGTATTGAATTTTCAGAAGAAGACCGTCGTCCGTCTTTTCGATATATGTTTCATCCGTCACAATATCGTCCGCCCAATTTTTGTAACCATACTCCTCCGCAAGTTCGCCGAGACTGAGAGTATCGTCCATGATCGCAGCATTGTAATCTATATCGTAAGTGCCGTTTGCTGAGAGCGCTTCCTGCTCCCACTTTGCATACAGCACCACATCGCGCATATAGAGATACAATATCCCGTCGGAATACGGCATGGTATAGGAAGAATCGAAATACCAGCCCGAAAAGACATACCCTACCCTTGTAGGCACAGGCAGCGTCGGCATATTCTTCGCCGTGTACGTCATATCGGCGACGGGCGCGTCCGCGTCCTCCGCCACAAATGAAATGGTATATTCCGTATCCCCGTAGACATTTTCAAGAATGTCCTGCGGCGTCTGTCCGTCATAGCCCGAACACGCCGTAAAACATACGGTTGAAAAACAAAGTACGGCGATGAGTATTGCAAGGATAGATTTCTTTTTCATTTTTGTTTGCCTAAAAAAATTTATCCGCGCCCGCCCGAAGACGGGCGCGGACTGTCTCCTTAACTTCTGCAACCAATCAAAACACTTTTCTGTACAGGTCACATAAGAGGATATTTTGAAGACTGTGCTTTCGCATCTGCCATAAACGTATTTTCGGAATTATCCCGACCTTCGAACCAGCCTTCTTCAAAAATTTCAGAATCCTGAGTCTGAACCTGCTCAATAGTCATGTGCTGATCGTAAGAACAATTGTAATACTTTATACTGGGCGCTTCATCCTCTATATCGGTAAATGCGTTTTTATGCACCTTGCTCACCATACCGATATAAATCTGCAACGTTGACCCTCCATAATAAACAGAGCCTTCCATGATTTCATACTCAAATACGTTGGTAGCGAGTGCCGGGGCTATTTTTTCCATCATAGCATCAAAATACCTATACGAAAACCCTAATGCCAACCCAAAGGCAGCGTTAGAATAATCTGCGCCGCCTGCAATTGCCACGAGTTGAGCACCTCTCACCGTAATTTCCGTATCTTCACCGGAAGAGTTTTGCATGGTCTTGGTTTCATTTATTCCGGTATATTTAATGATTGCAAGATTAGGGTTATTCTGCTGCCCTGTACTTGCAAACAGGAACATACCTTCTGTCAATGAGGAAGTTCCCTGGTTCATCAACATCATTTGGATATTTCTCGATACTTCACTGTCAACGGCAGTAAACTGTTTTATAGCTTTTGTCTTGAAGGCATACGGCTGAATATCGGTGAGATCGGCAAGCGGCAAAGTCATTTTAAGTTCTTTTACGCCGCCTGTCGTGTTTACAGTCCAATTTCCGTCGGAATCCTGCACGCAGCCGGCGTTTTCAAAGGCGCTTCTGCCAATAACGGAAAGTCCGCCGGGTGCAATATCTACAAGCCTTAAATTGCCCATGTTCATAAACGCTTCGGCGCCGATCGTCGTGACGGTATTTGAAATATACACTTCGGAGATCCCCGTACCTTTTTCACCCTTGAATGCGCCGTCCGCAATCGCCGTTACGATATGTCCGCCTATCATGTCGATGGTAACGCGGTAAGTACCGTCGGTAAGCTCTTCCGCAGTATCCAAATCAAATCCGGTAACGGTCGCCGTTTTGCCGTCCGCATTGACCGTATATGTAAAGCCGCGCGCCTTTGCATAACATTCGACGGTAATATACATATTGGAAGTTATTGTACCGCCTTCATACACCTCACCGAGATTGCGAATAATTACGTTATAATCCTCTTCGGAAACCTTAGCCGCTGCAAGAATAGCCGCAACGGTCAGTGTATCGCCGCTCTTATAGCTGTCAAGCACACTTGTCGTTACCTCGTTATCGCGCGAATAGGAGACCGTCAGGCGAATTTCTACCGCTTCGCCCGCCGTTACATTGCCGATGAGCACAACTTTGACATTATCTTTAAATTCGTCGCCGTTATGAGGAGCGCCTGATGTGGAAACAAACGCATAGTCGCTTACAGCGGCGGGCATTGCCGCGGCGTCGATCGTGACATAGGTGATCTCATCGAGATTGGAAACGATCGCATAAGAATATCTGCTTGCGCCTTCAACAGGCTCAGCTTCAGGATTGTTGATCACCGACTGCGGCGTGAGTCGCGTTCCTGTGTATGCGGGATAATCTTCCGCCGCGTTGTTATAGCCTACTTCACAGAAAGTAGAAGGCAGGTCGAGATAATCAAAGTCCATCGTAGAAAGCAGATATACCTGCACGCCCGTTACGCCCTCTTCCACGACGAGTCTGCCGTCATCCGTAACGTTCGACTGATACTCCGAGCAGAGAATTTTGCTGTCGCCGTCCACATAGTACAGTCTGCCGTCGTCGTCATACTCGAAATTTTCGTTTTGGGAAAGGTCGAGATTTTTAGGAACGGCTACCATATTGGTTACCGTCGAAGGGACGGTAATTGATATGTTCAAGCCGTTTTCACGATAGGTATTCGTCACAAACAGCGTATCGCGCCAAAAACAATCTATGATCACTTCCAGACCTTCGGGCAGAATCAATTCGGAAAGAGCGGTACTCGGCATATTAAAGGAATCTTCCAACACCTTCAAAGTTGAAGGCAGCCAGACCTCTTTCATTGCAGAAGCACCTCCTGAACGAGTCGAATAAAAATTTGTTATATATTCGATACCCTCATTAAATATAAATACTTCGGCTTGCTGATAACGACCGAGGTCGATAGAAACAGCCACACCAACGACATTGCAGCCAGCCTTGCCTTCAATCGTTACGTTTTGCGAAAGAATAGAAACAGCGGGATAGGTAATATCCGTCGTATCAATTCCCGATACATAATAGTTATCCGTGCCTTCGATTGCCTCATATTCAAGCCCCGGCGTTTTCCAAAGCACGGTCACAACTTCGTTTTTGTCAAACGTGTCCAACGTAAAGTCAATGGCGTTGCCTTCCGAGTCGTTGTAGGAAATATCCTCATCGTCCATATAACGCTTTACGAAATCATCCACCCTTGCATCGGGCGCAGTGGTCTTTCCGCTCGGCGTTACAAGTTCGCTATACAGCGTTTCATACCCGTTATCATAGGTGATCTGCGCCATATATCTGCCGTAGAGCGCGGTGGCGTCCATGCCGTTAGAATACTTCTGCGTGAACGCCGCGTCCGTGTACCAGCCGTCGAATGTGAGGTTCTCTTCGGCTGCGGCGGCTTCCTGTTCCGACGTCGTTTCGGAAAGCGCGGAGAGCGTACCCGCGACCTGCGAAGCCGTGCCGCTGCCGTCCGTAATGTTGAGCGTGATGTTCGCCTCCGCCATAAGTGCGTACACGGTAATGTCGCCCGTTACATTGCTCTCGTCAAACACATTGTCCGCGCTGCAAGCCTCGTCGGTGTACCAGTCGCGGAAGGTATAGCCGTCCACGGTAGGCTCGGCGGGGAGCGTTACCGAGCCGTCGTCGTTGGTATCGACGGTCGTGTACTGCTGCCAGTCGCCCGTCGTGCCGTTTTCGCGCACCATGAACGTCACGGTGTACGTTTCGGTGTTGTTGCAGGCGGCAAGCGCGAATACGCCGACCGCGCACAGCATCACCAGCGCCAGAATGATCAGAATTCTGTTCTTGATCTTTGCCATAAAAACTACTCCTTTTATAAAATATATTTTCTTGCGAAATAACCGTCTTGCGGTTGTTTCCTTATGTTGCTTCCGCCCGTCATATATCGTAACGGGACAGTATCTCAGCGGGCGTCTGCCACAGCACGAACAGATACGGGATGAGCGATATTGCAAGCATGAAAAGCCCGCCTATTGCCATAACGCCCAGCGCAATGCCGACGAACAGCCCGAACGCCATATTCATGACCGCATACCGCACGCACATGAGCGCAAACACGATGAGATAGAACACAACGTACCCTATCATGTTGCTGACGAGCGCCGTAAGCATCTCCTTGAACAGAAGATTGCTCCTGTTCACGCCGATCGCGCGATAAATGCCGTACTCTTTGCTGTTGCGTATGCTCCCTGATTTTTCTATAAAGAACCACACGATGAGCAGCAGCGCGAGCACGACGAAGAAGATGGAAAGATTGCCCGTCGCATCGCTCATGATCTCCGCGTTCTCCCGCTCATACAGTGCATTGATGTCGATACTGCGGATGCCGAGCTGCGAGAGCGTGCTCGTAAGAGAGGCAAGCTGTTCCCCTCCGCTCGTCTTTATCTCGAAGTAGAACTGCGAGGCAATGCCTGCGGAAGAGGTCGTACCCTGCAATGCGTCGATGTCCGGCTGTAAGGCTACGAATATATTTGCAAGCGTATTTTCGTTGACGTAAATGCGAATATCCGTACTCATTACGTCGCGCGTGATCTCAAACCTCTGCACATACATCGGGCGGCTGCCCACGATTTGGATCGCCGTGGATGTACCGGACGTTGAGGCGAGGCGGGAGTTGGTGACATTGACGAGGTAATCCGCCTGCGTGGTGTCGCTCATCATCTTATACAGCGAATTGCGGTTGATCTCCACCGTCACTTCGCTGTCGCCGAGCGTGGAGCTGTCGGACAAGAGAATCTCGCTCGTATAGCTTGTTCCCGTAAAGTCGGCGGCAAAGAACAGGTTGTTGTAGTCGTTGAACTGCACCGTGTTGTACACGCCGAGGAAGTTTACATAGTCCACTTTATTGAGGTACACCGCGGGCGTTGCTCCGTCCGTAATGCCGCTCACGCGGTATTCCCCCTCAAACACGACCAGGAGCATGGCGCGGTCGCTGCTTAGCTCCGGAAGGCGGAACTGCGTTTTCAGCGTTTCGGCGAGCGCGCGGGAAATGAGCACCTCCCCTTCCTCCGGCATCGCGCCGTAGGTAAGTCCCACGCTCTCCGCCGTGTCGTCAGCCTCTATCGCTTTTGGAGCATAGTCCGCCGATATTCCCGAAAGCGAGGCGATCTCGTTATACGAAAAACTGCCCTGCTTATACTGCGTTTCAAAGAAGTCGATATTCTCGTACAGGTTCGTGTCCAGCGTGCGCAGGTCGGTATAGGTATTCATGTTGACGTACACGCTGTCACTGTCAAGCACCTTATTCTCAATTCTCGTGTTCGCAGCCTCGAACGCCATGAGAGAAAGAAAGCACAGCACCGCCGCGATGACGAAGATGAAGATCTGTTTGAAGATGTTTGCCGTCGAATAGGCGCGTTCGCTCCCGTCTGAACGGAACAGCCTGAAGATGCTCTTCCCCGTGAACAACCTGCCGTTGCGCTTTGCCGTACTCTTTGCAAAGTCGGGGACAAGACGGGCGGACTGCTCTTCCTCCTGCGCCTGCGTTCCGCGGAAGATAATCTTCTTTTCGCTCCGCTCATCCAGAACGGTGACGTTTGCGCCCGCCTTTATGTAGATGTTGCCCTTATCGTTAAATACCTGTATGGTATCCCTTGCCGCAGGGGTATCGCCGTAGAACTCTATGTCCAGCGCGCCCTCTTTCACCTCTCCGCGCGGCTTTTCGTCCACATAGATATTGTTGTGTTCGGTATCGTACTCAAACACTTCGCCGAGGTCGGTGTTCTCGTCCAGTCTGCCGTCCACGAGCTTTATGTAGCTGTCGGCATATTTTTTGATGAGCGTTATCTCGTGCGTTACCACCACGACGAGTTTTGTCTTGGAGATCTCTTTGAGAATGTCCATGACCTTCATGGTATTTTCCGCGTCGAGGTTGCCCGTAGGCTCGTCGGCGAGAATGACGTCCGCGCCCTTGATGAGCGCGCGGGCGATGGCTACGCGCTGTTTCTGTCCGCCGGAGAGCGCGTCGCCCTGTTTATTCTTGAACCGCTCCATGTCCACGAGCGCAAGGACTTCTTCGCTCCGCCTCTCTATCTCGCCCTCGTCCTTAAATCCTGCGATGTGCATGGCGTTGCGCATGATCTCGGCTATGGTATAGCCGCGTTCGAGGTAATAATTCTGGAAGATAAACCCTATTTTTGCGTTGCGTATCTTATCCACTTTTCCGGCAACGTTTTCGCCGCCTATGTAGATTTTTCCCTTGTCCTGTCTATCAAGCCCGCCGATGATGTTGAGGAGCGTAGTCTTACCGCTGCCCGATTTGCCGTATATGGCGATAAAGCCTTTTTCGGGAAGTTCAAAGGAAACGCCCTTCAGCACCTCGTTGCGGTTACGCGAGCGAGGATTGAATACTTTGCCGATATTTTCGATTTTTATCATTTGCTTCCCCTCCTCAAGCTCTTACGAATGCTCTGCCCGTTGAGGGATTTATTGAACCCGAACGCCACAAGTTCGACGATTAAGAGCAACATGACTTCTATGAAGAAGTAATTGCCCGCCGAGATGAACGCAAGGCTGCTGCCCGGAATGACCGCGGCAATGAGCGATACGAGCGGCAGAAGCACGAGCGTCGGCAGGAAAATGAGCGCCATCTGGATATACAGCGAGCGGCTGGAAACCTTGTTCGGAATACCGAGCGTTCTGTACACCGCAAAATCCGCCTGATAGATCTTCACGCTGCGCATAAAGATGATGCCGATGAGCACGCCGACCAAAAGGCTTGCGGCAATGAGCGCCACATACCAAAGCACGTTCGACGTGAACACGTCCCCCGCGCTCTGCACATAAATGCCGCTCGTGGACAAAAGCCCCATATATCCTTCGGGCAGTTTTGAAACAGCCGCACGCGCCGCGTCGTCCGAGGGAAAATACAGGCACGCCTGCGCAGCGGAGGAAAAACCGCCTTCAAACATGGCGGCATAGTCCGCTTCGCTCATTTCGACGATGAGTCCGTCAATGCTTTCGTTCTCTCCGCTCGCGTCCGCCACGATATACGCCTTATCCGCCTTTGCCGTAAACACCGCCGTCCGCCCCACCACGTTGAAGTAATTGGAGTTGACAAGGTTGATGTTTCCGTCCGCAAGGTTTTCGTTGACGGCAAAGGTATAGACCGTCGTTTCGTCCTCGCCCAGCCGCACCGTGCTGTTTACCGCCTGTATTTTCAGCCCGTTTTCCGCGAGCGCGCCGTAGCCGAGATACAGCCGCACATCCTCTACCGTGAGCGAAGTTTTTATCTCTATGTTTTCCAGCCCGACGCCCGCATTCGTGAACGCCGCCGCTATCGCGTTCGCGTCCCGATTTGCCGACTGCGGAAGCACCAATACGCCTTCGTTTGCCTGCAAGTTGTATTCATACGGAGAATACAGGCAGATAACTTCATAATTCCCAAGCATATCCCCGCTTTCGGGAACGGTGACTGTAAATTCGGACAGCGTTCTGTCGCCGAGGATATAACCCGCGTTCGTATCATAGGCGAGTTCGTCCAGCGTATCGGCGGAAATGCCGTCCCCCGTGCCGGATACGATGACTTTGCCCTCTATTCCCACGCCGTCCAGCGTGGTCGTGAGCGGCGAGATCAAGCTCTGCCCGAACAGCGCGATGACAAGAAAGAGCGTTACCGCGCACACCGCGAGCGCAAGGCTCATCATCGTAGTGAATTTGGGGCGGCTCTTATAGTTGAGTACGCCGATATGGAGTGTGTTTTTGAAATTATGAAAACGACTGACGGCTATCTGCTCCGTCTGTTCGCTCTCGGAATACGGCGCGGGAGATTCGATCTGTTTATCCTCGCTCACGCTGCCGTCGTAGATGCGCACGCGGCGCGTGGCGTACTGCTTGAAAAATTCGGGGTTGTGCGTGACGACGATGACAAGTTTATCGCGGCTCACCTCTTTCAGGAGCGCCGCCACTTCTTTGCTCGCCTTGACGTCGAGATTGCCCGTCGGCTCGTCTGCGAGGATGACGGGCGCGTCCTTTGCGAGCGCGCGGGCGATGACCGTTCTCTGCTTTTCGCCGCCCGAAAGTTTGCTGCCCCGCCTGTTCATCTGCTCGGTAAGCCCCACGCGGGCGATGAGTTCCTTTGCCCTCTTCTTTCTCTCCTTCACGTCGTCCAAACGTAAAAGCGCAAGCTCCACGTTTTCCAAAACGGTGAGGTTTTCTATGATATTGAAGTCCTGAAAGATGGTGGCGATGTTCTTTTCGCGGTACTTTTCCCAATCGGCTTCGGAATAGTGCGACGTCGGCTCGCCGTTAAAATACAGCTCCCCTTCCTCATAGGTATCGTTCGCACCGATGACGTTCAGAAGCGTCGATTTGCCGCTGCCGCTCTCCCCTTCTATCGTCACGAACTCGTTATAATCGAACGCCAAGTCGATCCCGCGGATACCCACCGTGAGAATGTCGTTTGAATCGTATATCTTTCCGATATTTTCTAACTTTAACAGCACCGAGCGTTCTCCTTTTTCTCTTTAAGAGTTGTTTG
>ERZ1090879.572-NODE-572-length-22748-cov-44.671925_pt1 | contig 22748 bp, 22 predicted proteins | sample MGYA00478472_ERZ1090879 | MGnify/ENA primary metagenome ERZ1090879 (study PRJEB33644, sample SAMEA5815723) | chicken gut metagenome | biome: Chicken; feature: Gastrointestinal Tract; material: Caecum | place: Ireland | collected 2019-01-01 | study: A study of the... | reverse complement strand
ATTATATACCCCCGCAAAAAAAAACCAAAGAAAACCCCCCGGCCCGTCGCGGGAAATGCGTGGGGGCGCGCGGTCAAACCCGCCCCGCCGCCCCGGTGTGGCGTCTGCGGCGCGGAGACAAGGCTCGGCTGATTGCGCTGCCGGTGGGGACGCGGCGTTTGTTGCAAAGTTCTCTTTCGGACGGGCGGTTTGTCCGACGCGGCACAGGATATCCTTGTGAAACCGTGCGTGCCGGGTGCCGATGTCGGGCATGTGCAGGGAGTCAGCTCTCGTCGTCGGCGGGCGGGAGCGCGCCGCCCAGCCCGCGGAAGGATTCCAGCTTTCTTCCGATCGTGCCCGTGCGCTTTTCGGCGCTTTCCACGGTGTCCTGCGCCTCCTGAAGTTTGCGGCGCGTTTTTTCGAGGAGTTCGGCGAACTTTGCGAAGTCGGCGCGGAAGGAGTCGAGCATGTCCCTGAGTTCTCCCGACCTCTTTTCGATCGCCGCAGTGCGGAAACCCGTCTGCAGCGTGGAGAGCAGCGCGCCGAAGTTGGTCGGACCGACGGCGAGTACGCGGTGCGCACGCAGCCAGTCGGAAAGCCCGGGCGTGCGCACGACCTCGGCATACAGGCCTTCGCTGGGCAGGTACATGACGCCGAAGTCGGTCGTAACGGGCGGGTGGATGTATTTTTTGGCGATGGAGTCCGCCTGCAATTTGACGGCGCGTTCCAGGTTTTTGCGGGCGCGCTCTTCTCCTTCCTTGTCTCCTCGTTCGGAAGCGGCAGTCAGCCGTTCAAACTCTTCCACGGGGAATTTGCTGTCCACGGGCAGATATACCGCGCCGTCCCTGGCGGGAAGCACGATGACAAAGTCCACGAGAGAGTTGTCGAGGGGGTTGAGTTTGACGCTGCGGATGTACTGGTCGGGCGCGAGCATCTGCGCAAGGATAGAGTCCAGCTGTGCCTCTCCCCAGGTTCCGCGCAGTTTAACGTTGGAAAAGACGCGTCGGATATCGGCGACCGATGAGGAGAGCCCCTTCATCTCACCCACGCTCTCGTACATTTTCTCCAGTCGCTCGGTGATGCGTGCAAAAGAGTCGCTCAGCTTGCCGTCGATGGAGCGCGTGAGCTTCTCGTCCACCGTCTGGCGGATGCGCTCGAGGTTCTTTGCATTGACGTCTATGACGTATTTGAGATCTTCCGCGAGGCGGTTGCGGATGTCCGCGAGGTGCGCCTCTGTCGTGCGGTCCATGCGCTCTAAGGAGCGGGCGTTGTAGTCGGCGAGTTTGCCGACGGCATCCGTCTTTTCTTCCAGCTTTTCCAATTTCTGCATGACGGCGCCGTCTCCGCTTTTCTTGCTTTTCAGAAGCAGGATGACGACGAGCAGCAGACAAAGCGCGCTCAGCGCGATGCTCACATATAAGAGAAGTTCTGTCATATGGTCTCCTTCTTGCAATTTTGCGCATGGCGCAGCAGCGTTTCCCTTTGGTTGCGCCGCCCGTCCTGCGTGCAGTAATCGAGCAACTCTTTGAGCCCGGTTCCTACCTGTTCGCCTTCAAATCCGATTTCTTGCAGATCTTTGCCTGTGACGGCAAGCGCTTTCAGGGTAAACGGAACGCCCTCCCGGCGCATTTTTTCAAGAACGGTGCGCCATTTTTGTACTGCGGGTGCGGGGGAGAGGTCATCCTTGCAGGCGGAGAAGTCCGCCTGCCTGAGCGCGAACAGCTTGTCGAGCAGCGCATAATCGCGGACGATCTCGCGGCGCACTTTGCTTTCCTTCATCTGTAAGTTGAAGTCCCGCATGTGAAGGCCGACGAGCGCCGCCGTCTCCTCGGTGAGCTTTTTGGGCGCTTTCAGCCGCGTGAGGATGTCCGCCGCGATCGCGGCGCCGCGTGCAGGGTGATCGTGGAAGTTGCCGTCTTTCAGCATGCAGGCGGGTTTGCCCACATCGTGCAGCAGCGCCGCCCAGCGGATCTCGGGCGGAGCGTAGCGCACACAGCGGAAGGAGTGCTCCAACACGTCGTGATCGTGAAAGTCCGCCCGCTGCGCCATGCCGTCGCCTGCGGCAAGTTCGGGCATGATTTCAAAAAGCACCCCCGTCTCCCGCAGCAGGCACAGACCGCGGTAGGGCGCGTCGGGGCCGCCTGCCTTCTCGTCCGCGTGCAGCAGCAGTTCCAGTTCCGCAAAGATGCGTTCCGGTGCAATGTCGCGGATGAGGGCGCGGTTGAGCTTCGCGCCCGCAAGGCATGCCTGATCGGGGGAGAACCCCGTCTGCGCCGCGAGACGCGCAAGGCGCAGAAGGCGCAGCCCGTCCTCGCCGAATACCTTCTGAGCGGGGGCTACGGTGCGCAGGATCTTTGCGCGGATATCGGGGATGCCGCCCAACGGGTCGTTGTACTTTTCCGCCGTGACGTCATAGTAGACGGCGTTGGCACAGAAATCCCGCCGCTGCGCGTCGAGGGATATATCCGTCGTGAAGATTATTTCGCTGGGTGTGTGCACGCCGCGCACATACTTGTCCGAGCGGAAGCGGGTGAACTCATACTCCATGCCCTTTTTGTCCGTAAGCTTGACTGTTCCGGTATGCCTGTATATGGCGCGTACGGCAAAGCCGCATTTCTCCGCCGCACGGGAGAGTTTCTCCTCGGTCGCGGGGGAGGCAAGGTCCCAGTCCGTTCTGTCCGAGAGGCGGCCTGCCAGAAAGTCGCGCACGCTTCCCCCCACGACATAGAGCGGGACGTCCAGGGCGGCGGCAAGCGCTTTCAGTTGTGCGGGCAGGATTTGCTGCATGCGTTTCTCCGTAAAAATTTGCTGAAATCAGTATAACAGATTTGCAAAAAAATTGCAATCGGGCAGGAAATATTGTATAATATTCCTTGATAACTTTTTTCGTCGAAATACAGGGGAGAAAAATGCCGTGCTCAACGTGATCGTCAACAGGAAGGCGCGCCGCGTGGGGAAACTCATCGCAAAAACGGAGAAGAGACTTGCTGCGGCAGGTATCGCGTATCGGATTTTTTATACGGATAAGCCCGGTGCGGCGTTCAAATATGCGCGCAGCTTGTCGTCGGCGGGCGGCAAGGAATTTCTCGTCGTCGGCGGAGACGGCACCGTTAACGAAGTTCTTTCGGGTCTTGTCGATCCTTCCGTCTGCACGCTTGCCGTGATGCCTGCGGGAACGGGCAACGATTTTGCGGTTGCGGCGGGGATTCCTTCCCGGATGAAGGCATTGGAACTCTATCTGAACGGTGTGCCGCGTCCCGTAGACTATATTGAATGCGGAACGCGCAGAAGTATGAACATAGCAGGTACAGGCATTGACGTAGAGGTTTTGCGCCGTTGCGAGAGAATGAAGTACGGTACGCGCAGGGGAAAATATTTTCGCGCGCTCGTTGCCTGTCTGCTGCGCTACCGCGGGACAAAGCTGCGCGTGACGGTAAACGGCGAAACGAAGGAATACACGGCGCTGATCGCGGCGGTCTGCAACGGGACGCAGTTCGGGGGCGGAATCCCGCTCTGTCCGGCCGCTGAGATTGACGACGGACAGTTGGAGCTGGTCATTGTAGACTGTCCCCCTTTGCGCAAATTGGTGCCGGAACTCATCCGCCTCATGCGCGGGAAATTATTGACCAGACCCATCACGCATCATATTCCCTGCGCCGGTGCCGTCATAGAAGGGGAAGGGACATCTTTGTTCAATATGACGGCGAGATTTGCGAGGAGGGCGCGCTCAATGCCAAAATCGTGCGCGGCGCGCTGAAATTATATCGAGGATAGGAAATGAACCTTTACAGGGAAGTGCTCGACAATATCCCGACGGCAGCGATCGTTGTGGATAAAAATATGAAGGTGCGCTATACCAACCGCGCCTTCCGCGAGTGTTTCCGCGCGACCCGTTCCAAGGGAACGCTCAAGGAGACGACGGGCTGCACGTCGGACGAGGTGTGCGGAAAGGGGGTGCGGTGCGCCTATTGTGCCATCCGCTCCCTGTTTTCGGATGCCGTCAGGAACGATGGAAGGGCATTCCGCAAGCTCATTGTGCGCGGGGGAGAGGGGGATATCTCCTTTCGTATCCGTGTGACACCCTTGGGAAAACTTTATCTTGGCATTGTGGACGACGCCTATGAGACGGAGATCGCGCGTGAGATGTACTCGGCGCAGGACATTCAGCAGCGCCTTCTTCCGCCTGCACGGAGCAGCGCTGCGACGCACTATTCCTTTATGTACATTCCCTGCCGTGAGATCGGCGGCGATCTTCCCGACGTCTACGAAGTGAACGGCGAGACGATGGGGCTTCTTGCCGACGTTTCGGGCAAGGGCATCTCCGCCGGCATGCTGTCGGCATTCGTCAAGGCCGGTTGGGACAGGGCGGAGCCCTCTCCCTCAAAGGCGCTCAGAGGGCTGAACGCGAAGTTTCAGGAGCTGAATCTGGACGAGCGTTCTTATGTCACTGCGGTTGCGGTGCGTGTTGACAACGCCCGCCGCGAGATCGTCTACAGCGTCGCGGGACATAACGCGCCCATGCTCTTGAAGAGTGCGCTGGGTATCGACGAGATCGTCATGCATTCCCCGCCCATCTCCAACTGGATCCCCGATTTTGCGTACGAAGATCGCGTCATCGGCTATGCGGAAGGGGATATCCTTGCGCTCATCACGGACGGCGTCACCGAGAGCAAGAACGCTGCGGGGGAACAGTTCGGCCTGGAACGTGTGGAGGAAGTCCTGTCCCGTTCGGAGAACGCGGAGCGCTTCATCGAGCGGCTCAAGGCGGCGCTGAAAGAATTTTGCGGGACGTTTGAGGACGATATCACCGCTGTTGCCTTCGATTTGTGAAAATAAAGCAAGATTGTTAAGCTTACTGTGCTTAACAATCTTTTTTTGTGAATTTCAGCAAAAAGCTTGACAATTTTTCTATTATCGCATAAAATAGAAATATCCAAAACAATGGAAAGGAGTGTGAAAAAATATGGCAAGTAAGGGCGATTATTTCGGTCTCGGCCGTTTGGTCAGCATCATTCTCGCGATCATTCCCATTACGGCATGGATTTGCGGCATCATCACAAGAATCCAGGAAGGCAAGATCGTTGCGGCAATTGTCCGCGTGTTCCTCGGCGGCTGGATTGTTTGGGTCATTGACCTTGTTCTCATGATCCTGAGCGGCAGAATTCTTCGCATCATTCCCCTGTAATTTTTTAGAAATCTGCAATCGAAAAAGCCTTGCGGCGTGTCCGCAAGGCTTTTTGCATGTCATATTACAATTGGGCTTTTTTGAAGATCCCGCCCGTCTCCACGTCCTTCCAGGTGAGCGTGTTGTCCTCGAGGACGAGATAGGAGTGGGGCGAGTTCTCCTTGGGAATGGAGACGGAGCCGCAGTTGACATAGAGGTATTCCCCGCGCATTTCGCAGGCGGGGACGTGGAAATGCCCGTTGACGAGCACGTCGCCCGCCTTCAGGACGGCGTATTCGTTGTGTCCGTGTGTCAGAAGCAGTGTCCTTCCTGCGGCGGACAAAACGGCATAGGATGCGGTGATGGGGAATTCCAAGACCATCGTGTCCACGTCCGAATCGCAGTTGCCGCGTACGCAGAGGATCTCAGTTTTCATTGAGTTCAGGATGGCGGCTGTTTCCAGGGTGGAATAATCTTTGGGCAGGGCGTTGCGCGCGCCGTGGTAAAGAAGATCGCCCAGCAAAATGAGCTTGTTTGCCTTTTCTTCAAGATAGCGTTCTTTCAGAAGGCGGCAGTAATATGCGGAGCCGTGAATATCCGATGCGATCATGTATTTCATGTGGTTTCCTCCAGTTCGGCAATGATCTCTTTGAGTTTTGTAAGAACGCCGCCCTCGGTATTGGCGGGAATGGTGCGCCCGATCAGCTTCTTGAGAGGGGGATAGGCGTTTTCGGGTACATATGCCCGCCCGCATTCGGTGAGCATTTCATAGTCGTTCATGTGATCGCCGAAGGCAACGCATTCTTCGCGCTCAAAGGAAAACGCCTTGCGGATAAAGCGAATTGCTTCTCCCTTATTTGCATCCGGCGAGGAGATGTCGCACCAGTCAAAGCCTGAGAGAATGGTGCGCAGATTGGGGAGCCGTTGCGGCAGGACTTTGATGCAGTTTTCCGCCGCCGCAATTTCGTCGTAGACGGCAATCTTACAGATATCCTCTTTTCCGATAACGTTCTCCAGGTTGTCTACTTTTTTGCAGTTGGTGTAGGAGAGCATCGCGTATTGAAAAAAGGGCATTGCGGTATCTTCGATATAGGCGTAATCTGCGCCGCACAGCATGGGGTAAAGGTGGGGCAGTGCGCGCACCTCGCGCACCGCATCGAGAACATCCCTGTCGCGAATGGGCGAGAGATGAAGCGTTTTGCCGCGAAATTTGACGAGTGCGCCGTTTTCACAGATGAAAAGCACGTCGTTGACGACGGGCGCAAACAGTTTTTTCAGATTTGCGTACTGACGTCCGCTGGAGGGAGCGAACAGAACGCCGAGACTGTGAAGTTTGCGGATGAGCGGGAAAATGCCTTCCGGCAGGCGCCGTTCTCCGTCGAGAAGCGTCCCGTCAAGATCGGATGCAACGAATTTTATCATACGTATCCCATTTTTTGCGCCGCAGGATCAAAATGCAGTGTTGCGGCATTGAAGAAAGGACGGCACAAGCGTGCCGCCGGAAGGTTCAGTACAAAGAAACGAGATTGATCTCGCCGAGCTTTTTTTCGGGAGTGGACCGATAAACTTCCAACAGACCCGCAGTGTCCTCGGCTTTGACGGAGCGAAAACGGAAGGCCGAGACGTCCACGGCGCCGCGCACGGCGAGATTGATCGCGGCCTCAAGATTATCCGAGCGGTGGGAGACGCAGTAGAAAGCCAGTTGCTTGCGGAAGGGGACGGTCGCGCTCAGTTGGATGCCGTCGCCGAAACCGCACAAAACGACGTTGGCATTCTGCGCGCACAGGGAGAAGGCGGTGTTCACGTCGTTGCGCAGCGCTGTCGTGATGTAAGCCGCACCGCTTACGAGCCGTCCGCCCGTAATGCCGGCAACCTTCTTTAAAATGTCCGCATCGGAAGCGATCGTGTAATATATGCCGCAGCTGCGTGCAAATTCCAGTCGTTCGGGTTGGGCGTCGATGAGGATGGGCGCCGCCTGCTGGTAGATGAGCAGCTGGCATAAAAGAATGCCCAGAAGATTTGCGCCGATGACGGCAATGTGCTGTCCCTTCACTGCGCCCAGCTTGTCTGCCGCCGCTTTGGCAAGGGCGACATGGTGCATGAGAAGCGCGTTTTCGTCATGGAGGGAGTCGGGCAGGACGGTGAACTGGTCGGACGGGATGGAAATGAGGTCGCGCATATAACCGTCCGTCGTCCTGCCGCACAGCAAAAATTCGTCCTCGGAGAAATCCTTGGGCTTTGTGCCCGTGTCGGGCGCGTCGATGACGGAATGCAGCAGCAGTCTCGTCCCTTTCGGAAGATGCGGCACGCCGTCTTCCGCAACCATGCCTACGGCGTACCGTCCGGGGATGAGCGGATATTTTACTTTCAGATCGCCGTTGAAGATGGCGTTATCTGTCCCGTTGACGAGAACTTTTGTTACGCGGACGCGCACTTTTTTTTCCTCGCGGGCAGGATTTTCCGTTTCCATGTGTTCCAGTACGCCTGCGGAGACGAGTTTCCACACGTTCATAATCTTTAATCACCTCGACAGAATAACCGTTCTTGTATTGTGGCGGCGGCTCCTCTTTCACTGTATTGTGCGAGGAAAAATCCGGCGCCGGAAATGAGGATGCCGAATATACCCATATATATTATACCGCAGCCGTTTATTTTTTGCAAGTATTTCTTACAGAAATCCGCCGATGCGGCATTTTTCCCGGAGCGCCGACCAAAAAAGAAGCTTTTTTGTGCTTTTTTTTCGTAAAATTGAATGTTTTATCCTGTAAGCAGTTTATTTTTTCGCGCAAAGAAAAAAATGCAACGATATGGAAAATCAGTTGACGAACGGCGTGAAAAAGACTATAATAACAGTTGTATTTTCCATTTTATAAGCGAGGTGAACGAAGAATGAAGCCTGAAATTCATCCCAACTATCATGAGGTGACCGTTGTCTGCGCATGCGGCGAGACGTTCAAGACGGGCACGACGAAGGACGTGGACGTAATGAAGGTCGATATCTGCAGCAAATGCCATCCTTTCTTTACGGGCAGGCAGAAGCTTGTCGATACCGGTGGCCGCGTCGATAAGTTCAAGAAAAGATACGGCATCTGAACGGCATAACAGCTCCGCGGCAGGGAGCTGTTTTGCTATCTTCAAAGTTTTGAATCGATCCGTGAACCGTGAGGCAAAACGCGGACCGGATTTGCGGAAATGCTTTTGCGCGGCGGACAGCTTCCGCCGGACAGGTCAGACATGAGGAAAAAGAAACAGCGTACTCACATCGGCGGGCAAGCCGTCATTCAAGGCGTCATGATGCGCAGCAAGTGCGGCATGGCAACGGTCGTGCGTGACGATACCGGTGAGATGCAGACGGAGGCGATCCGCATCACGCCGCCCGAACAGCAGGCAAAATGGAAGCGGCTGCCCTTTATCCGCGGGGTCGTCAGCTTTATTTCCTCTCTCGTTCTCGGCATGGGTGCGCTCATGCGTTCTTCGGATGTTGCGTTTACGACGGAGGAAGAGCCGTCCAATCTCAGCAAATGGATGACGGAACATCTCAAGATTTCCGTCAGCGAGATTCTTTCGCTGATTTCCACGCTTCTTGGCGTTATATTGGCTCTCGGATTGTTTTTATTTCTGCCCAATTATCTTACGGCGCTCATTGCGGATGCGGCGCCCGCTATTGGCGGAACGGGCAGCATTTGGTACAATCTGATCGAGGGCGGGTTCCGTCTCGTCATTTTTTTGTGCTATATACTGTTTACGCTGCTTTTCAGATCTCTGCGCGAAACCTATCAGTACCACGGGGCGGAGCATAAGACCATCAATTGTTATGAGTACGGCGACGATCTTACCGTGGAAAACGTGAAGAAGGCGTCCCGCCTGCACGATCGGTGCGGCACAACGTTTATTTTTCTCGTACTGGTCGTTTCCATCGTTATATTTGCGCTCGTCAATTGGGCGCTTTCCGCGTTGAATTGGATTACCGGGGTCGAGTGGGCAGATTTTCTCATCTCGTTTTTGCTGAAACTGCTTTTTCTGCCCGTCGTTGCGGGAATTTCTTATGAAGTCTTACGTCTCCTGTCCAAGACGGACAGCGTTCTCGTGCTTCCGCTGAAGGCTCCCGGATATCTGCTTCAGATGCTCACGACGCGCGAACCGGACGACGCCATGATCGAATGCGCGATCGGAGCGTTCCGAAAGGCAAAGGAGATGGAGGACGATCCGTCGTCTCCCGAACGGACGTTTGTTACGGAGACAAAACTTTCCAAGCTGCTGGAAACGATGAAGACGCGCTTTGAAAAGAGTGGGATCGATGCATCGGATGCGGAATGGATCGTCAGTCTCAATTTGAATATTCCGCGCAGCGCGCTTTCACAGGAACGTATCGTTTCTCGAAAGGAATGCAAGGAAATCGTTGCCGTCTTTGAAGAGCGAATGACGGGAAGACCCTTATGGTATATTTACGGCAACGTTGATTTCTGCGGCTACAAGATCAAAGTTGACGAGCGCGTTCTCATCCCGCGGCCCGAGACCGAGCTTTTGGTGCGTCAGGCGACGCTTGTGCTTAAGGACGGGGACAGTATGCTCGATCTTTGTACGGGCAGCGGAGCGATCGCCGTTGCCGTAGCGTGCGAAGCGGCAAAGAACAAAACGATCACTGTCGTCGGATCGGATATTTCGGAAGGCGCGCTCGAGGTCGCACGGGAAAATGCCCGCATCAATCAGGCGGGCGTGACGTTCGTCAAGGCAGATCTGTTTGACGGCGTGAGGGGTAAGTTTGACCTCATCACCGCCAATCCGCCCTATATAAAAAGCGATGAGATTGCTACGCTGGACAAGGAAGTGCGTGATTTTGAACCTCGCATTGCCCTTGACGGCGGTGCGGACGGGCTGGATTATTATCGGCGTATTGCCGAGCGTATCCGCCGCTTTATCGTGCGCGGCGGTATGTGCATCATGGAATGCGGCGAGGGACAGGCGCAGGAGATCATCCGCATCTTCCGTGAAGTTGCGCGCTGTGATTTTGCGATGGTGGTCCGCGACGATTTCGGTGTTGAACGCATCGTAAAGATCGGGTTTTAGGATATGTTAGCCAAACTTGAGGATATTGCCGCCCGTTATGACGAACTGGAGGATCAGCTTTCCCGCCCAGAGACCCTTGCGGACATGCAGTTGTATACAAAACTCTCGCGCGAACACGCCGAGACGGAAGAACTCGTTCAGACCTACCGCACTTATCGCAGGACGGAGAGTGAGATGAACGCCGCCCTCGCGGAGGCGGAAAAGGAATCGGGCGAGATGCGGGATATGCTGCTCGAAGAAGCGCAGTCCTGCCGCGAACGGCTTGCGCAGTTGCAGACGCAGCTCAGGATGCTGCTGTTGCCAAAGGATCGGAACGACGAAAGAGGCTGCACGCTTGAAATCAGGGCAGGCGCAGGCGGCGAAGAGGCGGCGCTCTTTGCATATGAGCTCTACCGCATGTATCAGAGTTATTGCGAGAAACATCGCTTCTCCTGGGAGACGGTCGACCTCAACATGACGGAACTGGGCGGCGTTAAGGAAGCCATCGTCAACATCGACGGGAAGGGAGCTTATTCCCGTCTCAAATTTGAGAGCGGCGTACATCGTGTTCAACGCGTTCCGGAGACGGAGTCGCAGGGGCGCATACACACCTCCACGGTCACCGTCGCCGTTCTGCCCGAGGCGGAGGACGTGGATGTGACCATTGACGATAAGGACGTGCGCGTCGATCTGTTCCGTTCTTCCGGTGCGGGCGGGCAGAAGGTCAACAAGACAGAGACGGCGATCCGCCTGACGCATTTTCCGACGGGCATCGTCGTGACCTGTCAGGACGAGCGCAGTCAGCTCAAAAATAAGGAAAAAGCGTATCGCGTGCTCCGAAGCAGGCTGTACGATTACTATAATTCACGCGCGGCGAGCAAGGAAGCCGCCGACAGAAGAAGCCTCGTCGGGACAGGGGACAGGAGTGAACGCATCCGTACCTACAATTTCCCGCAGGACCGTATCACCGATCATCGCATCGGTCTGAGTCTGCACAACATGCAGAATTTTCTTGCAGGGGATCTCGACGAGATGATCGACGCCCTTGCCCGCGCGGAGACAGAGCGCCGTCTTGCGGCAAATACGGACGGCTGAAACTGCGCGGTTTGCACAAAATCTTTACGCAAGAAACTTTTTTACGAGGTACACATATGGAAATTCTGGCAAAAAGAATCCGCACGATTTCTCCTTCACAGACGCTTGCTATCAGCGCAAAAGCCAAGGCGATGAAAGCGGAGGGGGAATATGTCGTCAATTTCGGCGTCGGCGAGCCTGATTTCCCCACGCCCGAACACATCGTGGAAGCGGGGATCGAAGCGCTCAAAGCGGGCAAAACCAAGTACACGCCCTCTTCGGGGCTTCCCGAGCTGCGCAAGGCGATCTGCGGGAAGTTCGCCCGTGACAACGGGCTGACATATGAGCCTTCTCAGATCATTGTGTCCAACGGCGCCAAGCACTCTATCTTCAACGTATGTTACGCCTTGGTGGACGAAGGGGACGAAGTTATCATCCCCACGCCCTATTGGCTGACCTACCCCGAGGTCGTCAAGACCTGCGGCGGTGTGCCCGTCTATGTTGAGGGCAGAAAGGAAAACAAGTTTAAGATCACGCCGGAACAGCTTGAGGCGGCAATCACGCCGAAGACCAAGCTCATGATCTTTAATTCGCCCTGCAATCCGACAGGCGCGGTCTATTCCGAAGCGGAAGTGCGCGCGCTTGCCGCCGTTTGCGAAAAGTCCGGCATTTATGTGCTTTCGGACGAGATCTATGAGCGCCTCGTTTATACGGACGTCAGACCTTTCTCGATGGCAAAGGTCTCGGATGCGATGTACGAGCATACGATCACCGTTAACGGTGTCTCCAAGACGTATTCCATGACGGGTTGGCGTATCGGCTATCTTGCCGCACCCAAGGCGATCGCCAAGGCGATCGATTCCTTCCAGAGTCACGCCACAAGCAACGCCTGTTCCATCGCGCAGTATGCGACGATCAAAGCTTTGAACTCTCCCGAATCCTGCGTCGAAGAGATGGTCTCCCGCTTTGCGGAGCGCAGGGCGGCGGCGCTGGCGCGTATTGAACGTATGAACGGCGTCTATTGCATTGTTCCCGACGGCGCGTTTTATATCATGCTTGTCGTCTCGGGCGCGTTCGGCAAAAAACTGAACGGGCGGACGATCGAAACGGCGGCTGATTTTGCCGACGCGTTGCTTGACGAGAAGAAAGTTGCCGTCGTACCGGGCGGTCCTTTCGGTGCGGATGACTGCGTACGCCTGTCCTATTCGCTCTCTATGGAAGATATGCTGGAAGGTCTGGATCGCATCGACGCGTTTTTGTCGCAGCTCAAGTAAATTTTTTCGGGGAATTTTCGAAAATCCCTTGAAAAGTCGGGCAAAACTTGATATTATAAAGATACAGAAAATGTTCGCCTTCGGGCGAGTCAGGAGGATAGACATGATTAAGGTGATTTGCGGCCCTAAGGGAAGCGGAAAGACGAAGCGTATCATTGACACGGCAAATGAGGCCGTTGCTGGGGCAAAGGGAAACCTGGTTTTCATCACCGATACGAAACGGTATATGTATGATCTCAAGCGCGAGATCCGATTCATTGATACGAGCGATTATTCCATCGCGGGCGAAGATGCACTGTGCGGTTTCATCAAGGGCGTCATTGCGGGCAGCTACGATAACGAATACGTCTATGTGGACGGGATCGCTCGTATTGCGGGCAAGGCGATCAAGGATATGGCTCAGTTCTTTTACATGATGGAGAAGGTCTCGGAGATGCGTTCGCTGACCCTCTACATCACCTGCAGCTGTGCGGAAGAAGAACTGCCCGATTTCGCCAAGAAATATCTTTGATGAGAACAAAACGAGCAAACCGTCCCTCCCGAAGGGACGGTTTGAATTAACGGGCGCCGCAGGGCGGCAAAGAGAGTTTGGTTATGAGATTTATCAGTACGAGAGGGGAAGAAAGCGTTACCGGTGCGCAGGCGATCGTCAAAGGCATCGCCTCGGACGGCGGACTGTTCGTTCCCGAGACCTTTCCTGCGGTCAGCGGCACAGAATTGGAAGAGATGCTGGGGATGGATTACCCCGAACGCGCCGCTTTTGTTTTGCACAAGTACCTGGACGATTATGATAAAGATGAGTTGCTCGCGGCTCTGAAAAAGGCGTATTCTCAGTTTGATGAAGGGGACGCCGCGCCACTGGTGCGTGTGGAAAACGGTATGTATATGCTTGAGTTGTTCCACGGTCCCACCTGCGCGTTCAAGGACATGGCGCTCACCGTGCTGCCATATCTTCTGAGAAAGGGATGCGATCTGTGCGGCATCAAGGAAGACATCCTCGTTCTCGTCGCGACCAGCGGCGATACGGGCAAGGCTGCCCTGGAGGGGTTTAAGGATGCGCCCGGCATCAAGGTGATGGTATTCTATCCCGACGACGGCGTTTCCAAGATGCAAAAGCTCCAGATGTGCACGCAGGACGGCGACAACGTCAATGTTGTGGCGGTCAAGGGCAACTTTGACGACTGCCAGACGGGCGTAAAAAAGATTTTCGGATCTTCTGAGTGCGCGGCAAAGCTCAGGGAGAAGGGCTATTTGCTCTCCTCGGCAAACTCCATCAACTTCGGGCGGCTCGCGCCGCAGATCGCCTACTACTTTTCGGCGTACTGCGACCTCGTCACTTCCGATCAGATCAAAATGGGGGACAAGGTGGACTTTACCGTCCCGACGGGCAACTTCGGCAACATCCTCGCGGCATACTATGCAAAGAAGATGGGGCTTCCCGTCGGTAAGCTTGTCTGCGCTTCCAACAAAAATAATGTCCTCACCGATTTTTGGGAGCGTGGCGTTTATGACAGCAAACGCAATTTTTATAAGACGATGTCTCCGTCCATGGATATACTCGTGTCCTCTAATCTGGAACGTCTCATTTTTGAGCTTTCCGGCAGGAATGCAGCGCTCACCAAGGAACGCATGGCGGCGCTCTCCGCTTCGGGGAAATATTCGATCCGTGCGGAGGAACTGAAACAATACCGCGCGGAATTTTATGCGGGATACGCCAACGAGAGCGATACCGTGGATTGCATGTATGAGTTTTTTGAGTCCTACGGCTACCCGATGGATACGCATACAGGCGTTGCAATGTGTGTCGCGCAGCGCTATGAGGAGATGCTGTCCAAGGAGACGAATGCCGAGGTGCATCCGATGGTCGTCGTGTCTACGGCAAGTCCCTATAAGTTCCCGCAGGATGTGCTCTACGCCTTGACGGGTAACGACGTCAAGGACAGCTTCAAGGGGATCAAGCGCATCAATCTTCTCACGGCGATGAAGGTGCCCGAGCAGCTCAAGGCGATCCGCTACAAGCCCATTCGTTTCAAGGAGTCGGCAGCGCCCGCGAAGATGTTTGACGAAGTTTTAAAATTCATCGGCTGAATTATGCGCGGCGGCACAGATGTGCCGCCGCGCAGATTTTTCGCGCCCCGCGCAGGATCCTGCGCGGGGCGCATGTGTTTTGTACCGCATATGCGCAAAATTGCGAACGTCCGATTGTGAAAGAGTTGCGCAAGCTCTTCACAACAATTTTTCAATCAGCCTCCCCCTGACCCATTGCAATTTGCGGTAAGATATGGTATAATGTCTTACGATTATTTGTAAAATTCTCGCGGAATTGTGGAAGACATGGAAGAAGTAACGCAAAAAATTTTATACTCGGCAGTTCAGCCGAGCGGAAATCTGACCATCGGCAACTATGTGGGCGCCATCCGAAACTGGGTGAAACTGCAGCACGAATTTACCTGTTTTTACGCGATCGCCGATCTGCACGCCATCACCGTGCGCCAGGTACCCGCAGAACTGCGCCGTCATACTCTGGAGCTTGCCGCACTCTACATCGCCTGCGGCATCGATCCCGAACAATGCACGCTCTATGTCCAGTCGCACGTCTCCGCGCATGCGGAACTTGCCTGGATCCTCAATACAATCACCTATGTCGGTGAAATGGAGCGCATGACGCAGTTCAAGGATAAGGCGGCAAAGCATGCCGAAAACGTCAATATGGGGCTGATGGCATATCCCGTCCTGATGGCGGCGGACATTCTCCTGTATCAGGCACACGTCGTGCCGGTGGGCATTGATCAGCGCCAGCATTTGGAGATCACGCGCGACATTGCCGGTCGCTTCAACAACCGCTACGGCGAGACCTTCCGCATTCCTGAGGCGTACATCGTCAAGGAGGGTGCGAAGATCGGCTCTTTGCAGGATCCCGTGCATAAGATGAGCAAGTCGGATGAGAACCCCAACGCCTCCGTCTACATGGCGGACGACAGGGACACCATCATCCGCAAGTTCAAGCGCGCCGTCACGGACAGCGACAACCGCATCGTCGCGTCCGAGGACAAGCCGGGCGTGACCAACCTGCTCAATATCTATGCTTCCTTCAAGGGCTGTACCGTCGCGGAGGCGGAGAGGGAGTTCGATGGCAAGGGCTACGGGGATTTCAAGCTGGCAGTCGGGGAGACGGTCGCCGATGTCCTCGCGCCCATTCAGGCGGAACAAAAGCGCCTGCTTGCGGACAAGGCGTATCTTGGCGAGATCCTCGCCCGCGGTGCGCAGAATGCTGCATATGCCGCGCGCAAGACGCTCTCCAAGGTGCAGCGCAAGATCGGGCTTTACAGGGGAGAGTGAGCGGTGTTCGGATACGTTCGCTACGATCTGCCCAACCTGCATATCAAGGACTTCATGCTCTACAAGGCGATGTACTGCGGATTGTGCAAGGGCATCGGCGCGGCATGCGGTCAGCGCGCGCGGCTGGGGCTTACTTACGACGTGACCTTTCTCTCCGCGCTTCTGCACAATATGACGGGGCAGGACGTGAAGATCACGCAGCAGAACTGCTTCGAGCACGCCATCCGCAAGCGCCCCATTGCCGAAGCGGACGCGCTCACGCAGGAATTGGGCGCGCTCAACGCATTGCTCACCTATTATAAGCTCGCCGACGACATTGCGGACGGCAGCGGCGGCAGGGTCAAACAGGCGTGGTTCAAAAAGGGCGCAAAGCGCGCAAAGACCCGTTATCCCGAAATGTCTGCGCTGGTGGAACAGTACGTCGCCGACCAGGCGGCGGTGGAGAAGAAACGCTCGTCCTCGCCCGATGAGGCCGCCGAGCCGACCGCTGCGCTCATGCGCGCGCTCGCCGCACACTTCCTGGGCGAGAAGAACTCTCCCGCTGCCGAACAGCTTTTCTATGCCGTCGGCAAGTGGGTGTATCTCATCGATGCGCTGGACGACTACGAAAAGGACCTCAAAAAGGGGCGATACAATCCCTTTGTTCTTGCCTACGGGCAGGATTCGCGGGAGAAACTCCTGAAAGAGAACGGGCAGGAACTTGCCTTCCTCTTCGATACTCTCTTTTATGACCTGCGCGAAGGGCTTGCGGGCGTCAAGTTCTACTTTAACCGCGATCTGACGGACAACGTCATTCTGCGCGGGATCCCGCTGGAGACGCGGCGCGTCCTGGCGGGCGAACCGCGCAAAGAGATGCAGGTCTCCGTCAAGTGACGCCGTCGTGTCAAATAACATGTCTGAAAGACCGTAACCGGAATAAAATAAGGATATATGATTATGGATCAGGAAAGCTATCGTATCTTACAGGTCGAGGAAACCGCCACCGACGAGGAGATCAAGGCGAGTTATGAGCGTCTGAAGGCTTACTACAACGAAGAGAAGTGGAAGGACGGCGAAGCCGGCAACAACGCCGCGCGTATGCTCGGAAAATTGGATGCGGCATATAACGAAATCATGGAGTTTCGCCGTGAACAGCAAAAAAGTACGAGCGGAGAGTCATCTTTTGCGGCGGTCGGTGACGCCATACGAGCAAACGATCTTGGTCGTGCACAGCAGCTCCTGGATGATTTCAACGAGCGCAGCGCCGAGTGGCACTATCTTCAATCCGTTGTTTTTTACAAAAAAAACTGGATGAATGAGAGCAAAAAACAGCTTGAGATCGCCATTCAGATGGACGGCTCCAACGCAAAGTACCGCGAGGCGTACGATAAATTAAAGTCGCGTGCAGAGTATCGTCAGCAGTCGGGCGGTGCGCCCAATACCAATCCCAACCCCGATCCCATGCCCGGGGATGAACAGATGGGCGGCAACTGGTGTACGCAGTGTTTCTCTTTCTGTTATACCTGCCTTTGCGTCAACTGTCTGTTCAATCTGTGCTGCAATTGCCATTGACCTATCATGAAACGTCAGTCGCGTTCTTTTGAGATCGCGCTTGCCGCACTTGTCTGTGCCGTCGGAGCGGCGTCGCTCACCCTTGGGTCGTTTGTCGACTTCCTGCTCGCAATGGGGTATATGATTGCGGTCTTTGCGTTGATGGTCCTGCTTACAAAGCGTCTCGTACGCGGGTATCTTCTTGCGTATGCCGGGATGGTCATCCTCGCTTTTTTGTTTACCGGCTTTGCGATGGGAATTTTTCAGCTGCTGCCTTTCGTTGCATTTTTCGGATTGCACCCGCTCGCCAACTGGCTTCAGCGGGAATATACCAAGAAGAAGCCGCTGCACTTATTATGGTTTATTCTCAAGGCGGTATGGTTTGATCTCTCTTTGTGGCTCGCGTGGATCGTACTGCAGGAATTTCTGGGACTTACCCAGATGCGTTGGTATGCATTTGTTGAGGAAAATTTCTTTCTCCTGCTCTTTCTCGGCGGCACACTGGTGTTCGCCATGTATGATTATATGATCTTCCTCTGTCAGCGCGCGGCGGACGGAGTGATGCGCCGTCTTCGAAGATAGTCTGCGACAGCCGCGCGACAGATGAAAATGACTGATAGGGGGATCAGGTCATGGAAAAGAACGATAGTTTGGTCGTGACGTGCGAGGCGTTGGGCTCGCAAGGTGAAGGAATCGCCCGTGCGAATGGGACGACGCTATTTATTCCGCGTTGTCTGCCCGGCGAACGGGCGCGAGTGAAGGTACTCAAAGTTAAGGGGAATGTCGGTTATGCCAAGGTGGAGGAACTGCTGACGCCTGCCGAAGAACGCGTGCGTCCCCGATGTGCCGTGTTCGGAAAGTGCGGCGGCTGTCAGCTCCAGCATATCAAGTACCGTGCGCAGCTCCGGTTCAAGACAGACCTCGTCCGAGATGCGCTGCGCAAGATCGCAGGCATCGATTTCCGCGTCGCAAATTGCGAACGCAGTGAAAAGGAATACGGTTACCGCAACAAGCTCCAGCTCCCCGTCGGACGCAGGAACGGTGAGAACGTGGTCGGCTTTTTTGCCGAACGTACCCACAGGATCGTGCCCACGAATGCCTGCCCGCTTCATCCCGAATGGGCGGACAAGCTCATTGATGCACTCAAAAATTTTATGGAGAAGTGCGGGCTGGACGGCTATGACGAGGAGACGGGCGAGGGTCAGATCCGCCACATCGTGGTGCGCGAACTGCGCGGTAAATTTCTGGTCACGCTGGTCGTCACCGTACCCGAACTCAAGGGCATTGATTATTTTCTCTATCGCCTCGATCAAATCTTCCACGAGTACAGTTTTTATCTCAACTTGAATGACAAAAAAACCAACGTCATTTTTGGTGAAGAGTTTCTCCTGCTGAAAGGAAAAGGCGTTTATGAATGTACAGATGCCGGAATTGTCTATGAGGCGGGACCGCGCACGTTCGTACAGGTCAACGAAAACATCCGCAGCAAACTTTACGAGCGCGCCGTGTCTTATGTGGATGCGGATAAAGTCGTCATTGACTGTTATGCGGGCGGCGGGCTGCTGACCGCAAAGTTTGCCAAAAAATGCAAAAGGGCATATGGAATTGAAATCGTCCCTGAGGCTTCCGCTTGTGCCGACGCACTCAGGGTGCGCAACGGTTTAGAGAACAGGATGATCAATCTCTGCGGTAAGGTGGAGGAGACGCTTGCGGGCGTTTTGGAACAGGAGCCTTCGGCGACGATCGTTCTGGATCCGCCCCGTGCCGGCTGCGCGCGCGAGGTGTTAAAGCTGCTTTTAGAGCGCAAAGTCCCCGAGATCATCATGATCTCCTGCGATCCCGCAACGCTCGCCCGCGATGTGGGGCTTCTGACTGGAGCGCTGGTCGAACAAGACGGCGCGCTCGTCAAATCGGATGCCGCGCAAGGGCTCTACGAACTCAGATCGGTGGAACCCTTTGACATGTTTCCGCAGACCCGCCATGTCGAGACAGTAGTGCTTTTGTCCAAACTTAACGCCAAGCAGCATATTGAGGTGGAGCTGAATCTGGACGAGCTGGATTTGACAGCGGCGGAGAGCAAGGCTACCTATGAAGAGATTAAGGAGTATGTGCTGGAAAAGCACGGCCTGAAGGTGTCCAGCCTGTATATCTCCCAGGTCAAACGGAAGTGCGGGCTGGATGTGGGGAAGAATTATAATCTGTCAAAGAAGGAAGATGCTAAGGTGCCACAGTGCCCCCCGGAAAAGGAAGCGGCGATTATGGAGGCACTAAAGCATTTTCAGATGATTTAAGGAATTCTGGAGCATTCAATTAACGATTAGCAGAGCTTGTAGAAGCGACCACCGATTGCTTAATAGTTGGTGGCCGCTTCTTTTTCTATTAGGAAAACAAATCACTGATTTTTATTTTCTCTATTTGATTAAGTTTATCACTGTTTAATTGTCTAGTAAAAGAACAGATATTTGGTTTCTAAACGCAAAATAAAATTTGCTTTTGCAAATATTTAATTTGCTAATCGGGTGGAGAATTTTGTGGATTTGTGTTATAATACAAGAAATATTAACGAAATCAGATGGGAGGGCTTCCGATGATGCGTATCAGTTACAATAAGCTTTGGAAGATGCTTATAGATAAAGAGATGAAAAAAAGCGATTTGAAGGAAAAAGCCGGCATTAGCTCTGCTTCCCTTGCAAAGCTCGGCAAAGGGGATAACATTACTACAGATGTTCTACTTCGTATCTGCGAGGTAATGGACTGCCGTATAGAAGATATTCTCGAAACTATCAGAGAATAGCCAACACGAAGAATGAACTGGGAGGTTTTGATATGACGATATTAGGTAAAAAACAGATGTCTGAAGAAGACATCAAGTTAAACTTCATAACTCCGGTCATTCAGAAAGGTTGGAAAGGTCATATCACGATGGAGACCAAAATTACAGACGGTCGCATCAACATTAGGGGTAATATCGTGGCCCGTAGCAAACCCAAGTTTGCCGATTATTTGCTTTACTTAAACGATGGCAAGCCGATTGCCGTTGTGGAAGCAAAGGACAACAACCACTCTGTATCCCACGGATTGCAGCAAGCGATGACATACGCTCAGATGATGGACTTGCCGTTTGCGTATTCGTCAAACGGCGACGCTTTCTATGAGCATGATTTCCTGACCGGGCAGGAACAGCAGATGGAATTGGAAAAATTTCCGACGCAGGACGAGCTGATTGCGCGCTACTATGCGGAGCTGAATGATGGTAAGGGCATTTCCGCCTTGGAAAAGAAAATTGTTTCCCAGCCGTATTATTCATCTCAAAGCACTTATCCGCCAAGATATTATCAGCGAAATGCTGTGAACAGAACGGTGGAAGCAATCGCAAGAGGACAGCAGAGATTACTGCTTGTTATGGCTACCGGAACCGGCAAGACATATACAGCTTTTCAGATTGTCTATCGACTGCTCCGTTCTGACCTAAAAAAGAGAATTTTATATCTGGCAGACCGAAATATTCTGGTTGACCAAAGCATTTTGCAGGACTTTGCACCCCTTGAAAAGACCATCTATAAGGTGGACTTCTCCGATAAGGAATGCCTGAGCAAGATTGCTTCCCATGAAGTGAATTTCGCCCTCTACCATCAGATGGTAGGTCAGAATGACGAAGAACATTTCAGGCAGATACCGGCAGAATATTTCGACCTTATTATTGTAGACGAGTGTCACCGTGGCAGTGCCAAGGAGGACGGCAACTGGCGTAAGGTTTTGGAGTATTTTACCTCGGCAACGCAGATCGGAATGACCGCTACCCCGAAGGAGAGTGAAAAGGTATCCAATATCGACTACTTTGGAGAGCCGGTTTATATTTACAGCTTAAAACAGGGCATTGAGGACGGATTCCTTGCTCCGTTTAAGGTCATCAATATCACAACCAACATCGGAGACGGCTGGAGACCATACCAGGGACAGACCGATATTTTTGGCAATGTTATTGAAGACCGAATTTACAACAACCGGGACTATGATTATACCATCATTCTCCAAGACCGCATTGATGAGGTCGCCAGAGAGATTACGGAATATCTGAAAAGCACCGACAGAATGCAGAAAACTATCGTGTTCTGCGCTTCCGAAGACCATGCGGAGCGCATGAGAATTGCTCTTGTCAACTACAATCAGGATATGGTGAAGGAGAACCCGGACTATTGCGTAAGAATTACCGGCTCAGATGTGTATGGCAAGTCCAAACTTGACTATTTCATCTCTGTATCTGAACCATATCCCGTTATTGCAACAACATCGGAACTGCTTTCCACCGGTGCAGACTGCAATGAAGAATCGTTTGAGCAGTCATTTCTGTTTTTCTATTCCGGAGGCTATTATTAAGACTGCTCTCAAAAACTTGCCCGGTGCGACCTTAGCAAATGGTATATATAACATCTCGCAGGACGAAGTATGCGCAGATTCGTTATTTGAGAGAACGAAAACAGAATCAGATGAATATGAATCGCGCATAATCGAGCTGCTATCTGAATACATATCTTTTAGAACGGGTAATAATCTGATTAGTGTGGAAACACTTTCAGAAGAACTTACTAATTTTTTGGTGGAAGATGCACCCTCACAGTCAACAAAATATTCAGAGCTCATCGGAGAGTTCGTTCTAAAAAATGAACAAAACAGAGAAATACAAGATGGACTTAATAAAATACGTGAAGGCAGTATTCTTTACCTAGGTTTAAGTCATAGTATTGGAGAAACCGGAAGCATTACAAAGCCACTAACGCTTTACTTGGGAACAGAGATTTTATTTAGTCTTGTCGGATATAACGGAGAAATATTTCAGCAGTTTGCTGACGATTTTTTGACTCAAGTCCGCACAGCTAACGCTGGTAAAACTCGAAAAATACACCTTCGTTATTTCTCGGAGATCAAGAAAGAGATTGATGAATTCTTTGGTACAGCAAGTGAAATAGTGGAAGGAAAACGACATCGCCTTCTTGATAAGCCTGCTATGAAAGCGATAACAGACGGCTGTAGCACGGCAGCTGATGTGGATGTAAAGAAATCTGATTTTTACCACAAAATACGGTATTCCTTTAGCATTGTAGAAGATTCGACAAACAATTATTACAGCGAAGAATATTTCACTAGTAATTTGGAGAGTTTTGATTACGATGATGAGAAGGTATAAAAAGACAATTGATAAGTTTTAACTATCTTTTGTGAAATTAAAAAAATTATAAATATGTTGAGTAGAAGCAAAAGATTTGGCTTGGAATTTTTACAGCAGTGAATCCTGTTTTTACTGCTCATGGAACACAAGACTGGTATTATAACGAAAAAGGAGA
>ERZ1090879.571-NODE-571-length-22763-cov-4.414435_pt1 | contig 22763 bp, 12 predicted proteins | sample MGYA00478472_ERZ1090879 | MGnify/ENA primary metagenome ERZ1090879 (study PRJEB33644, sample SAMEA5815723) | chicken gut metagenome | biome: Chicken; feature: Gastrointestinal Tract; material: Caecum | place: Ireland | collected 2019-01-01 | study: A study of the... | reverse complement strand
GGTTCGGAAAGGTAAGTATACGCGGCAATCTTTGGTTTCATCAGTATGAGCGGGAGGGTGGGGATGCGATCGATTTCGTGAAAAAATTTTATGATAAGAATTATCCCGAAGCTATAGAATTTTTGCTCGGAGAAAAAGGCGGCGAATTGAAAACGGCGGCGCCCGTAGAGAAGAAAAAGGACGGCATATTCGAACTGCCGAAAAAAAACGAGACTTCGCACAGGGCATATGCGTATTTGTTGCGGCGCCGAAAGATCGACCAGGATGTTCTGACGACATTTTTCCGCTGTAAACTTATCTTTGAATCTGAAAAGTATCATAACGCCGTGTTTGTCGGATACGATAAAAGCGGTAAGCCCGTCCATGCGCATTTGCGCGGTACGGGAACGCAGTCAACGTTCAAAGGCAATGCGGCATACGGCATTCCGGAGTACAGTTTCCATTGGAACGGAAAAAGCGATCGGCTGTATCTGTTCGAAGCGCCCATCGATATGCTCTCGTTTATCTCTTTGCATAAGAAGGGCTGGAAAGATCACAGCTATGCCGCTTGTTGCGGAGTATCGGACAGGGTGGCGATGCAGATGCTGGAAGATCATCCGAACATCAAAAAAGTTTGTATCTGCTTAGATAATGACGAAGAGGGACACAGATCCTCCAAACGCATGAGCGAAAACTTAAAAGCAAAAGGGGTGGAAACAGAGATCCTCGTTCCGAAGTCGAAAGACTGGAACGAGGATCTTGTGCGTCAGGAGGAAGCGGAAGAAGAACAGGAAGAAGAAACAGAGGAGGAAGAGCCATGTCCGGCATTGGTACAGTCATTGTGATCGCCGCGGTGATGGCGCTTGTTTTGAGCGGCGTCACCTTTCTTGCGCATATCTATAATTTGAACCACATCAAGAGCAGGACAGTCGGGGACGGTCAGCACGGAACGGCGCGCTGGGCAACGCGCGGAGAAATCATGAAGGTGTATCGGCATATCCCATTCACTCCGCAGAAATGGCGGGAGCGGGCACAGCATGGGGAAGTTCCTTCCTTTGCGGATGTTAAGGGAGAGGAAAAAGAATTGCCGCAGGGGATCGTCGTAGGATGCAAGGGCGGGAAGAAAAACACGACGGCGATGGTGGATTCGGGTGACGTGCATGCGCTGATGATCGGAGCGGCGGGCGTCGGCAAAACGGCGTATTGGCTGTATCCTTGTATCGAATATGCTTGCGCAAGCGGGATGTCCTTTCTTTCTACAGATACAAAAGGGGATGTCATGCGAAATTATGGCACGGTGGCAAAGCAGTACGGTTATAACGTTTCGGTCATCGACCTTCGCAATCCCACGCGCTCAAACGGAAATAACCTTCTGCATCTCGTGAACAAATATATGGACCTGTACCAGGCTCATCCGTTTGAACTCATGTATAAGGCAAAAGCGGAAAAGTACGCGAAGATCATATCCAAAACGATCATTCTTTCGGGAATGGATTCTGCGGCGTTCGGACAGAACGCCTATTTTTATGATGCGGCGGAAGGGATCCTTACAGCTACCATCCTGCTTGTGGCGGAGTTCTGCGCTCCGCAAAAGCGGCACATCGTTTCCGTGTTCAAGATCATTCAGGAACTGCTCGCACCGTCCTCGAAAAAAGGAAAGAATCAGTTTCAGGGACTTATGGACATCTTGCCGAACGATCATAAAGCGAAATGGTTTGCGGGCGCGGCGCTCAATACTGCCGAACAGTCGATGGCGAGCGTAATGTCTACGGCGTTGTCGAGGCTGAATGCGTTCCTCGATTCGGAGTTGGAACAGCTCCTTTGCTTTGACACCGAGATCGACGCGGAAAAGTTCTGCATGGAAAAATCGGCAATCTTTGTCATCATGCCGGAAGAAAACCCGAACACCTTTTTTATGATCTCGCTCATCATTCAGCAGTTTTACAGGGAGATCCTGGCGGTAGCGGACGAACAGGGCGGAAAACTCAAAAACAGATGCATCTTCTTTTGCGACGAGTTCGGAACGCTTCCCAAGATCCAGGATGCGGAGATGATCTTTTCCGCATCTCGTTCAAGAAGATTGCAGATCGTTCCGATCATTCAATCGTTTAGCCAGTTGGACAAGAATTACGGGAAAGAAGGTGCGGAGATCATAGTGGATAACACGCAGCTTACGATTTTCGGCGGGTTTGCGCCGAACAGCACGTCTGCGGAAACGCTGTCCAAAGCCCTCGGCAGCCGCACTGTATTGTCGGGATCGGTAAGCAGGGGTAAGAACGATCCGTCGGAAAGTTTGCAGATGATCGAGCGGCCGCTGATGACGGCGGACGAACTCAAATCTATGCCCAAAGGCAGGTTTGTCGTGATGAAGACGGGCGCACACCCGATGCGGGTGAAACTGAAACTCTATTATGATTGGGGAATCACGTTTGATGAAAAAAATCCGTATACGGTACGCGAAAACGTGAACAGGAAGGTGGAGTATGCGGATAAAAAGGAGATCGTGGAAGCGATCGCAAGGCGGTATCATCCCGAACTTTTAGAGCAAAGCGACAGCACAAGCGCGGCGATGCCGGGCGGAGGACAGAACCTTGCGATGCATGAGCCGTATAGACGCAGCGAGAAACTCTCGGGCGTGCGTACCGTTCCGCCGAGCAGACGGATGAGGGAGGACAACGAATGAGCAGGCTTCGCGTGTTATATGAAAGCGATGTCCCGCACCGTGCGGTGTCCGTGTATCTGTACCTTGCGGAGCGTGCGAACAAAAAGGGTGAGTGCTGGCCTGCGATCCCGACGATCGCGGAAGATCTTAAATTGTCCGAATCCACGGTCCGAAGAGCGGTCAAGGACTTAAAGAAAGCCGGGCTGTTATCGACACAGCAGCGATTCCGTGAAAACGGAGGGAAAAGCAGTCTGTGTTATACATTGCGACAGGAAAAAGGAGGGGTGCCATGAAATGGAAATAGGTAAGCAGCAAACTTAACTAAAACAAAATAAAAAGACAAAGGAGGAAAGAAATGTCAATCCGAAAGAAAATAACGGTATGTTTTGCATTCTTTGCATTGGTTCTGCTTTCGCTCGGCGTGTGCCTGTTCGGTATGCCTGGGCAAAAAGTTTCGGCGGCAACTTATACGACGCCCAAGTATTTTACAAGCGGCAGGACGACGAACGGCACTTCGGTGACAACGGGTTGTCCGAGTAATTTCAATATCTATATGTACGGCTCTTCGCAGAGCGGAACGGGTACACTTTCGCAAGGCTCTATAATCGACTGGTCGTATGTCTATATCACGGTGGAAACGAGCAAGGTGAGCGATCATCTCACGTTTCAGCTTATCAGGAACGGCGCAGTTTATACGAGCAAATCTTTGTCGGGCAGCGGCAATCAGACGTTGTATTCGGGATCTCTTACGGACGGGAATTATGAACTGCAGTATTCCTGCCGATATGCGTCGAGTTTTTTGGTGGATTACACCTATTTCTTTTATACCTTTCAGTTTGAGGTGGATAAAACTGCTCCGTCCTATTCTTTAAAAGCGGGATCGAGTACCATTTCGAGCGGGAGTTATACCAATCAGCAGATCGTGTATTCGGCGACGGATGAGAATTTTAACTATATCAAATACAAACGTCCGAGTTCGAGCAGTTATTCGACTTCGTATTCGAACGTATATACGGTTGCCGCAACGAGTTCCAATAACGGCTGGTGGTATTTCTATGCCGCAGATGACAAGAGCAATACAACAACGACGGTCAGTGCTTATCTGGACACGGTCGCGCCCGTAGGGAAAGTGACAAATTCGAGCGGAGTTACGATCGCAAACGGCGGATATACGAACAGCGCGTTCAAATATACGGCGACAGACACGGGCGGTGTTTCAAAATACGAAGTCAAAAAGGCGGGAACTTCTGCCTGGACGACCTATACGTCGGGAACAAGCATTACGGGGACGTATGGCTGGTATTATTTCCGTGCGACCGATAAGGCAGGGAATGTATCGGATGAGTATAAGGTCTACTATGATGCGGCATCGCCTTCGGGAACGCTGTACGGCGGGACGGCTGTAAAATCAAGCGGTACGTATACCAATGCGGATTATATCAAATATACGGCGAGCGACAGTTATTCGGGGTTGGAAGGATGCTATGTGAAAATGCCGGGAAGTTCTTCCTATTCGGCATACGCGAGCGGAACGCAGCTCGCCACGGAAGGGACGTATTCGTTTTACAGCAAGGATAAGAGCGGGAATCAGTCGACTACCGTGACGATCACGCTGGATAAAACGAAACCGACGGGTACGCTGTATGGCGGCGCGAATGTAGTGCAATCGGGGAATTCAACCAATGCGGCGTATATTAAATTTGTGCCGTATGATGCGATAGGACTTTCTTCGGCATATGTGAAAAAGCCCGGAGCGGGTACGTTTGTGAGTTATACTTCGGGGACGCAGCTGACGGATGAGGGAACGTACAGTTTCTATGCGGTAGATAAGGCGGGAAACACTTCCGAAACGTATACGATCACATTGAATAGGCAGATCCCCGAAGCACAGCTGTATGCGGATAACGAAGCGATCCCGAGCGGCGGATATACGAATGCCGAGCACATCCGATTTGAAAGCGCAGGGGAATGTTTCGTAAAATTGCCGGACGGCGAGTATTTTATAGAGTATGTTTCGGGCGTCGAGTATTATAAGCCCGGGGAATATACCTTCTATGCGCAGACAGAGTCTGGAACGCTGACCGAGCATTATACCGTGGTGATCGACAGGACACAAAAACAGCTTACCATAGAGAACGTTTCGGACGAGATGACGGACGGGGACGTCACGATCCTGTGGACGGACGGAGATGCAGAGCAGTTTGCGCCCGTCGTGAGTGTTACCGTAAACGGGAAGGCATACAATAAAGGAACGGTCATCTATACCATAGACACGGGCGTTTATGAGGTTATTTGTACGGATGCGGCGGGAAATGTGTGGAGCACGGAATTCACATCGACCAAACAGAATGTGCTGACGGAAACTTTGCAGAAAGAATATTGGGAAGCGGCGGATGCGGACGGAAACCTCTATGCTTTTGCGACCTATGACGCGGCATTTGCGTTTGCGGCAGAGAGGGAAAACTCTTTCGTGCGCACGGGCGAATGGAACAGCGAGAGCTGGGATACCGGCATTGCAATGGACGCAAAGGACAGTGTGAATGCAGCGAACGGAACGTACTTCATCTATAAGAAATCGGGCAACCCTGAAGAGGAAGTTGCGTATTTTACGCAGGAACGGTTGAATGAAGTGATCGCGGAATATGCAAAAGTCGGTATCGAAAGCTATTACTATTGGGAAAAGACGCCCGCAGCGATTTCGGACGGCGAGAATCTGTATTCTTATTCGGACGGAAAGAAGGTGCTTGCCAATTCTGTTGCGTTGGGAGAAAACATTGCCTGTATGTTGGACGGAGAACAATTTGTCGGCACGGTCATTGAGACGGAGGGAAATCATACGCTTACCGTTTTGGACGAATGGGGGAATACTTGCGATTACGAATTGATCGTCATCCGCACGGCGCCTTCGATTTTGTATGCGACGGGTACGGGCAGCGCAAATCTCGTGACGTTTGACAGGACCTATTATTTTAAGGATGAAGTCACCTTGTCCATTTCGGACGGGTTTGACGAGATGGCAATGTTTAATGTATACGATGAGGAGGGAACACTGCTCGGGAGTTTCAGTCTCGGCGAAACCTATAAACTCACAAAGAGCGGAAGTTATACGGCAGAGGCGATCAACCATTTCGGAAAAACGGAAACGTTCTCGCTCATCATCTCCCGCAATGCTCCTGTAATAGAGATTATAAAAGATGAGGCAGGCAAAACGCTGGATATCGTTATAAAGGCAAGTTCGGACGACGAATCGCACATTCAGACACTGGAGATCTACAAATCTGTAAACGGAGAAACATGGGAACTCCTGACAGAAGATGATTACGGCACGGAAATTTCGATCAAGACATTGTCTTATTCTTTCCGCACTTCGGGACAGTACAGAGTTGTCGTAACGGATGAATTCCGCACGGGGATCGATTCAGTGACTGAGCAGATCGAATACAGTCAGCCTGTGCCCGAAGGAATCCTTTCCGGCGTCGAGAACGACGGCTATACAAACGGAGAAGTGTTCTTTGTATGGACGGATGAGACAACAGTCAGTCTCACGAAGGATGGAGAGGGGATCTCGTATACGTCAGGGCAAAAACTGACCGAAGACGGCGAATACGTGCTAACTTTCCGCAATTATGACGGCTATGAGACGACCTATCATTTTGTCATCGATACGATCGCGCCCGAAGTAAAATCGGAAGGACTCGAAAACGGGAATACCGTCAATCAGAATGTAAAGGTGCTTTATGAAGAGCAGGGCGTTACTGCAGAGATCTTTAAGGACGGAAAACTTCTCGGCGAATATATCTCGGGAACGACTGTGAGTGAAAGCGGGGAATATGCCATTGTCGTAACCGACCGCGCAGGAAACAAGACGGAAGTAACGTTTGCGATCGATAAGGAAGTCGGCTTTGCGATCAACGTAAATGACAAGGGTTTGTCCAATTCCGTTACCGTGACGGCGGACGAAGAGGTAACGCTTGTTCTGACGAAGAGTGAAGAGGTTGTCGAATACAAACTCGGCGATGCCATTACAGAAGTCGGCGATTATACCTTGACGATCACGGATGGGCTCGGGAATAAAGCGGAAATGTCTTTCACGATCGTTCAGTCTCTCGTGCAGAAATTCGAGCATAACTTTGACGAGACGCCCGGGTTTGAAAAGGTGCTTGTGAATGGAGAAGAGAAGCGGCTCAATTATGGAACGCTCGAACTTTTGGAAGACGGAACGTATGAAGTCGGCGTCGTTGCGAACGGTGCAACGTACAGTGGATACGACGGCCCCGACGCTGAAACTTGAAGGAGTGGAGGATAAAGGCATAACGAAGAACGGCGTAACGCTTTCCGATTTGTCTGAAAAAGCGATGGTCGAGGTGTATCGGAACGACGAGATAGTCGAATACACGTTCGGCGAAATGCTGACAGAGGCAGGGGAATATAGGGTAGTGGTGACCGATGAGGCAGGAAACACCACGGCATACGCTTTCGAGATTCAAGAAGGAAACGGTTGGATCGTCATTGCGGTCGTTGTATTGGTCGTGGTTCTTATTGCGGGCGGCGTAGTGCTGATTCTCTTGAAAAAGAGAAACGGCTAAAACGGTGTATAGGGAAAGAGGCAAGGCTGAAAAAATCAGCCTTGCCTCTTAACTTAAATATTTTTTAACGGCGTTTTCTTGACAAGGGACAACTCTGTCCTTTTCATGGAGGGTGGCACCTGTCATCGTGACAGGAGAATGTGAACTACCCATGGGAGAATGTTTACAGCAGAAAAAGGTAGAAAGTTTATGTGTAATATATTAAAGGAAGAAAACAGAGGGGGAAGTTTGAAAAATGTATATTGAAATATTGTTAGCATCAAAAACAGTTTGTAGAAATCGGTTTCTATTTATTTGACAGTGTTGATTATTCTATGGTATAATAATACTATGATAACGATTTATGATATTGCGACTGCCAGCGGGTATGCGCCAAGCACCGTTTCCAAGGTGTTGAACAACTATAAAGGGGTTAAGTCGACCACAAAGAAAAAGATACTGACTGTGGCGAGCGACCTCGGCTTTTTCCCGAATGCGAATGCGCGTTCGCTCAAGGCTAAACGCTCGTACAGCGTTGGTGTGCTGTTTTATCTGCGTGACAGCATGGATTTGACACAGTACTTGTTTATAAACATTTTAAATGCGTTCAAAAGAGAAATGGAGTTGCGCAATTATGATGTCATGCTTCTTGCCAAGCGTGAGGGGGCTGAAGGCGGCTCATTTGTTACTCATTGCCGTATGCGGCAGTTGGACGGCATAGTGTTATTCGGCGATTATACAAGTTCGCTTGTGCGTGAGATTTTAGACAGTGATATTCCCGCTATCGGTTTTGATTATATCGGTAATAAGATCGCTGGCGTCATGAGTGATAACTACGAAAAGATGTACGAACTGGTAACGGGACTTATCGGGCGCGGGCATGCGCGTATCTTGTTTATCTTCGGGGAAAAAAATTTTGTAACAAGCGAGCGTTGCCGTGCGTTTGAACAGGCGTTGAGTGACGCGCAGATACCGCAAAATTTTATGTGCATTGAGGGGGCATATTGTAACCCGCAAATGTGTTACGATATTACAAAAAAAGTATTGAAAGAAGGTAGAGATCTTCCAACGGCTATTATCTTTCCTGATGATTATTCTGCGACAGGCGGAATGAATGCGATTAATGATGTCGGTTTGCGCATCCCCGAAGATATTTCCGTTGCGGCGTTTGATGGGGTAGTGTTTTCTGAGATCGTACGGCCGAAACTGACAACTGTTCGCCAGAATACAGAAGAAATCGGCCGGGTGATGGCGCTTAAGCTCATAGAAGAGATTGAGAGAGGGGAAAAGTTTTCAGATGTAAGCATAGTCGCTTCTGAAGTTGTTTGGACGGACAGTGTCAAAAATCTTTGCGCAAATGTCGGGACCAATTACGGAAATCATAGTTGAATAGGCAGTAGTATATTTTTGAACAAATTTAAAGAAAAGCTTACGCAAATGGCGGCTTCCCGATTTTTCAGGGAGTCGCTTTTTCAATGACACTTTGCTAGTTAAATCCCCTAATCCTACAGAGGAGTTGCTATGATCCATGATGTGATAGTTGATAACGGGTTGGCTGAAAGTTTGGACCTAATAGTATTCGCGGCTCAACTGATGTTTTGATGTATAGCGAGTCTTTTCGACGATAAGAATAAAAGGTCATATAACAAGGCGCGGTTTTTTACCGCGCCTTGTTTTTTCTATTGTAAATTGCTTTTATGCCGCGTTTAGACCGAGGTAGACGAGCGAAATATCGTCGAAATACACCGTGCCGGTATCTGTGCCGTTGTCGAGGTAGTAGCGGATGCTCTTGGTCAGTGAGCTTTCGTCTCTGTTGTTGACGGTGAAGGTAATATCAAATTCCGTCCAAGTAGTGCTGTCGCCGATAGGGAGCTGCACCATACCGGCCGAGCCGCTCGTCGTGGCATAACCGATGACGCGCGAATAGCTGAACTGTGCGGAGGCACCGTTCGTGGCTTTATATCTTCCCGTCAGACGATAGGTGTAGCCATTGCCTGAGCCGCGTAACCACTGCCCAAAGAGTTGGTCGCCGTTGACCTGTGCAACGTGGTTGGCGCTGTTGTCGGGGTCTTGAACGATGGCTGCCGTATCTTCGGTGTCAGTCATATACTCCATCCAAGGATACACATACTGCGTCGTTACGCCGTCGCCGTGTTCGTAGCTTTCGTCAGGCTGTTCGAAGTCTCCGTTGGCAGCCTTGTTTACGACGGGCATTTTGGTGAGCAACGTCGGTTCGAAAGTGGCGTCGGAAGGGCGGTTAGTCACGGGGCGCTGTTCCCAATTTCCCATCGAGAAAGGGATGTAGCGGAACCAGCTGATTTCGGCGTAGTCACTGTCGAACATGCGGCTACCGTTGCTGATATTGTTTGAGTCAGCTTCTCCGCCGCCTGCCCAGCAGGGAACCCAAATGCCGATGGAAAGCGTAGCGTTGGTCGTGGGGACATTAGCGGTGGAAGTGTATACGAGTTTTCCGTCAACAAAATAGTCGACGTACGGGATCTCCGCATCTGTCACCCAGTCAAAGGAGTAGGTGTGCCAATTTCCGTCGTTGACCATATAGTCCATTTCAACGTTGCGGTTAGTGTTTGTATCGGGAGAAGTCCACGTTGTAAAGGAAACCAGATCAAAATTCGGTTGGATACCGATCTCAATGTCGATTTCGTTCTGCTGCACGGAGCCGTCGTTCTGTTCGAACCACGAAAACAACCACATTGAAGTCAGTGCGCCGAGGCGAGGCATAGGCTTCATGCGGATCTCATACCGCCCGGGACCTAGTGCCTCGACGGTCGAGATCGCTGCGCCCGTCTTATAGCCGTCTATCTGTGAAGAGAGGGGGGCGCCGCTGTAAAACTCGCCGTTTGCGCGCAGAAGCAGGTGTGCTTCCGAATCGGAATCGTCGAGTAAAAAGACGTTCTGCGGGCGCACGCCGTTTTGGTCTGTTCCCCATTGGTCCCACACCGAATCGCCGATAACCCAGCGATCTTTATCGATGCCTTGCGTAAAGTCGTCGTAGATCATCTCGTCGTAGTTGAGCGTATAATGCTCTTCCACATTTTTATAATAATCATCTGCGCCGTCAAATGAGAACATCTGCTCGGCGAGACTGCTCGTTTTGCTCGCACAGCCTGCTAGGCAGAGCGTCGCAAGCCCGCAGACGAGCAGAAGACTGAGAAACTTTCTCATGTTTTCCTCCTCAATAAGCTGGTTTTTTAAGAAATCGGTTTCCATATATTTTTTTCTATTATAGCATGGAAAAGTAAGGCTGTCAATACTTTTTCGACAGAAAAGTTGCAACGAAAATATTTTTATAAAATTTTATTTTTTTTTCAAAAAAGTATTGACAGTAACAAATTAATATGATAAACTAAAAAACAGAAATCGGTTTCCATTATGTAAACGGCTGTCTTGTTTTACAAGCGGCCGCATGAAGAAGTAATATCCTTCATGGAATAAGATGTATCTGTTCAGGCGTTTTTTATGGGGATCTTTTAGGTAAGATCTGCGTATATTTTTATAGTTTAACGGAAATCGGTTTCCAACAACCGATTTCCGCTCGTAATTTGACATTATTTGGAGGGATAAATTATGAGGAAGGTAATCAGCGTACTTGCGGCAGCCGTATTGACGGCTGTGATGTTCTGTTTTGCAGCGTGCGGAAGCAGCCGCGGGGAGAACGAACTTTGGATCACCTATTACAGCGGTGGTTACGGGGATTCCTGGATCGAAGAACTGGGTGCGAAATATGAGTCGGAGACGGGTATTAAAGTAATTGCCAACAGGGATACGCAACTGATCGACGCAGTGGGAAACATGCTCGAGAACGGATCCGACTTTGATCTGATTTTCTGCCATGACGTTGCATGGGAGAGTTATGCGAACCGCGGGTATATTTATAGACTTGACGATATGTATAACTCCGTCAACCCGTATACGGACGAGGTTTACGGAGATAATATGTGGAGCGAAGATGTAGTTGCGTCTGCGCAGTATCCAGACGCGGATGGTAATATGCATTATTATAAAGTTCCCTGGACGGTCGGTACCGCGGGTATCGCATATAACCTGACCGTCATGGACAGGGTAGACGAATGGCTTGCTTCTGCCGACGGGCAGGCGTACCTTGCAACAGAAAACGGGCACATCACTACAGACGCCGCCGATGTTACCCGCCGTTGGGAGCGCACTGCGCCAGTTACATATTACGAGCTTATACAGTACTGCTACGATGTCGATGCCGCGGCGCTGAAAGCGGATCCGACAGATCCGACTTCTCCTACCGTTACTCCTTTCACTTGGTCGGGCGGTGGTGAGCAGTGGCAATGGGACTATCCGCTCTTTGACTGGTGGATTCAGCTTGCGGGGCCGGATACGATGAACGTATTCAAAAACTTTGGCAATGTGGACGAGAACGGGCAGCTCGACTGGAATGCATACAAAACTCCCGATAGGAGTGTCTATGATCCCAACAAGTCCGCGCGTGACAATAACGGCGTGGGTTGGCTCGAATTTGAACAGGCATACGCACTTTGGTACAATCTTGTGGCGGAAAATCCCGACTGGACGATCGAAAACGTGGGCGACCTTTCCAAGGGGCAGAACGAAAGTGCATTTGCGAACGGACGGGGCGCGATGACTCCGGCAGCGAACTGGGTAGCCAAGGAATCGGAGAGCATGCTTGAAGCCAGCGGCAACGAGATATCTATCATGGCCACGCCCATCGTCTCCGAGGTGAAGATGAGCGAGGATTATTCCACACTGTATCTGCCCAACGATAGCGAGTATGCTTTGGCATCTGTCACGCTCGACGCTATCCAATACAGCGAGGGTGACAACGCGAGTAAGACGATCGCCATCGGTAATAAGACGTATAACCGCGTCTCTTTCACCAGTTCCTTCGGCGACAGCGCTCTTATCCCCGCTAATGCGGCCGAACCCGAACTTGCAGTAGATTTTTTGCGTTTCATGCAACGTGAAGATAATGCGCAGCTTTTCACCCGCGAGACGAACGGTATTCTGCTCCCGTTTGATTATGATTATGCTTCTTCTTTCTCCGCCGTCGATGAGACAGCGTCCGATTGGGCTGCTTCCATCTTCGAGATCAATCAGAACAGCACTAAGTTTAATAACTACACCCAGCATCCGATGATGCGCAACACGAGTCTTCGCGGTACTTCCCGTATGACAACGATTTGGTATATAAACCAGTACTATTATACGTTGGCGTACCTCAATCCGACTGCTGACAGCTATAAGCCCGACAAACTGTTCGATGATATGTATAGTGATATAGGTAGCAGTTGGAACTCGTACTTGAGCCAAATTCAGTAACCGCGCGAGAGGGGAGAAATGGAGAAACTATTTGACGTGGAAACAGTGGGAAAGGCTTCCGCAGAGGGCGTGCCCTCTGCGGAAGGAGGGGGAGCAAAATTATTTCAGAAAAAGCCGAAAAAGAGTGCTTTTTCCCGGCGCAAGAGGGGTGAATATATCTTTGTTGCCTGTATGCTGGCTTATCCGCTCATTCAATTCATCGTTATGTGGGCGTTTGTGAATATCGATTCGGTTATTATGTCGTTCCAGCGATACGATACGATCACGGGCGAAACCTCATTGAGTTTCAAGAACTTTGAAACGTGGATCAGTTTGATCGGCTCGAACGAGATGTATGCGACGATGGTCGTAAACTCTTTGTTGCACTCACTCGTCGGTATGTTCGTTATTTTTCCGCTGTGCCTGATCATGACATACTTCTTGTGCAGAAAGGTGCCGGGATCCGGTTTTTTCCGTATCGTTTTCTATCTGCCGAGCATCATTCCGCTCGTTGTGTTGGGCCTTGCCTTCCGCGAAGGGCTGATGAACAGCAATGGTATCGTCGGTAAATTGAGCGAAGTGTTTGGCGTCCAATCGCCCACGTTGTTTGCGGGCGGTACTTCGACGCGGATCATGGTCTATATGTTTTGTGTTTGGATCGGACTTGGCGGTAATACACTACTGCTTTCGGGTGCGATTAAGCGCGTGCCGGCGGAAGTAATAGAAGCGGCACACCTCGATGGTGTAAAAACGTGGCGCGAATTTATCCAGATCGTCATTCCTATGTGTTGGCCGACCATCGTCACGCTTTTTGTAATGTCCATGATGGGGGTGTTCTCCGTCGTGTTCCAACCTTACTTCATGACCAGCGCCGTCGTTCCGGAAACTTTGACCATCGGCTTGCAGATTTTCCTGAATGCGGGGGCGCGCGGGCAGCAGGAGAGCGTTGCTGCGCTCGGTTTGCTTTGCACGGTATTTATTGCGCCCGTCGTGCTCGTCGTACGCTGGTTTATGGATCGCTTTTTCCGCGATATCGAGTATTAGGAGGAGGGGACATGGATACAGTCGAAAAAACCTATGCGCCCGCGTCCGCGAGAACGGAAAAGAGAGGGGGCAAATTCAGGCGCATTTTTCGTCATAAATTTTCACAGCTACGCCATATGGGGGCACCCAAAATCGCGCTGTTTACCGTCGTATTTGTGTTGTTCGCGCTTTATGCGCTCAGTCTGATCCTGCCGTTTGCATGGATGCTAGTCAATTCGTTTAGCAAAGATACGACTTATTGGAATGATTCGTGGGCGTTCACCTTTGATGCAGGGTTTGACAACTATATAGCCGTATTTACCAGACTTGGCGTTCGGCGTGGTATACGCAATGTATTGGTGGGAGAGATGTTCCTCTATTCCATCCTCGCTGTGGGTGGCGGCGTTGTCTGCACACTTATCAGTTGTTCGGTTGGTTCGTATGTGGTGGCAAAATATAAATTTCCGGGACGTGGCTTCATTTATAACATTGTTATTGTGGCGATGATGGTTCCCATTGTCGGTACATTGCCCGCACAGGTGCGTCTCATGCAGAATATTGGATTGAATGACAGTTTCATCGGCGTTTGGTTCCTTTATTCAGGCGGATTCGGCTTCAATTTTCTGTTTATGTATGCTTTCTTTAAAGGGATCAGTTGGGGATATGCTGAAGCTGCGCAGATGGACGGTGCGTCTCATTTACGAATTTTTGTTCAGATCATGATCCCGATGGCTAAGCCCGCCCTCACCGCGATCGGCGTGCTTACCTTCATGGGATTGTGGGGCGACTATCAGACGCCGTACTACTTCCTTAACAGTTATCCGACGCTCGCTGTCGGGCTCAAAGAGCTGATCGACCCGAATAATCTTAATTACCCGCAGCTCTTTGCTATGTCGATCATCGTCTCTATACCCGTCATCGCGGTGTTCTGCATCTTCCAAAAGACAATCATGAACAACCTGACGATGGGCGGGCTGAAAGGTTAAATCAAATAAGGAGAGGGGAACATGAAAAGGATCGCAAAACTTTTTGCTTTTCTCGCGTTTGCCGCCGTGTTGCTTTGCTGCGCGGCAGGTTGCGGCACGGATACGCTCACAACGAAAGCGAACGCGGGTATTTCCGCTGGAATTCCTGAAGGTCTTGGCGAGTACGATTCTGTGGCCTATTACAGTCTTGCGGATCAGAATGATGTAGAATTTACCTTCGAAATCGACGAAGTGCAGAAGGTCTCCTTCATGTACCGCGTGATCGATTCGGATGCCTGGTCGCTCGATAAAGGCACGATGACGGTTGATGCCTCCGTTTTTGACGGCATCACCGCGGGCGATAAGCGCCTGCGCGTGTTCGCCGATGACGTGTACGTCGAGATTGTTATTCGGGCGGTCACAAAGGTCATCTATACTGTGGCGGAATTCAATTCCATCCGTGAGGATATGAATGGCACATATGTTTTGGGCGCGGACATCGACTTCGGCAACGTTGCTTTCTGGCCCATCGGCAAACCGTATACGGAGGGGGGCGAAGTCTCTACTTTCGAGGGCACACTCGACGGGCAGGGGCACACCATCCGCAACCTGAAGATCGACGCATACGATTACAGCGAAGATGAAAATCATTTTACGGATGGCGGTGCCGACGAGTGGCAGGGGCCTTCGCTCGGGAATCGGGTCGAAAACGGTTCCAACTACAACAACGGCATTTTCATGACGACGAGCGCGAACGCGCAGATAGAAAATGTAAATTTTATCAATATCACGGTGGATTGCCAAGGTCTGTCTGGGCCCATCGTCGGCACCAACGGAGGACATATACGCAACTGTTTCATCTCCTGTACGCTTTCTTCGCATGCGGACTGGTCCGAGCGCGTCGGAGGCATTGTCGGCATGAACGGCACATCAGAATCGGCGGGTGTCATCGAAAACTGCGTCGTTTATTATACGCTCGGAACGGGCAGAACGCCGCGCGGGTTTGCGGACTGGAATGTCGGCATCATTCGCAACTGTTATGCCGCTCCCGCGGATAACTACATCTATTTGCCCGGGTTCGAATATGATGAACAGACGGGCACGGGCGCCGTCCCCTCAGATTTCGACATCAACACTTATATTACGACGGAGAACATCGGCGCGGTGGGATTCGGCTATTATAATCTGCCTGCATTGCCCGGTTCTTTCGATTCTGCCACACAGACTTATTATCCCGCAGGTGAGAATAAAATACTCAATGCTAAGATCGTTCGCAAAGAGGTCTTACTCGACCCTGCAAATTTCCCCGCGGAGGAAGGCTGGGACAGCAACATTTGGGAGTTTTCCGCAGGTACGTTTCCGCGCGTTAAAGTTCAGGCGTAATATGCGGAGCAGAGGAAAAACGATGAGCGACTACTATTTCAAAGACGGGAAGTTCGTGATTGAAAATTACGATGAACAGAACGCGTTTTGCAACTTTTTGCCTGGCATCGCGGGGCTTTCCGGCACGCCTCTTTGGGCGTTTTATATCAATCGCGGGCAAGGAATTGCCGGCTTCGGCGTGAAGGATAAAGGCTCGCCGATCATGGAATTTTATCCCGCAGAGCATGCCTATGCGCATGCACCTGCACAAGGCTTTCGCACTTTTGTAAAGACTGAGGGCAGAGTGCGCGAACTGCTTTCGCACCGCAACGGCGCGAAAAAACAAATGGAAGTATTTCGCTCCGGTTTTTCCGTCGGGGAAAAGGGGAACGGTTATACCTTCCATGCAGAGTATTTCGGCCTGCCCGAAAAACCTTATGCAGCGCTCGTGCGTTGCGCAACTTATACGAATACATCGGGCGCGGCGCAGGAATTGGAATTGTTGGACGGGCTGGCGCAGCTCATTCCTTTTGGCCTCGGCAATAGCGCTTTTAAAGAGTGCGGGAACCTGATGAAAAGTTGGATGTGCTTCGAAGACGCGGGCGGGGCGGCGTTCTTCCGTATGCGTTCTTCCACGGCGGACGGTGCTGAAGTCGAATCTGTCGGAGCGGGCAATTTTTATCTGCCTGTCGGCGTTGCGGGCGTGCGTATAGCCGTCGATCCGAAGGTAGTATTCGGCAACGATTATACAAAATCTTCACCTGAACGTTTTGTTGAATCCGATGATTTTTCTTCCCTTTTGGAGGAGCAGAATACAGAAAACGAGATTCCGTGCGCTTTCTCATATGCTAAGATACGTCTCGCCGCCGGCGAGAGCGTGCAACTGTATTCTCTGATCGGCTATGCCGCCGATCGCAGTACTGCCGCGGGTATCGCTGCAGAGAATTCGGCCGTTTCGTTGAAGCAGGCGCGCATTCGCGCGGTACAGATTGCTGAGGACATTGCGCGCAAGGTGGAAACGCATACTGCGCGCCCGCTGTTCGACGCATATGTTGAGCAGTGTTACTTTGACAATGTGCTGCGCGGCGGCATGCCCGTGAAACTCGGAGACAAGGTTTATTATGTTTATTCGCGCAAGCACGGCGATCCGGAGCGCGATTACAATTGGTTTTCCATTTTGCCCGAGCCGTATTCCTGCGGCAACGGCAACTTCCGAGACGTGGTGCAAAACAGGCGCAACGACGCTGTGATCACCCCCGAGTGCGGCGACTTTAACATACGCTACTTCTTTTCCCTTGTGCAGGCGGACGGGTATAATCCGCTCTCCGTCACGGGCACGAAGTACACGTTGAAGGAGAGCGCACAGCTCCCTCCTTTCTGCGGCGCGCAGATGCAAGCCTTATCCGGAGAGGAATTCACCGTCGGCGATCTGTGCAAACAGGCGGGCATTTCATCGCCCGCTGAGGTCGGCGCCGTGCTTTCACAGTGCGATGAGCATTTCCTCGCCGAGTTTTCGGAAGGATACTGGACTGATCACTTTGTCTATCTCATTGATTTGATCACGGGATATCTCGCCGTGTATCCGGACAGAAAGAGCTCGTTGCTGTACGATTCAACAATTGCTTACTTCGATTCGGGCGTGCGTTTGCTCCCCGCAGACCGCCGTGCCGTTCTTCTGGAAAACGGAAAAGTGCGTCGCTATTATTCCCTGCAAGAGGGAGGAGCTCAAGGCTGGCTTTGCTTGCGCGACGGCGGGGTGTTTTTCACAAATTTAGACGCAAAGTTGTTCAACCTAATTCTGATGAAGGGCGCGCAGATCGATCCTTCGGGCATGGGCATAGATATGCTCGGCGGAAAACCAGGGTGGAACGATGCTACGAACGGTCTGCCAGCGCTTTTCGGGGCAAATGTAGCCGATCTGATCGAACTGAAACGTCTCATCGGGATCTATGGCGAACTGACTGCGGACGGCGGAGAGATTACCGTAGCACGCGAACAGGCCGTTTTCTTCGAAGGACTGATCGCTCTGCTTTCGGCAGAGCCTTCCGCACTGGCTTACTGCGACGGATGCGAGGCGCTGCGTGGATCCTTTCTGTCTGCAATCGACGGCGGGGTAAGCGGGGAACTTACTGCAATTTCTAGAAAGCAAGCGAAACGCTGTCTTTCGTTGCTCGCCGCACGCATCGACAGGGGACTTGCGGCGGCCAAAAAGATCGGCGGCGGTATGTATCCGACTTATGTCGTAAATGAACCGATGCGCTGGCGCGAAACGGGTGAGCGGGACGGAAAGGGACGTGCGTTCGTGTTGCCCGAAGAATATGAGACGCGCGCATTGCCCCTTTTTGCTGAGGCGATCGCCAAAGCGATTGCCGTCGGCGAGCGTGAACAGTTCGCGCTCGCCAAACAGAGCGAATTGTATGACACCGTTCTGAAGGTGTATCGATCTTCCGCCGATTTAGACGGTGAGAGCATGGAGATCGGGCGCATCCGCTCCTTTACCAAGGGCTGGCTTGAACGCGAATCTTGCTTTTTGCACATGAACTACAAACTCATGCTTTCGCTTCTCACGGCCGGCATGTATGAAGAGTTTTTCGCTGAAGCGGAAACTAACCTCGTGCCGTTCATGGATCCCGCCGTGTACGGTCGAAGCACGCTGGAAAATTCTTCATTCATCGCAACATCCAACCATTGCGATAAGGGCAAATGGGGCAGGGGATTTCAGGCACGGCTTACCGGCGCGAATGCGGAGCTGCTCTCCATGTGGCGCATCCTCATAGGCATAGAGAAACCATTCAACGAAGAAAAGGATGAGCTCGTCTTTTCGCTCTCGCCCAAATTGCGGCATGACTGGCTGAACGGCGGAAAGGCTTCGTTCCTGCTGTTCGGAAAAACGTACGTCGAGTACCGCGTGCCCGAAGGCGTGGATACTTATGCTTCGGGCGTAAAGGTACGTTCTTACAAACTGTTTGAAGGGGGCTGGACAAAGGTAGAAGGCGAAAGTTTGCGCGGCGCCCTTGCCGAACGTGTGCGCTGTGGAGATTTTGAAAAGATCGAGGTGGAAATATGGTAAGCAAAGAACTGATTTTTCCGAAAAATTTTGTATTCGGCGCGGCAACAGCAGCCTATCAGATTGAAGGCGGCCGCGGCGAAGACGGCAAGAGCGACAGCATCTGGGATAAATTCTGCGATATTCCGGGCAAGATCGATAACGGCGATACGGGCGACGTCGCGTGCGATCACTACCACCGCGTCGAAGAGGACGTCGCGCTCATGCGCGAATTAGGACTTGAAAGTTACCGCTTTTCCGTCGCGTGGACGCGCATCCTGCCCGAGGGAACGGGGCATGTCAACGAAAAGGGTGTCGCTTTCTACAACAAGCTTATCGACGGACTGCTCGCGGCGGGCATTAAGCCCCTTGTGACCTGCTATCACTGGGATCTTCCGCAGTGCTTGCAGGACAGGGGGGGATGGCTCAATCCCGACAGCTGCAATTGGTTCCTGGAATATGCCGAAACATTGTTCAAATCCTTCGGTGACAGGGTGAAGGATTTTATAACTTTCAACGAGCCTTTTGTGTTCACTGATTTCGGTTACGTAACGGGCTCGTTCCCGCCGGGCATTAAAGGGGATTACCGTGCCAAATTGCTCGCGGCTCACAACGTGCTTAAAAGCCACGGAAAGGCGGTGCGGCTTTTCCGCAAGCTCGTGCCCGACGGACGCATCGGCATCACGCTCGACTATGCCTACAATACTCCTGCGACCGACAAACCCGAAGATATCGCGGCAGCGGCGCGCGCAAACGAGTTCTGGGCGGGCTGGTATTTTGAGCCTGTCGTGTTCGGGCATTACCCCGTGTCGGCGCGCAAGTGGTTCCAAGAGCAAGGGCTGATGCCTGCGATAAGCGAAGAGGATATGCAACTCATTGCCGAGCCGATCGATTTCTTGGGCATTAACCACTATTTTTGTAACTATATTGTGGCGGATAAGAGTGTCCCGCGCGATGAGGCGCGACAAGTGTTTCCCAAACGCAATAAGACAGATATGGGCTGGCCTGTTACCCCCGACGGGTTCTACGACATGCTGACCTATTTCCGCAAAGTGCTCAAAGTGCCGCTTCTCATCACCGAAAACGGCATCGCCCTCAACGATATAGTTAACATCCACGGCAAAGTGGAGGATTATGACCGCATCGACTATCTCGAACAGTATCTCGCCGTGCTCAACCGCGCGATCGCCGAAGGGTTGGACTGCCGAGGGTACTACTATTGGAGCCTGCTCGACAACTTTGAATGGGCGGCAGGCTACCGCGGTCGGTTCGGATTGGTGCACGTGGACTACGATACGCTCAAACGAACGGTCAAGCGCAGCGGGTATTTCTACCGTGACGTGATCGAAGCAAAACATCAACAGTAATAAGCAAAAAAAGGACGGGGCGGCGGTTCGCTGCTCTGCGGAAAAATTTTTGAGGTGTCCTGCCTCACAGGAGGGAAAAATGAGGAAAAAACTGATGGCACTCTTTACGGTGCTGTTAACATTGTTGTTCGGCCTTGCCATATTCGCCGCATGCGGCAACGAGGAAACCGAGAAGGAAGAGGACGCGCTCGCCGTTCCCGCCGGATTGGCGGTGGATGCGCAGGGCGTCGTCACATGGACTGCCGTGGAAGGTGCGCAAACGTACACGCTTAAGGTCAATGAAACGGAGTTTGCAAACGCCGTTTCTCCTTTCGATCTGCACGAAAAGGCGGCGGATGCGCTTGAAAGCAACGGCGCGCAGAACAGCATCGCCGTCAAGGCGGACGCCGTCGGCGAGAGGGAGGGCAGCGCCTATTCCGACGCTGTGACATACACCTTCAAGACAGCCGACGAAACGGCGGCTGCCGAGTATGTCGCTCTGGTCGAGAAGATCGACGTCGATGCGCCCGTGCAGGCTGATGTCATTGCTGCAAAGGAAGCGTATGCAGCTCTTACAGAGCAGCAGCGCGAAATTGCGGGCAATGCGGCATATGACGCAATGAATGCCGCCGACGGAAAAGTGTTTGTATTTCTTGTAAGCGCAATCGGTCCTGTCGAGAACATTGCGATCGAAAGTGCGACGGCCGTCAATGCCGCCGAAATTTGGTACAATAGTCTCTTGGATAAAGAGCAGGAAGCAATTGCAGAAGCGAAAACTGCGCTTACTTCTGCGCGAAATAAGTTAAATGAAGTTTCCGAAATGCTTCGGACAGAATTTGGAGCGTTGGTCGATGAAGTGGATATCGCCGAAGATTCAGATGCGGCCTTCATCGATGCGGCGGCTACAGCAATCGCACAAGCGCAAGCAACGTACGAGGAGTACAGCGAAGCTGAAAAAGCGGCTGTATCTGATTTATATAACCAACTCGTCGGAAAACAGGCGACGCTCGATGCAGCATCAGATAAAGAATTTGCAAAATATCAAGCGCTCGTCGCGGCTGCACAGGCTGCTACCGTCGACGATAATGACGCTACTGTCGCTGCTCTTGAGAATGCAGTAGATGCAGCAAATACGGCGGAAACCGCTCTTTCGGAGTACACGAAAGAGGCTAACGCAACCGAGTATGCCGCCGAGCAGTCCAAACTCGACGATGCAGAAGAAACGCTCGCCGAGTGGAAGAGTGACGTTGCTAATACGTTGCAAGAAATGAGCGATGCGATCGATGCGCTTGCCGAGGTGACGGAAACGATGGACGCCGCAGAAGCGCAAAGCGCTCTTTCCTCCGCGAAGGATATTCTTGACGATTACAACGGTTATGCGGCATACATTCGTGCAGATAGTCAGATCGGTGCGCAGAAAGATGAATTGGATGCATACATAGCAGACGTTGAAAAGCGTATCGATACAATCAGCGAAGCGGCGAAGAGAGAATTGCAGGGCTTAATCGATGCCATAACCGTTACTGCAGAATCGCGCGGCCAAGCGATCGACGATGCTTATTCCGCAATCGAAGAGGTCAAAGAAACTTTCAAGGGTTACCATGCATCGGTACAAGACGTTGTTGCGGAAACTTATGGGCAGCTCGCCGATAAGGAATCAGTCCTCAGCGCTGCCGCGTCTGCCGAATACGTGGCATATCAGACATTGGTCGAAGCTGTTTCGGCGGAGGTCACTGAAGCGGCAAGCGCAGACGATCTTTCTGGCGCTATCACTGCCGCGGAGAGTGCGTTCGGGGCTTTGGCGGAGTATACGAAAACGCAGAACGACGTCACCGCGATCGATGCAACCGTGACGAACGCAAAGGCCACGCTCGAAACATGGAACAGAGAAATCGAGAGTACCGAAGCGGCTATGAAGGTAGCTTTAGAAGGATCTTCCGATATAGGCGCGATGGAGTCGGCTGAAGTCGAGGCCATGCTGGACGGTTTACTTTCCGCACTGGAAGGCTATGAGGACTATGCCGCCTATATCAAGTCGGACGACGGCGTCACGGTATTATTCGGCGACATGCAGGAGGCTGAAAAGGCGGCGGAAGACCGTATTGCGGCAATTGCGGAAGATTATGCATCGCGCGTTATGGAAGCGATCGAGGATGCTATGCCCGATGAAAATTCGTACAATGCACTTGTTGATTTGCAGGAAGAATATGCAGCATACGGCTCCCGCACACAACAGGCTGCCGCTACCGCGAAGGGATCTGTGGACAGCGCCATTGAAAAACTTCTCGCTACTCCTGTGTCCTCCGCCACGCTTGACGACGAGCGGATCGTCATCGGCGAGGGCAACGATCAGGGTTCTTTCCAAATCGTCCGCAAGTATTTCAATTTCCGTAATGAAGCAATCGAAATCGACGGAACCCTTTTGAATGTAACTGTCACGGCTAAGGTGGACGGAGAGCCCTGTCTCTTATACACATCTGACGCTGCCGACGAAGCTAGAAGTGTAGA
>ERZ1090879.563-NODE-563-length-22935-cov-14.011233_pt1 | contig 22935 bp, 18 predicted proteins | sample MGYA00478472_ERZ1090879 | MGnify/ENA primary metagenome ERZ1090879 (study PRJEB33644, sample SAMEA5815723) | chicken gut metagenome | biome: Chicken; feature: Gastrointestinal Tract; material: Caecum | place: Ireland | collected 2019-01-01 | study: A study of the... | reverse complement strand
GATATTTGACGATATACGCTATCGCGCTGCCTATATTCTGCATATCCAGCGGCTCGAAATCGGAACGACCGAACTTTTCGTTAAAATAAGTGTTCTGATGCGTTACTTCTTCCAGCCCGCATACGGGACATTTGAGTTTCAGCACGCCGTCCTCGTTGCGGAAGCCTATAAGCACTTTCCCTCAGCTCCGGCATATCCGCTTGGACGGCTTCGTTGCCCACTTCCCGATCATTTTTCTCGTTATCTCCGTCAATACATCTTGATGCAACTGACCAAGACGCCCTGTATCTCGCAGTTATCCACGACTATATCCTGCATCTGCCTGTTCTCGGGTGTAGCACGATCTTCCCGTCTTTATGAAAAAGCCGTTTCAGCGTCGCTTCCCCGTCCATAAGAGCGACTACAATTTGCCCGTCGTCCGCGGTATTCTGTTTTCTCACCACAATGAGATCCCCCTCTCTGATTCCTGCATCTATCATGCTGTCGCCGTGCGTATGAAGCATGAACAACTCGCCCTTCCCGAATATGGCCTCCGGGAGCGCATAACTCGCCTCGATGTTCTCTTCCGCAAAGGATGGCTGACCGCAGACAATATCCCCCACCAAAGGGGTTATTTTGTTTTTCCCCGCGTCCAGACGCTTCGGAAGCGCAATACTCCCGAGCCTCGTCCGCCGTATCCTGCCCTGATTTTCGAGCGCAAGCACATATCGCTGCACAAGGTTCAAAGAACTCATACCCAATGCGTGCATGATCTCGCGGTAACTCGGCGATACCCCGTCTTTCCGCTGCCGCTCGCGGATATACTCTTCCATTCTGCGCAATGTTTCTTCATTCAGCGTTCTCATAGACCAAATCCCTTTTGTTGAACTATGCGTTCAATTTAGATGCAGGCGTATTATATCATAATTCCTTCTCCGTTTCAAATTTTCACTTGTTTACACTATTTCATTATACTTTCGCAAATATCCGAAACCTGTTCTTTCCTTCTTTGGGCGCGCGGTACTCTTTTTTCAGTTCCGGTCCGCAGGAATTGGTGCCCACGCCGCTCATGGCTATATCCAAACTTACATATATATTGCCGTCTTCTTTAAGTTCGAAATCATGCGCCGTACTCGCAAGCGTTTTTGCCGAATACGGCACTACGCTAAATGAAAACGGTTTTTCGGCGGTTACGGTGATGCCGCAGTCAAACGCAACTTCGGTACTGCCAAAGTGACTGCCGCTTTCCTGCGGTTTTATATAGTGAAAATATTCTTTTTCGGCGGCAGTTGCATATTCACCGTATTCACTGCATAAGCGCTTGTCTATATAGCTCTCGTGCGGTCCGTAGCCTTTGTAAGTAAACTTGTTCACCGTGCTTTTAGGCAGTGAGAACGATAAGCCTATTCGCGGCAAATACGAAATATAATCGGCAACTTTGTAAGATAGTTCCGCGTCTATCGCCGTTTCGTAAAACGTATAGGTAAGCGTAAAGTCCATGATCGGTGCAAAACAAGCTTTCAGCATTTTGCCCGTCACGTTTACCGTATTGCCGTTCTCCGCAATATCGTAAGCGATTTGTTCCGCGTTTTCATACCGAACCCACTCGTTCTTTATATTTCTGTCGTTATCTATATACGCGCGAAAAATATTCACTTTTAGCGGCTCGATGAATTGTATATCGCCGACTTGCAACAGTTCTCCGTTTTTGCCGAGCGCAAACGGAAGCGGTTTATCTGCCGCAAGTTTACACAGCGGCGCACATTGCGACAAAGTACTTTCTTTTTCCCGTTTACCTCCATATACCGCCTGCATCTCAAAGTAACCGCTCTTGGGTGTAAAATCGGGGTTAAGCAAGCCGTCTATGCAAAAATTGCCGTCGTGCTCGCTTTCACCGAAATCGCCGCCATATAAATAACCTTTATCCGTCTTGATTCCGTGGTCGCGCCATTCCCACACGAATCCGCCCATAAAGCGATCGTTAGAGTCTATGAGTTCCCAATAGTCGTTTAAGTCGCCGTTGCTGTTTCCCATTGCGTGCGAATACTCGCAAAGCACGAACGGTCGCGTTTCTTTTTCATCCGCCAGTACTTCTCTCATTTCATCAAGTTTCGGGTACATACGCGACGTCATATCGATACGCGTTGTATAATAATTCGTTCTGTCGGCAAGCCATGTTATCCCCTCGTAGTGGATAGGGCGATTATCGTGCGCGTGTATATAGTCCGCGCCCGAATGAAACATTTTGCCGTAGCTCGACTCGTTGCCTAAACTCCAAATAACGACGCACGCACGGTTTTTGTCGCGCTCGTACAATGTGATTTCCCTATCCGTAACGCCTTTATCCGCAATGCCGCTCTCGGCGAAATCTTGCCAACGCCGCCAAGGATCTACGCCACCGCACCGTTCCTCCATGCCGTGCGTTTCCACGTCCGCTTCGTCCATTACGTAAAAGCCCATAGCATCGCACAAGTCGTAAAACTCGGGGCTGTCTGGATAATGGCACGTGCGAATCGCGTTCACGTTCGCCGCCTTCATCAGTTCAAGGTCGCGCACCGTTTCTTCGAGCGTTACGGTGGCGCCGCCCGTAGGAGAAAACTCGTGACGGTTCACCCCTTTGAGTTTTATTTTTTCGCCGTTTATCTTATATATGCCGTTCTCGATTATGCTTGTTCTGAAGCCGATACGCTGTAAAATCTTTTCGCCGCTTGCCGCAATAATAATATCGTATAACTTAGGATTTTCCGCCGTCCACTTCTCCGCGTTCTTTACCTTAAATTCTATTGTTTTATTAGGTTCTACGATTTTATTATCGTTTTCAAACGAAACCGCAAACGGAATATTGCTATCGTTGCGCACGGTAAGCACGCCGTCTTTGCCCGCAAATATCGTTTCTATCTTAAAATCGCGGATATGCTCTTGCGGGCGAGCAAGCAGATACACACTGCGAAAAATGCCCGAGAACCGCCATTTATCCTGACACTCCAAATAACTGCCCGCGCACCATTTGAGCACGATTACATCGAGCGTATTTTCGCCGCTTTTTACATACGCGGATATATCCCACTCGCTCGTAGTGTGAGATATTTGACTGTATCCTATCTCTTTACCGTTTACATACACATAGAAAAAGCTATCCACTCCCTCAAAGTTCAGATAGTATTTCTGCGTCGTATCCTTAATCTCGAACATACGGCGATAATGAAACGCAGGGTTTTTCACGCGGATATACGGCGGATCTACGGGAAACGGATAGCGCGTGTTTATATATTGAATTCGGTCGTACCCGTGCATTTGCACGCAAGACGGCACGGGTATGGTGTCGATGAGTTTTTCGTTTATCTCTACGCTCGCTATATCTTCGTGCGCCTTGAATTCCCACATGCCGTCGAGCAAGATAAACCTATCGCTTTTCGTCCTATCCAAAATGCCGTGCGCAAACGCAAACTCTTGTTTTTCACCAAAAGGAATATAATAACTGCGCGGCGGCTCTATGCCTACGCGCTCATAAGTTTCGTATTCGAGATTATATTTCATTTTTCATCGCCCTTATTATTCATTATTTTGATCCGAACCATTATTATCATTCCGTACGCCGGCATCGGCGGCTACTTTAAGCTCTTCAATTACCTAATAGTTCTTGTATAAACGCTGTAAGCGTTGCTGCCGCCGCGCGGTGTCCTGCTACCGTAGGGTGCGCGCCTGCGCCGCCGACATTAGAGGGCAGCAGACAATAATAAACTTTACCCGGCAAGTCCTTGATCACCCGTTCAATGCCGAGATCGATAAAAGGCACCGTTCCCATCATACCGTAACACAGCACGAATTTTGCCTTCGTGTATACCGCCGTCATCGCATTGAGCATCGACAGATAGTCCTCGGCAAACTTTTTGCTTTGCTTTGAGGTCGTATCACCGTTATACGCATACGCATCGTTCGTTCCCAAATTGATGACTACAAAATCCACATCGGGATCTATAGGATATTCCGTTTGGTTGAATGTGGAATACCATTTCCAAATTTCGGACATCGTGAATTCTTGCCCGAGCCACTTGCGTGCTTTTACGGTAATACCGCCGTACCCGACAAAACTCGATTCGCTACCCAACGCTTCCGCCGTAAACGCAGCATATGTCTGCGTCCCGTCCGAATTGGCAACGGTAATTTCCGTTGTCGGCGATTCGACAAGATTTCCTTCGCCCGCCGTGATCGAATCTCCGTAAAAATCGATTTTCAACTTCTTTTTTTGAGGGGCTTCGGGAAAACGGTTCAAAAGAACGCAGTCTTCCCCCGTTTCTATCCCGTCAAAACGGAAAGAATACCTTCCGTAATAGTTTTGTTCCGTTGCCTTCATCACGCGGATATGGTGCACGCCCTCAGCCAAATCCTCGGCAAACGTATATGTGTGCGCCCCCACTCCGGAAAGCAATACGCGAACGCCTTCTGTATCTTCATCGACATAATAACGGACATACGACGCACCGGAAATATTCATTATTTGAATTTTACATTGCGTGCCGTAAAAAGAAAACCCAATGCCCGAATTGACGTTATCCACTACGATCCCGCCGTCCTTTTCATAGGTTCTCCCGTACGTTTGCACCGTACTGTCCGACATGGCGTCAGTTGAGGCGCACTCCCATACGCGCACCAAAAGTTGCGCGGACGCATTTTTGCAAGAGACCGTAACAGAAGTCTCCCCTACGCTTTTCCCTTTCAGTTTTCCGCTTTCGACAGTAACAATATCCGTATTGGAGACGACGTACCGTAAATACGCGGGATCGGTAGATTCGCCGTCCTTTGTAAACGCAGCGATCGCAACAGAGACTTCCTGCCCCACGACCAAATCGACGGCGTCGTGTTCCAACCGAATAAAATACTCTCCATTCGGCGCTTCGGCAGGCTTTCCCGCACACCCCGAAAGAAAAAACGTTAAAACCAAAAGTATCAAAATAAGATTTCTTTTCATGTCTTTTTCCTTATAATACGGCTTTATTTCACGGAAACGCAATTTCCGTTCGACTTATCGAATCACTTCTCCCGTAACCGAATCGAAAAGATAAATATCGTCAAAGGAAAAACTTACCGCGATCTCGTCTTTGGTCGTCACCTTATGTTTAGCGTCTATTTGCCCCACCATATTGATGCCGCAATATTCAAAATGCACGTTGTACTCGTCGCCCAAAAGTTCGCAAACGGTCGGTTTGACGACAACGCCGTTTTTATATTTCTTTTTCGCGTCGTATTTTTCGATTTTGATCCGCTCGGGACGGATACCCGCAAGCAATTTATGCGACGAGGTCAAACATTCCTTACACTCGTTGCGCTTTTGCTCGGCAATTTCCTTTTCATGGGCGTACACGTCTACGGCAACATCCTCTTTTTTGCGTTTGAATCGAACGAAAAAGCGCCGCTTTTTCTCCGCGGCCTTTTTGACCGCATATTCTCCCGTCGCCGATAAAACTTTCAATATCTTTTCGCTTGCTTTCTCGTCGAAACAATCGAGCATCGACGAAAATTCAGCAACTTTATCTCCGTAAAACGCATCGTGCTTTTGCAAAAAGTCGTCGTCTACCGCAATTTTCAAATCCCCGTATTCCAAGCAGTTGCTTTCGCGGTTTAAGGCAAGCTCGAAAATGTTCATAGACGGCGAACCGATAAATTTCGCCACGAATATATTATGCGGATCGTTATAGATTTCTTCGGGCGTTCCGATTTGCTGAATAAAACCTTTGGACATAACCACGATCCGCGTAGCCATTGTCATCGCTTCGGTTTGGTCGTGCGTAACGTAGATCGTGGTGGCGTTTATGCGGTCGTGCAACTTTACGATCTCACTACGCATGGTAAGCCTGAGCTTCGCGTCCAAGTTGGAAAGCGGCTCGTCCATAAGGAACACGGGTACGTTCTTAACGATCGCTCTTCCGAGCGCTACGCGTTGCATTTGTCCGCCCGAAAGCTCTTTGGGAAGTTTGTCGAGATACGGCGTAAGATCGAGCTTTTCCGCCGTTTCGTACACTCTCGTTTTGATTTCGTACGGCGTATATTTACGCAGCTCGATAATCTTATTCCCGTCCCCGTCTACCTCGCAAAATTCGTCGTCCAAACTAATCCCTTTTTGCGAAACTTCGGCAATTGCGGCGTCCACGCGCGGCTTGAGCTCGGCTCGGATCGCCGCGCCGATCTCCTCGTCCATTGTCTTTAGGCGTTCGAGCGGTTGCCCTTTATATGCGGCAAACGCATCGTACAGAACTTTAGCCGCCGTCAGCGTAATGTTAAACAACGTCGCGATCTGCTCGTCTTTGGCTCGTCCTTTGCCACGGCTGACGTTATACAATACGCCGATAAATTTATCCCACGGCACGTTTTGCAGCAAGTTTTCTATTTCGGCATTCGCTTTCAGCCAAGCGTTCACTTTCGGCATGGGATACATATTTATGGTAAGCGGGAACGCAATATTATTGTACACGTTCATTTGCGGATAGAGGGCGTAGCTTTGGAAAACGATCGCCATACGCCGATCTTTGCACGGCTTGAAATTGAGCAATTCGTCTTCGAGATAGATGTCGCCGTCGGAAATATCCTCCAATCCCGCGATCATTCTGAGCGTAGTCGATTTTCCGCATCCCGACGGTCCGACAATGACGATGAACTCATTGCGCTCTATATCCAAATCGAAATCGAACACCGCTTTTTCGCCGCCGCGATACACCTTGACAAGGTGCTGCAGCGATATAAAACTGTTTTTTCTTCTTTTGTTATCGACTGCGTTTTCCATGTTTACCCCTTTATGCCCGTCGTTGCCAAGCCGTCTATCATTTTGTTTTGCGTGATAATGAATAAGATCACAATGGGGATCAGCGAGAACACGCTCGTCGCCATGGCGACGCCCACGTAACTCCACGCGGATCCGCCGGTATAACCGATCAGCCCCACCGTGATCGTTTTCCAATACGAACTCTCTCCCGTCAGCATCATTTGCGGACCGAGCAAGTTGTTCCACGAGCCGTTAAACGTAAACAGAACAATTAGCATTACGGTCGATTTGGCGAGCGGGCAAACCACCTTAAAGAATATCTTGGCGTTGCTTGCGCCGTCGCTTCGGGCGCTTTCCACAATGTCTTTGGGGATCGATGCGAAAAAATTACGCATGAGCAGCATATTGAAAATTCCCGTAGTGCCCGGCACGATCAGCCACATATAAATATAGAAATAGGCGGGCATTCCGGTGATATGCAAGCTGTTACGTATGGCGGCGAATATTGCAAAGGAAGCCGCCGTGCCGATCACGCCGGGAACAGCCATCCACAGATACAAAAACTTCATTAAAACGTCTTTGCCCCGAAATTTCAGGAACACCACGGCATACGCGGTAATCAAATCCAGCAACACGGTAAGCCCCACCGAGGCAAAACTCGACCACAGCGAGTTGAGCATCCAAATCGGCAACCCCGATACGGCGCCGTCTTCGCCCACGAAAAAGCCCGCATAATGCTTCAAAGTCCACTCGCTCGGCGCAGAAGGAAACAAGCTGTCGGGATGCAACTGCAAATCGAGTTCCGATTTGAACGACGTCCCCACCATATAAACAAGCGGAAAGACCCAAATCAGAGCGAGCACCGCGAGACATATAAACGAAACCGTTTTTTCTATCCGCCCGTTTCTTTCCGATTTCGTCAGTCGCCTCTTATTCGTCTTTGCCATTGTAAGCGTCTCCTATTTGTTCTGTGCAACACTCGTCGCAAGCGTACGCAGCCCAATTCCCGCGGTTAGCCAAATACAGTTCGCACTCCGCGGTATGTTCGGTGTGCTTTCTTCTGTCGTTCATAGCCACTCTTTGCGCGGTACTGATAACTGCTACGATAACGCCGAACACAATGGCGCAAGCGCACACATACCCCGTTTGTCTTGCGTACACGGTGCCGCCTGTAAGATACTTTTGTATAAACATCATCGGCGAAACAAGCTCGCCCTGATTTTCTAAGGTGTATAAAACCGTAGGCTGTCCGTACAAGCTGAGATAGGCGATCAGCGTATTAAACAACGTGAGCGACAACGCGCCTTTGATATTGGGCAGCGTAACGAAACGCAGTAAGTGCATCCGATTGCCACCGTCCATTTCGCACGCTTCGTACAAAGAATTGGGTACGTCGCGCATAGCGCCCGACAATATGACCATGTTTGTTCCCACGCCCCACCAAAGACTGACAAACACCATAACGACCCAACGCAGAATATCGTCCTTAAAAGGCATACCGCCCAACCAATCTATCTCCGTTCCGAGCCACGAATTGAAAAGTCCCGAACTGTTGCTTGCGAACAGATTGCCGAAGATGACGCCGGTAACGCTCACCGAAATAACGCTCGGCATAAAGATAATGGCGCGAAAGAGCTTATAAAACGGCGGTTTTTTATTGACAAGGTACGCGCACGCGACCGACAGCACCATGATCAGCGGCACACCCACAGCATCGAACAGCAGCATGGTACTAAACGATCGCCAAAACGTTTTTGAGATCGGCAACGAGAAATTGAAGATATTGATGTAATTTTGAAACCCGTAAAACGCGTTTCCCGACGAATCGTAAGGGTTATATCGCATAAACGAAAATCCGATTCCCATCACGATCGGAATCGCCGTAAACAGAATGAAGATGATGAGATACGGGGAAATCATCAGCCATGCGACCAGCTGTTCGTTTCTTCTCTGCCTCTTTCGTTCTTTGACTTTTTCAGCATACTCGTCCATATAATACCTACATCTCGATAAAGTCAATGACTTCATTCACGCTATCCTGCGCATCCCGAATAGCAGCTTCGGTCGCAGCTTCGGTCGCCGTGCTCTGTGTAGATACAAACAGTGCGGCAAGCCCCGTTATGGTGTCATTGAAATACGGCGTAAGCCCCAAACATTCGATTTTGTTGATATCGGAATAGAATTTACTGATGAAATTCTCCACCCAGGCGTTTTCTATATATGCCGGATCGTTCACAACGATCGTGGACGCGCTCATATGCCCCGCTTCCGCCCAAGCCGTGCCCACCGACACGGTTTGCGTATACCATTTCATAAACTCCAGCATTGCCGCTTTTTTGTTGATATCGGTCACGGTCCTACTCATAGAGAAGCAGTGCGCGTCGCCGAAAACGTAGTCGGCACATTCGGCGTTTTCATCGAGCGCGAACCAACCCGAAAGCGACGTTCCGCCGATATATTCTTCCATGACCTTAGCGTCGGTCAAATTGTTGTTTTGCTTTCCGTAAGCGGAGATGACTTCTTTAAGCTCCCACGGCACGCTGATATAAAACAACGCCTTATTGCTCAGAAAACTGCCAAGCGCGGCAGATGCGCTCATGCCGTAGTCCATCAGTTTAGGAGCCTCGGTAAGTTCTTTCATGCTCTGTACGGCATCCTTAAAAGCCTTGAGGTTGGTTGCGTCCGATGCCCAGTCCGCGCGGAACGTGTCGTCATAGAAGTGCCCGCCGTTCTGTACGATCGCCGTAGGAAAAGAGTACGTTGAAAAATACTTACTGTCGAACGACGTGTCGATGGCAATGGGGATAAATCCGTTGCCTTCGCCGCTCGCCGCACTTTTGCACAAAGCGATCAGCTCCGACCGCGTTTCGGGCAACTCGCCGCCGTATTTATTGAGCAGCTTTTTATTGTAATACGCCACCTGCGAGCGCACGTCTATCGGCAAACTGAACAAATATCCCTCGTAGCCGAGCGAACTATACTGCGTCAAACTCGAAGAATAGTCTTCGAGCTTGATCTCGATACCGGACTTTTCCATCGCCTCGTCGAACGGCTGTATCAGCTTGTTTTCCACGAGCGAGGCCTGTCCTTTTTGATGCGACATGATAAGGTCGGGCGCATTGGAGTTGTTTACGATATTGGAAGCCACCGTGGTTTCGAAACTGCTGTCGTTCATTTGCGTAATGTTGACGGTGATCTTGTCTTTGTGTTCGGTGTTGAACCGATTGACGAGCTTCTCGAACGTAGTGTAATCCGGCCCCGTAACTACGGTAACGAGATCTACGTATACATCGTCGAACACAACGTTGTTTCCGTCTTTTTGAAGCGTACCGGTCGTGTTCCACCACGGATCGTCTATGGTGTACGTTCTCTCGAACCCGCCTACGTCGCCACATGCCGCTAAAGACGCGCACATAATCATGCCCAACAAAAATGTAGTGAAACGCAGAAATATCTTTTTCATACTCTGTCCCGTCCTTTTAGTTTTTTACAAGTCTTACGGCAAAACCGCCGTTGCTTTCCATTTTTATCTTTTCGCTCGACGACTTCGTCACCGTTTTGTCCGTCTTATTCACCGTATCGCGGTTTTCGCCGTCGGTGAAGATTTCCGCCGTATAATCGCCGTCGCCCAAAAACGCGTAGTCGAATTCGATCTCTCTTTCGCCGTCGGCGTTGATACCCGCAACGAACCAAGCGTCTCCCGCTTTTATCGCGGCGCAATAGTAGTCGTCCGGCTCGCCGCCGATAAATCTCGTTTCGTCGCGCGCGGCGGGCAATGCCTTATAAAACGCGTTGATCTGCGCGTCACGGTACTGCTCGATCGTACCCGCCATAGACGACATTCCCGTTTCGTATAATAGAGCCAAAGCCATTTGCTGCCCCATGGTCGTATTGCTGTTGTTGACCCAACCGTCGATCGTGCCGCCCGTCTTTACGAGCGGAGTAAAATCGGTAGGCCCGACCACACCGCGGGTAAACATGGCGTTTACGTTGAGCGCGCCGCTCGTTTTGTAACTTTCTTCGCCACGAATCGCTTCGCGCGTAAGAACGTGCGGATATTTGCGCCGCTCGCCCGTCGGCTTGTTCGAGCCGTGACAGTTTACTACCATTTGCAGTTTGGCGGTTTCTTGATATAGGGTTTCGTACCACGCTATCGTATTCGCGTCCTCGCCCTGATGCTTAGGGTGCGTCCCTGCTGCGCAACCGTCGAAGAAATCGGGTTTGATACCGTCTACGCCGAGGGACTTCCACTTTTTGAGCGTATTGACAAGCACGTTTTTGTCGCCGCCGCCGAAATCTTCGAGCCCGTTGCACCAAACTATGATCTTGACGCCTTTTTCGTGCGCGCGCGCCGTGAAATTCTTGAAATTGGTTTCATTGAGACCATCTTTCCATCCGCCGTCCAATATGAGATACTTCCACCCCATCTCGCCGGCAAAGTCGAGATACTCGTTTTGCATCGTCCAATTGTTCTGCTTCTTGTAATACTGAAGCCAACTCCACGCGCCCGTACCGGGTTCGACCCAATCGTAGTCGTACGTTTTCTTTTCTTCGGCGGAAAGCGAATCGTAATCGTCCGGCTTCCAATATTCTACGTCATCGTACAGCTTTTCGGTAAGTTCGCTTTCTACCACCGTAGCAAGCGTTCCCGTGATGCCCAATCTCCACGGCGACGTAAACGGGTATGCGATCACGTTGTTATCTTGCTGAACGCCCGCCGGCGACGGCACCGTTTGCAGTTTGCCGCTGCCCGGCTCCGAAGCGACTTCTTTTAAGAACGAGCCGTAATACCCGCTGCCGATCAGTTCCGATTCGGTAATCAACGACCAGTAATCGCTCGATCCCGCCTTGTACAACATGGGCATGGAGATCTCTTTCCCGCTGAGCGAGTCGGACTTGTATCTTTTGTACTCGTCCTCATACGAGAAACATTTCGTTCCCGAGGGATTGGCTCTGTACGCCTGCATCCATACTCTCGAATTGAGCGGGAGAGCAAACTGCGAATTTTCTTCCGTCACGGTAATGGTACCGCTGCCGCCGTCTATGGCGCGAATCCCGTAGCGAAACGCATAACCGTCGTCGTATACACGTATCGTTACGTCGAGGTAAAACAGCGCGCCGCGCAGGGTAAGCGTCGTCTCGTTCGCCTTACATTGCACTTGGCTCGATTTGCCGCTTATGTTGGTATAAGAGAGTGAAATTTCTTTCTCCTCTTTCTTTTCAAACGTCAGTTCCGCGGAAAGCAAATCTTCGGCAAGCGTAAAGCCCATCTCCGAATATGCCACGATCGGCACGTTCTCCTTGAACACACGGTAATATAACGATCCCGATTTGTCAAGTACCGTTTCCGCTTTGATGGATTTGTCAGGCGACTCAACGGTAAAGGTTTGTCCCTCTATGGCGTCGCCGTTGCCGTTGTTATTCGATTTATCGCAACCGAACAGCGGCATGGCAAAAAGCAATACCGAAAAAATCGCCGCATAAAGTAGAGAGCGTTTTCTCACAGGGTCACCCCCTTCAGTACGCCGAGTATATACTCTTTGACAGTGGCGGTAAATGCCTCGGCGTCTTCATGCGTGAATTCGAATTCTTCCATCATGGTGAAAAGATGATCCCAACCTACATTGTAAAATACCGTCTTTTCGTCTGTGTACCCGTCATGCACGCGGAAGTTTTCGGGATTGCCGAACTTCTGCATAGCCCTTACCGCAGCAGAATCGGCGGCGTTGCCGTTTATCACCGAAGATACGGCGACCGCCTTTCTCAGCGGATACCAACCCGATTCCACGAACGCGTCCGAATGTTTGCTTACGTAGTCGGCGAAAAGCGCAGCCGCCGCCAACTCTGTCGCCGAACCGTTCGCCTTGCAGAACTGGAATCCGAACGGTTGAACGGGTATGCTGTCTTTATACATCTTGCCGCTGTCGGCAAAAAGTCCGCTGATCGGCTGTATGCCTATACCGTCTTTCCCGCCGATTGTGCCGGCGCTGGTCGCCATACTCACAATACCCATAAACGCCGAGCCGTCGGCGACTTTGGAAATCGTAACGTCGTCATGGTACTCGTCCCACGGTCTGCGCTCGGCGTTGTCGCCGCCTAGAATGCTGTAGAAGTTTTCAACCGCCGTCACTGCGTCCGCAAACGAACTCGACTCCTCGTCGCCCCATTTGTTTACATAATTGCCGTTATTGTACGTGTAGTAGTCTGCGCCGTTTTGGAAGAACGTCGCGTAACTCGTCGTTTCCATAAACGACCAGTTGGTTGCGGTGACCATTTTGATAAAGTCCGCATTATTCTCGACTTCGGCGGCATACACCGTATCCAAAAGCGTTTTATACTCGGTAAAAGTCGAAGGCAACGCCTTGTCGCCGTTGTATACGTCCATAAGCTGCTTGTTATAAATCAAACACGGTACAGCCGCAATCACCGGCACGGTGTAAAGCACGCCGTCGATATAAGCGTCTCGCGTCGCGTCTTTATACCAGTCGTCGGCGGAATATTCTATACCGGCAAACGCATACACGTCCTCGGCGGGAACAAGCGAGGCATACTCTTTGTTCGCGCCGGGCGTTTGCGTAAAACGCATGGTCGCATAATTTTCGGATGCCGCCGTCGACGAAACTTGGATTTCGATTTCGCCCTCGTGTTCTTTATTGAACGCGCTTGCCAGTTTGGCGAGATCGTTCACATAACCCAAATCGGAGGCATAAACGCCGACGGTAACGTTCTCGTATATGATGTTATCTTCTTCGTCGCGCTGTACCGTTTCGTCGGGCGCATATTTGGCATACAACGTGGTGTGTCCCGCAACTTTATCCGCGCTCATATCCCACGCGCTCGTGCACGCCGCGTCTTTATACCACCCGTCGAACCGCATACCCAAACGCGGGCAAAACGGAATATCGGCGGAGGCGATCGGCTTTCCGCTGTCTACGGATATGACCGCAGGTTCGCGCGCACCGGTGTAATTGAAGTCGAACGTCACCGTAACTTTATCTGCGTCTCTCTCCCACAGCGCGTACAGATCGACGTCGGCGTTGATATAGTCGGTAAAAGCGAAAGCGTTTTGGCAATCCGGCTCTTTGTACCAGCCTTTCAGCGTATAGCCCGCGCGCGAAGCCTTGTAAGAGGACGTGCGCGTTCCCGCCTTGACTTTTACGACATATGTCTCGGCGTCGCCGTAGTTTAAGTGAAACGTTACGTTATAGCTTTCTTTCGCGACCGGCTCCGGGTTGCCTTTACAGGCGGCGAGCGGAACCGTGAGCGTCAACGCGAGCAGTATGGCTATGACTGCTTTCAAACCTTTCTTCATGCTCATTTTCTCCTTTTTGCTTTTTAATATCCCCTACAGGTACGTAAGCGTACACTGCTTATAATAACAATATCAGTTTATCACATTGGGAATTTTGTGCAATATGATTTGTTGTTCTGCATACTATAATTTGCTGTATATCGGCTACAAACGCCGCTTCCGCCCCGCCGAGTCCGCAAGCTGACCGACGATCGACGTTACCGCGCCCAAGATCGCGACCGCGAAAATGAACAGAATGACCGCCGTCCAAGAATAACGATCCCGTATAAGACCTATGGCATACGACGCGATCGCCGACCCGAGATAGGTAAACGCGTTCAACGCGCCCGAAACCGCGGCGACTTTGTTTACCGCCTCGAACCTTAGCGGTATGAGCACGATAGACACCTGATTAAACCCGAACATGGCGGTGGTGATCACCGACAGCAAAACGGCGAATCCGTATTCGTTGATATTGGGGATCATCATAACCGCCGTCAGCATGACGGCAAGCGTCATAAACACCGCACAGATCGCGAACTCCTTTTTGCCGCGCGTTTTGCGGTATAACAGCGTAGCCGCGAACGCGCCGAACACGTTGATCACCGGCAGCAGCATGGTAAGAAAAACCGACAGCGACGACGACAGCGTGAACTTATCTTTCAGCATGGTGGGCACCCAAGCGGTCATGCCGTCTTTGAGCATACCCTGCACCGTGACCGACAGAAACAGCATACCGAGTGAAACGATCCCCATGCACGTAAAAATAGTTGCTTTCTTCTTATCCGCGCTAAGGTCCAACGCAGCCGCCCCGTCTGCTTCGGTTTGTGCGATTACGAACTTTTTGCGCGCCGAAAAGCAGAACAGGAAAAATACCGTTATGCCCGCAAGCAATAACGCCGCGGCGCATATAAACACGTACGCATATCCGAAATCTATCAGTACGCCGCCCAAAAGATAGCACAGCAGCGTGCCTACGGGCGCGGCGACCGACAGCCACAAAAGCGCTTTATCTTTCAGCGCGGGCGCGATCGTTTCGGTGAAGATGATCAGGATCGGCGCCCACAGCATCGACTGCGCAAAACCGTTTATGCCCCACACCGCCGTCATGAGCACGGGAGACTGTGCAAACGCCATAAAAAGATTGCAAGCGGCGGATACGAACATGCCGGCGGGCAAATATACAAAGGGCGAAACTTTGGTTATGACGAGTCCGTTCAAAAGTTGCCCTACGGCATAACACAAAAAGTATACCGTACCGATCAGTCCCACCGTGTCGAAAGGAATAACGCCCGAAAGTTCGGTAAGCGTGACGTTGTACGAAACGCGCGCAAAATACGAAAGCCCGTAAAGCACTATGCAAATGACGACAAGCACGGCGCTCGCACCTTTGGGCAGTTGCTTACTATGTTTTTTCGCACCGGTCATGGTTTCTCGTTGCCGCCTTTTTGCTCTTGCTTGCAGTATTCTTTTTTATACTCGATCGGCGACATCTTCATGATCCGCTTAAAATTATATCCGAAGTTTGCGGGCGTGTTGTAGCCGGTAAGAATCGCCGTATCTACGACCGTTTTGCCCATAGCCAAAAGTTTACACGCCTGCGAAATGCGCAGTTCGGTAAGATACTGTATCGGCGAAACGCCCATTGCTTTTTTGAACAGCACGCTGAAATACGACCGGTTTATCTTGAGCGCGTCGGCAATGGCGTTCACGTTGATATCGTCGTAATACTTCGCACTCATAAACGCAATGGCTTTTTTCACATATTCGTTCTCTATATCGTCCGACTCTTGCGACAAGTACCGCTCCGCCAAAGCCGACAGAATGGCGTACAGTTGCGATATGCCCGCGTACGCGCTTGCTACCGTGCCCGTTTTGGCGGTTTCGTACAGCCGCGCAAGCGATCCCGCGATAGAATCGTCGAAGCGCGAGATCGGCTGCGTTTTCGATAAATTCATGCGGGCGAAAACGGTTCGGCAGTCGAGAGAATCGAACGCGATCGAATAGTATTCGAACGGTTCGTCGCCGATTTGCCGGCAACGCGCTTTCGTGTTCCTTGCCGCAAAAAAAGCTGTTCCCTTGTTTACGGTAAAATTCTTTTCATACAAAGCTACGTTGCATCTTCCCTTTACCGCAAAATACACGCAGTCGCTCACGTCGGTAAGTTCCGCTGTTTCGGGCGAAGCGTACCCGTGCGCTATCCTTACGGCGTGAAGATTGACGTCGATCCCTCCGATCTCCTTTTTTATAAGAAAAACGCCGTTATCTTCCAAGTGTTTCTCCTATCCCCTTCCTCTCACAGTTCATACGCGTCGCCGTCTATGGGCAAAGTAAACCCGTCGGGCACGGCTTTATCGAGTGCGTCCAAGTCTTTGGCGGCGCCGTGGAACACGTGCGTAACGAAACATTTCGTTTTGTCGCGCACTATGCCCAAACGCATCAGTTCCTTACGCAGTTTGTCGTTTTCGAAAAAGTTCATATGTGCGTTGTCGTTGTCCACCAAGCCGTATGTTCCGTCCAGCACCAATGCGTCTAAGATCACATGTTTTTCGGTCAGATATTCGATGAGTTCGGAAGGGAAATAAGCGGAATCGGCGGCGTACAAAATCGTTTTCTCTCCGTCCGACACGAGATAAACAAAACATTCCTCGTCGCGCATGTGCTCGGTAGGCAATGCCGTTACCGTATATTTGCCGGCGGTAAATGTTTCGTATGCTCTACGCAAAACGTATTCGCTGCTTTGCCCGAAGATATCGTACCCGTTAAAGCGCCCCTGTACTTTGCGCTCGTACGCGCCCTTTTGTTTGGCGCAGTCGTTGCGTTCCAATATATCGCAAACCACGCTGTTTCCGTGCAGCACCACCGTGGGCGAAGTCAGTCCGAACGATGAGAGCAAGCCGCGCATGAAAAAATCTTCGCAGTAAAAACTGTTGGTATGGCTGTGCGTAATGAGCACGTTTTCTATTTTGGCAAGATTCACACCCAAATTGAGCGCGCGATAGTAGCTGTCGGGCGGAAACTCAATCAAAAGATCGTGGTTGACAAGCAGTTGGCTGCGCGTACGGTAGATTTTCCGCTCGCGCGCCTGTCGGCACAACTTACATTCGCAAAACAGTGCGGGTATGCCTTCCGCCGCTCCGCTGCCCAAAAAAGTTATTTTCATTGATCCTCCGATCGGTTTATGCCGCTGCACCGAGCGACGTTTTTGCCCAAGTGATTTCTTTGATCGTGGCGCTTGCGCCGAAGTTGGCGGTGATATCGCCCGTTTCGTATATGGGGAATTCGAAAATATAGTCGGTGTTTACGGAAACCGTATGCCAAGGCGCGTCATAAGGCTTTCTGACTGTCGTTCCGTCTTGATAAATATTAAATTCGGTAGTTCCCGCGCCGTCGCCTGATTCCATATAACCGTGGAAGCCCCATTGTGCGTCACAAATAACAAAACATTCGCCATACGTAAAACCATAATTGAAATTGTAATTTCCAAAGGAAGAAGCTGCGGGAACTCCTATATCCGAAACTTTCTTTCCGTTAAACTGGGCAATGTTCACTGTAACGCGCAAATAGTTGTAGCCGAGCGCTTGCTTAGCCGCGGCATCGTCGAACGTGACCCAAGATATACCGTGCGTGTCGGGCGTAACCGAAGTGCTGTTTATCGCGTAACCCTCGCCGGTTTTTTCAAGAGGGGTACCCCCCGCGTAGACCTTGCCGTCGGTTGTTGCGGGCGAACCGAGCGCCGCATCGGCAAGCTCCTCGGCGAGCGACTTTTTAGACCAAGTTACGTTTTTCACGGTAGCGCTCTTACCGAAGTTTGCGGTGATTGCACCCGTTTCATACACGGGGAATTCGAATATATATTCGGTATTGGCAGATATTTGCATTGCCGCACCCGTCCACGGATAATCCGGGGCGTCACCATTCCAATAGGCAACCTTGCTGCCGTCGTTTGCGTAAATAACAAACCCGATATAGCCTGCGCCGTACCCGCTTTCCAAATATCCATGGAAACCCCAGCCTGCTGTAGCGGTATAACTCACGAATAACCGATCCTGATACATAAACCCGAAATCGAATGCGTAGCCACCGCCCTCATATGTCGGTAGACCGTTTGTGCCATTCGGCGTTACGTTCATAAACTCGGAAATCTTCACGGTTACGCGCAAATAATTATACTCACGCAATTTCGCCGCGTCGTTGCCGAAATTCACCCAATAAATTTCGTCGCTCGGTGCGGTCAACGTGTAACTACCGTCGTCCTGTGCGTTAAGTTTTGTCTCACCCGCATAAATTTCGCCGGCTACGGTATCTGCGCCTGCCGCTTGTTCTTCGGCGTGCAGATCCCATATGCTCCACACTATCTCGGAAACTTCGGCGTCAAAACCGAAGTTTGCCGTAATATCGCCCGTGCTTTCTACGGGGAATTCAAAAATGTATTCCTTACCCGTTTCGAGCGGCGAAATATACGGCGACCACTGGGTGTTTTCCCACTGCATCAAACGATTGCCCTCGCCGTCGTAGATGTTTAATACGGGTTTGCCCGAATCGTATGCCCATCCGGTGCTTTGGTTGATCGTGCCGCCGAACATACCTGTACTGTACGTTCTGTCGAAATACACGAACGTATTGCCGTACTTATAGCCGAAACTGTACTTATACGGTTCGTCTCCGTGCATATTGGCGGACACAATGTCCGTCGCGAGCAGTGTGTCGTCGGCAAACGCATTGAATTTTACCGTAACGCGCAGATATTTATACTTGTTATTGAGTTTTTCTTTATAACTGTCGAAAGTTATCCACGTAAGCCCGTTTTCGTCGGTAAACGCGGTGTCTGCGTTGACCGTATATTTGCCGTCGCTGTCGGCTGCAAGTTCGGCTTTGTCGGAATATGCGGTGCCTGCCGTCGTACTCACGAACGTGCGCACGTAATACTTTGTTGCGACACTGTCTACGGTAACTTCTTTTATTTCGCCGTTCGCGTTTGCATAAACGGTTCTTGCAAGCGTGATCGTCCCGCCGGAGGCCGTCGTATAATTCTCTTCTCCTATCTTTACCGTTTTGCCTTCTCCGACTGTCGGCGACAGATTGAACGCGCTGTTGACGTTCAGCGTTTTATTGTCTTCGCCTTTGAGGAACGTGACGTCGGTCACGTTTACCGTCTTGACCGATTTTGTCGCCGTGAACTTTACCGAACGGTATGTAGCAGTTGCCGTTAACGTTATGTCTCCCGCTGCTTTGGCGTTAAACGCGCCTGCGGTGGTTACGTCCGCGACGGCGCCACCGTCGTCGGCAGTAAACACAACGTTATATTCGCCGGGAGCGGCATTCGAGAGCGTAGCCGCATATGTCAATTTATCCCCTACCGCTACAAATTGATCGCCGTCTATGGTCAGCCTCGGTTCGTTTTCTTTGTTTTCGGTCACGATGACGTCCACGGTTGCCTCGACGGCAGGGTCTTTATCGAGCGTTGCCGTGATCGTAGCAGTGCCCGCGCCGATAGCCGTGACCGTGTTGCCGCTTAAATACAGCACGGTCGTATCGCTCACCGACAGCGTTGCCGCCGAGCCGAATGTGTCGACCTCTATTCTCTTGCTCTCCCATTCGTTCATAGAAATGCTTTCTTCTTTGAACGCGACCGAAAGCGGCTTGACTTCGACTTCGAATTCTTCTTCGAATTTGACCGTGCGGTACGTTGCCGTTGCCGTAATGCGCACCGGGCCTATCGCTTTTGCCGTCAGAATACCGTCGCCGTCTATGTCCGCGACCGTGGTGTTGGAAACTTCATATTCTATACTGTACTCGCCTGCGGGCGCGCGCAAAAGCGTCGCCGAATACATAGCCGTATCGCCGACCGCAACGGCGTTTTCGCCCGTTATGCGCACGGCGGGCTTGGAAGCGGCGTCCGCGGTAACGGTAACGGTTGCCGTTTCCTTGACGGTTTCGTCGCTTTTGAGCGTTGCCGTCACGGTTGCCGTGCCGGGTTTGAGCGCGGTTATCACCGTGCCGCTTAAATACAGCACGGTCGTATCGCTCACCGACAGCGTGACTGCCGAAGCGTCGGATGCTCTGGCTACGATATCTTTACTCGACCACTCCGACATCGTAATCTCTTTTTCGGCCAGCGTCACCGTGACTTTTTCCGGTTGCGGCTCGTCATGGCAAGCCACAAGACATCCGACAGAGAGCGCAAGCATACAAACAAGCGCTATCGTCGTGAACACCTTGAAACCTTTTTTCATCATCATTTTCTCCTATTTCGACTATTTTGAGAAGTATCTTATATACAGTTTACCACTTATTACGGTTTGAGCAATATTATTTGTTGTTTTGCGGATAATAATTTGTTGTATCGAGCTATATTTCGAAAACGTAGCCGTCGCGCAGCAGCTCGTACCCCTCGGGAACGGCTTTTTCGAGCGAAGCCAAGTCGGGAGCCGCGCCGTGGAAGATATGCGTAATAAAAAAACGCGTGTTCGTATCCGCAATGCCGCGTAGCAGAAACTGTCGGCGCAACTCGTCTGTTTCGCCGAACCCCATATGTCCGCAGTCCCGTATATCGGATGCGCCGTACGTGCCGTCCGCGATCAATGCGTCGAGCCGAATACCGCGTTCCGTTAAGCGGCTCAAAATTTCTTCTTGCAAATACCCCGTGTCGGTAGCGTATAAAACCGTTTTGCCTTGCTTTTCTATCAACCAAATCAGACATTCCTCGTTCGGCATATGCGTAGCCGGTAACGCCGTAACGGTAAAAGCGCCCGCCGAAAACGTTTCATACGCTTTGTGCATGTGTACAGTCAAATTGCTGTCGCGCGGTTGCCTGTCGTCTATAAGCGCACACACCGTTCGATTGGCGTGCACGTGTATCGGCGTTTGCGGTTCGCCGTCCCCGCGGCGCGCATATTGCATTTGAAGATCCGCGACGTAACAGTGATCGGAATGGCTGTGCGTAATCAAAATGTTATTCACCTTACTTAGATCTATCCCCGTACATAGTGCTCTGTACCGCGTGTCGGGCGGAAAATCGATCAGCAACTCGCCGTCGATCAAAATTTGACTGCGCGTACGAAAGATCCTTTTTTCCCGCGCCTCTTTGCATAACGCACATTCGCAAAATATCGCGGGGATTCCTTCGCCTGCCCCGCTTCCCAAAACATTTACCCGCATACCGTACCGCCTTTTTGTTTTCTCCTTTCATTGTAAACAAAAAACGCGGGCGCTACAATTCGATTTGTTGTATTAGCCGATATAATTCGTTGTTTATGCAACTGTATTTTTTATAAAAATGCCACCCCCTATCGAGAGTGACATTCCCATAAATGCGCCTCTCGGATATTGCCACATATCACGATTCCGCAAAAAGGGAATTGAGAGCGCACACTACAGGCGTAGTATGTCCCTTTTTGCAGTCTATTCATGATATGTGGCAATTTTATTATACAGTAAATTGCCTAAATTGCCAATACCGCGCAGTCATTTATCTTTATCATGATTACATTTTTCGATAGACATAGCCTTCACAAACGCCGCAACCAATAATTCCAACTCCTCTTTCGTCAATTTTCTTAAATCTTGCTCGCCTATCAAGTTTACTTTGTACTCTTCTTGTTGCTTTTTCATGTTCTCTCACCTCTTGCTACTTAGTATAGCACAGAGGTTTTCTTTTTGCGGTCACATAAACGTACGATAAAGTACAAGTTAGTAACGTAAGGTTATCCGAATGTAACATAAAGTCACATCAAGGGACAAACCCATAGCAAAAATTCGTCTTTCGACAGGTGGTTGTGTCCGAAAACGCCTTTGCCGTCAAGGGTAGAAAATATTACGGAAAATATGTATTTCGTATTCCTCTCGCGTAATATTTTCTACTTTCTCCTTGACGGATTTGTTTTGTCTAAAATGTTAAAATTCTCACAAAGCCGTTTTCGGATCTCTCGGTTTCCGTCGAAAGACGAATTAAAACAAATAAGCAGTAAAAGTTTCGTACTTATCTTTCTTGCCGTTCAGAATTGCTTGCTCGATTTGTTTCTGTTCGACAAGAGTAAAGCACTCCACCGGCTTTTCCGTGAGTTTCGGACGTTTGAGTTTATCCGCCGTATATTCTTTCGTCAGTCCCAACAGGTGCGCCGTTTTGAGCGAACTCTGAATGACGGAGATAATCGCATTGACGCTGTTTGCCGATAAGCCCTTGCCTGTCTTTTTATTGCCGCTTTGCAAGAGCTCTGTAATGAACCGTTGTAAGACAAGCGGAGACAGATCGTTCAGCTCCATGCTACCGATTTTGTCTTTGATATGTTGTTCTATGATGAGCCTGTACCGCTCGTAAGTCCGCACCTTTACGGACGGGCGTATATAATTTTCCTGCCACTGTATAAGCCAATCTATGTACTTCATCTTTTGACCTGCCTTACAATTTCACTCTGGTCCGTAACTTTTGTATTTTCCATATATGCCGTTACATCCTCTTTGTCCGACAATATACTGTCAAGTAGCGCCGCGCATAATAAATCCAGCAGGTCTTTCGGCATATCCTTGAGCTGCGGGATACCGTTGATCTTTACTTCGTAATTTCTCTCTTCCTTTCGCATCTCTCTGCCTCCTGCTTCCATTGTACCGCAAAAGGCTTGCAGACCGTGAGTATGCCGACCGTCATTCCTGCGCATATCCTCCGTACATTTTCCGTATGCTCTCCGCATATCCTTTGTCTTTCGTTTTTGCGGGTATCGGAAAATTCGGTTTCTGTCAAGGGAAAAAATTATCGCTGAAAATTTTTAAGCCGAGAGTCTTCTCTCGGCTTTCTTTCTGCACTCAACGCAATAATTTTTTCTGCGGCGGCTTATTTTCAATCTCCTCTCTTTTCGCCTGTCCTTGACTGCTCCCTCCTTTTCCGATGGTCTCCTTGGCGTCGAAAGAC
>ERZ1090879.562-NODE-562-length-22942-cov-53.079914_pt1 | contig 22942 bp, 17 predicted proteins | sample MGYA00478472_ERZ1090879 | MGnify/ENA primary metagenome ERZ1090879 (study PRJEB33644, sample SAMEA5815723) | chicken gut metagenome | biome: Chicken; feature: Gastrointestinal Tract; material: Caecum | place: Ireland | collected 2019-01-01 | study: A study of the... | reverse complement strand
GAAATGCAAATTTTTAACTACTCCAATTTGGAAATTTAACGCAGCATATTGACAATGAGCTAGGCATCAGTTATAATTATGAATATAACGAGCACAACCAGGTGACGGAGTACACGGAGAAGAAGGGCACTTCGACGCGCGTCAAAACGAGCGGCAGGTAACGTATATGAATGGATTTTGAGGCAAGAAAACTTGCCTCTTTTTTTATGTAAAAAATTTTTTTAAATTTTTTTCCAAAAAATGGAACAAAATGGCTCGCCGAAGGATTTATAGAGTGTAGGGGTTTGCCGAAAAAACGAGAAAAACGGCCGACCTTTGTATGTTAGCATATCTACAGAAGAAATTCGTAAGGGGGCAAACAGATGAAGCGGAAAGTTACTGCTCAAACAGTGATCGTCCACTTTTATGCCCTCTATCTCAACGAGCAACCGCCGGATGCAGAGATTTTGCGGGAAGCTAACCTGCTTATTGAAAAATGTAACGAGCATATGGCGCGGGAAGGGGACAAATATGTATCGGATGCGCTCAAGCAAGTCGACGCGGCAGATTACAATTCTTGGATGAAGGTATTTCCTCTTGCCCAAAATAGTTTAATGTCCCTGGATACGAATGCCGTGTTTGATCCATCGTTGTTCCATGCGGTCCTTACGGAGAAACCGTACCTGTCTCAGTCGCTCCGTGTATACCTGTCGCCAGGACGGTACTATGACAGGGAACACAAAGTATTTCAACAGGTTATTCACTATATGTACTATTTCCAACTGGTTGTCGTGCAATAGATACTGAAATATGGAGTTAATTAGCGACCAAAGTTCTATATATTGAAATTTTACTTGTAATATAATCAAAATATAAAGTGTCGGAGGAAGCGTCTGATTATATTATGAGTATTTATGAGCGCCTGGAAGAACTGTGCAAGGAAAGAGGAATGTCCCTCTATGAACTTTCACAACGTGCGGAAATAACTTCCACTTCGGTTTATAAGTGGAAAAAAGGAGAGACAACAATTTCTTTGCAATCCATTGGAAAGATCTGTGACGTCTTAGGGATTACTCTCCAGCAATTCTGGCAGGGCGTGGCTGACCCACAGCTAACAGAAGAGCAAAACATACTGTTGGAGAAATTTGCCAGATTGCTGCCTTCCGATAAAGAATTTGTTCTGCGTATGATCGATTTTATCCTTGAGAAAAATATAAGATCTACTACTGCAAAGGATTGATCTCATAATACAAGAACAAATCAGTGAGCTGATTAAACTGGTATCGCAGGGAGATCAGGCTGCGTACATACAACTATCGGCGGCCGTTACTCCGAAAATAAAATCAATCGGCCTCGCCATTACAGGCAATAGAGAGGACGCAAATGATATCGTACAGGAAACTTTATTTACAATAGCGAAAAAAGCTGGTCAGTTTAAGGGCGGAAATGGCTTGGCGTGGATTGTGAAAATCGCATCCAATTATGCGTATAAGGTGTATCATCAGAATAAGAGAGCCGCAGCGGCAATCGCGCAAAATCAACAGCTCGAGCAAGATGGAGAAGAACAGGCGATCGAACGAATACTGATTCATGAGATATTTCAGATTCTGACGAAGCAGGAGCAGGTTCTTCTCATGATGAGATATTGGTTGGACATGTCGTACAGAGAGATCGGGGCGTCCCTGCATCGGACGGCTGGCAGTACGCGCCGGGCAATCGAAAGTACGTTGTCAAAAATAAAAAAATACTTTACAATTGAGGAGTTTTTACATGAAACAAAGAGCTAAAATCGGGACGTTTGTATTGCTGGCGGCATTATCTGTCTTCAGCGTTGTCTTTCCTATGTCGTATACAGTATCGGCATCTGCGGCAGAAACGGGAGCGGATGAGATCTATTACATGGATGAAAGCTACTATGTCAACGATGGCAACATTATGCCGATGGCTATGGTGGATGACGATGAGACGATTGCATATGACTCAAAAGTAGTTACGGAAAATGAAACGGGATCCTCGTTCCCTTGCTTTGAAAACGGGAATTTCTCCTTTCGAAACACTTGTGCCCCGCTTGCGGGAACGGTGCTGCTTGGATATTATGACAGGTGGTATGAATCCTTGATCCCCGGATATAATACGTTCAATACTTTTATAAATCGGTATTATGGGTTTTCGTCGAATGAGTATATTCAGAGTGCTTTTGAGAGGCTGTATACGTTGACCAAGACAAATGTTGGGCATGACGGAACAACGGAAGCGGAATTTGTGGATGGTCTGAATGAGTATGTTGAAGCTGAAGGCTTGGAAATCAGCTATAATTCTGTTTTACAATCGGGGACGATCAATCTCTCTTTGATGGACACCTATCTGGATCGCGGACAACCGGTGCTTCTGCTCTGTAAAACATATAATATTATCTCGGCTTTGGTGGATACTGGTGAGCAAGTTATAATTCACAAACAAAATAGCAATGTTGCACACATGATGGTTGCTTATGGGTATGAACACTATTCGTACTATCGCAACGGGGTCAATTTCCGCACCGATACTTATCTGAAAGTTGCGTCGGGAGTTTTTGGCGGTGAGCTCTGTTACTCTATGTTGAATGCAGATATGGAGCTTGTAAAGGCATGGGCAATCGATATTTATGAGTAAAAAAATAGATAAACAGGAACAAAAAGCGATAGAGGAATACCTCTCATCCATTCCGGAACAACTTGCGGAAGATGATGATGAGCATCTTGCGCAAAAGGGATTATCCTATTTGCAATCGCAAAATCAAATGCCCGTGGGGGATGTTTTGATTAAAAACAGGAAACGGAATGCAGTAGTAATTTCTTTGGCCGTTCTTGTTCTGCTTGTCTGCGTCTGTACGCCGCTTATTGTATTGACGCGTGAAAATCCGGATAATATCATTTATTATGATGAATCCAGAATTTATTTCGAAGAGGCCGATTCGGTGTCGGAGTATAATCGTGAAAATCATACTTGGTTTTTATCATTCGATGCAATGGAATCGATAGTAGATATGGATTGTCAGGTCTATCGGTTCGCAGAAGATGGTACGTTGGCCTATATAAGAACAGAGTTGATTGCACAAAGTGATGTCCTCTACTTAGAGTTGGAGTATTATATTAAGCAGGTAAGTCAAGCACTGTCAATCTTAGATCGTTACAACTATTTAACGGACCACACCAATATTTCTGATATTGAAGTATCTTTTTCGATGGAAATGATCGACGAGATGCTGTATCATACTTATGCTGCATTTGAATATAACGGAGTGAGCTATTATTTGAATTTCCAATGTACGGATGAAAATGGCTTGGAACAAATTGTTACTTTCATGTTAGAATCAGCCAAATGAAAGAAAGGACGTCGCAAGGCGTCCTTTTGCATGTGTTCAATTGATCGAAACCGCAGGCATACCGGAATCTATGCGCTAATCAGACCCGTTAAGAGAGCATAAATAATATGCCCTCAAATGCTGATAAATATTTTATTATAGCATAGAAATATGACAAATTTTGTCATATTTCTAAAGAAAAAATGGGAGGGCGAGATGAAATTTTATAAGGTGAAAAACAGTGTATTTTTCCCTTGACAACACCCGGCTTGTGTGGTATAGTATATGCACAAAAAAACGAACAAACGTTTGTATTTTATAAATTAAGGAGGATAAAAAAGCGGGAGAAGCAGTAATTTCCGTGTATCCCTATTGCCACCAAGCCCCGGATAGGTTAGCTGCAAGAGTAAGCCCGAACAAAAAGTTTCCCGTTGTGCGGGTGAGGGACTATTCATGGAGAAGGATAAAGTATGGGTAAGATGGGAACGAGCAGGCTTATGTGCCATAATTGTCATTATGAAACGTATGTATTGCGTGATGAGCATGGATTTGCTGAGATGCAGTGTCCGTGCTGCGGCGCAAAAATAACGATGAGAATGGTCAGCAGACGGCATGTGCAGATCGACGTGTATGCGCCGAAAGGACAAGTTGTATTGGACAATTGAATAGACGGTACGGAAGGACGGTTCGGTCGGTCTGAAACAGGGACTATATAAATCCGGACAAAGCGCCGTGCTATGGCGGTTGGTTATGCCAGCAAATGAGAGGCCACCGATAGACACGATTCCGAAAGGAGTCTGTTTGTCGGTGGCATTTCTTATATTGCCGAGGAACAACAGCGCCCGACAAGCAGTCGGGCGTTTTTCTTTTTTTGGGAAAATTCAAATTTTCTCGAAAATAAGTTGCTAAATTACTTGACTTGCAATGGGGGACTTAATTGCAGCAAGTAATCAGGAAGTGGCAGAAATCCGTCCGATTGCGATTTTCAAAGAAAAATCAAATCGGAGGATTCAGACATGGAATGGCATGATGGCACAGAACGCAGACGTTTTGAGCGCGAGCAAGCAGAACTCCGCAAGCAGTATCTTGCGGCGGGCATGACAGAAGAGCAGATACAGGCGTTGTATGCCTATGACTGCAAATGGTATAGGAGCAGACGGCGCGAAGCGCTACATACACAACGACTGGATATCCAGACGAGCGAGGATGAGGATATCAACAAGGACAACCCTCTCTACAAGAAGTTCATAGAAAAACTTGCGGTAGAGGACAACCATGCGGACTATTCAAGATACGGCTGGGTGGAAGAGATCGAAAACGAGCGATTGGCAAAGGCGGTTTTGGCGTTATCGGACATCGATAAAGAGCTGATAACGATGCTGATGGACGGGTTCAATCAGGAGGCCATTGCGCTTTCGTTGGGCATGACACAGCCTGCCGTATCGCAAAGGATAAAAAAAATTCGGGGAATTTTTCAAAAGTACTTATAAAATCGCCCTGTCATTTGCCTCCCTATTGAGGGGGAATGAATAATCCTCGTTCAAAGGAGCATGGAAATGAAGCTGAACATTGCAGGGTGCCATGCGTTCATCGAGCGAAAGGGAATCGGGAACTATCGGGAGCTTTCGCAGGAGCTGGGGCTCAGCGTTACTGTCCTCTTGCTGCTCGAACAGGGCAACGAGATCGGATACGATGCGGTACGCGATCTTTATAATAGCTTCGGCGAGCAGATCGTTTCGGAGATGATTGCCTTCGGGGAGGAGACGGTGGATGGCTTCAAAAGCAAGTATATCCAAGTCGGCAACAGGCTGTACTGATGATTCCTCCGGGCTTTCGCTCAATCGCCGCGCCCTGCAAGGTTGGCTGAAGGCAAAACATATGCGCATGGGGAGGTTGGCGAAGCTGCTGAAAATGCCTTCCCGTAAGCTGCGTTGGAAATTATATAAGCACAAAAAATTTGGCAGGAAGGAGATCACAACACTCATCTATTTTATGGGCGCAAAATCTGCGATTCGGGTATTGTGGTTTCCGACGATCCAAGAAAAACGACGCATACGAGAAATGGCGGAGGGAGAAATCATGAGCAACAAATTTAATCCGGATATCCCGTGCGGACGGGAGCTTCCGAGCGAACGAAAGAGTCGCAGGATAACGCAGGAATACTGCGATACATACGCCAACTGGGAAGAGAGCGGAGCCATGGAGGACATGATGCTGTATTCGGACGAGCTTCCGAGTCGCAGAATGTACAGGAGGCGCGGGAATGGCTGAACGGAGATTGTCGGAGCGCAACGCAAAAATTGCGGCGATGCTTTCGGACGGAGAAAGCCTAAAAAACTTTTACAGGTTTATCGCGCAGAACGAGTACATCAATCTGCACGATGCCTGTCAGATCGTAATCGAGCGCCCGGACGCGACCGTCTGCAATACGCTCGAAGAATGGAATGCACTGGGCAGGCGCGTCATCAAGGGCAGAAAGAGCATTGCCTACTACGATCACGACGGCTACAAGCAGTTCGTGTTCGACGCAAACGATACATACGGCGACGAACGCTTCCAACGCGACATCTTGCCGCTCAAACACCTTCTCGTAGGCTTAGACGCACTGAACGGTACGAATGCCTATGAAGACGGGCGGCGCGATTACCGCAAGATCCATAACGGCGTATATACTTATCTGGAACAACAGGGCGAACTTACGGGCGACGAACAGTACGACGGTTTGCTCGCAGAGGGGATCGCGTATTCGCTGTACTGTAAAACAGGCTTTCCGAAAACGGAGTACATCCGTTTGCACGGACTCCCGTACTCGTACAGGGAAAATGCCGCGTTCGTAAAGGAACTGTATATTCGTTCCGAACTCATGGCGGAAGAAATCGAGGAAGCGTATGCCGTAAAACAGTCGGAAGTTAAGGTCATAGACGATACACAGGAAGAAACGGTATCGGATGAGCCCGTCATTGGGAACATTCCCGTCGAACAGACGGAACTACAGGGACAGTCCGATTCCGAACAGGAAGTGCCCGAACAGGGCGCAACGGTCAGCCCGGTATATCGTCGGTATTTGGAAGCGCAACAGCTCAACCCGAAAGCGATCGCGTTTTTGCGCGTCGGCGATTTTTACGAGGTGATGGGCGAAAATGCGCGGACAGTTGCGCAGGAGCTTGATCTCACACTCACGAGCCGTGAAGTCGGGCTGCCGGAGCGCGTTCCCATGTGCAGTTTTCCGTATCATGTAACGGAAGTCTATCTTGAAAAGCTCCTTGAAAAGCACAGCGTCATCCTTGCGGAGGAGGGAAAGGAACCCAAACATATTCTCTCCCATGCAGAACTGTATGAACATGACGATTCGCAAGCGCAAGAGTCTGTCTCGGATAATGATTTACATGACACGGATGAGCTGAAAGAGCTTGCCGATCTGTATGCAGACGAACAGCCTGCTGTGGCAGAGCAGCAAGCTTCGGCAAGACCTGGCCTTGTAGAAACTGACGATAATGAGCTGAACCCGTTTGACGACGAACAGTCGGAAACGGATGAAGATCTGGCTGATGACGAGGTGTCCACTGAGGCTGGCTCCGAACAGGAGGACGTGCACGAAGACGCCAAGCCCACGGCAAAGAAAGAAGAGAATGGCATCAAGGACAGGAAGCGCAAACAAAAGCCGCAGATGTCCATGTTCGACCTTTTCAAACCGCAGGAGAGAAGCAGAGAAAAAGAGATCGTCGATTACTGTCTGAAAGAAGAACACAGCGACTATAAGATATCCTACTATGACGCATATCAGAAGAATTTGTCCATATCGGAGTTTGTCAATCTGTTCAAGCGGCATTACGGCGAGTACAGCGGGCAGGGTGACAGCGAAAAGTCCATTACGAACACGACGAAGGGCAGGTCAATCGAATGGCGGGACAAAGATCACCCCGAAAGCCATTTTACCGTTTCGTTAAAATGGCCCGAAGTCGCCGTGCGCATTGCGGAACTCATCGAAAACGATGATTACCTTACGCCAAACGAAAAGAAAGAGTACGCGCGTATCGTGCGGTTTCGGGAAGAGCGCGAGTGTGCCAAGACGGACGACGAACGCTGCAAAGTCATTGCTGACCAGATCGTAGAATACGGCACGCAAAAGACGTACAGCGAAGTGTTTTCGGAATACCCGCACTTTTTGGAGGATTTTGCACAGTTCTACTTTGACCACAGAGAGGAAATCAAGCGAGAACTGCTTGCGCATAAAGAAGTGGTGAGCGTGAGAGATCGGCGGGATATGTTCGACAACAATGTCTCGGTATCCTTTCACATTAAATATTGTCCGCGTTGGCAGGAGGTGCTGCGCAGGCGTTTGATGCGTGAACACCGCGTACAGGATTTTGCGGACAGGTTTATAGAGGATTGTGCGAATCATTATGAAACAGCGCCGGACGGGGAGACCATCGACTGGACGGTAACACCCGAAGAGATCGGCGAGCGCGATTATCTATTCATCAAGGACAACCGCGACGAATTTATAGAATATCTGCGCAGAAAAACGGGCGTGATTGATGCAAAATTTTCAATGGAGCGCATCGAAATCACGTTCAACCGCGACTATATCGCAGGAATTGCGGGTGGGGAAATTCTGCCGCCCGCCGAGCAGACGCGGCGCGTGCGGGAGATAGCGGACAAAATCATCGCGGAAGGCACCAAGAACACGACCGAAGGAAACTGGGTACATTACTTTGACGAGTTCGGCGGGGACGAAGCATTTGCGCGGGAGCACGCGGAAGAGATCGCGGCGGAACTGGAACGGCATCAGGAAGTTTCGGACATAGCACTTACGCCGGATGCCTTCGATACGAACTTTTATCTCGATTACTGCCCGAACTACATTCCCAAAGAGGGCGAGGGAGGGTATGAGGAACGCGATGAGCTTGGATTACCCGTTGCCGCAGATGCCGAACAGGGCGAAAATACCGATCTTGCAAGCATCCTCGATCAAACCGAACTCGGCGGCGCAAAGACGCGGTTCAAAAACAACGTCGCGGCGATCCGGCTCGTCAATTTTCTGTACGACCGCAACGCAATGGCTACCGATGCGGAAAAGAAAGTGCTTTCGCAATTCGTCGGTTGGGGCGGTTTATCGCAGGCGTTTGACGAAAAGAATGAGGGCTGGAAAAAGGAATACGCCGAGCTGAAAGCCCTCCTTTCGGCAGAGGACTATGAACAGGCGCGTTCAAGTACCTTAAACGCCTATTACACGGCGAAGGACGTAATCGGCGGCATCTACGCAGCGCTCGAAAGGTTTGGGGTAAAGGGCAACAACCGTATTTTAGAGCCTGCAATGGGAACGGGCAACTTTTTCGGCTATATGCCGAAAGGGATAGCAGAGGGCAGCAGGCTTTACGGCGTGGAGCTTGACAACATCACGGGCAGAATAGCCGCAAAGCTATATCCACAGGCAAATGTACAGATAAAAGGCTTTGAGGACACGAGCTTTCCCAATGATAAGTTCGATGTTGTCGTGGGCAACGTGCCTTTCGGCGGATACGGTGTCGCGGACAGCGATTATAACCGCTATAACTTCAAGGTGCATGACTACTTTCTTGCCAAGAGCGTGGATAAGGTTAGACCGGGCGGCATCGTTGCCATTATCACGAGTAAAGGCACAATGGACAAGCTCAATCCGAGCGTGCGGAAGTACGTTGCAGAACGGGCAGAATTGCTCGGCGCGATACGCCTGCCGAATAATGCTTTCAAGCAGACGGCGGGAACGGAAGCTGTTGCGGACATTCTGTTTTTCCGCAAGCGCGCCGAAAAGATAACCGATCTATCCGGTGAGGAATGGCTCGGAACGGGTAAAACAGCCGAGGGGTACGAGATAAACAATTATTTTATCTCCCATCCCGAAATGATACTTGGTACGCTTGCACGAGAGCACGGCTTATACGGCGGAATAGATACGACGGTTAAGCCGGATGGCAGAGTATTAAAAGCCGCACTCGCCGAGGCAGTAAAACATTTGCCGCAGGGGTTTTACAACAATCCCGAAACGCCGCCCGCGGAAGAAGCGGCGGAGCCGGACTACAATGTCAAGCCGCTCTGCTATAAGGCGGAGAACGGCAGGCTATATCTGCGCATGGGCGACGAGATGGTCGAACAGACGATCCCGAAAGCCCCGAAGGACGCATACCAGCGGATACAGGGAATGATCGCGCTCCGCGAGGGGCTGCACCATATCCTCGACATTCAGATACAAGGCTGTTCGGATGAGGTGCTCAAAAGCGAGCAGCAAAAGCTCAACGCGCAGTACGATTTATATGTCCGAAAGTACGGCAACCTGAACAGTCAAACGAACACAAAACTGTTCAAGGACGACGGTGACAGCGCGCTATTGTTTGCGTGTGAGAATATCAACGAGGATACCAAAGTCGTCACAAAGGCGGATATATTCTTCAAGCGAACGATCCGTCCGTATGTTGTGCCGACGAGCACGGATGACCCGTTCGAAGCGTTGCAGATCAGTAAGAACGAGCGGGGAAAGGTGGACATCGGTTACATCGAGGAACTTACGGGCAAGGACTTTGAAACCGTCCTTTCCGAACTCGGCAATGCCGTATTCCGCGATCCCGAACGGGTAAATAGCGAAGATCAATATTCAGGCTTTGTAACTTCCGAGGAGTACCTGTCTGGGGAGGTGGTTGCCAAACTTGACCGTGCGAGGGAGCTCGCGGCGGAGCAGCCCGAATACCAAAGGAACCTGACCGCATTGGAAGCGGTGCAGCCCGAACCGTTGACGGCAAGCGAGATCGCCGTCCGCCTCGGCGCGACGTGGGTGGATAAGGCGTACTACAAGCAATTTTATTGTGAACTTATCGGGTTATATCGTTACGAGTATTCAGACGTGGAGCTGTTTTATAACCCGCACGATTCGTCCTGGCGGTTAGACCAGACTTCGAGCGTGCGCTATTCCACGCAGATGAAACAGACGGAGGTGTACGGAACAAAGCGCGCACCTGCATACAGACTGTTCATCGACGCGATGAACTTAAAAGCCACGACCATTTACGACACGATAGAGGAGGACGGCAAGGAAAAACGGGTACTCAATCAAGCGGAAACGATTGCGGCGCGGGAAAAGCAGAACAAGATCAAAGAAGCGTTCGCGGAATGGATATTCAAAACGCCGGAACGCAGGGAAGAATTAGAGGCAACGTATAACAGGCTGTTCAACCGAACGCGCCTGCCGAGCTATGACGGAAGCTATCTCAAATTCCCCGAAATGAACCCCGCGGTCGAGCTGAAACCGCACCAGAAGAACGCGGTGCATCGCATTGTCACGGGCGACAGCAGTACGCTTTTGCATCATGTAGTCGGCGCGGGCAAGACGTTCACGGTCATCGCGTCGGTCATGAAAATGCGGCAGCTGGGGCTTTGCAAAAAGGCGATGGTCACGGTGCCGAATCATCTCGTGCAGCAGTGGGCGGGGGAATGGCGAAAACTCTATCCGAACGCACACATCCTCGTTGCGACCAAAGAGGACTTGGAAAAGGACAACCGCAAGAAGTTCGTTTCCAAGGCCGCGCTCGGCGATTGGGACGGCATCATCATCGCGCAGTCGAGTTTTGCGAAAATCCCTATTTCTTCGGAGCGGCAAGTCGAAAAGCTGCAGGAGGAGATCAAGGCGGTAGAATCCACCATCGAAAAGCAGTGGGAAGAAAGCGGCATGCCGCGCGGTGCGGTCAAAAACTTGGAGCGCATCAAAAAGTCAAAGCAGGCGCAGCTCAAAAAGCTGATGGCGGACGATAACAAGGACAGCGTTTTGAAGTTCGAGGACTTGGGCGTGGACTACCTGTTCGTGGACGAGGCGCAGAACTTCAAAAATCTGTTTCTCTTTACCAAGATGAACAATGTGGCGGGCATTTCCAATGCAGCGAGTCAGCGTGCGAGCGACTTAAAGCTCAAATGCGAGTATTTGCAGGAGTTGCACGGCGGTGACAGGGGCGTGGTGTTTGCAACGGGTACGCCTATCTCCAATTCCATGACAGAGATGTACACGATGCAGACCTACTTGCAGCCGTCCGTCCTGAAAAAGCTGGGCATCACCTTCTTCGACGGCTGGGCGGCAGACTTCGGCGAAACGGTGACGGCGATGGAACTCTCGCCGAGTGGACAGGAGTACAGGGCAAGGACGCGCTTTGCAAAGTTTACCAACCTTCCAGAGCTTCTCAAACTCTACCGTGCGTTCGCGGACGTGCAGACGGCAGACATGGTCAAATTAAACGTACCCGAAGCGGAGCGGCATGTCGTCAATCTGAAACCGTCCGATACCGTTATCGAGCTTGCGGAGGAGATCGCCGACCGTGCGGACAGGATCTATGGCGGTGGAGTGGACAGCCATATCGACAATATGCTCAAAGTGACCTCGGACGGCAAAAAGCTCGCGTTAGACCCGCGCTGCTATGTACCCTCGGCCGAAGACGGGGCGGGGAGTAAGCTCAATGCCTGCGCCCGGAACATCTTCGAGGTTTGGAAAGATACGCAGGACATCAAGGGGACACAGATCGTGTTCTGCGACTTATCCACGCCGAAGGTGCGGTTTGAGGATTATACCTACGGCACAGATTTCGACGCATATAACGACCTGAAATATAAGCTCGTGCAGATGGGCATTCCGAAGGAGCAGATCGCCTTTATCCATGAAGCGAATACGGACGAGCAGAAACAGGCGCTCTTTGACAAAGTCAATGCGGGCGACGTGCGCGTTCTCATCGGCAGCACGGAAAAGTGCGGCGCGGGCACAAACGTGCAAAAGCGGCTTGTAGCATTACACCATTTGGACACGCCGTACCGCCCCAGCGACATGGAGCAACGGGAGGGGCGCATCATCCGTCAGGGGAATACCAACGCGAAAGTGCAGATTTTTACCTACGTCATGGAGCGCACACTTGACAGCTATTCTTACCAGATCTTGGAGAACAAGCAGCGGTTTATCTCGCAGATCAACCGCGGCGATCTGACGATCCGCGAGGCGGAGGACATCGACGAAACGACGCTCTCGTATGCGGAGATCAAGGCAATCACGGCGGCGAATCCGAAGATCAAGCGCAAGATGGAAGTGGACGCGGAGGTGGCAAGGCTACGCGTATTGGAAGGGCAGTACCGAAAAAATCTGTACGAATTACAGGACAAGATCTATAAGACCTATCCCGAGGAAATACGCAAGCAGGAACTCCTCATCGAGCGGGTAAACGCAGACATGGTACGCTTGCAATCCGTCAGACCAGCGGACTCAGATGCTTTTTCCATCAGCGTAAACGGAAAAGTTTACATGGACAAAAAGGAGGGCGGGAAGGCTCTCACGGACGCGCTGTATGCGGGCAGGGTCGGAATGCCCGTGGCGGAGTATTGCGGCTTTACGATCAGCATGAATCCGATGAGCTTTCTTGCAACGGAGCGGGAGATTACGATTTCGGGTGAGGGGCTGTATGTCATCACGATCGGCGACAGCGCAAGCGGCAATCTGACGAGGATAGAGAACTTCCTGAATGATTTGCCCGAACGAGAGAAGAGGCTGAAAAGTAAGTTGGAGCAGTTGAAAAACGACCTTGCCATCGCAAAAGAGCAGGTGGAAAAGCCGTTCGAGCAGGAGAAGCGATTAAAGGAGCTGTTGTCGGAACAGGCGCAGCTCAATGCCGAACTCAATCTGGACAAGCGCGAGGAAGTCATCGTGGACGACGGCGGCGAGACCGAAGAAGAGCATTACAGGGTATTGCCGATGCCCGAAAAGAAGAATTGGGAGGTGAACATTATAGACGAAGAAGATAAGATCGCGGCGATGCAGGTGGAAGTACTTCCCGATTATACTGTTACACAGGAAGATATGCACGCCTACGGCTATACATGGGACGGTATGTTACCGTTAAACAGGCGCACGGCGTACAGGCTTTGGACAATGGGGCTCGGCGTACAGAAACTTGCGCCGAACGACACGGATATGCCCGTGGAAAAGTACAACGATTTCAATCCGTACGAGAGGGTATTCTACGGCATCGAAAAGCCGGTATGGAATAACTATCTGAAAAACGAAAAATCCATGCCGTATCTGTATGCAAGGAAAGTATTTTGCGACGCGGCGAGCAAGGTTGTGAACGAGGAACTGTCGTATGTGGACGAGCGCTACACGCTTGCTTTTTCCGAAACCAATTTCAAGGAACGCGCGGCTCTCGAACAGTTCCTTGCAGGGGAAGGAAGTCCCGATGCAAATGCACTGTCAGCGTATGTGCCGGAACTCTTGGACGAGTTTTCGTCGCGAATGTGGAGCGATGTATTGCGCGAATACGGGTGGACGGAGAGCGATATACCGCGGGCAATTGCAGAATATCTCACAGAGCTCGCCATGCAAAAAGCAGCGACGGAACTTTTATCGCGCGAAACGGAGAAGGAAGACGGTTCGCCGCTCTACGAGGACAATCCGCTCGATCTTCCTGCACAGGACGATGCGCTTACGGTACTTGCCATACAGCCTGATATAAAGTTGGACGAGCAAAAAACATTGCCTGGCGTAAAACTGTTGCAAAACAAGGAGGTCGACCGGTGGTATGTGCTCAACCGCGCTACTTATGCGGACAAAAGTGAGCTGAAAGTCGGAGACAGGACAACCCTTGAAGAACTTGAACTCAGCGCAATGGAGTTCGATCCTAATGTCATAAGAACGTTCTATGACGAAATATCAGCAAAAGAATTTTATGCCGAAAAGGTAAGTATTCTTCGTTCAGTAAAAAAGACCTACAGTGAGCAATACCACCAAGACATCTTGTATGCGGACGTGCCGCTGTATCTGAAAACGGCGAGATATGCGCGCGATTACGGGGAATCGGAGCAATATCACCGTTCGCAGGCGCTGAGCGCGGCTTGTCGGGAGGCGATAGACAAAGCTGTCTCCGAGAACTTTGATGGGATGCACTTAAAAGATGGCTTTGAACAGGAACTCATGGAGCGGTACGGGCGCGAACGAGTGGAGTATATTCTTGCCACGACCGTAAAAAAGAACGCCTGGGACGGGCGATACAGCCGTGAGAACAGGGAATGGGCAGATAGAATTCCCGTTTCCGAAAGCGAAAGTGAACGTATCGCTTGCTGCCTGCATTCGCACCCGACGGTGATCGATGGTTTGATACGCCGTATAAGGCGCAATGCAAAGTATGATCAATTTTTAGGCGAGGTATTGGAGGACAATGCAAAGCAACAGGAAAAGGAGGAGGAAGATTTGGCAGAGAGCAAATATCTGAAAGAAACGGCGCGGGGCTACAAGGTCGTAAGTATTGCGCAGGATAAAACTGGCAGGGACGTCGCCGTCGTACAGAGGAACAACGACTTTACCGTCGCCATCGGCTATGACACGATGGACGGGACATGGGCGCAGGGCGTGTACGATTTCAAGGACGCAGAGTCGGCGAATGAGTACCGCGAGAAGTACTACGGCAAGGATATCGACCCGCCCGAGAAGTGGTACGAGGTATTCGTGTCGCGGGACGCGCTCATCAAGACGTATGACAAGTCCTCGCTCATGAGGATGCCGTCGAGCAATCCCGAATACGCGGACTACACCTACTTCGTGTACAACAACCGCATCAAGGAGAGCCGTCAACTCGTGGATATGCAGTCGGATTCGAGGGAGCTTTGCTATAGGCTCCTGCTCGCGGAAGGGGAGGTCGTGCATCTTCGTAACCGCGACGGGGACGAGGTGGAACTGACGGCGCAGGAATTTTCGGAACTCGTCAACCATACCTCGGACAAGGACTATAAGCGCGCAGAAAAGCCGCGCATTGCAATCAATATTCCGCAGGCGGCGATGCTCAAAGAGTACGGGAAGACCTCGCTATTCCGCGCGCCGAACGGGACGCGGTACGAGGGGTACAGCTATTATCTGCCCAATTCGGTGCTGCATGAACCGACCGAAGGAAGCACAGGTGCGGTCGCAAGAATGACAGAAGATTTCAAGGTCACGCTGCGCAAGGGCGCGGAAGAAACGGAACTGACGGCGAAGGAATTTTCGGATCTTGTCGGGAAAACGACGGCAGAGGACTACAAGCGCGCGCTTACGGCAATGGACGATTACCGCGAGCAGCAGTCGGAAAAAGAGGAATGGAAAGAGATCGGCATGAGCGAACAGGCGGTCATTGCCAATTACGAAAAGAGTACGCTTTTTAAGATGCCGAAGGGCAAATACGAGGGAATGGTGTACTACATTCCGAGCGGCATGGTGCGAAGAAGCGAGGATGGTATCCGTCTGCGCCTGCCCGAAAATTTCGAGGTGCATCTCAAAGATAAGAGCGCGAACGAGAATATCGACATCACACCTGCGGAACTTGAAGCCGAGCTTTCGGGAAAGAGTGATACGGACTATGAGGGCATCTACCGCCGTCCGAGCGAGGAAGCCGTAAAAAAGTTTGAAAAGGTGGAAGAGAACCTACGTGAGCGTCTGCCCGACGAGATGAAGAACAAGCCGAATTGGGTGGTGGTGCGCACGCGGGAAAATCAGGATACGGGTCGGCTTGATAAGTTTCTGATCGACGTACATACGGGCAAGTTTGCCGAGAGCGACAATCCGGAAACATGGACGGATTTCGACACCGCCTGCAAGTACGCAAAGGAATACGGCGGCGTGGCGCTTGCCTATGCGCTGGACGGTACTGACGGCATTGCGTGCATTGACCTCGACCACTGTATCGGGGAGGACGGGAAGCGATCCGCGTTCGCGGACGAGGTGCTGTCCAAGTGCGGCAAGACATTTATCGAGTATTCGGTCAGCGGTAAGGGCATCCATGTATTCGGCAAGACGAAAGGTGCAGATTTGCGCTCCTTCTCAAAGGACGGGGATATGGAATACTACCAAGACAGGCACTTCATCACGATGACAGGCGATGGTACGGGTTATTTCCGCCTTGAAAGTTTTGATACGCCCGAAATGAAGCGTCTGCTTGAGCACAAGTTGGAACGACGGACGGAGTGGAAGAACGCGGGAAAAGGCGAAACAGGGCTTTCGGAGATGGACGATCGCGAGCTTCTCGAAAAGGCGTTCTCGGCGAAAAACGGCGATACCGTCAGGCGGCTGTATCACGGCGAAGATCTCAGGCACAACCATTCCAATTCGGATATGTCGCTCATGAACTACCTTGCCTTTTACAGCGGCGGGAATGTGGAGCAGATGACGCGCATCTTTGCGACGAGCGGACTTTACCGCCCCGACAAACCCGCAAGCTATTACGAGCACACGGCGATTAAGGCGGCCAAGGATACGCCGCATTATACGCCGCCGAGGGCGAGCAGTGCCGCGCCGAAAGCGGCAAGCGGCGGGAACGGCAAGGCATAAATTAACGGCTGCCGAAAGGCAGCCGCAAGGATGGGAAAGTAGCAGAATCCAAATTTGCATAATTACGATTCAGTAAAAATAGCTGATTAGTCTTTCAGACAACCGATAGGAATAATGAAAACGCCATCGGGACGTCTATATCCATACTCCGTTCCCGTGATGACGATTTTCAGGTCGGGCAGTCGCAGGGGGCATTGCTTTTCTTTCTGATTATACTGATCAATGAGCCGTTCGATTTCAAGCAAATGTTTTGCTCCTTCTTCGATCTGTTTTGCTCCGAGTTTGAATTCGATGAGCGCATATCTTCCGTCGTTCAGGTGGAGAACACCGTCTGCTTCCAAACCGTAACGGTCGCGGTAATAGCACATATCGCCGTCGAAGGCGGACGAGTAGATTTTCAGATCGCGGACGCACAGCGATTCAAACAGGAATCCAAGAGTCTTGAAATCTGTATTAAAGTATTGCGGGGACAACCCCATAGCGGCGACGGCAATGGACGGATCAATCAGGTTGCGTTTTTTGGAAGAGCGGATGGCAGTCTTTGAGCGGATAGCGGGGCACCATGCGTCGATGTCTTCGATGATATAGAGCTTTTCTAAGGCTTGAATATAATCAAAAAATGCTGTTTGCCCAATATCGAAGTTGCTTTTTACGTCTTTGAAAATTGTATTGCTCTCGGCAAGCGTGCAGAGATTGCGGCTGTATGAGCGCAATATCTCCTGCGCCCAGCGTGGATTGCGCTTGGTATTGTCGATGTTGCTGATGTCCGTGGAATAGGTTTGCCTGTATAAATCTTTGGCAACTTCCAATTTTGCGCGGTCGGTCTTATTCGACAGGCTATGCGGCCAACCGCCGCGGCAGATAGCAAAGATGAGCCCGTCGATAGAAAGTTCAGAAATACAGCCGTCAAAATTTTCGGGATGATCGAAAAGTTCGGAGAGAGATACGCTGCCATTGGATTCCTCGCTTTCATAGAGGCTCATGGGATACATTTTGAGTTTGCTGATGCGAAGAGTTCCGGTGTGAGGAGTTGAAACTTCTTTGGAGGAAGAACCCGTAAGAATATACAGCCCGTTTTCGCCGAGGTCGTCAACGGATTTGCGGATCGCGCCCCAAAGTTTGGGCGCGTCCTGCCATTCGTCAAACAGGCGCGGCTTATCGCCGATCAAGAGTTTGGAAGGAGCGGCTTCGGCAACGGCAAGCAAATTTTCTCGCTGTTCCTCATCCTGAAATTCAACATAGCTCTTCGCTTTTTGCTTTGCGGATGTAGTTTTGCCGCAGCCTTTCGGTCCGACAATCAAGGTCGCGCCGAATGCTTCCAGCTTCAAGTCAAGTTCGTTGTCGATAATTCGCTTTTTATATTCCATACAGCACCTCTGTTTCTATTATAGCAGCAAAAGTTAGGAATGTAAAGTGAAACGAAGAGATTTGCGGTATTTTGGCGAAGTAATTTGCTGTATTTTACCGAAGAGATTTGTGGCACTTTGGCGGAGTGATTTGTGATGAGCAAAAGATAGACAAAAAGGAGGAATAAATGACAAACAAAGAAAAACCTGAAATACTCATCCCGAAAGGGTATTCGGTGGATGAGATGCTCGATCTGGACGGAGATCTGTGGGATGAAGTGCCCATTGGGATGGAGGAGGTGAAGATCCGTTTTGAGCGATGAACAGAGAAGCATAGTATATGATCGTTTGACGCCGCAGCGCAAGCAGCTCGTAGATGCCATTCTTGCCAATCTTGAAAGGGGTACGGGGCTTTGGAAACAGGGCTGGGTGGATGGAGGAGCGCCGGTATCGGCAATCACGGGCAAGCGGTACAACGGGATAAATCGTATATTCCTGTTGCTGGCAGCAATGGAGAAAGGGTATTCGGACAACCGTTGGCTGACCTATAAGCAGATGGAAGATAAGGGCTGGCACTTCAAAACGGACGAGGAAGGGAAAAGCCTCGGCAAAGGGGCAGGCGTTGCCATCGAGTACTTCGAGTTTCGGGACAAAACAACCAAACAGCCCCTCGACAGGCATATGCTGGACGGCATGACGGCGGAGGAGCGTGCGGAGTATATGGACGAGAACGTGTACTCCTTTCGCAAATACTACCGTGTATTCAACGGCGATGTGATCGAAGGGATTCCCGAACGCACGAAAGAGAAGCGTGATCCTATGGGGTACAATGCCCGTGCGGAGGCGCTCATAGATTTCTGGAGTGATACGGAAAGCCCGATCCGTTACGGTGGGACTTCGGCGTATTACTCGCCGAAAACGGACGAGATCCATCTGCCGCCTAAAGATGATTTCGTGGATATGCCCGAATACTATTCTACGGCATTGCATGAGATCGGACACAGCACGGGGCATGAAAAGCGATTAAATCGCAGTCTTTCTTCAGACCATAGCTCCGCTGAATATGCGGAAGAAGAACTGCGGGCAGAGATCGCGACCATGTTCTTGGAACAGGACATTGGCGTGGAGGCCAAGGACAAGCATATCGCGAACAACAGCGCGTACATAGCGGCATGGATTGGGAAGATCAAGGAAGATCCGAATATCCTGTTCAAGGCTTTTGCCGATGCGGAGCTCATTGCCAAGTTCGTCATGGCAAAGGAAAAGGAAATGAAAAAGGAGACGGAGCCATATACCGTGGTAGAAGAAACGGACGAATACGGCGCACCCGTTTACAAGGTCATGATGGCAGCCGAACACGGTCAGACGCAGTACGCTTTGAGCGGGTATCCGTTCCGCAGCCGCGAGGCATTGATGGCGGAGTTCGGCAAAATGCAGGAGTTGCCGTTCTGGAAGGGCAAGACGTTTGAGGAAGTGAGTCGTGATGACTTGGAAAAACGGAGCATCAGGCGTGCCGAAGAACAGGACGCGAAAGCCGAGCGGCTCTCTCAAATTCAGGAGGAAGAATCCGACGTATTTGTACCGCCAAGTGAAGTCGCAGCAAGTACAACGCTGGAGAAACCTGCGGCAAGAGCTGTGGATATGACGGGCAGGGGAATAGACAGCCTGACGCGCATGGAGGACAGGGAGCTTGTCGATCGAGCATGTGCAACCAAACAGGGCGCAAAGTTTTCGGCGTTGTTCAACGGCATTGCCGTGCTCGGCAGCGAGGAGAAGAACGAACGCTCACTCATGGCGCGGCTTGCAGTGCATACGACGGACAAGGAAAAACTGCTGCGTGTGTTCCGCGCGTCGGGACAATACCGCGACGAAAAGCCCAACGCCTATTACAGCAAGATGGCTGATGAGGAGCTTCGTTTTGTTGCGGAGTTGAAAAGGCCGTCCGTCGCACAGAACACGTCGCCTACTTCAAAGTCCGGGCGTTTTGCAAATGCCAAGGGCTGATGAAAAGGGCGATGGCGATAGTCCTGTCCGTGCTGAATATGCAGTTTTTTATAGTGAGCATTGTCTGCACGGCATTGACTTACAGAAACAATCAAATCATCAATTCGGCTGACCGGACGTTTGCTTATCGCGAGGAGAACGGCGAGGTGTTGTTGGTTTTACAAGGCGCAGAAGAAGTCAGGCTGCGGTTTGACGAAAGAAGCGTAAAAATCGTGCAGTCGTATAAGCATGGCAGTACGGAAAATATTTTCCGGATGGTGCTGTTTATCCGTGAGTATATGCGCGGGAAGGGGTATGAGTCAGAGCGCGATATAGCGGATATGTACGGAGAAATACGACTGCATAATATTTTATACGCTCTTGGATATCGGCGCGAACGGACGGGCGATTGCGACCTTGAATATACAGCTGACAGGCGCTGGTATGTGAATGCGGCGAGCAAGGCGATCGGTTGGATCGGACTATAACAATGAAAAAGAGGAGAAAAACATGAAGGAACTCAAACTTAAAGTCAAGCGAGAATACTACAACATTTTCAAGGAACTTACCGACAGGCAAGCAGGCGAACTCATCAAGGGCATGTGCGCGTACATGTACGACAACAAACCTTTCTTCACAAAGGACGCATATCTCAAAGGCATGTTCATGACTGTAAAACGGGACATCGACGAAGCGAAGCGGAACTCCATCAACGGCAAAAAGAGCATAGAAGCGCACGCAGTCAAACAGCGCGCAAAAGCTATGGGCGGGCTTGGCATTGTTCTCGGCAGCGTGATTGCCTCTGCGGAGGCAGCAAACGTCGAGGAGCGGGCTTGAGCGAAGTACTGTGCGGCGACGCGGCGGAGGTATTAAAAACTCTGCCGCAGGGCTCGGCGAATATGTGTGTGACCAGCCCGCCCTATTACGGACTGCGCGATTACGGCGAGGAAAATCAAATCGGCGTAGAACAGACGCCGCAGGAATACATAGAAAGACTTGTGGAAGTATTCGCGGAGGTGTACCGTGTTCTGACGGATGACGGCACGCTTTGGCTGAACATCGGGGATATGTATGCGAACAGAACATGGGAAACGGTAAAGCAAAAAGACCTTATGGGCATTCCGTGGGCGCTTGCTTTTGCACTCCGAGAGCGTGGTTGGTATCTTCGTTCGGACATCATTTGGCACAAGACAAACGCACTTCCGGAAGCAGTCAAAGACCGCCCGACGAGATGCTATGAGCATATTTTTCTGTTGTCGAAATCGCCGAAATACTACTACGATTACAAGGCAATTCAGGAGCCTATCAAAGAGGTAACGGCGGCGCGGTATACGCGCGGCAGGTCGGGGGAAGCGAAATATTCGGAAACAAAAATGAGTCAGGGCATTGACCGAAAGACGGACGCGGTAACGGAAGAAAAGCGACAGTACAAACGCAAGCGCGACGTATGGGAAGTGAGTACAAATACGTTCCGCATGGACGAACATTTTGCCATGTTTCCCGAACGGCTCATTGAGCCTTGTATCCTCGCAGGAAGCAGACCGGGCGATACGGTATTAGACCCGTTTTTCGGCAGCGGCACGACGGGCGCGGTCGCAAAACGGTTTGGAAGAGAGTACATCGGGATAGACCTCAACCCGCGCTATCTTGAAAAAGCAGAGATGCGTATCGCACAGGTTATTCCCGAAAAACCGTATGGAAATGCGGCAGATTTGAACGATGGAATGACCGTGGGAGGTGGTACGATTTGAAGAAAAAACGCAAGCAGGATAAGGTAGGTGGTATTCACCGCCTACGAGGGCAGGCAGACGCGGGAAACCCGCGTTGCCCCGCCTGCGGCGTAAGGGGGAAATGGGAGTGATGGCAAAGCGCGAGAAAATCGGTGTGCAGCGGCATATCCGAATCGCCGACAGCGAGATGAACGAGCAGATAGACAGGCTCACAAAACAGCCTGGCTATGAGAGCGCAAACAAGGTCATCAACGAAGCGTTGTTTTACGGGCTGCCGATCCTTGCAGAAAAAATCTGCGGCGATGCGGTTACGCAGGAAGAACGTGCGGCATTGACAACACCGCGAAAAATCGGAAGCCGGGAGGAAAAGTTCTATGCCGTTGTCGTACAGCTGCTGCGCGAAGCGGTGCTGAACGTGACCATCAACAAGTCGATTCTTTCGTCGCTGTATAACGAGAAAAGCGAAGAGATCGCCAAAGACCGCGACAGAGCAAACCGTTTTGACAGCGGGCTTATGAGCGACACGCCCGAATACCTCGAACGGTACGAAGCGGAGGGGATAAAGAAGTTACGCAGATGAGCAACCAACCAATCGTATTTAATATTCAGTACACGCCGTATAGCCTGCCGAGAAGTGCAACCGCCGAAGAACGAGAGCGGCACACGGACGAGCGCGCGTTCTTTGATATGACGGGTGGAAAAAACGTATTCGATTACATAACGACGGAAGGCAAGCGAACGGGCAAGCGCACCGCGCTCGAATATCTGCAAAAGAACACGGGCGTGTTCAACGACAGGGGCATGATCCCGCAAGAGCAGGTGGACGAGATGAAAGCGCGGCTGAAAGAAAATAAGGGCAACATATGGCACGGCTTTATCTCGCTCAGCGCAGAGGAATCGCCGAAGATCGACACGCCCGAAAAGTGCGTCGAACTCATCAAGCGGACGTTTCCCTCTTTCTTGAAAGACGCGAAGCTCCGCCCCGACAACATCGACCTGATGTGCGCGCTGCACTTGGACAGACCGCATCACCTGCATTGTCATTTTGTTTTTTGGGAGAAAGAGCCGAAGTTCAAGGACGCGAAAAGCGGGGAACTCAAATACCGCCGCAGGGGGAAGATCGACAAAAAGAGCATCGACGGAATGTTCGTGCGGTTGGGATTGTTTTTGAGCGACAAGAAAGACATTCTCTACAAAAGCCGCGACGAGGCTA
>ERZ1090879.561-NODE-561-length-22954-cov-39.095070_pt1 | contig 22954 bp, 18 predicted proteins | sample MGYA00478472_ERZ1090879 | MGnify/ENA primary metagenome ERZ1090879 (study PRJEB33644, sample SAMEA5815723) | chicken gut metagenome | biome: Chicken; feature: Gastrointestinal Tract; material: Caecum | place: Ireland | collected 2019-01-01 | study: A study of the... | reverse complement strand
AGGCTGGGCGGCGCGGCGGGTGTCCTCGGGGCGGAAATCGGCGGCGTAGCGCCTGTTTGCTTCAAAAGCCCGCTGCTCCCGTTTTTCGGCATCCTTATCAATGGCCCGCAGGATGAACAGCAGCACCGCCAGCCAGGGCGCGAGGCCCAGCAGGATCAGCAGGGCGATGATGGGGATGCGGGCGAAATAGTGTTTGTGTTCTGTTTGCATGATACCCTCCCGGCGCGGCGGCAGATCAAAAAAACGGGCCGCGCTCCCCTTTATTGTAGCAGAGCGCGGCCCGTTTGTTAAGGCTTTCTTATAAGAGACCGGAAATTTCAAGCCTGTCCGGCCCGTTATTTCATGAGGGCGCAGACGGCGTCGGCGTAGGCGACGGGGTCGTCCACCGGCAGGCCCTCGATCAGCTGGGCCTGGGCGTAGAGGATCTGGCTGTACTGGTTCACCTTGTCGGTGTCGCCGGCCTCCTGGGCGGCCTTCAGGACGGCAAAGACGGGGTGGCCGGCGTTGATCTCCAGCACCTTGTCGCTCTTCACGTCCTCGCTGCCGGGCTGGCGGGACAGCACCTTTTCCATCTCGATGGACAGGGGGCCCTCGGCCGACAGGCAGACGGGGTGGTCCTTCAGGCGGGTGGAGACCTTGACCTCCTTGATCTTGCCCTCCAGGGCGGCCTTCATGGCGTCGAACAGGGCCTTGTTCTCGGCGGTGGCCTCCTCGGCGGCCTTCTTCTCGTCGTCGGACTCCAGGCCCAGGTCGCTGCCGTTGATGTTCTTGAATTCGACGGTACCGTCCTTGCCCTCGGCGTCCTTGCGGGGGAAGCTGTGCATGATCTGGAAGCAGAACTCGTCCACGTCCTCGGTCAGCAGCAGCAGGTCATAGCCCTTGTCCAGCACCAGGGAGGCGGTGGGCAGCTTGGCCAGCCGGTCGGCCGAGTCGCCGGCGGCGAAGTAGATGTACTTCTGCTCGGCGGGCATCTTCTCGACGTACTCCTCCAGCGTGACCATCTTCTTCTCCTTGGCGGAGTAGAACAGCAGCAGGCCCCGCAGCAGCTCGGTGTGCATCCCGTAGTCGGAATAGACGCCGAACTTGATCTGGCGGCCGAACTCCTTCCAGAAGCTCTCGTACTTCTCCCGGTCGTTGACCAGCATGGCGTTCAGCTCGTTCTTGATCTTCTTTTCCAGGGCGTTGTGGATCAGCTTGAGCTGGCTGTCCTTCTGGAGGGTCTCGCGGCTGATGTTCAGGCTCAGGTCCTGGCTGTCCACGATGCCCTTGACAAAGCTGAAGTAATCGGGCAGCAGGTCGGCGCACTTTTCCATGATGAGGACGCCGGAGGCGTAGAGGGCCAGGCCCTTTTCGTACTCCTTGGTGTAGAAGTCGTAGGGGCGGTGGGCCGGCACAAAGAGCAGGGCGTTGTAGTTGGCGGTGCCCTCGGTGCGGCTGACGATGACCCGGGCGGGGTCGGCGTAGTCGCTGAAGTGGTTCTTGTAGAACTCGTTGTACTCCTCGTCGGTGACCTCGCTCTTCTGCTTTTTCCAGATGGGCACCATGCTGTTCAGGGTCTCCAGCTCGGTGTATTCCTCCCACTCGGGCTTGTAGTCCTCGGGCTTGGGGTCGGGTTCCGGCTTCTGGCGGCTCTTGGTCCGCTCCATCTGGATGGGGTAGCGGATGTAGTCGCTGTACTTTTTGACGATGGCGGCCACGCCGTACTCCGAGACGTAGTTGTCGTAGTTCTCGGTGTCGGTGCCGGGCTTGATGTGCAGGATGATGTCGGTGCCGGCGGTCTCCTTTTCGGCGGGGGTGATCTCATAGCCCTCCACGCCGCTGGACTCCCACTGCCAGGCCTCGCTGCTGCCGTAGGCTTTGGAGATGACGGTGACGTGGTCGGCCACCATGAAGGCGGAGTAGAAGCCCACGCCGAACTGGCCGATGATGTCGATGTTCTCGTCGGTGTTTTCGGCCTTGAAGTCCTGGCTGCCCGAGTGGGCGATGGTGCCCAGGTTCTGCTCCAGCTCGGCCCGGGTCATGCCGATGCCGTTGTCCGAGACGGTGAGCATCCGGTTGTCCTTGTCCAGGGTCAGCAGGATGCGGAAGTCGTCCCGGTTCATCCCCACCGAGGTGTCGGTCAGGCTCTTGAAATAGAGCTTGTCGATGGCGTCGGAGGCGTTGGAGATCAGCTCCCGCAGGAAGATCTCCTTGTTGGTATAGATCGAGTTGATCATCAGGTCCATCAGCTTTTTGCTTTCGGCCTGGAACGGCTGCATTGCCATAGCAAAAACCTCTTTTCTTCACAGAGAGTGTTAGCACTCAAATATTCCGAGTGCTAATATACACCGTTTCGGGCAAAAAATCAAGAGGCGGGGGCCAGCCTTCATAAAAAGTTTAAAAATCCCCTTTTCCGGCGGCCCGGCCTGCGGTACAATAGACACAGCAGCAAACTGTTCTGGGAGGTAGAAACTATGAAGATCGAACAAGTGGCGGTGGAGGGCGCGGTCCTGACCGTCTATCTGCGGCAGCCGGCCGAGGCCATGCCCCTGGCCGCGACCCGGCCGCTGGTGCTGGTGGTGCCGGGCGGCGGCTACGAACACGTCAGCGCCCGGGAGGCGGACCCGGTGGCGGTCCGTTTTCTGGCGGCGGGGTACCACGCGGCGGTGCTGGAATACGGCGTAGGGGAGCAGGCCCGGGACTACCGGCCCTTCCGGCAGATCGACGGGGCCCTGGCCCTGCTGCGGGAGCGCGCCGCCGAATGGGGCATCCAGCCGGACAAGATCGCGGCCTGCGGCTTTTCGGCCGGGGGACACCTGGCCCTGGCCTCGGCGGTGCTGCCCCTGCCCGGCCAGACGTCCTGGGCGGGGCGGCAGCGCCCCAACGCCCTGATCCTGTCCTATCCGGTGGTGACGGCGGGGCCCTATGCCCACCGGGGCAGCTTCGAGGCCCTGAGCGGCGTCCACGACCCGGCCGCCCATCTGGCCTTTGGGCTGGAGGACAAGATCGGCCCGGACACCCCGCCGGTGTTCCTCTGGCACACCATGAACGACAAGACCGTGCCGGTGGAAAACAGCCTGCTGCTGCTGGGCGCGCTGCAAAAGGCGGGGGCGCCCTGCGAGGCGCATCTGTTCCCCCACGGGGTGCACGGGCTGAGCGTGTGCACCGCCGAGGTGAACACCCCGCAGCCCCACGCCGGACGCTGGTTTGCCCTGGCGGCCGAATGGCTGGCCGATGTGTTCGACTGGAAATTGGGAATTGCGTAAATGCGATGAAAAATTTGTGCAAAACGGTTGACATAGACAAACTCTTCTTATATACTATGGGGTAGAGAACACATTCCACCGGACAAAACCGGCGCGGCGGATGCCCGCCGGGACGCATCACTCAGGAGGAAAGCCAATGGGCCTGTCGGAAACAGAACGCGAACATCTCCGCTGCATTCTGCAGCAGTACGAGGAGGACCCCCGGGTGCTGGAAATGGACCAATACATCCAGCACGGCTGCGTGACCACCTATCAGCACTGCCGGAATGTGGCGCGGGTGAGCTTCTGGATCAACCGGCGCTTTCACGTGGGGGCGGACGAGACCGCCCTGGCCGTGGGCGCCCTGCTGCACGATTTTTATCTGTATGACTGGCACTGCGCCGGCCGTTTCCAGCACTGCCGGGGGCTGCGCACCCTGTTCAAAATGCACGGGTTCATCCACCCGCTGCTGGCCCGGGAGAACGCGGAGCGGTGCTTTGCCCTCAGCCCCAAGGTGGGCAACATCATCCGCAGCCATATGTGGCCGCTGACGCTGTTCCACGCCCCTTCCAGCCGGGAGGCGGTGATCGTCTGCATCGCCGACAAATACTGCGCCGTCCTCGAGGCGGTGTACCGCAACCGGCAGAAGGCCATCTGTGCCTAACAGCGTGTCGCAAAAGCGCCACGCTTTAGGGGGAACCCATTTCTGCCCGCATACGCGGGTCAGAAATTCCTTCCCCCTAATATCCCCCTGGGGACAAAATTTAGCGCAGAACCGCGCACTCGCCGCAAGGCGGCTCGCACACTCTCTGCGCTAAATTTCCCTGTATGTGTCCCATCCATCCGCACATGTCGGCTGGATGGGACTTTTTTGACAGTCTGTTTGGTGCCAGAACGTTGACAAAAAGCGCAGCTTGCGCTATACTGAATACAGAAAAGGGTGCTGCCGGACAAACGGTAGTTCCCCGTTGATTGGTTAAAGAAGTAACCGCACAAGTTGGGAAGCTGGGCGGTTACTTCTTTTTATTTCTTAAGGATCTGAATGAACAGACCGATAATACCAACGACCAAAATGCCGGTCTGAATAAGATCGGAATATGTGACCATTGTCAGCCCCCCTTTCTGTACGATCGGGAGGCAAAGAAGCGCCCCCGATTTGAACGGGGAACACACCGCTTGCCGTTTATCGACAACACCCACCAAAAGAATACCATAACGGCCGGTAAATGGCAAGCCCCCGCTTCTCCCATGGGAAAAGTGGGGGACTTTTTTACAGTTTCTTGTAGCCGGGGGGCTCGTCGGCGGCGCAGCGGCGCTCCATCAGCCAGGTGTCCAGCCAGCGGCCGTGGCAGTCCCGGGCGATCCGCTCCCGGCGGCCCACCTCCCGGAAGCCGCATTTGCGGTGCAGCCGGTAGCTGGCCTCGTTGTCCTGCAGGACGGTGGACTGCAGCGTCCAGTAGCCGGCCTGCTCGGCGGCGGCGCACAGGGCGCTCAGCAGGTGGCAGCCGTAGCCCCGGCCCCGGTAGCGCTCGCCCACATAGATGCTCACTTCCGCTACGCCCCGGTAGCACCACCGCATGTTCACCCGGGACAGCACCGCCCACCCGGCGATGGCCCCGTCCGGGGCCAGGATCACCAGCCGGCACTCCCGGATGTGGGAGGCGTCCCAGGCGCGGTAGGGCGGGCAGGCCGTCTGGAAGGTGGCGTGCTCGGTGGCGATGCCTTCCCGGTAGATCTCGGCCACCGCGGGCCAGTCGGCGGGCTCCATGGGGCGGATCAGCATACATTCTTCTTCCATTGGATCGTCAATTCTTTCGTATCAGGATTGGCCCGTCAGCTCTGCTTCGGTGACGTAGCCGGAGGCGATCACCTTGGCCCGCATCGCTGCGTACAGCTCGGCCTCGGTGGTCTTGACATAGGGGTCGACGAACACCACGCCGACGCCGAACAGCAGCAGGCCCAGCAGGTTCCACCCGAAAAAGGACAGGTCCAGCACAAAGATGTTCCACTTTTCGCCGTCGGTCATCATGGTGCAGATCTCAAAAGCGCGGTCGGCGGTCAGGTCGGGGTTCTCGGCCAGAAGGAAAGGGATGAAGCGGTATTGGTAGCTCTTGACGATGCCGGGGATGATGAGCAGCAGGCTCCACAAAAAGACCTTCAGGTTCATGAAAAACATGACCCCCACCGTGTTCCAGTAGCCGCGGGTAAAGCCCGAGAAGAGGACGCCCAGCGAGGCGGGGCCGGACCGGTTCTCGGTCAGGTAGCGGGCCTGGCCCACCTGGATCACCGGCGTGACCAGGATGCCCCAGCACAGCACGGCGGCCAAAAGGAGCAGCAGGGCAAAGACGCCGACGCCCAGGATGATGGGCAGCAGCAGCGGCACCAGCGCGGAGAAGGGGAACCCGGCGCTGCCGGCGATGGATGCAGCGCCCTCCGGCAGGCCGGACGGGGCGCTGTCGGCGCCAAAACGATAGTTCAGGTTGAAGTCGCCGCCGCACAGCAGGGAGACGATCAGGCAGGCCAGAAAGACCTGCCAGTAACTGCGCCGCAGGATGTCTTTGGCGTTGGCTTTCAGCAGGGCGCGCGTCCACATAGAGCAGACCTCCTTTTCAGGTTACAGAAAAGCTCGGCTTGTTTCGTTCGGTGGACTTCAGTATAGCAGATTTTTGCCGAAAGCACAATGGCGGCGTCGAACCGCAAAAGTTTTTGACAAGAAGGGCCGGACAGGGTACAATAGAAAAAACTGGCCTCGCGGCCGGTTCTGCTTTTACGGCAGGGAAAGGAAAGACCCATGACGTCCAAGATCAAACAGACCCTCTGCACCGCTGCGGCGGGGGCGATGCTGGCGGCCCTGCTGGCCGCGCCGGCCCAGGCGGCCGCGCCCCATCTGACCCCGGACTCCACCGTGGCCGAACTGCACGGCAACGAAGGGATCGTGGGCTCCGGCTTTGACAGCTGGGACCGCGGCACCCTGCTGCCGGAACAGCCCTGGGAGTACCCCCGGTGGAGCCTGCGCCGGTACATCGGCGCGCCGGTGGACGACGCCGTCGCCGCCCTGAACCTGGTCATCGACAACTACAACCAGGGGGTGCAGGTGACCTACCCCCTCTACACGGCGGAGGAGATCGCCGCCGACCCCACCCGGGCCTTGGCCGAGCTGTATTATTTCCCGGCAAAACAGCCGGGGGCCCGGTATGCCCTGGTCCTGTCCGGCAATATGATGGAGCGCACCGCCCGTGTCAAGGAGGGGTGCAGCGCCGTGGCCCAGCTGCATGAAATGGGGTATGCGGCGTTCATCCTGAACTACCGGGTGGGCCGGGAGCTGAAGGACAACGCCAACTACCAGGACCTGGTGCGGGCGGTCCAGTACATCACCGCCCACGCCGGCGAGCTGCAGGTGGACCCGGAAGACTACGCCCTGATGGGCTTTTCCTCCGGGGGGCAGCTGTGCGCCATCTTCGGCACCGACCGGATGGGGTACAAAAACTACGGCCTGCCCAAGCCCGGTGCGCTGCTGCTGGCCTACCCCATCCTGAACTACGTCTACGGCAAGCCCATCCTGTTCTACCTCTACGACGGGGCCAGGCCGGGGGACCATCTGGCCCCGGGGGACTACTACTACAACATCGAGATCCCGGCGGAGGCCACGGCGGATTTCCCCGCCACCTTCCACTGGTACGGCAGGAACGACAGCAGCCTGAACGGGATGTTCCCCCAGTGGCAGAGCCAGGCCCTGGACGAGGCGCTGGAGCGCTTCGGCGTGCCCCACCAGCTGGTGATCTACGACAAGGCGCCCCACGGCAGCGGCAACGGGGCCGGCACCGACGCCGCCGGCTGGATCGAACAGGCCGCCGCCTTCTGGGATGCCGTCACCGCCTGAGCCGGGAGGGAAAAGCAACGGATATGAACGCAAAGACGAGCATGGCCGCCGCCCTGGCTGCGGCGGCGCTGGCCTCCCTGCTGGCCGCGCCGGCCCAGGCGGCCGCGCCCCATCTGACCCCGGACTCCACCGTGGCCGAACTGCACGGCAACGAAGGGATCGTGGGCTCCGGCTTTGACAGCTGGGACCGCGGCACCCTGCTGCCGGAACAGCCCTGGGAGTACCCCCGGTGGAGCCTGCGCCGGTACATCGGCGCGCCGGTGGACGACGCCGTCGCCGCCCTGAACCTGGTCATCGACAACTACAACCAGGGGGTGCAGGTGACCTACCCCCTCTACACGGCGGAGGAGATCGCCGCCGACCCCACCCGGGCCTTGGCCGAGCTGTATTATTTCCCGGCAAAACAGCCGGGGGCCCGGTATGCCCTGGTCCTGTCCGGCAATATGATGGAGCGCACCGCCCGTGTCAAGGAGGGGTGCAGCGCCGTGGCCCAGCTGCATGAAATGGGGTATGCGGCGTTCATCCTGAACTACCGGGTGGGCCGGGAGCTGAAGGACAACGCCAACTACCAGGACCTGGTGCGGGCGGTCCAGTACATCACCGCCCACGCCGGCGAGCTGCAGGTGGACCCGGAAGACTACGCCCTGATGGGTTTTTCCTCCGGGGGGCACCTGTGCGGGATGTTCGGCACCGACCGGATGGGGTACAAAAACTACGGCCTGCCCAAACCCGGCGCGCTGCTGCTGGCCTATCCCATCGTCAATTATATGTACGGCAAGCCGGGGTTCCTCTACGTCTACGACGGCGCGCTGCCCGGCGATGACCTGGCCCCGGGGGACTACTACTACAACATCGAGCTGAACGCGGAGGTGACGCCGGATTTCCCGCCCACCTTCCACTGGTTCGGCAAAAACGACCTGACCCTGGGCATGATCTGCACGCCGCTGCAGGGGCCGGCCCTGGACCGCGCGCTGGAAGGCTGCGGCGTGCCCCATCGCATGCAGGTCTATGACAAGGCGCCCCACGGCAGCGGCAACGGCACCGGCACCGACGCCGCCGGCTGGCTGTACGACGCCGTGAGCTTCTGGGAAGCCGTCACGGCCTGAACCGAAAGGGGGAACGGAACGATATGAACGCAAAAAAGACGGCGGCCGCCGTCCTGGCTGCGGCGGCGCTGGCCTGCGGGCTGGCCGTCCCGGCGGGGGCGCTGGGCCAGCCCAACATCACCGCCGGCACCACCATGGGGGAGATCCGGGCCAACGAGAGTTTGCAGGCCTCCGGTTTCGATACATACGACCGGAACGTCCTGATCCCGGAACAGCCCTGGATGTACGACGACTGGACCCTGGAGGAGTATCTGGGCGGCACCGCCCCCGACGCGGCCCAGGGCCTGAACCTGGTCATCGACAACTACAACCGCGGGGTGCAGGTCACCTACCAGATCTACACCCCCGAGGAGATCGCCGCCGACCCCAGCAAGGCCGAGGTGCAGCTGTACTATTTCCCCGCCGAGACCGAGAACGCCCGCTACGCCCTGGTGGTGCCGGGCAATATGTACGAAAAGAGCGCCAAAATGCGGGAGGGCTGCTCGGTCTCCTACCATATGCACCAGATGGGGTATGCCTCCTTTGTCCTGCGCTACAGCGTGGGGCGGGACAACGGGGACAACGCCGCCTACAACGACCTGGTGCGGGCGGTCCGGTTCATCACCGAAAACGCGGAGATGTTCGGCGTCCGGCCCGAGGACTACGCCCTGGTGGGCTTTTCGGCGGGGGGCCAGATGTGTGGCGTCTTTGGCACCAGCCGGATGGGGTACAAAACCTATGGCCTGCCCAAGCCCGGCGCGCTGCTGCTGGGCTACCCGGTCATCAATTATATGTACGCCAAACCGCTGTACTTCTACCTGTACGACGGCGCCGAGCCGGGGGACAGCCTGGCCCCCGGGGACTATTACTATAACATCGAGGTGGCGGCCGAGGTGGACGGGGATTTCCCGCCGGTGTACCATTGGTTCGGCCTCAACGACGCCACCCTCATGCTGATGGACATCTTCTGCCAGGGGCCGGCGCTGGACAAAGCCCTGGAAGAAAGCGGCGTGCCGCACCAGATGGTGATCTTCCGGAACGCCCGCCACCGCACCAGCGTGGGCACCGGCACCGACGCCGCCGGCTGGCTGTACGACGCCGTGAGCTTCTGGGAAGCCGTCACGGCAGAAGAGGAGAAAGGGGAATGACGATGCCTGCCGATCAAAATGAATGGTTCCGCTGCCTGAACGCCGGCCTGCCCGACGATGTGGCCCGGCTCAAGGCGGCGGGGTATTACGAGGAGGCCATCGGGCGGATCGACGCCCGGCTGGCCGAGGACTGGACCGCCAGCCAGAACGGCGCCGGCGCCAACCCCGCCCCCGCCGGGGTGGAGGCCCAGCGGGCGGCCCTGCTGGTCCAGCGGGAGATACTGCGCCGCCTGCCCGCCGAATACATCTACACCGAGCAGCAGGCGGTGGAAAAGATGCAGGCCCGGGTGACCGGCTTCACCCTGGAGGAGCTGCGGGCCCTGGAGCGGGCCGGCCGGGTGGACTGGCGGTTCGTGGAAGGGGAAAAGCGCTGCCTCGACCGCTTTGACGAGACGCTGCTGGACACCGACCCCGCCTTTGCCGCCCGCCGGCGGGGCCCTGCGCCGGACAGCGGCGCGGCCCTGGCCCGACGCAGGGCCACCCATGCAAAGATGGTGCGGGAGGGCGCGGCCTCGGCCCGCATCACGGTGGAGGCCGGCATAGGGATGTCGGACGCGGCCTTTGAGGCGGCGCTGGCCCGGGCCCGGGCCCAGGGGCGCAGCGCCGTCCATCTGCGGGTCTGGCTGCCCCTGCCCGCCGCCTGCGCAAGCCAGTCGGACATCCGGCTGGAACATTTTTCGGAGCCGCCCGCCCGCATCGCCGCGGCGGACGCGCCCCAGCGCACCGCGTACTGGGAGGCGGACCTGACCGCGAACCGCCGCTTCACCGCACGGTACAGCTACACCCAGACCGCCCCCTATGCCGACCCCCTGTCCTTTGTGCCCGACCCGGTCCAGCCTGCCTTCGACACCGGGGAGGAGGCCCCCCACATCGTCTTTACCCCGGCGCTGCGGGCCCTGGCCGCCCAGCTGACCCGGGGGGTGACCAGCCCCGCCGAAAAGGCCCGGCGCTTTTACGACTACATCACCCGCAACGTCCACTACCACTACCAGCCGTCCTATTTCGTGCTGGAGGACATCCCCACCCGCTGCGCCATGGACCGCCGGGGGGACTGCGGGGTCATGGCCTTGACCTTTATCACCCTGTGCCGGATCGCCGGCATCCCCGCCCGGTGGCAGAGCGGCCTGGCGGTGGGCCCCGGCAAGTGCGGCTGCCACGACTGGGCCATGTTCTACATCGCGCCCCGGGGCTGGATGTACGCCGACTGCTCCTACGGGGCGTCCATGGCCCGGGCGGGGGAGGAGGAGCTCCGCCGCCATTACTTCGGCAGCATCGACCCGGGGCGGATGGTGGCCAACCGCGCCTTCCAGGCGGCTTTCGACCCGCCCATGCTGGGCTTCCGGGCCGACCCCTACGACAACCAGACCGGCGAGGTGGAGGCCGACGGCGCGGGCCTGTGGGGGGAGCAGACCGCCGCCTTCAAAGAGACGCTGTCCTATGAGGAACTGTAAGGAGAAACCATGCAACCTGTGACTGACCTTTTTGTACTGGCGATTTTTGTGATGATGGCGGTGCTGCTGGTCCGCAGCTTCCGGCCGCCCCGGGACAAAGACCAGGCCCGGGAGCTGGAGGACTGGCTGGAAGAGCGGCTGGCCCGCCAGGGCGACGAGTTTGACAAAAAGCTGCGGGCCAGCCAGTCCGCCCTGGCCGACCAGAACTACGCCGCCATCCGGGGCGTCAAGGACGCGGTGGACGGGATGGGCGCCCAGCTGACCGGCAGCCAGACCGCCCAGCAGAAAAACCAGGAGAGCCGCTTCCAGACCCTGGAAAAGACCCTGGAGAGCCGGCTGCGCACCATGGAGCTGTCCAACGCCCAGCGGCTGGAAGAGATGCGCCGCACCCTGACCGAGGGGATGGACGCCGTCCGGGCCGAGAACGCCAAAAAGCTGGACGAGATCCGCAGCACCGTGGACGAGCAGCTCCAGGACACCCTCCAAAAGCGGGTGAGCGAGAGCTTCAAGACGGTCAGCGACCAGCTGGAGCAGGTCTATAAAGGGCTGGGGGAGATGCAGTCCCTGGCGGCCGATGTGGGCGGGCTCAAGCAGGTGCTGTCGGGGGTCAAGACCCGGGGCATCCTGGGCGAGATCCAGCTGGGGGCCATCCTGGAGGAGATCCTGGCCCCCGAGCAGTACGACACCAACGTGGCCACCATCCCCGGCTCGGCCCAGCGGGTGGAGTTTGCGGTCAGGCTGCCCGGCGCCGACGGCCAGACCGTCTGGCTGCCCATCGACTCCAAGTTCCCCGGGGACACCTACGCCCATTTGCAGGAGGCCCAGGCCGCGGGGGACGCCCAGGCGGTGGAGGCGGCCCGCCGTGCGCTGGAGCAGGTGATCCGGGCCGAGGCCAAGGACATCCGCACCAAGTATGTGGAGCCGCCCTATACCACCAATTTCGGCATCCTGTTCCTGCCCTTTGAAGGGCTGTACGCCGAGGTGGTCAACCGCGGCATGGTGGAGACCCTGCAGCGGGACTATCAGGTCAACGTGGCCGGCCCCAGCACCATGGCCGCCCTGCTGAACAGCCTGCAGATGGGCTTCAAGACGCTGGCCATCCAGAAGCGCTCCAACGAGGTGTGGCAGGTGCTGGGCGCGGTCAAGACCGAGTTCGAGAAGTTCGACAAGGGGCTGGCCAAGCTGCAGGAGCGGCTGCGCCAGTCCGACCGGGAGCTGGACGATCTGATCGGCACCCGCACACGGGCCATCAACCGCAAGCTGCGGGCGGTCCAGTCCCTGGACGACGCCAGCGCCGCCACCCTGCTGGAGCTGGACGCCGCCCCCGGCCGGCCGCCCCGGGCCAGCCTGCCCCCCTCCGCCGCAGAAGGCGCGGACCTGTGAGAGAAACCCGCGCCACCCGGGGCGAAAAGGATATTGCTTTTTCCCTATGAATATGGTATGATATAACGCGGCCCGGGACCGGGGGCCGGCGCAGCAGCCGGACGCCCCGGGGACCCTGCTGTAAGACCCCTGCCATAGGTTGAATGATAGAAAAGGAAAATGAAGAGCGTGCAAGAGAAAGGACTGTCTGCCATGAACGTCTATACCACCAACGTCACTGATTCCATCCTGGGCATCAGCGTCAACGACACCACCATCGACCTGTTCGAGAGCCAGTACCCCGTGCCCGGCGGCGTCAGCTACAATACCTACCTGATCCGGGACGAAAAGACCGCCGTCATGGACACGGTGGACGCCCGCGCCACCGACGCATGGATGCAGGCGCTGGAGCAGGCGCTGGGCGATCAGGCCCCCGACTACCTGGTGGTCTCCCATGTGGAGCCCGACCACTCGGCCAACGTGGCCCGGCTGGCGGCCCGGTACCCCTCCATGCAGGTGGTGGGCAACGCCAAGACCTTTGCCTATCTCGAGAACTTCTTCCCCGGGGCCATTGCGGCCGGCCGCCGCGTCACCGTCAAGGACGGCGACACCCTCAGCCTGGGCAGCCACACCCTCCACTTCGTCTTTGCCCCCATGGTCCACTGGCCCGAGGTCATGGTCAGCTACGAGGACAGCGAGAAGGTGCTCTTCTCCGCCGACGGCTTCGGCCGGTTCGGGGTGGTGGCCGAGGGCGACAGCCTGGCCAACTGGACCGACGACGCCCGCCGCTACTTCCTGAACATCGTGGGCAAGTACGGCCCCCAGGTCCAGGCCCTGCTCAAGAAGGCCGCCGGGCTGGACATCGCCCGGATCTGCCCCCTCCACGGCCCGGTGCTGGAAGGCGACCTGGCCCCCTACCTGAGCCTGTACGACACCTGGTCCAGCTATAAGCCCGAGGCCCCCGCCGAGGTGCTGGTGGCCTCCGCCTCCATCCACGGCCACACCCGCCAGGCCGCCCACCAGATGGCCGAAAAGCTGCGGGCCGCCGGCGCCGCCGTCACCGAGATGGACCTGACCCGCACCGACGTCTCCTATGCGGTGGCCGAGGCTTTCCGCTGCGGCAAGATGGTGCTGGCCTGCGCCACCTACGACGGGTTCCTGTTCCCGCCGATGGAGGCTTTCCTGACCCACCTCAAGACCAAGAGCTTCCAGGGCCGCACCGTCGGCCTGATGGAAAACGGCATGTGGGCCCCCATGGCCAACAAGCTGATGACCGCCGCCCTGGCCGGGATGAAGAACATCACCGTCTGCGAGCACACCGTCAGCATCCGCGGCGCCGCCCACCCCTGCGACGACGCCCAGATGGACGCCCTGGCCAGCGAAGTGATCGCCCGGTGACAGCCCCGCTGAAACCCTGAGAAAAACGCGAAGCCGGACCTCTATGTCGGAGGTCCGGCTTTTGGTTTCGCGGTTCAGTTCAGGTCGTCCAGGATGTCGGGCCAGAGGGCCTGCTCCTGGCGCAGGGCGTCGAAACAGCAGTCCAAGTAGATCTTGTTGGCGGCGGGGATGACGCTGCACCGCAGCAGGAACTGGTCGTCGCTGAGGGAGCTGTCCGGCCGCAGGGTGGACGCCTGCAGCCCAAACACCGACCCGATGGCGGCCTCCAGCTCGGCGCAGAACGCGTCGTAGGCCGCCTTGGCGGTAAAACGTTCCTGCTGGATGGCAAAGAGGAACTGGATGTTCTCCATGGACAGGACGTTTTTGACCACCACAATGTAGATCAGGTAGCCGATTTGGTCCCGGGTGTATTTTTTGCGCACCGGGTGTGTGATAAGCCCTTTTTTGACGTAGTTGCTGACCATCGAGCCCGTCAGCTCCATCCCCGGGAAATTGCGGAAATGACTGTTGACATATTGCACGGTCTGATCGAGGTACAACCCCACGCCAGGCAATTCGTCATACCGGGGCAGGGCAAAGCCCACGGCAGAAGCCGCGATGCGGCGTTTCGTTTCAGCATTCATAGCCTAAGTATACATCAAACCGTCCGAAAGTCAATAGAACTGAAAATCTTTTGTTAAGATTTTTGCATATGGTTGACAAGTTATTGAAAAACTGCTATGATGGGGACAGAATATGGAATGGATCAGTTGGCGCCAGCCGGCTGCGGATTGGAGAGATGTCATTTATGAAACGGAAAATTGTGCTGGATTCCTCATCGAATCTGTGGCAGCTGCCGGGGGTGGACTACGCCTGTGTGCCGCTGAAGATCATTACCGACGAGCAGGAATATGTGGACGACCCCGGCACCGACGCCTTTGCCATGGCCCACGCCCTGCGCACTTATAAAGGCAAAAGCTCGACCTCCTGCCCCAACGTGGGGGATTTCCTGGCGGCTTACGCCGGGGCGGACGAGGTCTTTGTGGTGACCATCACCGGCACCCTGTCCGGCTGCAACAACGCCGCCCGGATGGCCGCCGAAGAATACCAGGACGAGAACCCCGGCGCCAAGGTGTTTGTGCTGGACAGCCTTTCCACCGGGCCCGAGATGTGCCTGCTGGCCGGCCGCCTGGCGGCCCTGGCGCCCACCGAGGCCACCTTTGAGGAGATCTGCGACGCTGTGACCGCCTATGCCGGGCACACCCACCTGCTGTTCTCGCTGGAGTCTTTGAACAACCTGGCCCGCAACGGCCGCGTCAAGCTGACCGCCGCAGTGGTGGCCCGCGCCCTGGGCATTCGGGTGCTGGGCCAGGCCAGCCCCCAGGGCGAGCTGGACATCCTCTGCAAGACCCGGGGCGAGCACGGCGTGCTGGAGCGGATGATCCTGGAAATGCGGGACCGCGGCTTTGCCAACGGCAAAGTGCAGATCGCCCACTGCGACAACGAGAAAGCCGCCCGCCGCCTCAAGCTGATGATCGAGGCCATCTGGCCCGAGTCCGCCGTGGAGATCGTGGAGTGCGGCGCCCTGTGCAGCTTCTACGCGGAGCTGGGCGGCCTGCTGGTGGGCTACGAGGACGCCGCCGCGCCCGCCATCTAAAAATATCATTGCATCAAGGGAGACAGCGCTGGGACAAACGCCGCGGCACTGTCTCTTTTTTTGCGTCTTTTCGAGCCCGGCTTGCAAAACGGGGCCGGGGGCGGTATACTGTCAGGGACACGAGCATCCATCACAGAACAAAACGCTGGAAAGGAGAAGCCATGTTTAAACTGCCGGCCGTCAAAATCCTCAGCCGCTGTGTCAACAAGATCACCATCACCTTTTTGCTGATCCTGGTCCAGCTGGTGTGGATGGCGTCCCTCTACCTCCGGTTGACCGAATACGCCGCCTGGCTCAACGGCGTCATGACGGCGCTGAGCGTCCTCATCATCCTGTTCCTGGTCCGCAAAGACGAGAACCCCGCCTATACCATCGCCTGGATGGCCCTGATCGGCATCACGCCGGTGTTCGGCGGGCTGATGTATCTGTTCTGGGGCAACAAGCGCCCCTCCCGCCGGATGCGCCGCCGGATGGCTGCGGTGGACCGCCGCCACCGGGACCTGACCCGGCAGCCCCCCGGCCAGCTGGAAGATGTGGACCCCCGCACCCGGGCCCTGAGCGGCTACATCGCCCGGTACGGCCCCTGGCCCGCCTGGAAGGACACCGCGGTGGAATATTTTTCCAGCGGCGAGGCGATGTTCCCCCGCCTGCTGGAGGACTTGCGCCGGGCAAAAAAGTTCATCTTCCTCGAGACCTTCATCATCCGCCCCGGCAGGATGTGGAACGCCGTGGAGGACATCCTGCGGGAAAAGGCCGCCGCCGGGGTGGACGTGCGGGTCATCTACGACGATATGGGCTGCCTGACCACCGTGCCGTCGGGCTTTGTCATCCGGCTGGAGCAGGCCCACATCCGCTGCATCCCCTTCAACCCGGTGGTGCCCCTGGTCTCGCTGGTCATGAACCACCGCGACCACCGCAAGATCGTCTCCATCGACGGCAACGTGGCCTACAACGGGGGCACCAACTTTGCCGATGAATATATCAATGTGGAAGAGCGGTTCGGCTACTGGAAGGACGCCGCCGTCCGGCTGGAAGGGGCGGCGGTCTGGAATTTCACGGTGATGTTCCTCAATTTCTGGAACTCCTTCCGCCCCATGGAGGAGGACTACCGCCCCTTCCGGCCCACCGTCCAGGCCGCGGCGGACGGGGTGGTCCAGCCCTATTCCGACAGCCCCCTGGACGAGGAGCGCCTGGCCGAAAGCGTCTACCGGGACATCCTGGACCAGGCGCAGGACTACGTCTATATCTTCACCCCCTACCTCGCCATCGGGGAGGACCTGCTCAACTCCCTCAAGCTGGCGGCCAAGCGGGGGGTGGACGTCCGGCTGGTGCTGCCCGGCATCCCGGACAAAAAGATCGTGTTCCGGCTCAGCCGGTCCTATTATCTGCCTCTGCTGCGGGCGGGGGTCAAGGTGTATGAGTTCACCCCGGGGTTCATCCACTCCAAGTGCTACGTCAGCGACGACCGCATCGCGGTGGTGGGCAGCATCAACATGGACTACCGGAGCCTTTACCTCCACTTTGAATGCGGCACCCTGCTGATGGGGGGCAGCCAGGTGGCCGCCGTCCGGGCCGACGCGGAGCAGACCTTCGGCCAGTGCCACCGCATCACCCTGGACGACTGCCGCACCAGCCTGCTGGGCACCCTGCTGGACGATGTGCTGCGCCTGGTCAGCCCGCTGCTGTAAAAAGACCGCTTTTCCAAAAGAACGCCGCCCCTGGCCGCATCCGCCGGCCGGGGGCGTTTTCTGTGTGCATAAATCGTGCTCCGGCGGGCACACTAGCCCAAAAGCCCCCGCGGGGGCCTGCAAAGGGAGCGAAGTTATGAAGGTACTGCGTACAAAACCGATCCGATCTCTGGCCGCGCTGGCTGCGGCGGCCCTGCTGCTGGCAGGCTGCGGGGAGCCGGCGGACAGCATGTCCGGGTCCTCCGGGTCCTCCGGGTCCTCCGGGTCCGCGGGGGCATCCGGGCCGATGAGCGGCTCCTCCGGCGCGGACGCCGCCGCCGGGGACTGGAAGGCGGGCCTGGCCGTCCTGAGCGAGGGGGAGGCGCGGGACGCCGGCGGCGAGCTGAACACCATTGCCGCCGCCGTCCTGCTGGACGGCGAGGGGCGCATCCTCCATGCGGTGGTGGATGAGCTGGAGGCCCAGGTGACCGCGGACGAGGCCGGCGTGGCCCTGCCCGGCGACCTGCGCACCAAGCGCCAGAAAGGGGACGAGGACTACCCCCTGTCGGCGGTGTCCGGCATCGGCAAAAGCTGGGCCGAGCAGGCGGACGCCCTGGCCAGACACCTGGAAGGGATGACCGCCAGCGAGGTGGCCGCCCTTAAGACCGACAGCGAGGGCAAGGCCGAGGACCCCGACCTGCTGGCCGGGTGCACCATCGAGATCGAGGGCTACCGGGACGCCATCGCCAAGGCCTGCCGGGAGGCAAAGCCCATCGCCTGAGCGTGTTGTGAAAATAGATATTTTTTGCAGGCGGACCGGGGCGCGGATTGTCCAAAAACACGCTTGCAATTTGGCGCGTCCTGCACTATAATGTCACCGTTCTGAAAAGCGTCCTGCCCCCTTGCGGAGCAGGGCGCTTTTCACGGGAAAGTGACGTTGTATCCAATGGAGGGATCCGCTTATGACCAAAGACATGACCCAGGGCAAGCCGCTGCAGCTGATCCTGCTGTTCTCGGTGCCGCTGATGCTGGGCAGCCTGTTCCAGCAGTTTTACAACATGGCCGACACCATCATCGTGGGCCGCTTTGTCGGGGTGGAGGCGCTGGCTGCCGTGGGCAGCGTGGGCGGCCTGAGCTACCTGGTGCTGGGCTTTGTGAACGGCATCGCCTGCGGTTTTGCCATCCCGCTGGCCCGCTGCTTCGGCGCCCGGGACGGCGAGGGGATGCGCCGCTACACCGCCAACTCCGTCTGGCTGTCCCTGCTGTTCGGGGCGGTGCTGACGGTGGCGACGGTGGCCCTGACCCGGCCCATCCTGGTGCTGACCAACACCCCCGCCGACATCATCGACATGGCCGACGTGTACATCCGCACCATCTTTGCCGGCATCCCCTTCACCCTGCTGTACAACGTCACCAGCGCGTATATGCGGGCGCTGGGGGACAGCCGCCGCCCCCTTTACTTTTTGATCGTGGCCAGCGTGCTGAACATCTTCCTGGACATCTTTTTCATCCTGGCCTTTGACGCCGGGGTGTTCGGCGCGGCGCTGGCCACCGTCATCAGCCAGGCCGTGGCCGGGGTGTGGAGCCTTTTGTACATGGTGAAAAACTTCCGGATGCTGGGCTGGTCCCGGGAGGAGGGGCGGTTCAGCCCCTCCCACTGCGCCGACCTGTGCATGATGGGCCTGCCCATGGGCCTGCAGTGCAGCATCACGGCGGTGGGCAACATCGTGCTGCAGGCCGCGGTCAACGGCCTGGGCAGCGCGGCGGTGGCCGCCATGACCGCCGGCGGCAAGGCCGGGCAGATCCTGTCCGTCCCGCTGGAGAGCATCGGCACCGCCATGACCACCTATGTTGGCCAGAACCTGGGCGCGGGCAGCCTGCCCCGGGTGCGGCAGGGGGTGCGGACCGCCCTGGGCATCGGCTGTTTGTACAGCGTGGCCTCCTTCGTGATCCTGCACTTCACCGATACGCTGCTGATCGGGATGTTCCTGGATGCCAGCGAGGACGCGGGCGGGGCCATCATGGCCGACGCCCGGGCGTACCTGTTCTGGAACAGCGTCTTTTACATCCCCCTGGCGGTGCTCATCGTCTACCGCTACTCCATCCAGGGGCTGGGCTTCTCGGGGCTGGCCATGTTCGCCGGCGTGTTCGAGATGTTCGCCCGGGGGCTGGTGGGCTTCTACCTGGTGCCGGTGTTCGGCTACTGGGCCGGGTGCATCGCCAGCCCGGTGGCCTGGTTTGCGGCCTGCTTCTTCCTGATGCCGGCCTACCATCTGGCCCTGCGGCGCCTGAGCAGTGCCCGGGACGCCGGCCCCCTGCGCATGGCGCGGGCCAAAGGTTAATAAAGCGTGGCGCAAAAACGCCGCGTTGTGCCCGCCCGGCCTGCGCCGCGGCGGGCTTTTTGCGTGGATTGACGCCGCCCGCCGTTCGGGGTATACTTAATACTACATATCCTGCCGGAAAGGAGGGCCTGCCATGGAGGACCGGCAGCTGGAACAGATCGAGGGCACCATCGAGGACATCATCTTTGAAAACAGCGACAGCGGCTATGTGGTGTTCGAGCTGTCGGGGGAGGGCAGGCTGACGGTGGTCTGCGGTACTCTGGGGGAGCTGCACGTGGGCCAGAGCGTGATCTGCCGGGGCCGGTACGAGAACCACGCCACCTACGGCCGGCAGTTCCATGCCGCCGAGTGTCTGACCGATATGCCGAAAGACATCGATGCGGTGTACGCCTTTTTGGCCAGCCGGTCCCTGCCCTATGTGGGCCCCGCCACCGCCCGCAAGATCATCGAGACGTTCGGCGCGTCGGCTTTGGACGTCATCGCCAACGACCCCGCCCGCCTGACCCAGATCAAGGGCATCTCGGCGGACAAGGCCGACCGCATCCAGCAGGAGTTCAAGCGGATGTTCGGGATGCGGGAGCTGATCGCCTACCTGGCCCAGTTCGAGATCGGGCCCCGCCGGGCCATGGAGGTGTTCCGGGCCTTTGGGCCGGGGGCGGTGCAGGCGGTGGCCTCCAACCCCTACCTGCTGTGCGGCGAGCCGCTGCAGCTGGACTTCCGCCACGCGGACAGCATCGCCGCCTACTACCAGATGGAGGGGGACAGCCCCCAGCGGCTGGAAGCGGCCCTGCTGCGCACCCTGCGCCACAACGCGGGCAACGGCCACACCTGCCTGCCGCGGGAGCGGCTGGTGGCCACGGCCTCCGCCTTCATCCACCAGCCCCCCGAAAAGCTCACCGCCGCCCTGGAGCACTGCCTGGAGACCGGGCAGCTGGAAACCCGCACCCTGAGTGGCGGGGAATACATCTACCTGCCCGACCTGCTGGCCGCCGAGGAGGCCATCGCCGCCCGGCTGGCCGCCCTGGCCCGGCGGGACAAGCAGACCGCCCGCCACCTGGACCAGGACATCCAGGTCCTGGAGGCGGCCCAGGGCTTTGCCTACGCCCCCGAGCAGCGGGAGGCCATCCGCCAGGCCGTCACCGAGAACTGCCTGGTGCTCACCGGCGGGCCCGGCACCGGCAAGACCACCACCGTCAAGGCGGTGCTGAACGTGCTGGAAAGCCAGGCCGAGCGGGTGGCCCTCTGCGCCCCCACCGGCCGGGCCGCCAAGCGCCTGAGCGAGCTGACCGGCCGCAAGGCCTCCACCATCCACCGGCTGCTGGAGGTGGACTATACGGGGGGCCGCGTCAGCTTCATCCACAACGAGCGCAACCTGCTCAAGTGCGACGTGGTGATCCTGGACGAGATGAGCATGGTGGACGTCCAGCTGTTCCAGAGCCTGCTGGCCGCCCTGCGGCCCAACTGCCGGGTCATCATGGTGGGGGACGCCGACCAGCTGCCCAGCGTGGGCCCCGGCAACATCCTGGGGGAAGTGATCCGCTCGGGGGCGGTGCCCACCGTCTGCCTCAAGCATATCTTCCGGCAGGCCAAACGCAGCCTCATCGTGGAGAACGCCCACAACATCGTCAGCGGACGCCCCCTGCAGAAGGGCGGCCGGGAGGACGACTTCTTTTTCCTGGAGGCGGACGGCGAGGCCTGCCAGAAGCTGGTCTGCGACCTGGTCACCACCCGGCTGCCCCGCAGCTACGGCTTCGACCCCATCCGGGACATCCAGGTGCTCTGCCCCACCAAGATGGGCCCCTGCGGCACCCAGGCCCTCAACACCCTGCTGCAGGACCTGTTCAACCCCCCCGCCAAAGGCAAGCCCCAGCTGCAAAGCGCGTCCCGGGTGTTCCGCACGGGGGACAAGGTGATGCAGGTCAAAAACAACTACGAGATCGTCTGGAAGCGGGACGGCGGTGAGCAGGGGGTGGGGGCCTACAACGGGGACATTGGCATCGTGGAATCCATCGACCCACGCTCCCGCTCCATGACGGTGCGGATGGACGACCGGGTGCTGGTCTACCCCGCCGAGAACCTGGGCGAGCTGGAACCCGCCTACGCCATCACCGTCCACAAGAGCCAGGGCAGCGAGTTTGCGGCGGTGGTCCTGCCGGCGGCGGCGGTGCCGCCCCGGCTGTGCTACCGCAACCTGTTCTACACCGGGGTGACCCGGGCCCGCCGGCTGTGCGTGGTGGCCGGCCGCCGGGACACGGTGGCCGCCATGATGGCCAACGTCCGCCAGAACCTGCGCTACAGCGGCCTGGCCGAGCTGCTGAAAAACTGCGCCCGGCCGCCCCAGCCCGACGGGCCGGCCTGACGGCAGGGTGAGAAAACACTATACTTTTCCACCGGTGTGTGGTATACTGAAAACTGGATTTCTACAGCCCCGTCCGGGGCTTTTGGCATAGAGGAACGCGAAGAAAGGAACACTGCATTATGGCACAGAACGACATCGGGATAGACCTTGGCACCACCACCATCATCATCGCCCAGGAGGGCAAGGGGGTCGTGCTGAACCAGCCCAGCGTGGTGGCCATCGACACCCGCAAAAAAGAAGTGCTGGAGGTGGGCGACAAGGCCCTGGCCATGGTGGGCCGCACCCCCAACTACATTTCGGCCACCTTCCCCCTGAAGGATGGCGTCATCAGCGACCACACCATGACCCGGGAGCTGATCTGCCGCTTCGTCAACCAGGTGTACAGCTCCCATATGGTCAAGCCCCGGGTGGCGGTGTGCGTGCCGGCGGCCATCACCGGCATCGAGAGCGACGCCGTGGTGGAGGCGGTGGTCGCGGCGGGCGCCCGGCAGGTGTACCTGATCGACGAGCCCATCGCGGCGGCCCTGGGGTCGGGGCTGGACATCACCGTGCCCGACGGCCGGATGATCATCGACATCGGCGGCGGCACCACCGACATCGCGGTGCTGTCGCTGGGCGGCAAGGTCAAGGCCACCAGCGTGCGGGTGGCGGGCAACCACTACGACGACGAGATCCTCAAGTTTGTGCGGGCCAAGTTCAGCATCGCCATCGGCCAGCGCACCGCCGAGGAGCTGAAAAAGCGGGTGGCCTGCTGCCCCCAGAAAACCGACTTTGACGAGACCATGGAGATCAAGGGCCGCAGCCTGCTCACCGGGCTGCCGGTGCGGGTCAACGTCTCCACCAGCGACCTGTACGACCCGGTCATGATGCTCAGCGAGCAGATCGGCACCGCGGCCCACCAGGTGCTGGAAAAGACGCCCCCCGAGCTGGCCGGCGACATCTACAAGAACGGCGTCATGCTCACCGGCGGCGGCGCCCAGCTCCACGGCCTGCCCGAGTACCTCAGCCAGGAGCTGAAGGTGGACGTCTATGTCTCGCCCGACCCGGTCAACTGCGTGGCCCTGGGCACCGCCATGAGCCTGTCCATCGGCGACAAGCTGGAGGTGGGCTTCACCGACGCCACCCCCCGCATCGGCCGGCGGTGATGGCGGGCCCCAAACGGTTGCAATCGCCCCCGAAACCGGGTATAATGTAAGAAAACGCCGAGCGTCCCGCACACCGGGACGATGACAGGAGGATGTACCATGGATTCCAATACCATCATTACGATCGTGATCGCCGTGGCCGGCCTGGCCTTTGCCCTGTTTGCCCTGAACCGGAGCCGCGCATCGTCCGGCACGCCCAAGGCGCGCCCCGCCGAGGCCCCGGCCATGCCTGCGCCCGCTGCCGCACCCCGGGCGGC
>ERZ1090879.559-NODE-559-length-22980-cov-10.354984_pt1 | contig 22980 bp, 17 predicted proteins | sample MGYA00478472_ERZ1090879 | MGnify/ENA primary metagenome ERZ1090879 (study PRJEB33644, sample SAMEA5815723) | chicken gut metagenome | biome: Chicken; feature: Gastrointestinal Tract; material: Caecum | place: Ireland | collected 2019-01-01 | study: A study of the... | reverse complement strand
ACCTCTTCTGTCCAGAATTCTGCTCCTCCGTGGTCCGCGCCCCGGATCAGGTACAGGTAAGCTTCTTTTCCCGTTTCTTTCAGTTTCTTATATAGGTTTACACTCTGTCGGGTATTCACGATCCGATCCTTGGTCCCGTGAAAGATCAGCACCGGAGGAAGGTCTGTGTCTTCTGTGATATTACATTCCACGGACAGTCTGCGGCACAGATCCGGCCGCTCCTTCAGGTTCACGCCGCCCATTTCCATTCCTTCGGGGCTGTCTGGCATATGATGATTGATCGTGTTAGGATTACTGTCTTCCAGCATAACGCTGACAGAACCATAATAGTTTAAAATCCCTTTTACAGAGGCTGAGATTCCCGGATACAGATTACTCTCCCGTTCATCATCCTGAAGGATCCCTGCAAACATTGCCGTGTGGCCTCCGGAGGAATCTCCTCCTATTATGATCTTCTCCGGATCGATCTGATAGCTTTTACTGTTTTTCCGCATAAAGCGCACAGCATTCCTGGCGTCCAGAGCCTGGGCCGGGAAAGGCGCCTGTCCTGAATGCCGGTACTCCACCACAGCGATCACATATCCCTTTCCCGCCAGCCGGGCAAGCATTGGGATTTTGGCATATACGTCCTGTTTCATCCAGGCAGATCCCTGAACAAATACCATACATGGATAAATTTTCTCTGGCTCATTTCTGGTAAAGGGCTTTATGATCTGGAGATGGAGAGGGATCCCGTCCACATTGGCATATTCCACATCATGCAGATATGCGAGTCCAACCTCATCTCCCGTAGTGGAAAGTACCTCCGCTCCTTTTACAGGCTCGTCAAATTCCGGAAATTCTTCATAGGTCCAATCTTTAATCTCCATATTTCATCCTCCTTATCCGTAGAATTCTTCTTTACAATATTTTAAAAGACCATCTGCACCAAAACCATATAAAGGACCGTTCCTCCTGCGATAGACAATAGCATCTGACGTTTCCATAAATGGAGAATGACCACCGCCAGAACAGCCAACAGTTCCGGTATTCCGTGGTTTCCGGAAAACAGGCTGACATTGCGCAGACTGTAGATCACCAGAAGGCCAAATACGGCCCCGGGGAGTACTTTCCCCAGATACTGTATATACTTAGGCGTTGGCTTTCCTGCCGGGAACAGGAGAAAGGGCAGATATCTGGTAAGAGCAGTTCCCAAAACGACCATTCCTATGGTAATGATCTCCTGAGATAGAGTCATAAGGACATTCCTCCTTTCTCCAAAGGTTTTCGAAGAAGAGAAAGTACCAGCAGGATTCCCGCCATAGCCGGAAGGATAAAGCTTTCTGCCCCAAAAGCGGCCAGGCACAGAAGGGAAATCCCCAGGCCGGCTAAAGCGCTGGTGTGCTCTTTTTCTTTCAGCCACTGTTCCAGAAAGATTACTACGAACATGGCAGTCACTACGAAGTCCAGTCCCTCTGTGCTGAAATGGATCAGTCCTCCGAAGATCCCGCCCAGAGTAGCTCCGAAAAACCAGTAAAAATGATTCAGCAAAGTAACGAAAAACATAAACCAGCCCCGGTCTACGTCCGGCGGGATTTCAGCAGTGTAATTAATGGAAAAAGTCTCATCACACATGCCGAAGATCAGGTAGATCTTCTTCCATCCCATTCCCCGGAATCTGTCCAGCATGGAAATCCCGTAAAATAAATGTCTGGCGTTGATCATCAGGGTCATTGCCAGGGCCTGAAGGGGGTTAAAAGCTCCCAGAAGCATATTTACCGCTACGAATTCTATAGAGCCGGCAAAAATGATCAGGCTCATAACCATAGGGTACCAGAAGCTGAATCCTGAAACATTCATGTAAATGCCGTAAGTCATACCCAGAAACCAGAATCCGGCAAAGATAGGAATGGTATAGGGAAAGGCGCAAAGAAAGGCTTTTTTCATAATTTTTATCTTCTCGTTCATTTTCGTCTCCTGTCAGCAGTCGTATGTATTAAGCTTAGCACCAGGCAGGTTTCTGTTCAAGAATTATTTGCAGTATAGTTGTATTGTCATTTCCCTTTATGGTATACTAGCCGCAGAAAAGACAAATGAAAAGGAGATCATTATGAAGCTTAGAAATCTTGTTGGAGACCGTTTTAAGGAGCGCCCCGCTGACTGCGTGATCGACAGCCATGCCTTTACCATCCGGGGCGGCTATATCAAATATGTGGCAAATGGTATCTATTCTCTGTATCCCCCTATGAAGAGGATCACCAGAAAGATCGAGGAGATCATCCGGGAAGAAATGGATGCGATCGGAGGACAGGAAGTACTCTTCCCTGTCGCCCTTCCCGGCAGCCTCTGGGAAGAATCCGGCCGTTTTGAAAGTGTTGGTGAGGAGCTTCTCCGCTTTAAAGACCGCAACGGCAGCCAGATGGTCCTGGGTATGACCCACGAGGAAGCCTCTGTCCAGCTGGTAAGAGAATATGGGCAGACCTATACTAAATATCCCTTTATGATCTATCAGATCCAGACCAAATTCCGTGACGAAGCCCGTCCCAGAGCCGGCCTGATCCGTGTCCGGGAATTTACCATGAAAGACGCCTATTCCTTCCATACCTCTCAGGAGGATCTGGACCGCTGCTATGATACGTTCTATCATACCTATAACCGGATCTTCCAGAGGGCAGGAGTTCCCGAAGTTATCGCAGTACAGTCTGATTCCGGTATGATGGGCGGCAGTGTTTCTCACGAATACATGCTCCTGGCAGATGCCGGAGAGGATTCTATTGTGATCTGTCCGGAATGCGGCTACCGTTCCAATATGGAAGCAGCACCAAACAAAGTAGTGAATGAAGGCGGACTGGAAATGGGAGAACTGGAGAAAGTCTATACTCCTCACTGCAAGACCATTGAGGAAGTGGTAGATTTCCTGGGCGTGCCTGTAGAATATTCCTGCAAAGCCGTAATGTATCAGAAAAACTCCAATGACGAATATGTGATCGTATTCCTGAGAGGGGATTATGAAGTAAATGAGACAAAGCTGACCAATTACCTGGGAGAAAAAGTCCATCCTGCGGAAATCACGGAGGAAAGCGGCATTGCCGCCGGATTTACCGGCCCTTATCAGCTCAAAGCCGACTGTCAGGTGATCTACGACGCTTCTCTGGAAGGGATCCAGTATCTGACCTGCGGCGCCAACGAAGAAAACTATCACTATAAAGGATTAAATATCCCAAGAGATCTGGGAGAGGTAGAATATGCAGATGTGTCCAAGATCAAAACAGGCGGTATCTGCCCCTGCTGCGGCAAAAAGACTATTCAGGTAAAACGCGGTATCGAGGTAGGGAATATCTTCCAGCTTGGCACCAAATATACCAAGTCCATGAATATGACCTATACAGACGCCGATGGCTCTGTGAAATATCCGGTGATGGGCTGCTACGGTATCGGTGTAGGCCGTCTGGCTGCCTCTGTATGTGAGGCAAGACATGATGACAACGGCCCTATCTGGCCTATTTCCATCGCTCCCTGGCAGGTACATCTGTGCTGTATGCGTGTGGACCAGGAAGCCTGCAAAACTGCTGCAGACAGCTTATATGAAGATTTACAGAAAGCCGGTGTAGAAGTGCTCTATGATGACCGTGACATCCGGGCAGGAGCCATGTTTGCAGACGCAGACCTTCTGGGAGTTCCGGTCCGTGTAGTAGTAGGCCCCAAAAACCTGAAAAACGGCCAGCTGGAGTTAGTAACCAGAGACAAACGGATTTCCAGGCTCATAGACTTAGAAAACGCAGTGACGGAAATCCAGGAAGTTATCCGCCAGCTCTTTGAAGAGATCAACGCCCAGGTGGAACCGCGGAAATAAAAATCCTTCAGCAGAAATACTATGAGCTGACTTGTCTGTTCAGGATGGAGAATCTTTCACAGATCTCCATCCTGAACTTTTTATTTCCGCTGATATACTATGCATGATTTATAAATACAAGATCTAAGCATGGATGTCAAGAAAGAGTCTGTGGGATCTCAGCTTAATCTTTTTATCATATACAATATCCTGCCGGCACATTCCCGAATGGTCTGTTCTGACAGCAGTCCTTTTGCATAAGCTTCCCGGATATTTTTGTCATCTTCTGCATTTCCCGGCATGATAATGTCATTTCCTGCGGCTGCACATTCCCATGGTATACTTCCATCTTCGGGAACGGTAGTATTCCAGTCGCTCATGATCACGCCGTCAAAACCCCATTCTTCTCTTGCCAGAACCGTGCATAAATCTCTGCTGTTGGCTGCATGAACCCCATTGATCAGGTTGTAGGAACTCATGATGGCCACCGGATTACTTTCTTTTATGGCAATCTCAAATCCCCGGAAATATATTTCCCTGAGAGCCCGTTCTGAAACGCAGGCATCCACTCCCATCCGGTTGTCTTCCTGATTATTGCAGGCAAAGTGCTTAATGGTCACACCGCAGCCTTTTCGGCTCTGAACTCCCAAAGTCACTGCTGCCGCCAGTTTTCCAGACAGAAAGGGATCTTCAGAATAATATTCAAAGTTCCGTCCGCACAGAGGATTTCTCTGGATATTCATTCCCGGAGCCAGCCAAAGATTGATATGGAATTCCTCCATCTCTCTTCCTATGGCCTCTCCAAATTCCTTCATCAACTCCAGATCCCAGGTCTGGGCCAGGGCAGTTCCTACAGGAAAGGCCGTACAGTACTGATAATATACATCTGCATTCTCATGATGCTTTTCCGGCTCTAAAAAGCCATTCTCCAAAGCCCCCAGCACGCCGATCCCGTAAACTTCCCCGGTCTTACGTTCCACCTGGTAGCTCTGTCTCAGACGGATCCCTGCCGGACCGTCTGCCATGATCATGGAAGGGATCCCATATTTTTCTTCCAGGGCCCGGGTAGTTTCTCCTGCAGAGCCCGGCACTCTGGTTCCCGCAGATCCCAGGTTGCTGGCTCCCCAGGTAATATTTCCATACAAAAGAGAGATCAGGTCTTCCACAGGATGATCCTGTTCCAGAGGTGCCACATAAGTTTTCTTCTCTTCCTCCACGGGCATAAACCTGTAGGAAGGAACAAGCTCATTCTCCTCTTCTTTCCATAGCCCCATTTCGTCGCCACCGGCTGCAGGAGGCTGTAAATCGGAAAAGTCCCTCCGTTTCGGGCAGACCCTGTGGGTATTCTCAATGACTTTTGTCTCAGGCACAATGATCTTGGCCGCCAGCGTAAGGGAGGCCCCGCTGTTTCCTATCCACAGTCCGTAACTTCCTTTATCAATGATCCACTGATGGGATTCTTCCCTAAAGCTGGCCAGCTCCTTCTGCTCTATCCGGATCTTGCTCTCCTGCTCCTGCCCCGGTTGAAGAAGCCCGGTCTTTGCAAAACCTGCCAGTCTTTTGTATTCTTTCCCTTCCCCGTTCTGAGGCGCTGTGATATAAACCTGCACCACTTCTCTTCCGCTGTAGCATTCTCCGGTATTCTTTACAGAAACAGTCAGCTCTATGTTTTTTTCTCCGATTTCCAGACCTTGAAATCCTATGGAAAAAGAAGTATAGGACAGTCCATATCCAAAAGGAAACAAGGGCCGTACAGAAAAAATGTCAAAATACAGATAGCCTACGTAAATGCCTTCTCTGTATTCATCTTTTTCCAGATCTCCATTCAGATAGCCGAAAGTCCGGGCTGAGGGATAGTCTTCATATCTTCTCGCCCAGGTTGAGGTCAGCTTGCCTTCCGGCACCGCCTTTCCCAAAAGGATATCTGCAACTGCATAGCCCCCTTCCTGTCCCAGCTGGGAAATATACAAAACAGCCTGGATATTTTCTGCTTTCTCCAGAATATCCGTCAGCTCCACAGGCCCTCCGGAATTCAGGATCAGAATTACGGGAACCTGTTTTTCATGAAGATAAAGAAGGTCCTCTTCCTCATTCTGGCTCAGGTAATAGTCCCCTTTTTCCCTGCGCCGGTCCTTTCCTTCTCCGGATATACGGCTGATCACATAGATCACTGCTTTGGCTCCCTGGAGGTCCTTATCGGATATCCGGCGCCCTTCCGGCATTGCAAATGGATTTTCTGCATAAGCGTCAAAAGGATTCTCTGCCTTTTTGGCGTCTTCCAGGACTTTTTCTTTCCAGGTAAGTCTGGCATTTTCATAGCGGTTATGATAATCCCGGATCCAGTCTGTACTGGTGATAGTCACCCCGGCCTCTTCCAGGGCTCTGAGAATAGAAATATTTTCTCGGTTGTTCACATCTCCGGAGCCGGTTCCCCCTTTTACCGTCTTTTCTCCTCCTCTTCCAAGAAGAGCTACCGGCAAAGAAGGGGATAAAGGAAGGATCCCCTGATTTTTCAGAAGAACAATTCCTTTCTCCGCAGCTTTTCTCGCCAGTATCCGGTGTTCCTTTTCTCTCTTTGAAGGCTTATGATCCATGGTTCCGCTGTGTGTCCAATTTCCTGCTGTCATAGTTTTCCTCTCTCTTTTGGTAATAGTAATAATAGAAGAAAAACGCCATAGTTTTCCTGATACAGCATAAGGGGAATATCCTATGGCGTTTTTCATATATTTTTAGTCCCTTATCCTTTTACACCGCCTAAGGTTACACCTTCGATAATGTATTTGGACAAGATCAGGTATACAAGAATGATCGGAACAATAGCCACTGTGATCATCATGTATATTTTTCCCATATCAAAGTTCATATAGTCCGCTCCACGAAGGGTTGCGATCAAAATAGGAACTGTCATTTTGTCCTTTGACTGGATAACCAATGCGGGAACGAAGTAATTATTCCAGGATCCCACAAAAGTGAAGATCGCCTGAACGGCAATAGCCGGTTTCATGATCGGAAGGACGATCTTGTTAAAAGTTTTGAATTCTCCGGAACCGTCGATTCTTGCCGCTTCCACCAGCGAAAGAGGCAGGGAAGATTCCAGATAGCTGTACATAAAATAGAATACTGACGGTGAGGCAATGGAAGGTATGATCAACGGGAGAAGAGAGTCATACATTCCCATATTTGTGATCAACCGCAGAAATCCCATAGCTGTTACCTGGGTAGGCATTACCAGAATCGCCATAATAAAAGTAAAAGCGGCTTTCTTCATCTTAAAGTCATAGGCATAAAGTCCATATGCCGTCAATGAAGAAAAATATGTACATAAAGCCGCTGAGCAGGCGGAGACTACCAGGCTGTTGATAATTCCCTGAAACATAGGGAAGGTACCGTCATTAGCAACATTTTTTAAATTTTCCAGGAAATATTTTCCCGGCAGTGCCGAAAATCCTCTCTGAAGCTCAGCATGAGAACGGGTAGCATTGACGATCAGGATGTAGAAGAAAAACAGGCACAAAAATGAAAGTGCAATAAGAATCACATGGACAAAAATGCTCCATGCTCTCTGTGCTGCTTTTGATTTCATAACTTATCTCCTCCTTCTCGCTTCTTTTGCTTTTCTCTTTGCAGCAGCTTTCGATCCGTCCGGGTCTGAATCATTGGTCATCCTATATACAATAAAGCACAAAATACCGCTGATAATAAACAGGTATACAGACAGGGCACCTGCCATACCATAGTTTTTGCTCTTTAAGTGGCTGTTCAGGAACATGATCAATGTCATAGATGTTCTGTCCGGATTACCCTGTCCGTTAGTCAGGATCTGAGGTACATCAAACATCTGCAGACCGCCGATGATAGAAGTGATCAATGTGTAAGCCAGGATCGGCCGTATCAGAGGCAGAGTGATATAGAAAAATCTTTTCAGACCGCCGCAGCCATCCAGTTCTGAGGCTTCAAAAATATCCGGACTGATTCCCATGATAGCCGCCATAAGCATAATGGTGGTATTTCCGAACCACATAAGGAAGTTCATCAATCCGATCAAAGATCTGGTCCCAAAAACCGATCCCATAAAATCAATAGGTTCTTTGATCCATCCCAATGAGGTTAAAATAGAATTGATCGGTCCGTTAGTGGAAAACATGGCAAAGAACAGCATGGCAAAAGCTGAGGCCATGATCAGGTTGGGAAGGTAAATAATTACCTTAAAGGCCTGTTTTCCATGGATTTTCAGACGGATATCTGTAAACCAGCTGGCAAGAAGAAGGGCAATAACGATCTGGGGAATAAATCCGATCACCCACAGGATCAAGGTATTTCCTCCATATTTAAACATATCAGATTTCAGAAGGCTGATATAATTCTCCAGGCCTATGAAATTCGGCCCCACTTCTTTGATTCCTGAACGATAGTATTCAAAGAAACTGTACCGGATGGTATCTACCAGCGGAATCAGAGAAAAAATCAAAAAGCAGACGAAAAACGGAAGAATAAAAAGATATCCCCATTTTGCATAGCTGATGCTTTTACTCTTTTTTTTCATAAAACATCGTTCCTTTCTGTCAGAAGGCTGCCGCACATTCTGTACGGCAGCGCTTTACCCTTTATTCCGGCCACTGTATTTCTGTAATATCCGGGTAACGTTCTTTAATTGCAGTTTCAAAGTTTTCTTTTGCTCTCTCAAAGTCAACATTTCCCTGGAAGTAATCGCTGAAAGCATTCTGGATCAGTTCCACACATCCCTGGTCGTAAGCAGAAAGAGGAGCAATCTCAATGTTTTCTGCTACCGGAACATAATATTTATAGGCATTCTGTCCTCCGAGGAATTCAGAAGAGAAGTCGGCGTCATCTTCTGCCGCTTCTGCCATACCGCTCTTGGTATTGGTGAAATCCAGATAATCTTTAGAGATCTGCAGCAGATTATCCTTATCTGCAGAAAGCGCCAGGATAATATCTTTTACATGTTCCGGATTGTCTGTTCCTGTGCAGGCATGGATATAAGAACCGCCCCAGTTATATTCCTGAGGAGGATTGGTAACTGCCCAGGCACCTGCTTCGCCGTCCCAGTTAGGACTTAAAGTAAAATCAATTCCCCAAGGCGGAAGAAGGAATGCGAAAACTTTAGAAGCGGAACCCATCGCCTTATTCCAGTCGTCATTAAACTGGCCTTTTACCGTCTTATCATAATATCCGGCATCCAGCCATTCCTTGGAGGTTTCCACCCACTCCATGATCTGAGGATCTACTTTAAGAGTTGTTTCACCCTCTGCTACCCAAGGCTGAGAAATACTGTTTCCATAAAGACGGAAAGTATCTGCATAAGAAGAAAAGGTATAGTAGCCTTTTGCCTTTAATTCTTCAGCCGTAGTCTTCAATGTATCCCAGTCCTTTACTTTCTCTCCTACTGCTGCAGGATCATCTGTGCCAAATACATCTTTGGCAATATCTCTGCGGTATACCAGAAGTCCCGGACAGCACTGCCAGGTGGAACCTCTCTGTACCCCGTCCTGGTCAGAAGCTGTTACTTTCGTGAATTCATACTGATCTGCCAGATCTTTCTCCGGATCGATCCCCAGATCTGTAAGAGGCATTGCCACATCTGCCTCAGCGTCTGTGTACTTATACACATAGTCTGTTTCAGATAAGAAGATGTCCACTTTGTCATCTGCTGCTGCGTCCGCCTGATTCATCAGGGCCTCATCCAGCTTCTGCTGATACACACCGTCCTGGTTTGGGTTTACGATCCAGTGGATTTCCGTTCCATCCTTTAATGTTGTAACGGTTCCGTCTGCGGAAGTCTCTTCTACTTCAGGATAAACTGCCTCTACACGGGTACGGAACTCATCATTCCATGTATAGATGTTAATAACCTTTCCTTCTTCTGTGTTTCCGGATCCTCCCTGTCCTGAATCAGAAGAACCGCCGCAGCCTGTCAGAACACCGGCCGCCATAATGCCTGCCAAAAGCATTGCAACCACTTTCTTTTTCATTACATATAACCTCCTGTTCATTATTCTTTCTGTGAGATGGCCCTCTCATTGAACATGACCAGATTATAGACGCTTTTCATTTTGGGATATATTAAAAATTTCAACAAAATGTCAGATTCATGACCCGTTTTGCAAAAAAACACATTCTATGTCATGATTCTGATATTTTTCTCAGATATCTGATTTTTGTAGAAAATAAATTCTTATATAATTCCCCTAAACAAATCTGAAAAAGGAAGGAGATCGAATGTTGAAACCTTTATATTTCATCGATGACAAAGGCACTTTTACTGTACGCCAGCCGGAAAATATCAGCTATCTGTATTTTCCCCTGGCCTCAGAAACCGGATTAAAAAGCGCCCTTACTCCCAATCTGGGAGGAGACTCCAAAATAGACCAGGATACCTTTCTACTGGAACCGGTAAGTGCGGAAAACCTTCATAATAACCGTTCATGCCGGAACTTCTGGTTTGCGGTAAAGGATTCCGGCGTTTACTCTGCAGCAGGCGCCTCCAGCGAACAGGAGAGCCAGAAATTTTCTTCTCTCCAGGATGACAGTGAGCTGACTGCAGGCTTTATGTGGCAGTCTGTAAAGCGCACTTCCAGATCGCTGCTCCTGGAGTCCACCGTTACTTCTTTTATTCCAAAGGACTGTAATGGGGAAATCATGTATGTAACTGTAAAGAATCTTTCTGAAGAAAAGCAGGAGCTGCTCCCCTATGCCGCAGTTCCTGTTTACGGACGCAGCGCCGACAATATACGGGATCACCGGCATGTAACGTCACTTCTCCACCGTATCAGGACCGACGGATCCGGTGTTCTTGTATGCCCCACCATGTCCTTTGATGAGCGGGGCCATCAGCCTAATCATAAAATTTATTATGTGAAAGGCTGCAGCGGAAAGGGAGAATTGCCTGAAAGCTTTTATCCTACAACAGAAGCTTTCCTGGGCGAAGGCGGCAGTTTCACCCATCCCCGGGCTGTCTATGAAGGGGTCCCCGGCTGTCCTCCATTTACAAGGATCGACGGACGGGAGGCCATGGGCGCTTTCCGTTTTCCCGCATTACTCCTGGATCCCGGAGAAAAGGCCAGCTATATCCTTATGCTTGGCGTTGCAGATCAGGAAGAGGAAATCCATCAGCTCTTTGAAAAATGCAATACTGCTGATAAAACAGAAGCTCTCCTGGAGGAAACAAAAGCTTACTGGCAGAAAAAGGTAAATGTGGGCTTCCATACAGGAGACAGGGATTTTGACAATTATATGAAATGGGTATGTTTTCAGCCATTTCTCCGCCGCCTCTTCGGCTGTTCTTTCCTTCCTCACCATGATTATGGAAGAGGGGGCCGGGGATGGCGGGATCTGTGGCAGGACTGCCTCTCTCTTCTGTTAATGGATCCTAAAGACGTAGGAATGATGATTGAGAAAAATTTTTCCGGAGTCCGCATTGACGGCACTAACGCTACCATCATAGGAGCCGGAGACGGAAACTTTATCGCAGACCGAAACGGAATCGCCCGTGTATGGATGGACCATGGTCTCTGGCCGCAGATGACCACCAAGCTTTATATTGATCAGACGGGAGATATCCGGATTCTCACAAGGCAGGTTCCTTATTTTAAAGACGGACAGGCCCGGAGAGGAACCGAGCTGGATACCCTCTGGGCTGAAAGCCAGGGAAACCTTCAGATGACCGGCCAGGAACAGATCTACACCGGAAGTATCCTGGAGCATCTGCTGATCCAGCAGCTTACCGCTTTTTATGAAGTAGGAGAACACAACATCTGCCGGCTCCGGGGAGCAGATTGGAATGATGCCCTGGATATGGCTCCGGAACGAGGTGAAAGTGTCGCCTTCACCTGCGCTTATGCAGGAAATCTCCGGGAACTGGCAGAGATGATCCGTGCTTTAGCAGACACCGGATCCGGCAAAACCACAGACCTGCTGGAAGAACTGGAAGTTTTACTTAAGGATGATAAAGAACTTTACGATAATATCAGCGAGAAGCAGCAGGTCCTGGCCCGCTTTACCTCCCTGTGCCGCCATCATGTCAGCGGCAGACGAAAAACATTTTCTCTTTTGTCTCTTGCTGAAAATCTTGAGCACAAAGCCCAATGGCTGTCCGGGCACATCCGGAAACAGGAATGGATCCAGGCCGGCCAGGGAGAAGGCTGGTTCAACAGTTACTATGACAATCACGGCCAGGCTGTAGAAGGTATCCTGGAAGACCAGGTACGAATGATGCTTACAGGGCAGGTTTTCGCCATTATGGGAAAAGTAGCCGAGGACCCTCAGATCAGAAGCATTATAAAAAGCGCCGATCATTACTTATATGAAAAGGAAATCGGAGGATACCGGCTGAATACAGATTTCCATGAATTAAAATTTGACCTTGGCCGGATGTTTGGATTTGCCTATGGGGAAAAGGAAAACGGAGCTGTATTCTCTCATATGGCTGTCATGTATGGAAATGCCTTATATCGCCGTGGCTATGCAAAGGAAGGCTGGAAAGTCCTGAAATCTCTGTCTGATACAGCTCTGGATTTTAACACCAGCCGGATCTATCCTGGGATTCCCGAATATTTCCGTTCAGATGGCCGGGGCATGTACCACTATCTTACAGGAGCCGCCAGCTGGTATATGCTGACCATGGTCACCCAGGTCTTCGGCGTCCGTGGAGAAGGCGGGGATCTGATCATCGCTCCCAAACTTCTGGCTGAACAGTTTGACAGCCAGGGAAAAGCCTCCGTCCAGATTGCTTTTGCCAATAAAACTTTAGAGGTCATCTTCGAGAATACAGGCAGAAAAGATTATGGAGACTATACCCTTGCTTCCGCTGTCTGTGAAGGCAGGGAACTTCCTGTTGTTGATAATTCTTATGGGGTTCTCTCCCAAAAAACACTGGATAGTCTGGGAGATGGGTTGCATTCTGTCACTATAAAACTTATTTAAATAGAAATTGAAAGGCAGGTATTCATAATGAAATACGGATATTTTGATGATAAAAACCGAGAATATGTAATTGAACGGCCGGATACCCCGGCTCCCTGGGTGAATTATCTGGGTTCTCCTGAATATGGAGCTATCATCTCCAACAATGCAGGAGGATACAGTTTCGCCAAATCAGGCGCTAATGGAAGGATCCTCCGGTATGTATTCAATAATTTCGATCAGCCGGGACGATACCTCTATATCCGGGATAACCAGTCAAAAGATTACTGGTCTGCTTCCTGGCAGCCGGTAGGAAAAGATCTGGACAGATATGACAGCCAGTGCCGTCATGGTCTGGGCTATACAAAAATGACTGCTTCCTATGCCGGGATCCGTTCCGAAGCTCTCTATTATGTTCCTCTCGGAAAAACCTATGAAGTATGGGGTCTTACAGTGACCAATGAGTCTTCTGAGTCCCGGGAACTTACTTTAACCGGATACGGAGAATTTACCAATCACAGCAATTACGAGCAGGATCAGGTCAATCTTCAGTACTCTCTTTTTATAACCAGGACGCTGTTCCGGAATAATTCCATTATTCAGCAGATACACGGAAACCTGGATGCTCAGCCGGAGGACAGGCTTGTAGATGAAAAAAATGTCACAGAGCGGTTTTTCGGCCTGGCGGGGGAGAAGGTTTCTTCCTACTGCGGAGACAAGGATGTTTTCCTTGGAAAATATCACGGATATGGAAATCCCCAGGGTGTAGTGTCCGGAGATCTGGGAAATGTCACCAGCTATAATGAAAATTCCTGCGGCGCTCTCTCCTGCATCGTGACGTTACAGCCGGGAGAATCCAAAACCATCCTCTTTGTCCTGGGAATGGATTCCTCTGAAAAATGTGCAGAAATTCTGGCTTCCTACAAAAATCCACAGGAACAGATCTTCCAGGAGGTTGAAACGCTGAAAGCAGACTGGAACGGCAGACTGGATCATCTCCAGGTAAAGACTCCCAGTCCTGCCTTTAACACTATGATCAATACCTGGAATGCCTATAACTGCTTCATAACCTTCATCTGGTCCCGGGCTGCCTCTTTCATCTACTGCGGTCTGCGCAACGGATACGGCTACCGTGACACAGTACAGGATATCCAGGGGATCATCCATCTTTCCCCGGAAATGGCGGCAGAAAAAATACGTTTCATGCTGTCTGCCCAGGTAAACAACGGGGGAGGACTTCCTCTTGTAAAATTCACCCATAACCCGGGACATGAGGATACTCCTGACGATCCTTCCTATGTACAGACTACAGGACATCCCGCATACCGGGCAGACGATGCCCTGTGGCTGTTCCCTACGGTTTATAAATATATTTCCGAGACAGGAAATACAGGCTTTCTGGATGAGGTCCTCCCCTTTGCCAATAAAGAGGAGGGCAGTGTCTATGAACATCTGAAACGGGCGATCCAGTTCTCCTTGGATCATCTGGGACCTCATGGCATGCCGGCAGGATTGTATGCAGACTGGAATGACTGTCTCCGTCTGGGCGCTCAGGGAGAGTCTTCTTTTGTTGCCCTGCAGTTCTACTATGCACTAACATTAATGAAGAAATTTGCTCTCCATAAAAAAGACGACCAGTATCTCCGTTTTCTGGAAGAGACTCAGAAAAGCATGGAAGAAAAGATCCAGACTCTGTGCTGGGACAAAGACCGCTTTATCCGGGGATATACCGAATCCGGAGACCGGATCGGGGCTGCCGAAGATCCTGAGGCTAACTTCTGGCTGAATCCTCAGAGCTGGGCAGTGATCAGCGGCCTGGCTACCGAAGACCAGGGAGATCTGATCATGGAAAATGTCCATAAACGTCTCAATACCCAATACGGAGCCATCCTTATGGATCCTCCTTATCACGCTCATGCCTTCGACGGCGCTCTGGCAGTGATCTATAATCAGGGCGTAAAAGAAAATGCCGGTATCTTCTCTCAGTCTCAGGGATGGCTGATCCTGGCAGAGGCTCTGAAGGGACATGGAGAACGGGCATTTGAATATTTCCTGGAAAATGCTCCGGCAGCCCAGAATGACCAGGCAGAAATCCGCCGTCTGGAGCCCTACTGCTACGGTCAGTTTACAGAGGGCCGGGCCAGCAGCCACTTTGGCCGGTCTCATGTCCACTGGCTCACAGGTACCGCCTCAACGGTTATGGTCGGATGTGTAGAAGGTATTTTAGGACTCCGTCCCGATCTGGAGGGTATCCGGATCTCCCCTTCTGTTCCGAAGGACTGGGATCATTTTGAGATCCGCAAAGATTTCCGTGGAAGGAAACTGCATATTTCTGTAGAGAATCCTTCCGGTCATGAATCCGGATGTGTAAAGCTGCTCTTAAACGGCAAAGAACTGGAGGATAATTATATCCCGGAAAAATTGCTTCTGGATGAAAATGAAATCACTCTGATCCTTTAAAAAACAGCACCGGATAAGGCCTGCACAGAAAGCCTTATCCGGTGCTGTTTCCACTTCTTATGGTTCAGATTCTGTTTCTTTTGTAATGTCCCACTGTACCATATAATATTCGTCCCGGTACTTTTTCGGAGTCATTCCCACTACCTCACGGAACTGCTGGATAAAATGACTCTGGGAAGAAAAAGCCAGGCGGTTGGCAATTTCTATCATGGAATAATCGCTGTATCTCAACAGGTTTTTAGCTATTTCAATCTTCTGCTTCCTTATATAGGCGCTGACAGATTCTCCCGTCTCTTTTTTAAACAGCCTGGAAAGATAGCTGGCGGAAACCCCCAGTTCATCAGCCAGATCTTCAATGGTGATCCGCTCTTTAATATGAGAATAGATATATTCCTTACACATATTTATATGTCTGGAATTGGTGTCGCTTCGGAAATATTTCCGCATTTTTTCCGTAAAATCCATGACCATCTCATCATGAAGCTTCCTGACCTGTTCTTTTGTAGAAATATCATCCAGCTTCTGAATATAGAAGTCGCTGAGCCGGAAGGCCTGCTCCAGCTCCATGCCGTTTTGCCTGCACAGACGGGTGATCATAGCCGTTGTGATCACAAAATGATATTTCAGATTTGTCACAGGATCCCTGGATAAAACGCCTACGCCTTCTTCTTCCATAAACCGGCCCTGTTCACAGTTTTTCCTTACCTGTTCTACATCCCCGCTGGTCACAGCCCGGTAGAATAAAAATTCCTCTGTGGGTTCCCTGTGCTCCATCTCATCTATATCATCATCTGCTTCTAACAGCAGCCACTCATTTTTATAATCCATAGATCATGCCCTCCTCTAAACAGATTCTCCTGCCTGTTTATTATACATGAAATATGGGATCCTTTTCAATTCTCACAATGACAAAAAGCCCCAGTTCCGGAAGCTGGGCCATGGCGGTCCTTTTCCCTCTGTAGTTCATCGCCCATTGTATCTCACGGCTGACTCATCTGCCCGTCATCCAGCTGACTGCGGGAACAGGCTACTACTATTTTTCACTGATCGTTAATGACCGGTATTCCATAGGCGTGACGCCGAATTTCCGCTTGAAAACCCGGTTAAAATATGAAATATTATTAAACCCCGACTCCAGGGCAATGCTGGTCACAGAGAGATTTGTTTCCGCAAGCTGGCGGGAGGCCATTTCCAGCCGGTACTGATTCAGATACTCGATACTGGTCATATTCATGTGCCGTTTAAAGAAGCGCATGAAATGATACTCACTGAAATGACAGAGATCTGCCAGCTCCCGTACTGTAATCTCCTGCTGGTAATGCTCCTGGATAAACTGCAGCACCACCTTTAGCTTATCTGTGATCTCCGTGTGTTCCTGATCAGTGCGCTGATATGGCGCCTGGCGGTACAGCAGAAAAAATAAATGGAAAAGCTCTGCTTTGATCTCCAGTTCATAGCCAGGAGGCTTTTCCAGATAGGTTTGCCGGATTTTCTCAAAGGATTTCCCAAGGAGCCGGGCCATGGGATCTGCGGCCGGAAGATATACGGGGAAACGGAGAGTTCCTTTGGACAGGGGGACAAAAAACTCCGTGGTGCAGGAATCCGTTCTCTGGCTCTCCAGCATATCTAAACAGAAAACAAAGCTGTCTGTAATAAATTTCTCTTTAGGCTCCTCGCCGGTACCGTGGAGCATCTCCGGAGGAAGGAGCAGAACATCCCCCTCTCTGATCTGATAAGTCTGAAGATCGATCTGATAAGTACAGGAACCTTTCTCTACCACAGTGATCTCAAATTCTTTATGCCAATGCACCGGCAGATTACTGATCCCCAAAGGAAAAACACAGTGATAATATTCCAGGGGGAACATAACAGACCCATGTCTCACCCCTTCAAACAAATTCGGATTCTGATTCATAAACAATCTCCTCTCATAGCAGGATTGTGTTAAAAAAAGCTGGAAATATGCAAGAATTCCCTTTATACTGCCGCTATAATGATATCATAAGACATTACATTTTTAAACAGACGAAAGGAGATATATATGATTCGTAAATACCGCTTTGGAAATCCGCTGAATACAGAAGCAGTGGTAAAAGAGTATCCCATAGAAAAAGGAGAAATCCCCTGTATAGAGGTTAAAGAAGGAGAGAAAATCTCCTTTATCATGACCAAAGGCGCACCGGTCTACGGCCTTGGGGAACAGGTCAGGGGCATTAACAAAAGAGGCTGGATCTATACCAGCAATTGTACCGATGATCCCAACCACCGGGAGGATACCCACTCTCTTTATGGAGCCCATAATTTCCTGGTCTTCGCTGAGGCAGAACCTTTCGGCCTCTTCTTGGACAATCCGGGAAAAGTGACCTTTGACATCGGCTACACCCAGCAAGATACAGCCATGATCACCATGGACAGCTGGGATATGGATCTGTACTATATTGACGGAAAAGATCTAAAGGATATCGTAAAGCAGTTCCGCCAGATGATCGGCCGCAGCTATATTCCTCCCAAATGGGCCTTTGGATTCGGCCAGAGCCGCTGGGGCTATAAGTCCGAAGAGGACATCCGGGAAGTTGAGCGGAGATACCGGGAACTGGGCATTCCTCTTGACAGCATCTACCTGGATATTGACTATATGGAACGTTTTAAAGACTTTACCCTAAACGATGAAACCTTCCCGGATTTCCCAGGATTTGTAAAGGAAATGCAGGAGAAGCATATCCATCTGGTGCCTATCATTGACGCAGGAGTAAAGATTGAAGAAGGCTATCCAGTCTACGAAGAAGGTGTGGAAAAAGGATATTTCTGTAAAGATGAAGAAGGAAAAGACTTTGTGGCAGCCGTGTGGCCGGGACGGGTCCACTTCCCGGATATGCTCAATCCCCAGGCCCGCCGCTGGTTCGGCCTGAAATATAAATTCCTTCTGGATCAGGGGATCGACGGTTTCTGGAATGATATGAATGAACCGGCGATCTTCTATTCTGAGAAGCGTCTGGAAAAAGTATTTGATGAACTGGAAAGTTTCCGTGGAAAGAATCAGGACCTGATGACCCATTTTCATTTTAAAGATCTGGTTCTGGGCCTTGCCAATAATCCGGAGGATTACCGGAGCTTTTATCACAATTTCAACGGAGAAGGCACTCCGGTCCGTCACGACAAAGTCCATAACCTCTATGGATATAATATGACCCGTGCCGCCGGAGAAGCCTTTGAAGAGCTGGAGCCGGATAAGAGGATCCTTATGTTCTCCCGTTCTTCCTATATCGGCATGCATCGCTACGGTGGGATCTGGCAGGGTGACAACCTGTCCTGGTGGTCTCATCTGCTGCTGAACATTAAAATGATGCCTGCCCTGAACATGTGCGGGTTCCTTTACACCGGAGCAGACCTGGGAGGTTTCGGCGCAGACACCACAGAAGATCTGGTACTGCGCTGGATGCAGTTTGGCCTGTTTACCCCTCTGATGCGGAACCATGCAGCCCTTGGCACCCGCGAGCAGGAACTTTATCAGTTCTCTAACAGTGAAGCCTGCGGCAACATGGTAAAGATCCGCTACAGCCTTCTGCCTTATTTGTACAGTGAATACATGAAGGCAGCTCTCAGAGATGAGATGATGTTCCGGCCTTTGGCCTTTGATTACCCGGAAGATCCTTTTGCGGATCAGGTGGAAGACCAGCTGATGATCGGAGACAGCATTATGGCCGCTCCTATCCATGAGCAGAACGCCACCGGCCGCTATGTATATCTGCCGGAAGACATGATGCTGGTAACTATGAGAAGCCCTGAAGACTATAAGGTTCAGCCTATGGAAAAAGGTCACCACTATGTACCGGCAGCTATGGAAGAACTGACCTTCTTCATCCGGAAAAACCATGTGATCCCTGTAGCAAAGCCCGCCAGAAATGTAGAAGACATGGATTTCGGACACCTGGATCTTCTGGGCTATGTAACAGAGGAAGCTGTCTATGAACTGTATGACGATGATGGAAACAGCAAAGACTATGAAAACCCGGAGCACTATGAGACCATCACCGTTACCTCTCAGGGAACTATCAGCCAAAGCGGAAAGATGAAAAAAGAATTTGGAAAATTCAGCGGGCTCCATTGACAGCTTCCCCGGAAAAGTCGTTTTGACAGTATATAATATATAGCATTCAGGGACAGTTGTACGGTTAGAAATCCACTTTTGTGGTTATGCCCTTATAATGGTGTAAAATAAAAAATAGAATGAGCCAATGGCTCAACCTTTAGGTATAATGAAAACGACCAAATCAACATAATACCAAGGAGGTTATAAACCAATGGCTCAACTCAATATTACATGAAATCAGGAAGAAATTCTACAGTTACTTTCTAATGATCGCAATGAAGTTTTCAGAAAGCTTCTTGAAAGCAGCCTTAACAGCGTCCTGAAGGCAGAATCCCAGGAGCAGCTCAAGGCTCAGCCCTATGAGCGCACGCTGGATCGTACAGACAGCAGAAATGGCTCTAGAGAAAGAAAACTCCAGACACGTATCGGTACGATCACCCTCAATGTACCTAGGCATCGGAATCAGCCATTCAAAACAATGCTTTTTGATAACTATTCCCGGAGTGAAGCTGCGCTGATCTCTACAATGTCTGAAATGGTTGTCCATGGGGTCTCTACCCGTAAAGTGTCTCCAATCGTTGAGACACTATGCGGAACTTCTGTCTCCAAATCTGCGGTATCAGAAGTATGTAAAGATCTCAGCAGGGAAGTGGAGGATTTCAGAAATCGTCCACTTACTGGTCCGTATCCGTTTCTAACCGTAGATGCCACTTATTTTAAAGTCCGGGAAAATCATCGTGTGATCTCTAAAGCATTGATGATCGCATATGGTACAAACGCCCAGGGGCATCGGGAAGTACTGGGGTTTGAAACATACCCTTGTGAATCCGCCGATACATGGACACAGTTTCTGGCCGGGCTGAAGAAGCGTGGACTGACAGGACTGCTGATGATCACATCCGATGCACATGAGGGGATCCTTCATGGGATCAGCAAGATATTTCCGGCTGTACCGTGGCAGCGCTGTCAGGTGCATTTTAACAGGAACATTACAGATAAAGCGCCGAAGGCATATCAGGCCGGACTGCGGTCAGAGCTTTTCGAAATGTTCAGCAGTAAGACCATAGAGGAAGCACGGAAAAAGCGGGATGAAATCATCAATGATTATAAAGAGATTGCTGAAAAAGCAATGGAATGTCTGGATGAGGGCTTTGAAAATGCAATGACGGCCATGATAATGCCGGGACGCATAAGACAAGCCTGCCGGACAACCAATCATCTGGAAAGGCTCAACCGGGAGCTGAAACGCCGGTCAAAAGTAATTGGGATCTTTCCAAATGTAGATTCTATCATTCGTTTGATGGGCTCTCTACTGATCGAGCACAGCAATGTGCAGCAGTCTCGAACCGCAATGTTTAGCAAGGAAACATACAAAAATCTAATACAGTCAGATATCCCTGAGAACCTGGTGCGGATTGCAGAGGAACAGAAAGCATTACTGGCAGCCTAAATGGTCATCATAGACCTAAAGGTAATTTACACACAAATATGGACTTGACCCCTTTCTCGGCTGTGGTCTTCCTGTCGTGCTGGTGAAGGGGTTTGTGTTCCTCACAGTACATGGTGCCATAGGGAACCAGCCTGCCACAGCCCGGATGCTTGCACGGGGTGTTCGGCCTACGTGGCATGGTACCCACAACCTCTCCGGTTCCGTTCCACCACCCGGTCGATGCCACAAATCGCACCGTCTTCATCACCGGCAAAGATCTGCCCCTTGATCGTGCGGTACTGCTGCACGGTCAGTTCCGGTTTCTTTTTCCTCAGATATGCCAGTGCTGCCCGCATCTTCTCTGTATCCATACGCTTCCACTCCCTTCTATGTACAGACGGGTGAAAGGATAAAGCCCCGCCCGGCCACGAAAAAAGGGCCTGAAGTTTTCACTCCAAGCCCCGTCTTATTTTGGCAATTCTAATGATAGCACAGTCGAACTGAAAAAACAGTACACCTTTAGTGCACCTTTAGTGCACCTTTAGTAAACCAAATAGCAAAACAAGTTAAATTAAACATAATCAAGACCTCCTTTGACTCGTTATTATAGCAAACTCTCCCACAAATCAAGTGAATTTTCCATGAAAAAAATATTATGATTTTCTTTCAAAAAAGTAAAGCAATCAGTTATATCTCTCCACAGCCCCGATCTGTATCTGTAGCGCCTTTGTGACTTCTGTCATGATTTTAATATCAGTAATTGTTCCTGTCTTTTCCATCAGACAGGATTTATCAATGGTGCTGACCTGCTCGGCCAGCGCCATGCTGTTTCTGGCAAGCCCGGTACCGAAGGTCTTCGGAATCAGCACATGGGTGGGGAAATGCGGTTTCTTATATGTTCGTGCCGTCAATGGGATTACCGTAATCACCGGAGAATTCTCATTTGCCCGGTTGTTGCTGACCACCAGAGCCGGACGGATGCCGCACTGCAGATTGCTTTCTGTATCCCTGCCAAAGTTCACGAAATAAGTATCGCCTCGTCTGCATTCCATCACAACCGCCTCCTAACTCAGCATATAGGATACCATCTCGGCGTCCCGCTGCTCATACAGTTCCTCCAATTCCCGGAGCGACTTCCTGCGGTTCTTCGCCACCATCGTCCGGGAAATGTGGTAATGCTCACACAGATCCTCCCAAGTACAGCCATTGATTACCATATCCGTCATGAACTCCGGCAGATAACCACTGAGGGTTGAGACCGCCGCCTCAAAGAAGCGGATCTCCTCATCCAACATCAGATACTGCTTTTCCAGATGTTCGTACCATTCCTGATTGATCCGCCCCATCTTTTTATGGTAGTTCAGAGCAATGGAGGCAGGCTTATTGGAGATGTTGCTGGTTTGCACCCGCTCTCCCTCCGGGGAATGGAAGTTCATGGAGTCGATCATCTCTTTCTCAGAAATGCCCCTGAAATTGCAGATCTGATGCTCCAGACAGTTCCGCTCCTTTTTCATCCGATGATATTCTTTTATGATTTTTTCGATCCTTTCGCTCATCGCTTACCCTCCAATCCTTGCACGGACAGCTTCAATCAGACTGGACTGCCGCATATCTTTCTTTTCCAGAGCCTTCATCACGTCCTCGTCATGGGTATCCCTGGTGATGATATGGTGGATCACCACCGTGTGTTTCTGTCCCTGTCTCCACAGTCTGGCGTTCAGCTGCTGGTACAATTCCAGTGACCATGTCAGGCCAAACCAGACGATGGTGCATCCGCCCTCCTGTAAGTTCAACCCGTGTCCGGCAGAAGCAGGATGAATCAGGGTCAGAGGGATCTTCCCAGCATTCCAATCCGTAATGTCCCTGAAGTGTCAATGCACCGGGCCCGTGGGAACCTCTCCTGAATGCGGACGAGATCATGCTTGTACCAGTAAGCCACCAGAAGCGGCTTCCCATTGGCCGCTTCCACCAGATCTTCCAGAGCATCCAGCTTTCGGTCATGGATGGAAAGGACTTTCCGGTCACTGTTATACACGGCACCATTGGCCATCTGTAGAAGTTTATTGGAAAGAGAGCCTGCGCTGACCGCATCCAGTTCTTCCTCACCGATCTGCACCACCATATCACGGCAGAAATCCTCATAGATTTTTCTCTCTTTCCTGCTCATTTCCACTTCCACACGGTTATAGATGCATTCCGGCATATCCAGATAATCTACAGCCTTCATGGAAATACAGATATCCGAGATCAGGAAGTAGATCGCTTTCTCCG